>Ga0326597_10014905_pt1 | contig 10173 bp, 6 predicted proteins | sample RVTome_12_FD_203789 | JGI IMG/M metagenome (GOLD analysis project Ga0326597, IMG submission 203789) | Soil microbial communities from uranium-contaminated site in the Upper Colorado River Basin, Wyoming, United States - RVT100D185 | ecosystem: Environmental > Terrestrial > Soil > Contaminated >...
CGGCGAGTACCTGGAGAACATCGAGCCCGGCCTGTTCGATCCGGATGACCCGCGCTTGGCGGGCGCTCTTTTGCGCCCGGCCAGTCTGGCGCATCCGGCCTTCCTGCGCGCCGCCACGCCGCTGGTCGTCACCGGCGTGCCGCTGCCCGAGGAGCAGGGCCTCGAGCTGGTCTATCGCGGCGATCTTGAAGGGCTCGGCATCTATCGCCAGACGCGGGCGCTGCCTCGCGTGCGGCTGGTGGGCGGCTATCGGGTCGTCACGGACCCGCGCGAGCGGCTGGCCCTGCTCGCCGATCCCTTGCTTGACGCGACGCGCGAGGTGTTGCTCGAGCAACCGCCGGAGCATCCGATCGCGGCCGGCCCGATCGCGGGCGAGATCGTGCTGGATCAGGAGCTTCCCGGCCGGCTCGCGCTGCGCGTGCGCTCGCTCTCGAACCCGGCCTTGCTGGTGATCGCCGAGAACCATCATTCGGGTTGGAAGGCGACCGTGGATGGAGAACCCGCGACCGTGTTGGTGGCCGATCACACCTTCCAGGCGCTCAGCCTGTCCGCGGGCGATCACGGAATCGAACTGGTCTATCGGCCGCTCGCGGTCACTGCCGGACTGTGGCTCTCGGCGGCCGCCCTGATCCTCCTGCTGTCGCTCCTCTGGGTCGCGCTGCGCCGGAGCCGATCCGGGCCCGGTTTCATTCCAGGCCCGGCAGCGCGAAGCGGCAACTCAGCGCGAAGGCCAGGTCCTCGCGGGTGATCTGTTCGGCCTCGTCCTCCTTCAGATCCGCGACGCTGCGCGCCACGCGCAGGATCCGCGTGAGGGCCCGGGCGGAGAGATTGTTGCGCTCCGCCGCCGAGATCAGCAGGGCGCGGGCCGGCTCCCCCAGGACGCAGAAACGCTCGATCTCGCGCAGGCCCATCTGGCTGTTGACCGTCAGGCCGCAGTCCTTCAGGCGCTTTCGCTGCCGGTCGCGCGCCCTCACGACCTGTTCCCGCAGGCGCCCGGCGTTCGCGGGCCGCCCGTTCTCGAAATAGTCGCGAGGCTCGATCGGCGGCACCTCCACGGTGAGATCGAAGCGATCCAGGATCGGGCCGGAGACCCGCCGCATGTAGCGCTGCACCAGGCTGTCGGAACAGTGGCAGGCGACCCGGCCGTGGCCGCGATACCCGCACGGACAGGGGTTCATGGCGGCCACCAGGCAGATCTCGGCCGGGAAGACGACGCTGCCGTGGGCCCGACTGATGGTGATGATGCGGTCCTCGAGCGGCTGGCGCAGAGCTTCGATCGCGTTCCTCGGGAACTCCGGAAACTCGTCCAGGAACAGCAGGCCGTGGTGGGCCAGCGAGACCTCGCCCGGGCGCAGGCGCGGTCCCCCTCCGGTCAAGGCCGCCGCCGAGCAGCTGTGGTGCGGCGCTCGAAACGGCGGCCTGCGTTCGAGACCGGTGAAGGCCGGGTCGTCCACACTGCGAATCAGCGCGCACTCCAGCGCCTGCTGCTCGGCCAGGTCGGGCAGCAGGCTGTTCATGCGCCGGGCGAGCATGGTCTTGCCCGATCCGGGGGGGCCGACCAGCAGCAGGTTGTGCATGCCGGCGGCCGCCACGGCCAGGGCCTGCTTGGCCTCCTGCTGCCCGCGGATCTCGTCCAGTCCCGGGCCGGCAAGCGGATCCGGCTTCGCATCGCGCGCGAGCGCGGCGGCCGAGCCGGGCTCGAGGTCGAGATGTCCGGCCAGGAACGCGACCGCCTCGATCAGCGAGCCGACCCCGTAGGCCGGCGCGCCCGGCGACAGGGCCGCCTGATCGGCGCCGGACGGCGGCGTCAGCAAACCCTCGAATCCGAGCCTTGCGGCCAGCGACGCGATCGGCAGGATCCCCCGCACGCTGCGCACACGGCCGTCGAGGGCCAGCTCGCCGGCCGCCAGGAAGCGCGAGGCCCGGTCGCTGACGAGTTGCCCGGACGCGATCAGCACGCCCAGGGCGATCGGCAGGTCGAGCAGCGGCCCATCCTTCTTCACGTCGCCGGGAGCGAGATGGACGAGCAGCGAGCGCCGCGGAAACCGGAATCCGGAAGCGTTGATCGCCGCCTTGATGCGGTCACGGGATTCCCGGATGGTGGCGCCCGCCAGCCCGGTCAGCAGGAAGCGTCCCATCTGGCCGCCCAGCAACCGGACTTCCACCTCCACCGGCAGGGCTTCGATCCCCGACAGGGTGGCACCATGAATCGATGCGCTCATGGAATGCCTGACGGCGCGCGCATCGGGAGGTTACACGCCTTCGATCCCAAGTGATGGCGAGAACGGTCCGGCCGTCGTACCGATTCACGTTCCCCGATCCACGAGTCATGAATCGAGGAATCGGGGGCTGCTACTCCCCAGGCCGCTGCGTCCCGGCGAACCAACGCTCCCATTCCTGCGCGTCGGTCCCGAATTCCTGGCCCGTCAGGTATTCGAGCAGGGCGCCCACCCGCGCGCGCTCGGCGGGTCGCACCCGGCGCTCGAACACGCCGGCCACGCCCACGTCGTGGATCACGCCGTGTGGCACGACATCCACGATCGGCTGCGCGATGACCGAGGCCTGGGCGATCTCGACGTCGAAGTCGCTGACCAGGCTGGTCTGCGTCACGGAGGCGAAATGATTGCGCCGCTTGCCGCCGCCGGCCTGGCGCAGGTGGCGGATCAACGCGCCCACGGCACGGGGATCATTCAGGATTTCGATCGCGTCCATGGCGGCCAGCCGCAAGTTGGCTCGGGTTTGCCCCAGCGCCCGGACCAACGGATAGATGACACCCGGTTCCCGGTAGGCCTGGACGGCGTGAGCCGCCGCCAGACGGACGGTGCGGTCGCGATCGAACAGCATCCGATCGAGCACCCGTTCGAGCGTCCCCTCCGGCACCGTGGCCGCGAGCAGCTTCAGCGCCGACCGGCGCATCCGGGCGCGCGGATCCTTCAGGGCGCGCAGCAACGTCTCGGTGAGCTCGGTCCGGTCCGCCTGCTCTTTCAGGAACTCCTCGGCCACCAGCGCGCGGGACGGTGACTTCCCGATGCAGTGGCTGAGCAATCGCCAGAGTCCGTCCGCATCCGGCGCGCCCGATGCGTCCGATGCATCCGATGCATTGGGGCCGGTGACCCTCTCGAGCGGCAGGCGGAACAGCTCCGGCGGCCACTCGAGCAGCTCGGCCGCGTCCGGCGAATCGGCGCCGGCCTGCACCTCATCGGCCAGGTCGAAGGCCTCGTCGAACAGCCCCTTGCGCAGCGCCCAGTTCAAGAGCCGCAGGTGCCCGGCCGCGTCATCGGACGCGATCCGGCGGCGCGACGCATGCAGCGAGCGAAGCAGTTCGGTTCGGGTCTCGACGGTCAGCAGGTCGGCCCGGTCCACCTCGACCGGACCCTCCAGGGTCTCGATCAAAAGCGGACTTCCCGCCTCGATCTCCTCGCCGGACTCGGCCTGGATCCGGCCACGGAACACGCGGCCGTCCCGGGTGTGAATGACCTCCGCCGAAGCGAGGTTCGCCCCGGCCCCAACCCCCAGGATCAGGGTCAGCGGGAAGAGTGCTGAAGCACGCATGGATTCCTCCACGGATGGCGGGGCGTGGCGGGCGGCGACGAGTGATTCTACCGGAAGTCTGCCGGCGTGGTAACCTACTGTTGCGCAGGAAGTTCCAGGAATGTGTCGGCACGAATTGTGCCATCGGTGCGAATCCGCACGACGAGGGCGCCGCCTTCCGCGGTGGTCAACAACCGGGCCCCTTCCCGCTCCGCCAGGCGGGGCACCAGCGAGGTCTGGAAAGGGGCCGGCCGGCTGGCCAGGACGAATCGGGGCCTGAGCTGATGGAGCAGCGGAGCGAGCAGAGGTTGTGGGTTGCCGTGATGCGGAAGCACCAGGATCTCGCACCGCAGATCGGGTTCGAAGCGGAGCAGGTCCCGGATCCCCAGGCTCTCGATGTCGCCCGGGATCAGGATCGAGCGGCCCGCGAAACGAGCCCGCAGCACCAGCGAGTCGTCATTGTCGCTGGCCGGCGGCCGGTCGTGATCCGGCACGAGCACGTCCACGCGCAGACCTTCGTCATCGAACAGGACCAGGCCCCGGCCGGCCGCCTGACGTTCCGTCTTGCGCCGGCCGGCGGACTCGAGCACGGCGCGCTCCCAGTATCCCAGCGGACCGTGCCGGCCATGCACCAGCCGGTCCACGCGCCCGGCGTCGATCAGGTCGGCGGCGCCGTTCAGATGATCCGCGTCGGAATGCGAGAGCACGAGCGTGTCGATCCGCCGCACGCCCAGCTCGTCGAGCGCGGGCAGGACCGTGCGCCGGCCGATTTCCGGTTGTCCCCGGGATCCGCAATCGAACAGCAGCGCGCGTCCCCCCGGCGAGCGCAGCAGCACGGCCTGCCCGTGGCCCACGTCGAGGACCCAGAACTCGAGCTGACCGGGAGCGCTGCGACCGGGCGCCCCGAGCAGCAGCACGCAGCAAAGCGCGAGCAGGGCCGGCACGAACCGGCGGCGGAGCAACAGTCCGGACGAGAGCAGCAGGCCGGCCGTGAGCGGCCAGCTTGGGCGCGGCCAGGCGGCCGCCCGGCCGATGAGCTCCGCGGCGAGACCGAAGAACTGGATCAGCGCCGAACAGCAGATCTCCACCAGCGGGGCCAGGAGCGGCAGCAACGGCGGGAGCGCCGCTGCGCCGAAGCCATGCAGCAGGATGACCGCGAAGCTGGCCAGAAACAACGGTGTCACGGCCACGGTCAACAGCGGACCCGGCAGCGCGAATCGGCCGAAGTGGTGCAAGAGCAGCGGAGCCGTGGCGAGCGTGGCGCAGATCGATACGGCCAGCGCCGCGAGGGCCCAGCCGAGTAGGCCCCGGCGGCGGCGCGTGGGTTCGGCCAGCAGGAGGCCGGCGACCGCCGCGAACGAGAGCTGGAACCCGGGCCGGAACAGCTCTGCCGGATCATGCAGCAGCAACAGCATGGCGGCCAGCGCGAGCGAGGTGAACACCCGCGGCCTGCGGTGCAGGCTGCGGCCCAGGAAGAAGACCGCGCAGCCGGTGGCGGCGCGCAGGATCGGCGAGCCGGCCCCGGCCAGCGCGGCGTACAGGAGCGCGAGCAAAACCGCCAGCAGATCCGCGAGAGTGGGAGCCAGCAGCAGGCCGAGCAGGGCGCGGGCGGCGCCGATCACCAGCACGACGTGCAGCCCGCTGATGGCGAAGAGGTGCAGCGTGCCGGTATCGCGGATGGCGTCCTTCAGGCCGGGGTCGAGATCGCTCCGGGTGCCGAGCAGCAACGCGGCGGAGAGCGCCGCGGCCGGCGGGGAGAGACTCCGGCGGAGCCGTCGCAAAAGCGAGGCGCGCAGGCGGTCGATGCAGGCGGCCGGCGAAGTCGATCCGGCGGGCTCGAGTTCCAGCAGGCTCCGTTCGTGCTCGACCAGCAGCAGGAACACGATGCCGTTCCGGCGATGGCGGATTCTCGGATCCTCCTGGCCCGGATTGCGCGGCCCGGCCGGAAGACGGGCCCGCCCGGTGGCCTGGACCCGGGTTCCGCGGGGCAGGAACCGCTCGCCCCCGGGCAGCAGGAGCAGCACACTGCCGTCCATGGCCGCGGGACCTTGCCCGGCGTCCACGAGCAGGTCGTTCAGGCGCACGCTGGTGCGGGACTGTTGAAGGGCGCCCGATTCCGGCCGAGGACGCGGCGCGGGCATCAGGGCGGTCCCCAGGGTGCCCTCCACGGTCGCCAGAACTTCGGAGCGGGCCAGCAGCGGCTTGGGGCTTTCGGGGTGCAGGCTCAGGCCGCGCAAGAGCCCGGGCACGAGCAGTGCCAGGCAGAGCATCGTGCCGGCCAGCCGGGATCTCACCGGTCCGGCCGGGCGGTGCCACCAGAGCCAGCCGATGAAGGCCAGGGCGGCCACCGACGAGCCCAGCAGCGCCAGCCACAGGCGGCGGTCGCCGCCGCTCGCGTCGGAGAGCAGGATGCCGCCGGCGAGGCCGAGGGCCGCCAGCAGCACCGGGTCGGCCCGGGCCGGATGGCGGGGTCGTTCGCTCGGGGGCCGCATGCCACCCAGGACGCTCTGCCATGCGCCCGGTAACCGGTTGCTCCAATGATGGCGGCCACAGGATTGCGGCGCAATCTGGAGAGAGGCGGTTATCCCCCCGGAATCGAGACGTTAGTATGTTCCAGACAAGTCTTTGGCGGCGCATGAGGGCGCATGACGGAAGCAATCTACCCCGGGACCTTCGATCCTCCGACCAACGGCCACCTGGACCTGATCGAGCGGGGCAGCCGCTTGTTCACCCGGCTGCATGTGGCGGTCGCCCGCAATCTCGACAAGCGCCCGCTGTTCTCGGCCGAGGAGCGGGTGGGAATGCTCGAGCAGGAGATCCCGGCGCGTCTCAAGAACGTGCGCGTCACCACCTTTGAAGGGCTGGTGGTCGAGTTCGCGAAGCAGCACGGCGTGCGCTGCCTGCTGCGGGGCCTGCGGACCGTCTCGGACTTCGAATACGAACTGCAGATGGCGCTGACCAATCGCGACCTGTCGGAGGATCTCGAGACCGTCTTCGTCATGCCCACGCTGCGCTACACGTATCTTTCGGCCCGCCTGATCCGCGAGACCGTCGCACTCGGCGCCGACATGTCCCATTTGATGCCCGCCTCCATCCAGGAGCGGTTGAGAGAGCGCTTGAAGACGCTCGGACCGTTCGACAAGTAGATTGCCACCCGGCACGGAGAGGATTCGCCCGATGGAACTCGAACGCATCGTGACCCAGGAGGCACCGGCCGCGATCGGACCGTATTCCCAGGCCATCCGGGCCGGCGAACTGGTGTTCTGCTCGGGGCAGATCGCCCTCGATCCGCAGACGGGCGAACTGGTGGAAGGGGGCGTCGAGAAGCAGACTCACCAGGTGCTGGAGAACCTGGCGGCGGTTCTGGCGGCGGCCGGCTCGTCGCTGGAGCGGGCGATCAAGTGCACCGTCTACCTGGCCGACATGAACGACTTCGGCGCCATGAACGGGATCTATGCCAACTACTTCGGCGATCGCCCTCCGGCCCGCGCGACCGTCGAAGTCAGCCGGCTGCCGAAGGACGTGGCGGTCGAAATCGATGTGATCGCCGCCCGCGGTTCCAATTGATGCCGGCTGCCGCGGTGGAACGGATCGCGTTCCTGGTGCTCGGCCTGTCGTTCGGCCTGTCGTTCGGCGAGGTTCCGAGCGCGCGTTGCGTGGACTCCGAGGCGCCGCCGTTCCGGTTCCGGCTTCCGCCGCTGGTGGAGGGCACGCTGGACAACGGCCTGCGCGTGATCGTCTGCCCGCGCCCCTCCGGCGGACTGGTGGAGGTGCGCGCGGCCGTGCGGGTCGGCACCTGGCTCGAGGGGGATTACGAAGGCTCCGGCATCTCGCACTACTTCGAGCATCTCGTGGCGGGCGGCGCCACCACGAACCGCACCCGGGCCGAATGTGAACGGCTGATGCGCTCGCTCGGCGGCGTGGCGCGCGCGACCACCGACGCGGACCGCACCTGGTTCCAGCTCACCACGACCAGCGCCGGCCTGCCGCGGGCCATCGAGCTGATGGCCGACTGGCTCCAGAACTGCGCGCTCGATCCTGAGGATGTCGAGCGGGAAAAGAACGTGATCCTGGAGGAGTTCAACCAGTACGAGGACTTCGATCCGAGGCGGGCCTGGGAACTCATGCATGCCGTGGCGTTCAACCGCCATCCCGCGCGGCTGCCGCTGCAGGGCGACCGGAAGGCGTTCGAGCGGATCACCCGGGACGATCTGGTGGCGTTTCACGAGCGCGCTTACGTGCCGGGCAACGCGGTCGTCGCGGTGGTCGGCGACGTGGAGCCGGGCCGGGCCTTCAATCAGGTGCGCGAGGCGTTCGGCGACTGGCCGGCGGGACGCGTGCCGGAAGCCGTGCTCCCCGCGGAACCGCCGCAGAACGGGCGGCGCTTCGCGCGCATCGAGGGCGTCTCCTCCTGGGCCTCGCTGGCGCTCGGCTACCGCACCGTGGCCCTGATGCACCCCGACATGGTGGCGCTCGATGTCCTGCGCTACGTGACCGGCGCCGGGCAGAGCGCCGTGCTTCAGAAACGGATCGTCGACGAGCGCGGGTTGTCCTCCGACCTGCGCGTGTTCTCGAGGACGCCGGCCCTGGGCGGCGGGTTGTTCGTGGTCGCGCTGCGGGTGCGCCCGGAGGATGTGGCCCTCGCCGAGCAACTGATCCAGGAGGAGTTCGATCGGATCGCCCGGGAGGGTCTCAGCGCGGAGGCTCTCGCGCGGGCCGTGCGATTGATCCGCGCCGAAATCGTGTTCGGTCTCGAACAGGTCGAGGACCTGGCCCAAACCCTCTCTCGAGACGAGCTGCAGACGGGCGATTGCCGCTTCACCGAGACCTATCTCGATCTGCTTGCCGGAGTCACGACGGAAGACGTGAAGGAGGTCGCGGCGAAGTACCTGGTGGCGGACCGCCTGTCCGTGGCGGTGGTCGGTCCGCCGGCCGATAAGGCCGATCCCGCTGCTGCCGGCCCTGCCGGCCCTGCCGGCAAAGACCCGCCGGAGAGCGGTCCCGAGGAAGCGCCACCGTTCGAAAACGGCGTGCGCCTGCGGCTCCTCCCTGAGCCTTCGAGCGGAATCGTCGCGCTGCATGCCAGCCTGGGAGGCGGCTCGATGGCCGAGACCGGCGCCACGCACGGGGCGTCGGCGGTGCTGGCCGAACTGCTGTTGCGTGGCGGCGGCGCGTCGCTCTCGCGGGAGTTGGAACAGATCGAGGCCCACGGCGGGTCGGCCGGAGCGAGCGCCGGCCGCTTCACGGTCGACCTCAGCGTCCAGGTGCTGCGGGAGGACCTGGACCTGGCGCTGCGCTTCCTGAACCGAGCGCTGCTGCCCGGAAATTTCGAGCCCGAGGCGTTCGAGCGGGCCCGGGCGCGGGCGCTCGCGCGCATCGAATCCAGGGGAGCACAGTTCATCACCGACGCGGAGGATCGACTCTACACGGAGTGTTTTCCGGGGCAGCCGCTCGGACTTCGGCCGGGGGGGACCGCGGCCTCGCTTTCGACGCTCATCGGGGAGACGCTCGCGCAGTTCTCGTCACGCATGTTGGCCGGCTCGAACCTGGTGATCGGCGCGGTCGGCGACTTCGATCGGGAGCAGGTCATCGCCGGGCTCGCGGGCCTGTCGGCGCTGCCACGGGGCGCGCCGATCGATCTCGAAGCGGACCCGCCGGTCCTCGGCGAAGGCGAGCCGGTGCTGGCCGCGACCACCCGCTCCCAGGCCACCGTCGTGCTGGCCTTCCGCGGCGCCGGCACCGAGGCGGCCGACGAGCGGGTGGCCCTCGATCTGTTCGACGCCTACGCCTCCGGACGGCGGATCCCCAGCGGTCCGCTGTTCGAGGCGCTGCGCGGCGAGGACGACCTGGTCTACCACGTCAGCGCCTCGCACCGGCCGCATCCGGGCTCCGGTCTGTTCTTCATCCTGGCCCAGTGCTCGCCTGAGAACTACCCCAGGGTGCTCGCCACGCTCGAGGAAACGGTTACGACTCTCGCGGCTTCGGATATGCAGCAGGAGGATCTGGATACGGCCCGCAACATCCTGCTGTCGAGCCGCCAGACCACGCACCAGACGGCCGCGGTGCGGGCCCGGATGCTGGCCGTCGCCGGAAACTACGGCCTGCCGGTGGATTCAGAGCAAGCGTACCGTCAAAGGGTGGGGGAGGCCGAACTGGAGCGTGTGAATCAGGCCGTTCGGCACATGCTGAAAGGGGAGCGCCTGCTGTTGTTGATCTGGCCTGAAGGGATCGAGCGACCATGATGACGTCCTGCTTCTTCACGATGCTACTCTTGTTCTCGCCCTGCTGCCAGCCGGGCAATCTCTCGATCGAGGAGTTGGAGCAGCTCTACGGTCCGAGTCTACTGACCCCCGATCCGGCCGGCCTGGGCCCGCCTTTGGGCGTGGCCGACGACCTGGTCCTGCAGCGCTGGCTCGGTTCGGAGCCGAAGCTCCTGAATGCGCTGATCAACAATGACGGCAATCTGGTCGACTCGCTGATCGCCTACGTGGTGTTCGATCCGGCCATGCGGCACCGGGACGATCCGGACAAGTGGGCGCCGGGCTCGGCGGACTACGTCTCGATCAGCGAGGACTTGAGAACCATCACGATCCGGCTGAAGCGGGGCCTGCGCTGGCAGTTTCCGGTGGTCGATCAGGGCGA
>Ga0326597_10014906_pt1 | contig 10173 bp, 9 predicted proteins | sample RVTome_12_FD_203789 | JGI IMG/M metagenome (GOLD analysis project Ga0326597, IMG submission 203789) | Soil microbial communities from uranium-contaminated site in the Upper Colorado River Basin, Wyoming, United States - RVT100D185 | ecosystem: Environmental > Terrestrial > Soil > Contaminated >...
TCGCTGTCGGTCGATCGCCGCGTGCTGACGAACGACGAAGGCGACGGAGCGGGCGGTGGCTCGGCATTCCGCGACGTCGAGACGCTCAACGACGCAAACGAACTCGACGTGCCCGAGATCGCCGCGCTCGGGGGAGTGGTCGGCAACGGGATGATTCGCGTGCCGTACTTCCGCGAATCGCGCGTCGTCGTCCACGGACTTCCGTACCACCCGTACCGCGTCGAGGTCTCGAGGCCTGCGGGCTTGCCGCCGGACCCAGGGCCGGGCGAGCCGGATCCCGGCCCCGACGACGAAGCGCAGGTGCACGCGTGGTACTCGTTCGAGACCCTGATTCTGACCGTGACTCTCGGTGGCCCACCCGGCTACGTGCCGCCGGCGGACGCGCAGTTCACCGTGCTCTCGACCGATGCGGCCGTCGGCTACTATTCCCTCGATTTCAACGGATCCCAGAGCGTCGTCACGGTTTCGGACCAGCCAGCGGTCCGCCCCGATGGCGGCCTGCAGCTGACGTTCTGGGCGAAGCCGTTGAATCTTCCCGGCGACCGCGCGGTGCTCGTGCAACGCGGGCCCGGCAACGGGACGACTCCAGACGACTACCGACTCGAGCTGCTCTCGAGCGGGTACCTGTCACTGACCGTAGGCGCGAACGAAGTCGTCGTCGAAAGCGGCGCGCCGCTCGCGGTGGGCGAATGGAACTTCGTGCAGGTGCGCCTCGACGAGTCGTTCGCGAAACTCGGCGTCGGCCCTGGACCCGCCGCACTGAACTCGACGTTCACGAACGAGCCGCCCGGTGCTTTCTCGGCGCTGGCCTGGGACGTGAAGATCGGTCGCTGCTCGCGATCGACCCGGGCGCCCCGCCCGGAACGGGAGAGGATGTCGGGCCGCTCGAGGGAAACATCGTCGTGACCGACGCGAACGGGCGTGCGGAGTTCCTGTTCCAGCTCGAGCCGAAGGTCGGACCGGAGACCCATCGCTACCTGCCGACCGTGTACACGGTCTCGGTCTACGGGTCGCTCGAGGCGCTCACCGAGATCTTCTCGGTGCCCGGGAAGATCTGGGGCGGGCTCGTCGCCGTCGGTCGTGCGTTCGTGCTCGGAGATGACAGTCTCGGCAGCGACGCCAACTGGCTGGAACGGGGAGCGGCCTGGGTGAGTGGGATCCTGCCCGGGATCGGGAGCGTGCGCGACTTCGTCTACGAGATCTACAAGGCGGCGACCGGTTGCGATGAGACGAGTTGGTGGCAGGTCGGGTTCGCGACGGTCGGCGTCCTCGCGGACGTCGCGACGTTCGGAACCGCGAGCCTCGCGCTCCGCGGTGCGCGCACGACGCTCTACCCGGTGATGAAGCTGTTCATCCGGGAGACCATCGAGAGCGGCGCCGGGGACCTCGCGTTCCGCGCCGCGTTCGGGGCCTACGTCGAACTGACGACGCGCGAGATCGTCGACGCGGACCACCGCGAAGAGGAGCCGGCGGCGTGGGTCGACCAGTCGGAGGCCTTCCTCGAGAAGGCCCGGGGATGGGCGGATCCGGGCACGGATCCTGAAGCGCCGACGGCGGTCGCGGACAAGACCTACCACATGTTCCGCGGGCCGCAGGACGCGCTCACCGGGCTCGACGTCTACACCGGGCTCCTCGGCCCCGGCGGAGAGGACGAGGGGCGCTTCGAGGACATCTTCGCGGACGACCAGCTCTTCGAGGAGCTCCTCGGCGACCCGCCACCGGGACAAGCAAGCGCCGGCTTCCGCGGTCCGGTGTTCATCTGCGGCGCGTCGGTCGACGGCTTCGAGTGCCTGGAGCAGTGGCTGGCGACGGTGGGGGTCGGGCCGTCGTGGGTGACCGACGCGGCGGCGTTGAAGCGTAACGCGGCGGTGATGCCGATGGTGGCCAAGGCGGTCAAGAACCAGCAGCTCGTTGACGCCGCGGCCAATCCCCAGGCGTGGAAGGGGCTCGAGCAACTGACGATGCTGGTATGCAAGGGGTCGTACACTGCGGAGACGACTCGGCGGCTCACACAGCGGTTGATGCGTTCGCTCGAGGCGATCGAGCCGAGCTCGGCGCGGGAGAACTTCCTCGAGCACTTCGCGGAGATGACGGAGTTCGCTGGGAACAGCAAGGACCTGATGAAGCGAGTCCAGACGGTCGCGACGCTCGTCGCGGCACGGTCGCAGAATCTGGCCAGTCGTCGTCGAGCGATGAATGGCGCTCTCGGCCAGGTCGCTGCGTTCAAACATGCCAAGGATCTTGGATTCCTGGAGGCCATCGGCGACAACGCCAAGAAGGCGATCGAACCGATGATGGGCGACCCCAAGCGCGCGTGGTTCGATCTCTGGGAGACGGGAAATGGGCGGAATCACCTCGTCGAGGTGAAGAACTGGTCGAACCTGCAGTCGCCGTCGAGCATCCAGCGGGTGCGGGAGCAAGTGGGAAAAAACTTCGGTCGACTCCTCGATTCAACGGATTCGGGCATCGACTTGGATGAACTCGCGGATCTGGCGGACTTTCCGAGAACGGTCGTCCGCTACCCGACGGGTGTCGCTGCGGATGCAAGCAAGCTGACAGAAGCTGTCACCGAGGCGATCATCGGTTCGATCGCCCACAAAACCGGCTGGGACAAAACCGACGTCAGAGCCTGGCTGAAGCAGAACGATGTGATTCTCGTCGAGGTCGAGGCGATCGAGATCCCCTACGGTGCGCTGTAGCCGGGAGCGCTGCTGTGCACACCATTGCGGAGTGGAACACGCGTGTCGGGCCGTTCGGACGGAAAGCCGACTTCGAGATCGAATTCCGTCCGCCGCTCACGACCGCTTGGAAGACTGAGCTCCCCAGGCCCTACAAGTTCGGCGACGGTACGCGCGTCGGCAGCGGGGATCGAATCTTCGTGACGGTGCGAGGCGACGGGGTTTCCTGCTACGACGCGGATTCTGGAGAATTGGTCAACAGCTTCGAGCGATGCCGAATCGAGGAGCAACCGAACATTCTATTCGCGTTCGAACGAGCCTGGATCCCAGCAGAGATTCAGGATGTCAGCGACGAATTGCCGTGTCGCCGGTTCACCTCGGTCATCGATCGCGACGGCAGTTCCATTCGACGCATCCGATTCGACCACGTCGGCGCTTGTGGCGTGGTAGGGCCTGCCGGTTCTCAGAGGTTCTTCTCACCCTCCGGCACGTTCACGGCTGATGATCCGCTCAACTTCTCGCCGTTTCCCGAGAAGTTCGTCGGATCGTTCAGCAGCGGAACAAGTGTACTCGGAAGACTTCCGACCGTTGGGGAGCGGCGGCTCGCCTGCTGGGACGTGGAGGCCCGCTCGTTCGCGTGGATCGGACGGGACGTGCTGAGGACCCCAGTCAGCCGGCCGGTGTTCAGCTCGAAGCGGACGATCGGCGTGTTGGATCCTGAAGGCGCGGGGCGCGAGCTTCGTCTCTACCGCGGGGACGACGGGTCCCTTCTGGAGTCGGTTCCGTTCCAATCGTCTGGTCATCCGTCGTTTCTCGTCTCGGAGCGACTTTCCCGTGCCTTTGCCGTCGAGGGCGACGCCCTGGTCTGCCGGGACACGAATACCGGCGCGACGCTCTGGTCGTTTCGGTTCGAGTCCTCTCCGAGTCCACGCCATCTGATCGGCACCGGCGACCTGCTCTGGTTCGCGATGAGCTGGGCGAAGGGCCGAGGCGTCGACAGGGGTTATCTCCTTTGCTTCGACAAGCTCTCCGGCGAGGTCGTCTGGGCGAAGGAGCTCGCGGCGGCCTTGTGGTCGAGCGAAATGAGCTTGATCGGCGGCGGGCTCCAACTGATGGTCGGCCGCAAGATGTGGTGTTTCCGGCCGGCGAGCTGACGGTTGGCGCGGAGGCGCGAGGCGGCGCCAGCGAGGCCGAGTCGCGCAGTGCCGACCGCGACGCGCGAGACGGGACCGCGATCGGAGGCCGGGAGTGGCCAGCAACCTTGGCGAGAGTGGCGCCCGCGATGCATGAGATCCAATGGAACACGCCGTGCGGTCCGTTCGGCAAGAACCCCGACTTCGACCGGGAGTTGACGCCGCCGCTCGACCTCGAGTGGAGCGTGAGCCTGCCACGCGCGGACGCGGAAGACGATAGCTCGCGAGTGGGTTGCGGCGAGTTCCTCGCCATCGGCGTCGGCCATCGCGGGGTTCATGTCTTCGACGCACGTTCGGGCGCGCTGCTGGGCGAGTTCGACGGGTTTCGCCGGGACGACGAGTCCCGGGCGGTCTACTTCGCGCTCGATCGCGTTTGGATTCAATCGTTCGGCCGCCCTGACGGGGAGCTGTTCTCGGTGATCCGGCGAATGTCACCACGGCTCTCGCGCGCCTTGCTGCCGAACGCCGAGATCTGCGGCGTCGTCGCCACGGGCGGCACGTCGCGGATCGCCCTTCGGCAGGGGCTTTTCGATCCGAGCGGTTGTGGCGATTTCGAGCCGTTCCCGGAGGGGTTCGATGCGTCGATCGCGCTCGATCCCCGCGTGTTTGGAAGTCTGGGTTCCCCGGACGCGGAGGGAGGCGGATCGCGAGTTGGTTGTTTCGATGCTGTAACCGGGCAGCTTCGCTGGAGGAGTGCGCTCGGATCCGCCGCGCGACCGACCGTGAGCGTGGTGTCGGGCCGCTACTGCGCGGTGCTCGAAGGCACCCGTCACGAGACTCTCACGATGCATCTCGTCGAGGACGGAACCAAGGCGTGGACCGGTCCCTACTCTCGAGGCGAGGACGAGCCGGTCGGCTTCTTGATGGGCGAACCGGGGTTCTCCAGATCTTTTTCCGAGCGGACGGACCGTGCGAAAGTGGCGTCGTGCTTCCTGATCTCCGACGCCCTCTCCCGCCTCTTCTACGTCGAAGAGAAGACCCTCCTCTGCCGCGACGCCGATTCGGGCGAAGTGCTCTGGAGCCACGAATTCCCGCGCGACCCGCAGACCCGGCACCTGATCGGCACCGGGCGCTACCTGTGGTGCGCGATGGTCGAAGCGACGAAGGGAAAGGGACGGCTCTACTGTTTCGACAAGGAGAGCGGCGACGTCGTCTGGAAGAAGGACCTGCCGGCGAAGCTGCGCTCGGTGTACCTGAGCCTGATCGGCGGCCGGATGCAGATGGTCGTCGGCTCGAAGCTCTGTTCGTTGCGTTCGAAGGTGTCAGGATGAATCGACTCGCGCTTCGGATCGCTTGCCGATTCGCCATCGCCGCCGCGGTCTCCGCGCCGGTTGCCGCCGCGGCGGAGACGGTCGTCCGCTGGCAGCTCGGAAGCGTCGACGGCGAGCCGGTCCTCCGCCGGCGCATCGTCGAGACAGCGCTCGCTGATGGTCGCTGGCAGACGCAAGTCGACGAGGAGTTCCGCGCCGGGCGCAGGGCCACGCTGCGCGCGCTGCGCCGGGAGACGACGGTCGAGGCCGAGGACGGCGCGTTGGTCTCGATCGAGATCGAGAGCGGCGACTCGATCGTCACGCTGCTCGCCTCGCCGACGGGCTGCCTCGACTGGACCGAAGCGGCCCGCGGCGACGACGACGGAGGATCCATCGTGCGATCGTCGGGGACCGTCGAGAGCCCCGGGGGACAGCCGCTTCGAGGTCCGCGGGGCGAGCGCCAGGTCGTGCTCGAGGCGCTCAGCGCTGGCTGCGACGCGGTCGAGATCCCGACTCTCGTGTTCGAGCGCGGCGCGGTGAAACTCCGCACGGTACGGCGGGATCTCGCCGCTCGCGACGGCGATGGCCGGAGCGTGTGGCGCGAGCGTTCCTCGAGCGGCGCGCGCGAAGCGATGATTACGTACGACGCCGATGGCCGGCTCGACGCGGCGGAGTACCCGTTCGCCGGACGGACGCTCCGGGTCGAGGCCTCGTCGGCGGTGCCGCCTCGGCTCGGTGGCACCGATGGCTTCGGCGAACTCTCATTGGCGGCAGCGGGCAAGCCTCCGCTCGCGAGCGGCACTCCGGTGAGCTATCGGCTGCCCGCCGCTTTGCGCGAACTCGTACCCGAGCGCGACGCGTTCCAGCGACGCGTCGGCAATGACCTGGTCGTCGACGGACGGTCGTTGCCCGCGGAGATCGGTGACGCGGCGCCCTTCCTCGCTGCCGAAGAGTTGCTCGAGACGGGCGACGACGAGCTCTGCGATTGGGTCCGGCGCGCGCTGCCCGATCGGATCACCGCCGCGACGGCGATCGTCCCGCGTCTTCGCGAGGCCGTCTCGCAGCGGATAGCGACCCGCGCCAGCGGTTACGGCGGCTCGGCGCTCGACGCGTTCCGCGAGCGCCGGGGAAGCTGTCTCGAGGCGGCACGCCTCCTCACCGCGGCGCTGAGGATCGCGGGGGTATCGGCGCGGGTCGAGGTCGGGCTCCTCTACCAGCGGCGATCCGGTCGATGGATCGCGCACGCGTGGACGAGCAGCTACGATGCGACGCGAGCGATCTGGCTCCACGCCGACGCGAGCGAGCCCTGGGCGCCACGGACCAGCTACATCAAGGTGTGCGACGGTTCGAACGCGCGACGCGAGGCGATCGAGCGCAGTCTGGTCCGCTTCCTCGAAGCAGCCGGCGCGGGCGGGGCGATCGAACTCGTCGGCGAACCGAGCACCGAGAACCCACGATGAGCATCGCCTGCTTCCTGCTCACCGATCCCGAAGTCGCGGTCGAGTTCTGGGACGCGCACGCGCTCTTCCACGACGATGTCCGTCACGCGGCGCAGTTTCGCCGGGTCGCGCTCGTCGAGGACCACGCGATCGACGCGATCGACGGCGCGCGAACGAACTGGTTCTCGGTCGAGCACGGGCTCGAGTGGCTGGCCGCGCTGCGCGCGTGCTTGCTCGAAGTGATCGAAGTGATCGAGCGCGGAGCGTGGGGCAGCGACGCTCCATCGAGCGACTCGGACGACTCGGACGACGCGGACGACTCGGACGACGCGGACGACTCGAGTAGCGAGAACGGCGGCGACGACGATGATTGGGGCGACTGGGGATCCGATGAGATGGACGCGGGCGCGCTCGCCGTCGATCGACCCGATGCCGGCGCGACCGAGACCGGGACCCAGTCCGAGACCGAGACTGACGACCCGGCGAAGCAGGCTGCGCCAGGCGCCGACGACGATGTCGCCAGTTGCGTGGCGTCGTCGCTCGAAGAGGTCGCGGGCGATGTCGACGCGGACGTTCTCGAAGTCGCGGTCGACGAGATCGACGGGCTGATCGTGATCCTCGAGGGGCTGCGCGGACGGAACGTGCGGTGGGCGCTCGAGATCCAGTGAGCGAGCGCGAGAGCCTCGGCGTCGAAGCGAGCGGCTGCGACGAATCGTGAGAGTGGTACCGAGGGTTCTCCCCTCAGACATTTGTCCGGTAAGGGGGTGTCCACTTCACTCCAGTTCGAGTTTCCCGTCGTCCCGGTCTTCGACGAGGCTCTGGTACGGAGCGGGATCCAATCACGCTGCAGGGCTCGTGACCTACCCGCGCCATTATGCGGCTTCTGCGGCGAAACAGCCCCTGAAGCGCGGCAACATTCTTGCAACGTCACGAGGCGCGACGTCGATGGGCGGTCGAGCGACGAGTCGACGATCCGGCCCTGCTGCCCAAACGTTCGCAGCTCGCTCCGGCCGGCGGGTCCACATCGAACTTCGAACGTCGCAGAAACCTCCGCGCAACGTCAGGAGCCCTGCATTGCCCGCGCGCTTTGGGGATTCTCTCGATCACGTCGTCCTGCTCGGGGGAGCTGATCGCGGCAAGGACCTTCATGGGCTGGCCGCAGGCTCCGCACAGGCAGGGATCCTCGAGCCACGTCTTCCTGATGAGCCGCGCCGAGCTACGCTTTCGCCCTTTGAGGAAGGCGCTCTCCTCCTCCCGGGGGCCCGTGACGGGGCCGAGCGGCAGTGGTGTGTCCGCCGGCCCTCGCGGCTGTGGTCGTCGAACGCAGAGGCCTCTTGGCTCGAGGTCCCCGGTGGCGAAGGTCTTCCTGGGAGGCTCATGGGCAGGTGGCTGTTCGATCCAACCCGCCCTCTTTCGAACGGTCGTGGAGGCGGCGCCGTAGGAGCGAAGGGTGACCTGGTAGCGAAGGAGCACGTGGGTTGTCACCAGCGCCAGGAATTCCATCGGGGAGAGGATCTGGTGATCGGTGCCGAGCCTCGGGTGGAACCTCGTCCCCTGGTAGTGGACCTTGTCGTCGTCCCGATAGGTGAGCCTCCGGGGCGAGACCGCCGGCCGATCCATGTAGGTCAGCAGCCCTTCGAGACCCTTGCGATCGTCGGGCTCGAGCTGGCGCTGAGAGTTCACCTGGAAGCCCGAGTGGGGCCAGGCCCGCATTCCGTCGGCGACCTCGGGGGTGATCTTCCCTTTCTTGACCATGAACGTGAAGACTCGCTCGCGGAAGATCTCCTCGAGCCCGGAGAAGTCGATGTCCTCCATGGGGAAGAAGGTGCCGTCGGGACAGACGGGGACGGCATCGTCGACGGGACGGGCATCGACGAGGGCAGCCTGCGGATCGTCAAGGGCGGCGCCACCCTGACCGACCACTGCGCCGTGGACCCCGGCTGCGACGCGGGCGCGAACCGCTTCGCGGTCGCGGTCGCGGGCTTTCGAAGCGGACGGCCGGCGCGGGCGGAAGCGCGATTGCGACTCTCCGCAGTACGATAACCCCAGGGACGGTCGGCATACTCCCTCGGCGTGTCGAGACGCCCTCGAAACCCGCACGCGTTGGAACCCCGGCACCGAAAGCGCTCCGTGATCTCGGTCACGGCGAAGCGCCCAACCACGAAGGCGCTCGGACAGGCGGCCAGAGCCACCCGCACGCCGCCGGCGGCCGCGGCTGCGTGCGCGCGGCGGCGGCTGGAAAGGCGAGAGCGGCGAGCCGCTCAGAGGGCAGCTCGCAGGCGGTTGTCGTAGGTGAGGATCTCGGCGGAGGGCTCGAGCCGACGGAGCATGTCGAACGTCGCCAAGTGGATGGCATCGAGCGAACGCAGCCTCGATCCCGGGGCGATCCGAGCGGCGAGGTCGCACACTTCCCGGGTGATCTCGAGGAAGTCCATCTGCGAGGAGACATCCGCGAGTCGTCCCTCGAAGGTGGGCAGGTTCCGGCTCTGCTCCGGGTGATCGAGGACCATGCGGAGGAGAGCCCGTTGTGCTTCGACGCGGACGAGCCTCGAGGCGACGATCTGGCTTGCGCGGGAGATCCGCTGAGCGACCTCGACGGCGCCCTCCTGGTTGAGCACCAGCCGGAGCAAAGCGGAGCTCTCAAGGTACAGAGGGTTCACCAGGGTATCTCGTGTCCTCTCGGAGATCGTCCAGGGCCTTCTGGATCTCGAAGCCCTTGACCGGCGCGATTCCCTCGAGGAAGCTCGACCAGTCGCGCCGCAGCGGCCGGCTCGCGAGCGTCGCCTCGCCGCGCTCCGCCATGGCGGCGAGCTTCTCCTGGAGGGTGAGGTCCCCGAGGCTCTGCCTCCGGGCGGGGTGGATCTCCGCGATCACCTCGTCCCGTTCCGTGACGAGGACGGTCACTCCGGTCTTCACCAGCCGGAGGTACTCGCTCAGCTTGGCCTTGAGGACCTTGACGCCGACCGCTTTCATGCCCGGATGGTAACCATCGGTAGTCACCTCGGCAAGTCTCTTCTCGCCCGCGCCGTCCGCGGGGCTTGTCTCCGGCCCTCGGGAAGCACGATGGTCTCGCCGTCCCTGAGGGTCTGCTCCCCCCGGTAGTCACCTTCCCAGGGGCGAAGATGGATGCTTCGGACCATCCTGGACAGCGATTTCGGAGTCAATCTGGACACCCGTTTCGGAGTCAAGCTGGACACCGATTTCGGACCAAGCTGGACACCCGTTTCGGTCTGAATCTGGACACTCGAGGATTGCGCCCGCTGGGCCTTCGATGCTGCGCTGAGCCTCCGCAAGGAGGTGCTCATGCCAGCACTGAGAGTGCCCATGCACCGTGCGAGAGAAGTCCTGCGACTCCGGCTCTGCGGCGGTCTCTCCGACCGGCAGGTCGGCCGCTGCCTCGAGCTCAGCCCCACGACCGTCGGTGACTACGACACGTAGCGCTGCTACGCTTGCGGTCTCGCTCGGTCGTTCGCGACCGAGTCTGGCGCGAATCCGCGCGTCTCTCCGGGCAGTTATTCTCGCGCGGACCCTGACGGCGCGAATGCCATGTCACGCGAAGACGGAGAATAACGGTGGGGTGGGGTGGGGGGGTGGGGGGGGGGGGGGGGGTAAC
>Ga0326597_10014907_pt1 | contig 10172 bp, 7 predicted proteins | sample RVTome_12_FD_203789 | JGI IMG/M metagenome (GOLD analysis project Ga0326597, IMG submission 203789) | Soil microbial communities from uranium-contaminated site in the Upper Colorado River Basin, Wyoming, United States - RVT100D185 | ecosystem: Environmental > Terrestrial > Soil > Contaminated >...
GCGGTATCGTCATCAACTTTCACGACGTCACGGAGCGAAAACAGGTTGAGGAGTTCCTCGAGCAACGGCATATCGAGCTCGAATTGCCGGATCGCAAGCTGCATTAAATTTCTTTGCGAGGTTTGACCACGGGCGGCAGTGTCGATCAACGCACGATTCAAAACATTCAAATCCCTCGGTACGACGGCCAGAACCGGGAACACCACGGCGCCGAGCTTGCTCATCGCTCACGTGATCGGTAATTTGGCCTTGGACGGATATTTTTAACTTCGGGAGTTCACCGAATGGATTTAGAAGGAATCGGTTTTGTCATTGGCATCATCGGCGCGATTTGGCTGAAAAGTTCCATGAACCTGGCGCGCGAGCAAAGGGAACAGCCTGAGATTAAGATGATCGGCCGCGAGCGGGAGGATCCAGCGCTCCGGGCGTTCATTCGTGGCTTGTCCTTGATTCTACTCGGCCTGGGGTTGGAGACTTACGCGCGGCTGTTTCTCAATTAGTTGGTTCAAGCCGTTCAAAAAGTTCAAACGGTTCAAAACGTTTTCTCGGAAAAACAAGAAAGCCGGATCTAAGTTTCAAGCGGCCAATCCGGCCTTTTCCATCAATTGGCCCGGCTTTACACCGTTGATCGGTACGGTCGCGCGGCGTTGGTGCCGACATCCGATTCTTTGTCCGCTTTCGTCAAATCGTCCGGCTCCAACAATTCATTTGGCTCGTGTCAAAAATGCTCGGCGCTGAAGATTTCATGCGGGAAGTCGCTGGCGAAATGGGATAGTAAAATATTCCGAAGTCAGAATCACTTCGCTACAACATCACAATTACCGTCCCTTGTCAGAGCGCCGGTGAATCCAGTAGAGTAACGACAATTTCGGCCCCGAATCAGACCTTGAACATCTAGATCGATTTTAACCGGTCTCGGCCCGAGTGTTGTGTTCACGACTCATAACTCTTAACACCTTTTCCTCATCGCCTCGCCTATTTCCAAGCGCTTGGCATCATATGGAGGTTTCGCGTAATATCCGAAACACAGATTTCCGACTCTGATAAACAACGCTTAATCCATGCCTGACCACAATTACTTCGCTAACTTGATCTGGACCATCGCTGACTTACTGCGCGGGCCGTACCGGCCACCTCAGTATGAGCGCGTTATGTTGCCGATGACCGTTCTCCGGCGCTTCGATTGTGTGCTCGCGCCGACAAAAGAGAAAGTTCTTAAAGAATACCAACGGCGCAAAGGCGGCAAGTTGACCGACGATGCGCTCGACACAGTCTTGAACAACGCCGCCGGTGAGCGGTTTCACAATCATTCGCCGCTCGATTTCCAGAAACTCAAGGGCGATCCCGATAATATCGAAAAACATCTAGTCAGCTACATTAAAGGGTTTTCGGCAAATGCGCGGCGCATTTTTGATTTCTTCGAGTTTGAGAACGAGATTGAGAGAATGCGCGAAGCCAATATTCTGTATCTGGTTGTTTCAAAGTTTTGCGACGTGGATCTGCATCCGAACGTCGTGCCCAACGAACAGATGGGGCTCATCTTCGAGAACCTGATTCGCCGATTCAACGAGTTGGCGAATGAGACGGCCGGCGATCACTTTACGCCGCGAGAAGTGATCCGGCTTATGGTGAATATACTGTTTATCAATGATGACGAATTGCTCGCGACTCCTGGTACCGTCCGCAAACTCCTCGACCCAGCGTGTGGCACCGGCGGGATGTTAGCGGAGGCTCAGAACTATCTGCGGGAACATCATTCCGCCGCGCGTCTCTACGTTTACGGCCAGGACTACAACAAACGAGCATTCGCCACTGCCGCTTCCGATATGCTTATGAAGCAGGTGGATCACAACGGTGGCGGAGACAACGTGCGCTTCGGCGACAGTTTCACCGACGACCAGTTCGCCGACGAGACTTTCGATTATTTTCTAACCAACCCGCCCTTCGGCGTGGACTGGAAAAAACAGCAGACCGAAATCGTGCGAGAGAGCAAACGCTCAGAAGGTTTCAACCGGTTTCGAGCAGGTTTGCCGCGGGTCAACGACGGCTCGCTGCTTTTCCTGCAGCACATGGTCAGTAAGTTCGAGCCGGTTCGTCCTAAGGAGCACAAGCATGGGTCGAGACTGGCGATTGTCTTTAGCGGTTCGCCGCTTTTTACTGGTGGTGCAGGTTCCGGCGAGAGCGACATCCGCAAATGGATTATTGAGAACGACTGGCTGGAAGCTATCATCGCCCTGCCGGAGCAGATGTTTTACAACACTGGCATAGGTACGTACATCTGGATCGTCACTAACCGCAAGGAAAAGTGCCGCCAGGGCAAGATTCAATTGGTCGACGCGCGGGACGTCTGGACCGGCGGCGGTAGTGAAGACAACAAGCGCAGCCTTGGCGACAAGCGGCGCCATATCACCAACGCTCAGATTGTCGAAATCGTTAAGCTCTATGGCCGCCAACTGGATGGCGATACCTCGAAGATTTTCGACAATGCCAACTTCGGCTACACGCGCGTTACCGTGGAGCGGCCGTTGCGTCTACGCTACCAGATGACGACGGAAGACAAAGCGCGCTTCCTCGACGCCTGTCCACACCTGCTCGACGACTTGCAGGCGATCGATAAGGAACTCGGTCGAGGCCCACAGCGCGACTGGAACGCCGTCTGGCGCAGCATCGAGGGGGTGCTGAAAAAACGTAAGTGGAGCTGGAAAAAAGCTGAGCAGACACTTTTCCGCAGTGTCTTAACGCAGAAGGATCCGGAGGCTCTGCCGGTTGTCAAAGGTGGCCGGGAGGAAGGCTACGAGCCAGACTCTGACCTGCGCGAGTTCGAGAATATCCCGCTGAAGGATGACATCGACGCGTACTTTGAACGTGAAGTGCGCCCGCACGTGCCCGATGCCTGGATGGACCGCAGCAAGGACAAGGTCGGCTACGAGATCAACTTCAACCGTCACTTCTACAAGTACATGCCGCCGCGGCCGTTGGAGGAGATCGACGCGGAGCTGAAGCAGGCGGAGGACGAGATCATGCGGCTGCTGCGTGAGGTTACAGAGTGACAGGCCGCCGCTCGCACAGCAGAGTTCGCCTCAAGTATCGGGCGCATGTCGAGATGGGACAGTCTCCTCCGTCTGCGGAATACGCGCAGTCGCCTAACGAGGGACTGCCATTCCTTCAGGGGACAGCGGACTTCGGCCCCCTGACGCCGGTGCCCCAAGTCTATTGCGCGTCTCCCACGAAGGTCGCCGCCAAAGGTGATGTCCTCTTTTCCGTTCGCGCACCAGTCGGGGAACTCAACGTCGCAGACCAAGAACTAGGAATTGGGCGCGGGCTATGCGCGATCCGGGCAGGTGCTTTATGGCTTCCCCGCTTCGGTTGGTGGGCGCTACACGAGGCGCGGCACCAATTGAACTACGTTTCCACTGGAAGCACCTACGAAGCCGTAGCTACGGAGGATGTTGCAAACCTACTTGTTGAACATGCTGCCCTCGACGAGCAACGCACCATCGCCGACTACCTCGACCGCGAGACAGCGCGGTTGGATGCGTTGGTAGCGGCGAAGGAGCGGGTGCTCGGGCTATTGGCCGAGAAGCGCCGGGCGCTTATCACTCGCGCCGTCACCCGTGGCCTTGACCCCCGAATCCCCCTCCGCGACTCCGGCGTCCCCTGGCTCGGCGAGATTCCGGCGCTTTGGGAAATGTGGAGGCTGGGGCACCTTGCGCTCGTCGGAAACGGCTCAACTCCGAACCGAGACAATCCGGATTATTGGGCAGAAGGCACTATTCCCTGGCTCAACAGTTCTGTTGTCAATCAAGAAGAAGTAACGGCGTCTGACCAATTTGTTACTGCAACGGCTCTCCGCGAATGCCATCTACCGTTGGTTAGACCCGGGAGTGTCCTTGTCGGAATAACCGGACAGGGGAAGACCCGAGGTCAGGCCGTGGTTCTGTCATTCGAGGCGACGATCAACCAGCACATTGCGTTCATCACGCCCCTTGCTGGGAGGCTTAATTCGTGGTTTCTGCGTTGGGCTCTGTTTGCTGCTTACGACTTCCTGCGAAGCATTAGTGACGACGCAGGCGGAACTAAGGGCGCCCTGACTTGCGAGGCAGTCGCAGCACTTCGCGTACCCTTGCCTTCAATCGACGAACAGCGAGCAATCGTCGCATACATCTCCTTGGAAACAAGCAAGCTTAATTCGTTATGTGCCGCTAACGAACGTACCATTGCCCTACTCAAGGAGCGCCGCGCCGCGCTCATTGCCGCGGCGGTGACGGGGCGGCTGGCTGAATGTGAATGACGCGGGACTTCGCGTATAATCGTTTCTATGGCTGCGTCGATTCCTGCACTGGTTAATCCGCACTTGCTCACCTGGGCGCGGGAGCAGAGCGGCTACGCCCCCGGGCCTGTCGCGAAGCGGCTTAACGTGAAACCTGAGCGGCTGCTCGCCTGGGAGCGAGGCGAAGTGAAGCCAACAGTTCGGCAGGCGCAGGCGCTTGCGCGATTCTACCACCGTCCATTCGGTCTTTTCTTTTTGCCGCAACCGCCGGCGCTCCCGCCGCTCGCTACTGAGTACCGTCGTCTCCCTGGTGTGACACCCGGTGTCGAATCACCCGACTTGCGGCTTGCTTTACGCACCATGTCAAATAGGCGCGATGTAATCCTCGAACTTATCGAAGAGATGGGGGAGTCGGTTGTCGAGTTTAGCGCCCAGGCACATTTACAAGAGTCGCCCACGAACATTGGGCAGCGGCTGCGTGGGCTGCTCGGCGTGAGCGTGCAGGAGCAATTGGCATGGCGCGATGAATGGCAAGCGTGGCGGCGCTGGCGCGAGTCGGTCGAGTCGGTTGGCGTCCTGGTGTTTCAATTTCCCAAGGTTTCTCTGGATCAGGCACGCGGTGTATCGCTGCTGAAATTTCCCATGCCGGCAATCGGCATTAACAGCAAGGAGAGCGCACCGGGGGCGCGCATTTTTACTCTACTGCACGAGTTCGTTCACATCTCGCTTGCAGCAGGCAAGGAAGAACGGGTAGCGCTCAACGAGCCGCGCAACGACAGAGAATGGTTAGACGTAGAGCGTTTCGCTGAAGAAGTCGCCAGCGCAATTCTTATTCCAGAAGATGTCCTGCAAGGATTCTTGCGCCGGATGTCGGTGGATCGCGATGCATGGGACGTTCCCCTCGTGCGAAGCTTGGCCGCGAAATTTCGTCTGACGCCGCTGGCGATGGCGACGCGCTTGCGCGCTGCGGGTCAGCTCAGCTGGGAAGGATACCGCAACTGGAGGGAAGCGTGGGCAAAATTCATTGCCACTTTGAAGCCTGCCAAGGGCGGTTTTGCACACCCTGTCGATAAAACCCTTGGCCGCGCGGGACGGCCTTTCACGCAACTTGTGATCGAGGCGCTTGACTCGAACCGCATCACCGCAGTGCAGGCGTGTCGCTATCTCGATCTTCGCTTCGAGCACTTCGAGAGACTGCGTTTAGAACTGCGCGGCGGCGGTGGCGCAGGGCCGATGGTCGACGACGGCGACTGACCTTTTATGTACTCGCTCGATACAAGCTTTTTCATGGACTGGCAGGCGCGGTACTATCCGATTGATTTGTTCGTGACCCTGGAAAGAAACATTGCCGGGATGATCGCGGCGGGAAACTGCGCAGCCGTCGAGCTGGTCAAGGAGGAGATCGATGCGGTTGGCACGCCCGGACTCCGGGCTTGGGCTGTTAGCCAGTCCGGTCTATTCTTGCCGATGACTCCCGATGTCCAGATCGAAGCAGCCGCGATCGAGGCGTCCTATCCCGAGCTGATGGATCCCAAAGGGATCAACGATTCCGCCGATGCCTATGTGATCGCGTTAGCCAAACTCAAGGGCTGGATTGTCGTATCCCAGGAAACCTCGGCACAGGAGAAGCACCGCCCTCGCCAGAGTTACTTCATTCCCGACGTGTGTCGCGATCTGGGCATTCCGTGCGTCAACCTTCTTGGCATGATGCGGCGGGAGAAGTGGGTGTTTTGAACTATGAACGATAATCGTCGCGAATCCGCCTTTGAGACCGTTATCGAAACCCATCTAGTGGCCAACGGCTACGTAAATGTTAATCGGGATGGCTTCGACCGCGGCCTAGCAGTGTTTCCCGAGGCCGTTCTGAGTTTTATTAGAGAGACGCAACCGACTGAGTGGGCAAAGTTGGAAGCGTTACACGGGGATCGTACTGGAGAGCAGATCGTTGGCGATCTCTGTAAATGGATGGACGCGAACGGATCGCTGGCAACGTTGCGTCATGGATTTAAGTGTTACGGGCGAACGCTGAGAGTGGCGTTCTTCAAAGCAGCTCATGAGCTGAACCCTGAGCTAGAAGCCCGCTACGCCTGCAATCGGCTGGGTATCACGCGACAACTACATTTCTCACCCCGTTCGGAAAAGTCGCTTGATGTCACCATCAGCCTAAACGGGATTCCCATCGCCACGGCTGAATTAAAGAATCCTCTGACGGGCCAGACAGTAGATGACGCGCAGCGCCAATATCAGCGCGACCGCGATCCAAGAGAGACGATCTTTGAGTTCAAAAGGCGAACTTTGGTTCATTTCGCGGTCGATACGGAAGCGGTGTTCATGACCACACGCTTGGCAGGCGGGGCTACTTCTTTCTTACCGTTCAATAAAGGATTTAACGGCGGCGCGGGCAACCCGCCCGATCCGAACGGAAGAACTTACCGTACAGTCTATCTTTGGGAAGAGGCGCTGCGGCGCGATAGTCTTCTTGATCTCCTGGCGCGCTTCATTCATTTGCAACTCGAGGAGCGTAGAACTGAGGATGGTCGTAAGGTCAAGAAAGAAACCATGATCTTCCCGCGATATCACCAGCTCCAAGCGGTACGCGTATTGGTCGACGCGGCTAAACAAGAAGGCGTAGGATACAATTATTTAGTCGAGCACTCAGCAGGGAGCGGGAAGAGTAATACGATTGGATGGTTGACGCACCGCCTGGCGTCGCTTCACGATTCCGAAAATCATCGCGTGTTCGACTCGGTCATTGTTATAACGGATAGGGTCGTGCTGGACCAACAGCTACAAGACACGATCTACCAATTCGAACATAAGCGCGGTGTCGTGCAAAAGATCGACGAGAGTTCGCGGCAGCTCGCAGAAGCGCTGGAAAACGCAGTTCCGGTGATCATCACGACCTTACAGAAGTTCCCTTTTGTTTCGCGGCAATTGCTCAAGATGGCGGAGGAACGTGGCGAAGCAGGCACAAGCAGAGGGACATTGCAGAGCCGCCGTTGTGCTGTCGTTATCGATGAGGCGCATAGCTCGCAAGGCGGAGAAAGCGCCACGGATCTTAAGGAGGTACTTGGCGGTGATAGCCTGCGAGAGGAGGCGCAGCGTAAGGCGGCTGAGGAGGGGTTGGTGAATATGGAGGAACTCTTCCGCAGCATGGCTAAGCGCGGGCAGCAAGCCAATATAAGTTTTTTTGCTTTTACGGCTACACCGAAACACAAGACGTTGGCAGTCTTCGGCAGGAACGGCGATCCATTTCACCGCTACACGATGCGGCAGGCCATTGAGGAAGGTTTCATCCTCGACGTTCTCAAAAACTACACGACCTACGCGACTTACTTTAAGCTCCTCAAGACCAGTGAGGACGATCCAAACGTGGAGCGCAAGAAAGCGGCGAAAGCGCTCGCCCGTTTCCTGAAGCTTCATCCGGTGAACGTCGCTCAGAAGACTGAGGTGATGGTGGAGCATTTCAATTCCGTCACTCGTCATAAAATCGGCGGCAGGGCCAAAGCTATGGTCGTGACTGGTTCTAGGCTAGAGGCTGTTCGTTACAAGCAAAGTTTTGACCGCTACATTAAGGAGAAAGGCTATCCTATCAAGACACTGGTAGCTTTCTCCGGAACCGTCCAGGACGATAAACTTCCGAATGTTACGTACACCGAAGTGACGATGAACGACGGCGTGCGCGAGAAGGAGTTGCCGGAGAAATTTGCGACACTAGAATATCAAGTCTTGTTGGTGGCGGAAAAGTTCCAGACCGGTTTCGACCAGCCGCTGCTACACACGATGTACGTCGATAAACGGCTCGCAGGTATTCAGGCCGTTCAAACGTTATCCCGACTCAACCGGACGCACCCCCTCAAGGAAGACACGTTCGTGCTCGATTTCGTCAACGATCGGGAAGAAATCCGGGAAGCCTTCAAGACGTACTACGAAGGCGCGGAGATGGGCGAGCAGGTAGACCCGGCACTTCTGTACCAGATCAAGGGCGAGCTTGACGCTTCCGGTGTCTATCTTCCCGAGGAGATGCAACGGTTCTGTGAGACCTATTTTAAGCCCAAGCAACGTCAGAGCGCCTCGGATCACCAGACAATGAATGCAACGCTTGACCCGGCGGTATCCAGGTTCGCAAAGCTGCAAGAAGAAAACGAGGACGAAGCAGAACTTTGGCGCGGTAAGCTGCAGGCGTTCCGTAATCTCTACGGATTTCTTAGCCAGATCATTCCGTATCAAGATTCCGACCTCGAAAAGTTGTACGTGTTTCTCCGCCATCTCTCAGCCAAACTGCCGCGGCGACGGAGAGGTCCATTCTACAACTTCGATGACGAGGTACGATTGGAATACTACCGCCTTCAGAAGATTGCCGAGGGCTCTATTAGCCTCCGAGAAGGCAGCGGTCGATACTTAGACGGACCATCGGAAGTGGGAACGGGTGTCGTGCGCGAGCAACCGGTAGCGTTGTCTCGGTTAATCGACATCGTAAACGAGAGATTTGGCACGGACTTTAATCAGGCGGATCAACTGTTCTTTGATCAGATCATTGAAGCTGCGATCGCTGATGAGGGGCTTCAACAAGCAGCAGCCGTAAATCCCGGCGACAAGTTCGAATTAGTGTTTAAGAACCTTCTCGAGACGCTTTTCGTAGAGCGCATGGATCAGAATGAAGAAATATTTGCCAAGTTTATGAATGATCCGGCGTTCCAGAAAGTTGTTACCGGGTGGCTTGCGTCGGAAGCGTACAAGCGCCTGAGAGGGGAAGCCGAATCCTGGACGAGTTACCAACAGCCCCCAAAAGGGACGTCAAAATAATTTGACATTCGGGTAAGAGAACGCGGTTAGACTTTTATTTCCCGACTTTCTTTTCAGATTGTTGTGATGTAACGATTCGGGGTCAGGCGTGGAAGCATTGCAAGTTGGCTCGATTTGTTTAGAAAGCAAGGCCTGGCCCTGTGGCCGGCGCTTTCATCGCACCTACCAGGACGGCTCGCCTAAGATTTGGCAGAAGCCTTCTGCCAAATTAGCATTGAGTCGGGGCCTGACATAACAATAATTACAATCTTTCGATTCCCGTCCTCTTTTTGTCGTGTATTCACATACTCATATCACGGTCCAATAACGGCCAGAAAATATTTCTGAAGAGCAACGATTAGTCGCTTGCACACAAGAGGGACAAAGCTGTTTCGTCGTGTCGATCTTCCCGCGCGGGTTCCTGGGAGACTTCTGCTGCACGGCATGCCGGGTCGCTATGAAGCGATTGAGAGGGTTTGCAGCGTCTCACCGCAAAAGTATTGCTCACTTTCACGGGTTTGAGTTGAAGTAACACATCGGTGAATTTCACCTCGCCCATGATCGAGCCCGCATGAACGTCGCCAAGGGTGGCGAGTGCGATCATCACGAGCACGGTTGACGTCAATAGCTTGCTTGCCATTGTTTGCATCCAGATCACCCAAGAAACGAATCAAAGGCTTGCCAAATGAGGCGAGACTACTCCAGCTCGTTCGATAGCGTCAAGATGAAATCACCAACAGATAATTCGCCGGCCGGAATAGCGTGACAGCGCGTGAGCGTGCTCACCTGGTTGACGGACTCCTTATCATTTCGTATGTTGCCAAGAATAATATGTTATCAGCGGCAAGCAGCATGCCGAACAGAATTCTTAACTATACAGCCCATTAGGAGGACAAAAATGGCTTATGATCTCGTGATTCGCGGTGGGCGCGTTGTTGACGGTTCTGGCTTGCCGTCGTACGTGGCCGATGTCGGTGTTAAGGACGGCAAGGTTGTCGAAGTGGGCAAGCTCAAAGATGGCGCGGCGAAGTCGATTGACGCCGGCGGTCTCGCGGTGTCCCCTGGGTTCATCGATCATCACACTCACTTGGACGCGCAGATGCTCTGGGATCCCTAC
>Ga0326597_10014908_pt1 | contig 10171 bp, 5 predicted proteins | sample RVTome_12_FD_203789 | JGI IMG/M metagenome (GOLD analysis project Ga0326597, IMG submission 203789) | Soil microbial communities from uranium-contaminated site in the Upper Colorado River Basin, Wyoming, United States - RVT100D185 | ecosystem: Environmental > Terrestrial > Soil > Contaminated >...
TGAACACGACGGAGTGGTCCACCCGGCTGCCGTCGAGGGTGATCTCGCCGTCCCAGCGCCAGCGGGTGCCCGGCAGCAGCGGGAAGTAGCGGTTGTCGACGGTCGTCGAATCCGAGAACGCGTCGCGCGGAAACTCCTCGGTCAGCGGCTCGCTCGGGGCGGGGTCGACGTTGGTCACCGGCAGAGTTGGACTGGGCGGCGCTGAGACCGGGCGCGGCGTCGCGACGGTCGTCCCCTGCGGCGGAGCCGTCGCGATCGGATCGGCCGCGCCTCCGCAGCCGACGGCGACAGCCGCGATGAGCCCCGTGGCGATGGTCGCTGGGCGGCCGAGACGACCCATCGAGCGTCCTCCTCCGTTGGCGCGCCGGCGGTCGCCGGTCACGCGGTCTCCGGGGCGGCGCCGGCCGTCGACCCCAGCCGGCGCTCTCGGGATTGGCCGAAGCGCAGGTAGAGCGACGGGACGACGAACAGGTTGAGCAGCGTCGAGGTGACGAGGCCGCCGAGGATCACAATGGCGAGCGGGTGCTCGATCTCGTGACCGGGCAGGTCGCCGGCGATCGCGAGCGGAACGAGCGCGAGGCCCGTCGCGAGGGCGGTCATGAGGATCGGCGACAGGCGCTCGCGAGCGCCGCGAATGACGAGCCCGGGCCCGAACGGCTCGCCCTCCTCGCGCTCGAGGTGCTGGAAGTGGTTGATCATCATGATCCCGTTCCTCGCCGCGATGCCGAGCACGGTGAAGAACCCGACCAGCGAGCCGAGCGACAGCACGCCGCCGCTCGCGTAAGCCGCGAGGACGCCGCCGACGAGCGCCGACGGCAGGGTCAGGAACGACAGGGTCGCCAGCCGGGTGCTCGCGAACGACGCCTGGAGCAGCAGGAAGATCCCGATCAACGCGGCGATCGCGAACAGGGCCAAGCGACTCTCCGCGCCCTGTCGCTCGGCATATTCGCCGAGCAGCTCGGGGTGGTAGCCCTGGTCGAAGTTGATCGTCGCGAGCGCCTCCTCGACGTCGCGGACGACCGAGCCGAGGTCGCGTCCGGCGACGTTCGCCTCGACGTCGATCCGCCGCGTCAGGCCCTCGTGGCTGATGCTGTTCGGCGTCGCCGCGACGCGTACGTCGGCCAGCGTTCCGAGCGCGACGGGGCCGGCGATCACCGTGTCGATCGGAAGCCGGGCGATGTCGGTCACGCTCTCGCGGACCTCCGGGGTGGTCCAGACGTGGACGTCGTAGGCCTTGCCGGCGAAGAAGATGTCGCCAACCTCCTCGCTCGCGAGCATGACCGATGCGGCCCGCCGGACGTCGCCGGGTTTCACCCCGTACGCCCGCGCCGTCGCGAGGTCGACCTCGACCTCGACCTGCGGGATCTCGACCTGAAGCTCGCGATGCAGCTCGATGATCCCCGGGATCCGGCCCATCGCCGCCTCGACCTCGGCCGCCTTGTCGCGGAGGACCCCGAGATCCGGCCCGAAGATGCGCACGACGATCGCGTCGCTCGAGCCGGTCAGGACCTCGCGAATCCGTTCCTTGAGATACGTCTGGACGTCGCGCCGGATGCCCGGGTACCCGTCCACCACTTCCTGGATCGCCGCGTGCGTCGCGTCATAGTCGACGGCCGGGTCGACGCTCACCCAGTTCTCCCCGAAGTCGATCCCGACCACCTCATCGGCGAGCAGCGCCTGGCCGATGTGGGAGCCACAGTTGCGCACGCCGGGAATGGACCGCAACTCGACGCAGGCCGCCGTCGAGATCCGCACTTCCTCCGGGTGCGAGGTGCCCGGCGCGGTCACCCAGTGCATGAGGAAGTCGCGCTCCTTGAAGTCCGGCAGGAGCGACTGGCCCAGCTGTGGGGTGACGACAACGCCGGCGAGGGTCGTCAGGGCGACGAGCGCGAAGGCCGGTCGGGCCGATCGAACGATTTGGCCGAGCAGACGCTCGTAGCCGCGCTGGATTACCCGCGCGAGCGGCGACTCGTGCCGCTCGACCGGTGCGCCCCGGAGCAGGATGAGGGCGAGCGCCGGCGTGACGGTGAGGGCCACGCCAAGCGACGCGAGGACGGCGAGGCCATAGGAGATCGCGAGCGGCTGGAAGAACGCCCCGGACAGACCCTCGATGAAGAAGATCGGGATGATCGCGACGACGTCGATGAGCGTGGCGTAGATGATCGCGCCCCGGACCTCGAGCGACGATTCGAGGATCACGGAGGCGGTCGACCGCGTGCCTCCGCCGAGGCGGTGCAATCGGAGGCGCCGGACGATGTTCTCGATGTCGATGATGGCGTCGTCGACGACGACCCCCACGGCGATCACGAGCCCGGCCAGAATCATCGTGTTGATGGTCGTCTCGCGGACGAGCAGGACGAGCGTCGCCGCCATCAGCGACAAGGGGATGGCGACCAGGCTGATGAGCGCCGTTCGCCAGTCGTACAGGAACACCACGAGGACGACGAACACGAGGACCGAGCCGACGAGCAGCGCCCGGGCGAGGTTCTCCAGCGCGACCTCGATGAACGTGGCCGGGCGGAAGATCGTGGTATCGATCTCGATGCCGGTGAGGCCCGGGCGCAGCTCCTCGATCGCCGCCTCGACGCCGCGTGTGACCTCGAGGGTGTTGGCCCACGGGAACTTCTCGACGATGAGCATGATCCCGGGTCCGTCGTTGATGACCGCGTCGCCGAACAGCGGCTGATGATCGAGGACGAGCCTCGCGACATCGCTGAGCGGCACCCGGATGCCGTCGGCGCGCGTGACCGTGATGTGCGCGAGGTCGTCCGGGGCGATGATCGTGGGAACGTGTTCGATGACGAGGCGCTGGGAGGCCGTGTCGACGAAGCCACCGGTCCCGATCACGTTCCCGTCGGTGAACCGCAGGATCCCCTCGTCAAGGGCGCTCGCGGTCGCCTCCATGACCCCGTTGAGGGTCACGCCATGGCGCGCCATGAGCTCCGGCTCGACCTGCACCTGGAGCTGGTTGAGGCGCTCGCCCCAGATGGCGACGTTGGCGACCCCCGGGACGCTGAGCAGGCGTGACCGGATCGTCCAGTACGACACGAGCGAGAGGTCGAGCACCGATCGGTCGTCGGACGAGAGTCCGATCTTCATCACCCGGCTGGTGGCCGACAGCGGCTGCATCATGAATGGGGGGCTGGCCCAGGTCGGGAGGGTCGGCGTCACGACAGCCAGCCGCTCCTGGACAAGCTGGCGCGCCTTCAGCAGGTCCGCGCCGGGCTCGAAGATGAGCTCGATCGACGACAGCTGGGGGACCGATTTGGAGCGCAGGACGTCGAGGCCCTCGATGCCGGCGAGGGCCTGTTCGATCGGCACGGTGACGAGAGACTCGACCTCGGCCGACGACATGCCGATCGAGATCGTCTGGATCTCGACGCGCGGCGGGGCGAACTCCGGGAACACGTCGACCGGAGCGTCGGGCAGGCGGCCGGCGCCGAACACCATCATCGCCGCCGCGAGGGCGATGATGATGAACCGGAAACGCAGGCTCGCCCGGACGACGAGGCGCATCATGGCCGGTCGCCCGTCCGTTCGCTGCTGTCTCGGTGCGCGCCGGTCGGTGGGACCGCCGGTACCGGATGACCCGGGCTCATCGGCGGTCCATCAATGGCCGCCGCCCACGCCATGCTCGGCGCCCCACAGCTCCGCTCCGCCGACGGTGACGACGAGCGTTCCCGGTGCGGGCCCGTCGGAGAGGATCGCTTCCGACCCGGCGATGCGGACGATCTCGAGTCGAGTCCGGATGAAGTCGAGTCCGTCCGGGTTCGCATAGGCCCAGGCGCTGCCGTCGGCGTCGTACAGCACCGCCGCATAGGGGATGACCAGGCGATCCAAGTCGTCGACGACGCGCTCGGTCACTTCCGCCGTCTCGATCCCGAGCCGCTCCGACGCCCGGGCCGACAGGGTCAGCCTGCTCAGGTCCGACCCGTCGACCGGACTGATGAGGATGGCAGGCTCTCCCTCGGCCGCCTCGGCCCCGGACTTGGCGCATCCGGCCACGACCAGCGCAACGACCGTGAGCAGCGTTCCAACCCAGCGAAGCCGTGACTGCATCGGAGGTCTCCTCGTTCTGTCAGGCCGGGCTGAGGCCCGGTTGTTCGATCAGCTGGCTCGCCGCATCCGGCTCGGGGTTCGGGCCCGCAACGAGGACGGCGGCCGGGACGGCGAACAGATTCACGAGCGTGACGCTCAGGACGCCCCCGAGCAGGACGGCAGCCATCGGTCGGACGATCTCCAGCCCGGCTCGATCGCCGAGCACGATCGCCGGGAGGGTGGCGAGGGCGACCGCCACTGCAGTTCCCAGGACCGAGGTCAGGCCGTCTCGGCTCACCCGCGCAACGAGCGCCGCGGAGAAGGCGCCTTCTTCGCGTTCGGCTTGCTGGCATCGGTCGACCATCCGGAGTGCCGCGCGCAGGCCGAGCGCGATCGTCCCGACCACGCCGCCGATCGCGGCGAGCGAGACGCCGCCGAGCACGGCCGCCACCGCGAGCGCGCCGCTCGCTGCCGCGGGCAGGAGCGCGATGACGAGCAGGCCGCGCCGCCAACTTCCGAACGCCGCCTGGAGCAGCAGGAGGACGCCGATCCCGACTGCCGCAGCGATCCCGAGCAGGCCCATCCACGCGGACTGTCGCTCGATCGCAAGCGGGAAGACCTCGGCGCGGTACTCGAGCGGGAAGTCGATCGCCGCGAGGCGGGCCTCGACGTCGGCGAGGACGGCACCCGGATCGCGACCGGCGACGGTCGCGCCGACGTCGATCCGCCGGAACACGCCCTCCCGGCGGATGACTGCCGGCGACGGACCGACTCGCACGTCGGCGATGTCCCCGAGCGGCACGTGGTCGCCGAACGGCGTCTGAATGAGCAGCTCCTCGACCGACGTCGGGCTGTGTCGCAGGTCCGCCGTGCCCCAGACGACGACCTCGAACACCTTCTGCTCCTCGAACAGGCTGCCGACGACGATGCCGGACAGCAGGGTGGCCGCGAGACGCCGGACGTCGCCGGGCTTGATCCCGTGCCGCTCGGCAGCCGCCAGGTCGACCTCGATCTCGACCGTCGGCGTATCGATCTGCGGCTCGACGGTCGCTCGCGTGAGGCCGTCGATCCCGGACAACGCCGCGGCGATCTCGTCGGCCTTCGCCCGCAGGACGGACAGCTCCTGGCCGTAGACGCGCACGACGAGATCGTCGGCCGAGCCAGCCAGCGCGGTGGCGATGTGATCGCCGGAGTAGGTGATGATCGTGCGCTCCAGGCCGGGATACCCGTCGATCACGCTGCCGATCGCGGCGAGCGTCCCGTCGTAGTCGGCCGACGGGTCGATGCTGACCCACAGCTCCCCGGCGTCGACGCCCACGACGCGATCCGCGCTCACTGCCCGGCCGACATGCCCGCCGACGTTGCGCACGCCCTGGAGGGACCGCAGCTCGGCCCCGGCGCGGGCCAGGATGCGGGTCATCTCCGAGCCGGTCGTGCCCGGTGCGGCGACCGCCCGCACGAGGAGGTCGCGCTCGTTGAACGGGCCGACGAACGCGTCGCCGCCTCGTCCGGCCAACGCCGCGCCGGCGACGAGCACGACAACCGCGCCGAACACCGCGGCGCCCGCCACGGTCCGTCCGGAGCGCCGCAGGGCGGTCTCGAGCACGCGAGACGTGCCACGTCGGAGCGGCCCGATCACGCGGTCGGGTGGATCGTCCCGTCGGGCCAGGGGACCGCTCAGGGCGGCGACGGCCGGCGTGAAGGTGAGTCCCACGACGGTCGCACATGCGAGCGCCACGAGGAAGGCCGCGACGAATGGCGACAGGAAGGCCCCGGCCGCGCCTCCACCCACGACGAGGAGCGGCAGGCAGACGAGCGCGATGCACAGCGACACGTAGGCCGCCCGTCCGGCGTCCAGGCTGAGCGCCGTCTGGATCCGCTCGGCCGTGGCCGGCCCGTCGGCCGTGCCCGCCTCGGCGAGGCGCCGGGCCAGCGCGTCGACCGCCCCGATCATGCCATCGAGCGCAACGATGAGCGCAAGCACGATTCCGGCGACCACGACCGCATTGACGGTCATCCCGGCGGCGTGGACGACAAGCGCTGCGGCGACGAGCGAGACCGGCAGCGCAATCGCGACGATGAGCGCCGGTCGCCAGCCGCGGAAGTAGACCAGCGCGGTGAGCGCCGCGAGGATGAATCCGGCCAGCAGGGCGAGCGCGAGCGAGCCGGTCGCCTCCTCGATGTACGTCGCCGGCCGGAACACCGTCGTATCGATCCGGACGCCGGTGAGACCGGGTCCGAGTGCGGCGAGCGCGTCCTCGACGCCACGGGTCACCGTGACCGTGTCGGCATCGGGGAACTTCTCGATCAGGAGCATGAGTCCCGGCCCGTCGTCGACGAGGGCGTCGCCGATGAGGAACGGGTGGTCTTCCACGATCGTCGCGACGTCGCCGAGGCGGACGATCCGCCCGCCCGTGTCCTCGGGTGCGATGGGGACCTGGGCCAGGTCCTCCGGCGTTTCGATCGGGAACACGTGCTGGACGCTCAGGCGCTGGTTGGGCGTATCGATGAAGCCGCCGGCGCCCGGTGTCGACGCGTCGAGGAACGTCAGCGGGGAGACCCACAGGGCATTGCCGGTCGACTCCACGACATGCTGGAGGAGCACCCGTTCGCTGCGCAGGCGTTCCGGATCGACGAGGACCTGCATCTGCCGGTCGCGCTGCCCCCAGATCGCCACGTTTGCGACGCCCGGTACGCCGAGCAGGCGCTGTCGCACGGTCCATTGAGCGAGGACGGACAGCTCGATCGCCGGGACTTCGTCCGACGAGAGGCTCACGAGGAGAACCCGGCTCGCGGACGACAGCGGCTGGATCATGACCGGGGGCCTTGACACGTTCGGCAGCGCCGCTGCCTGGGTCAGCCGCTCGGCCACCACCTGGCGTGCCCGGTAGAGCTCCGTGCCGGGCTCGAAGACGAGGACGATCGATGACAGCCCGGCCACCGATTCCGAGTGGATCTCGTCGAGGAACGCGACGCCGTGCAGCAGGTCCGCCTCGAGCGGCACCGTGATGAGCTGCTCCACTTCGTCGGCCGACAGACCGAGCGCCTCGGTCTGGATCTCGACGTACGGCGGCGCGTATTCCGGCACCACGTCCACGGGCGCGTCGCCGAGGCGCATGACCCCGAAGGTCATGAGCACGCCAGCCAGGCCGAGCACGACGAATCGGAACCGGAGGCTCCAGCCGACGAGCGGAGCGAACATCGATACGGACCTCCCTGCCGGGTGAGACCGTCGACCGCGGGGCGCTGCTGACCGGCTCGGCTAGCCCGGGCCCGCCGTCGATTCGGGCCGGTCGATCCGGCGTCCGCCGCGCAGCGGTGCTGCACCCCTGAGCCCGAGCTTCACAGTTCCCTCCCGGCACGGGCACCGGCCTCGCTCAACGGCACCGGATCGATGCACCGTGCGCTATCCAACCGCCGCCCGATCGGCTTCGCCCCGCTCGCGCGGCCCGTCGGCGGTCCGGAACCCCCTGCGTCCGCGTACCGCCGTGTCGTCAGGCGGTCGGCCGTCGCGCTCGGCGCTCGCCTCGTGGCGCGGTCCCCGCCCGCGCTCGTCCTCGATTGCGTGCCGCCTTCGCGGCGCGCCGCCGGGTCATGGGCCGGGCCCGTCGGGCGCCGCCTGCCGGCAGACAATCGGTCCCCGGACGCGTCGCGCTGCCTTGGACGGCAGCCTTGGGCTCGACGGTCCGTCCCTGCGCCCACTCTCGTGGTCGCGTGGGTCGCGCACGGTACGCGAGCCTGTGCGCTCTGTCAAGGTGCGGATCTGAACGGTGCGGTCCGGTTCGGTCGACGGCGCGGCCGATCAGCGCCAGCCCTGCGGATCGAGCAGGTACCAGGTCAGCTGCCCGCACGCGTCGCGGAACCGGACCCAGCGCTCGGTCATGCCCGGTCCCGGCGGGTGCACGGTGCCGGTCCCGCCGGGCTCGACGACCGCGTCGACGGCGTCGATCGGTCGGTCCGCCCACAGCTCGGCCGGGTGGATCGGGTGAACCATCGCCCGCTCGATCCGGGCCGCCGCCGCGTAGCCAGCCATGATGCGCAGCGTACGCCCGTGCCGTCGCCGGTTCCAGTCCCGGACCGGCCGCGTATGCTGGGCGAGTGACCCTCACGGAGCGGCGCTACGGCGCCCAGTCGATGACCGCACCCCTGCGCGAGGTGCTCGTGAAGCGGCCCGGGGCCGCGTTCGGTCGGGCATTCGACGACCCGGCCCACGGCTTCCTCCATCCGGTCGACCTCGACACCGCCCGGCGCGAGCACGACGCGTTCGTGGATGTGCTGGCCGGGCTCGGCCCCACCGTACACGCCCTCGACGCGGAGATCGGCAGCCCGGACCTCGTCTACACGTTCGACCCACTGCTGGTCAGCGATCGCGGGGCGATCCCGCTCCGGCCGGGCAAGGCGAACCGGCTCGCGGAGCCGGCGGTGCTCGAGGCCTGGATGACTGCGGCCGGCATCCCGGTCGCCGGGCGGATCGAAGCCCCCGGGACGATCGAGGGCGGCGACACGTTCTGGCTGCGGCCGGACCTGCTCATCGTCGGGCGGACGCTCCGCACGAACGACGCGGGGGCCCGCCAGCTGGCCCGGATCGTCGGCGGTGCGCACCGGGTCGTCGACGTCCCGTACTGGCATGGGCCCACGGAGCTCATCCACCTGCTCAGCGTCGTCTCGCCGGTGGCCGACGACCTCGCCGTCGTCTACCTGCCGCTCCTGCCGGTGGGCTTGTGGGCGCTGCTGGCCGATCTCGGCATCCGCCTCGTCGAGGTCCCGGACGAGGAGTTCGAGACGCTCGGCTGCAACGTCCTCGCCGTTCGGCCCGGGGTGGTGATCGTGGCCGACGGCAACCCGGCCACGCGGCGCGCGCTCGAGGCCGCCGGCTGCGAGGTCCACGCCTACCCGGCGTCGGAGATCGGGATCAACGGCTCAGGCGGACCGACCTGCATGACCCGCCCCATCCTGCGCGGCTGAGCCGCGGACATGGGCGTCCAGCCGGACCTCGAGCTCGCCGCCGCAGCGTCGGTCGACCTCGCCCGGATCGAGGCGGACCTCGGCGACCTCGTCCGGACGCCGTCGATCACCGGGCACGAAGAGATCGTCCAGCTCGAGATCGCGGCGCGGCTCGAGGAGGCGGACATCACGGTCGAACGCTACTCGCCGACGCCCCAGGAGGCCGCCGCGGACCCGGACTGGCCGGGCGCCGAGATGCCGCGGGCGAGCCTGCCGATCGTCGTCGGGCGGATCGGCCGGCCGGGCGGACGGCGCGTCCTGCTCGTCGGCCACGTCGACGTCGTGCCGCCCGGGGACCCGGCCACGTGGACGACCGATCCGTGGTCCGGCGAGGTCCGCGACGGGCTCCTGTTCGGCCGCGGCGCGTGCGACCTGAAGGGCGGCGTCGTGGCGATTCTCGAGGCGATGCGGATCGTCCGCGCCCTGGCCGACCGGGTCGCGTTCGACGGCGAGGTCGTCGCCGCCTTCGTCCCGTCGGAGGAGGACGGCGGGCAGGGCATGCTCGCCGCGATCCGTGCCGGGGTGACCGGTGACGCGGCGATCATCACGGAGCCGACGGATCTCGACGTCGTCGTCGCCCACGCGGGGGCGATCACGTTCCGCCTCGTCGTGCCCGGTCGCGCGGCCCACGCCTCGCAGCGCCGGGAGGGCGTCTCCGCGCTCGACAACCTGTTCGTGCTGACCCGCGCGCTCAAGGCGGACGAGGCGCACCGCAACGCGGCCGAGACGCACCCGCTCATGACCGCCCTCGGGCTGCCGTACCCCACGATCGTCGGCAAGGTCGAGGGCGGGGAGTGGGCCTCGACGGTGCTCGACCGGGTCGTCGCCGAGGGCCGCTACGGCGTCCGGCTGGGGCAGCCGTGGCGCGACGCGGAGGCGGAGCTGCGGGCCTGCATCGAGGAGGCGTGCGCGGCGGACCCGTTCCTGCGCGACCACCCGGCGACGGTCGAGATCACCGGCGGGCGGTTCGCGTCCTCGGAAGTGCCGGCCGATCACCCGTTGCCGGTGGGCCTCGCCCGGGCCGTCGAGGACGTGACCGGCCGGCGGCCGGCGCTCGTCGGCGAGCCGTACGGGGCGGACATGCGACTGCTCGTCAACGAGGGGGCGACGCCGACCGTGATCTTCGGCC
>Ga0326597_10014909_pt1 | contig 10171 bp, 6 predicted proteins | sample RVTome_12_FD_203789 | JGI IMG/M metagenome (GOLD analysis project Ga0326597, IMG submission 203789) | Soil microbial communities from uranium-contaminated site in the Upper Colorado River Basin, Wyoming, United States - RVT100D185 | ecosystem: Environmental > Terrestrial > Soil > Contaminated >...
GTCCAGTCCGAGGTGGCCAAACGTATCGGCAAAAACCAGAAGGAATATCTGCTGCGCGAGCAGCTCAAGCAGATTCAGAATGAACTGGGGGACGAAGATCCTCATCAGGCCGAAATCAGCAAATTCCGAGCGATTATCCTTGAGGCGGACATGCCCGATGAGACCCGTCAGGTCGCCGATCGGGAACTGGCCCGCCTTGAGCGCATCAATCCGGCCTCCCCCGAATATACGGTGGCCCGGACCTATCTTGAATACCTCTGCAACATGCCCTGGAGCAGGGGCACCGATGATTCCCTCGATATTATGCTGGCCCAGCGGATTCTCGATGAGGATCACTACGATCTGAAGGAGGTCAAGGAAAGGATTCTCGAATTTCTGGCGGTCCATTCCCTGAAAAAATCCCTGAAGGGTCCGATCCTCTGCCTGGTCGGCCCGCCGGGAGTCGGCAAGACTTCCCTCGGCCGTTCGATCGCCAGGGCCATGGGGCGCAAGTTCATTCGCATTTCTCTGGGAGGCATGAAGGACGAAGCTGAAATACGGGGCCATCGCCGTACCTATATCGGCGCAATGCCCGGCCGCATCATCCAGGAAATCAGCCGGGCCGGCTCGAACAATCCGGTTTTTATGCTGGACGAGGTGGACAAAATGGGCCACGATTTTCGCGGCGATCCCGCTTCGGCCCTGCTGGAGGTGCTTGATCCGGAGCAAAACGACAGCTTTACGGATCACTATCTCGATGTTCCCTTCGATCTGTCGCGGGTGATGTTCATCACCACGGCCAATATCCTGGAGCCGATTCCCGGTCCTCTCATGGACCGGATGGAGGTTATCCGCCTGGCCGGGTACATGGACGAAGAGAAAATGCAGATCGCCTTCAAATACCTGATCCCCAAACAATTCGAGGAAAACGGACTGGCCGGATACCCATTCGAATTCGATCCGGGAACAGTCCTGAAGCTGATCCGGGAATATACCAGGGAAGCCGGGGTGCGCACCCTCGAACGGCAGCTTGCCGCCATCTGCCGGAAGGTGGCGAGGGAGATTACCCAGGGCGCAAAGCCCCGTATCCGGGTGACTGAAGGGGAAGTGGAGGACCTGCTCGGACCGCGCCGCTATTTTACCGATGCGGCTGGCGAGGAAGACCGGGTCGGGGTGGCCACCGGTCTGGCCTGGACCGAGAACGGCGGGGACATCATCTTTGTCGAAGTGTCCCGCATGGTGGGTAAAAAGGAACTGAACCTGACCGGCAATCTCGGCGAGGTGATGCGCGAATCGGCCAGAACCGCGCTGTCCTATGTGCGGGCCAATCACACCCTTTTCGGCATTGAAGCCGATTTTTTCGAGCTGAGCGACCTGCATATCCATGTTCCGGCCGGTGCCATCCCCAAGGACGGTCCTTCCGCCGGGGTGACCATCGCCGCCGCCCTGATTTCCCTCCTGACGGGGCGCCCGGCCAGGCGCCATGTGGCCATGACCGGGGAGCTGACCCTGTCGGGGCGGATTCTGCCCATCGGCGGCATCAAGGAAAAAGTGCTGGCGGCTCACCGCGCCGGAGTCAAGACCGTGCTGTTGCCGGCCCGCAATCGGGAAAACCTGCGGGAAGTTGATGAGGCCATCCGCGAAGAGTTGCAAATTCTCCTCGTCGAGAGCATGGAGGATATCATTTCCGTCGCGCTGCTCGATCGGGGCGACCGCCGAAACAAACCGCTTTTTTCCGGTTCAAGACCTGTTCCCCCACTGACACCGTAGTTCCACCTCCAATATCCGACCAGGTATCCACCCCAGGTTATCCCCCTGCTTCCCCTTGGGCTATCGGCGGCTGATTTTTCCCCTGACGGAGCACAACGACCTCCTTTGGCCTCAATGAGGTTCGCGGAGATTTACCGTTGCAGGGGTCCGGGGTTTCTGGTGTATACTGAGTACTATCGAGAAGTTACCTGTTCCTAAAGAGGAGGAACCATGTTTCGCGTAAGATTCGGGCGGCTGATGGCCGCTTTGTTGTTTTTGCTGATTCCCTTATCCGGCCTTCAGGCCGGGCCGGGGGAACCGCGGGCTCTTGAGTTTTCGATCGCGGCACCCCCGGCTAAAGAACCGGCGACCCTGGAGGAGAAGGTCCGGGAGCATATCTTTGCCAACGGTCTCAAACTGCTGGTGGTCGAAAGACCCACGGCACCCATCTTCACCGCCTACCTGACGGTCGGGGTCGGGGGGGTGGATGAAAGCAGTTCCACCCGGGGCGTGGCGCATCTGCTGGAACATCTGCGGTTCAAGGGCACCCGGGACATCGGCACCACCGATTTCCGCGGGGAGCGGCCGCTGCTGGAGAGCATCGAGGAAACCGGGGAGGTCCTCGACCGGTTGCTTCGTAAAAAGGATGCCGATCCCGAGCGCGTCGCCGAATTGCGGGAACGCCTGGCGGAACTGCAGCGGCAACACAACAAATTTGTCGTCAAGGATGAGTTCTCCAGCATCTACGCCCGCCACGGCGGGGTCGGCTACAATGCTTTCACGAGCAAGGACCTGACCTCCTATCTCATTTCCCTGCCTGCCAACAAGCTCGAACTGTGGGCCGCCCTCGAGTCGGACCGGATGAAAAATGCGGTGCTGCGTGAATTCTACACCGAACGGGACGTGGTCATGGAAGAGCGCCGGCGGTCCTATGAAAGTGATCCCGGCGGGCTGCTCTACGAAAACCTCATCGCCACGGCCTTTACCGTCCATCCCTACCGCAATCCGATTATCGGGTGGTCTTCCGATATCGCCAACCTGACCCCGGAGGAAGCCCGCGGGTTCATGGAACATTATTATAAACCGGCCAATACCGTGATCGCCCTGGTAGGTGCCGTCGACTTCGACCAGGCCGTATCCCTGGTCGACCGTTACTTCGGCGATATTTCCCCCGGGACCCCGGTGCCCGAGGTGACAGCCGTCGAACCGGCACAGCGGGGCGAAAAACGCATCCATATCCGTTTCGAGGCCGAGCCGAACCTGGCCATGGCCTTTCACAAGCCGACCCTGCCCGATCGCGCCGACTACGTGTTCGACGTCATCGATCAACTGCTGGTTCAGGGACGGACCTCCCGTCTGTACCGTTCGCTGGTCATTGAAAAGCAACTGGCGGCTTCCGTTTCCGCCTACGGCGCTCCGGGCTTCCGGTATCCCAACCTGTTCGTGGTCAGTGCCGTTCCCCGTCACCCTCATACGGTCGCGGAGGTTGAAGCGGCCATCACCGGGGAATTGCGGCGGCTGGCCGAAGAGCCGGTGAGCGAGGAGGAACTGGCCCAGGTGCGCAACCGTCTGCGGGTAGATCAGCTGCGTTCCCTGAAGAGCAACAACGGCCTGGCCAGACAATTGACTTTTTACCAGAGCGTTTCCGGTGACTGGCGCTACCTGATCGATTACGACCGGCAGATCGCCACCGTGTCGGCCGCCGAAATCATGGAGGTGGCCGGACGCTACCTTGTGCCGGCCAACCGCACCGTCGCCACCATCGGCAATCAGGAGGAATGATCGATGCCTTTGCGGATAACCTTGATCCTGTGTTTCTGTTTTCTGGCAGCCTGTGCTCCGCAATCGGAACTGGTCGGTCCAAGGCAGTTCGTTGGCCAGCCTCTGGTTTTCGAGGTTCCCGATGTCGAGCGGGTCGAGCTGCCCAATGGTATACGGCTCTACCTTAAGGAAGACCACGAACTGCCTCTGGTGCAGGTGACCGCCATGATCGGTGCCGGCCTGATCGGCGATCCGGCCGATAAAACGGGGCTCGGCACACTCCATGCCGCCCTTCTGCGCACCGGCGGGACGGGGGGGCTCACGCCGACCGAATTCGACGCCGAACTGGATCGCCTCGCCATTGACCTTTCAGTGGCCGCCGACAGTTATGCCACTTCCTGTGAAATGTCGATGCAGGCCTCCGATCTGCCCCGCGGGCTGGCCCTGCTGGCCGACCTGGTGCGTCGGCCCCGGTTCGAACCGCAGCGTCTGGAGCTGGCCCGGCGCCAGATGGTCGAGCAGGTCCGGCGCCAGGACGATGACCCTGGTTTTGTCGCCAGTCGCACCCTGCGCCAGGCCCTTTATGGTGATCACCCCCTGGGACGGACTCCGACCGTTGACAGTGTCCGCGCCGTGACCCGGGAAGACCTGGTGTCCTTCCATGATCGTTTTGCCCGGCCCAACAATCTCCGGCTTGCCATCTCCGGGGATTTCGACCCTTCGCGGCTGCGGGATCAGCTGAATTCCCTGTTCGGCGACTGGCCGACGCGGGATTTTGCACCCCAGGTAATCCCCCCCTTGCCGAAGGCTACGCAACCCGCCGTCTTGCCGGTAATCAAGGACCTGCCCCAGACCACTATTCTGCTCGGTGAACGGGGCATCGACAAAAGCAACCCCGATCTCTACGCCCTGAGGGTGATGAACTTCATTCTTGGCGGCGGCGGATTCAATTCCCGCCTGATGCGCGAGGTGCGCTCCAATCGCGGCCTGGCCTATTCGGTCTATTCCTACTTCGAGATAGGCCGCCGTCTGCCCGGGCTGTTCATTGCCGGCAGCGAGACCCAGACCACCACGGTTGCGGAAGTGGTCGAGCTCATGCGTGCCCAGATGGCCGAAATAACCCGGGAGCCGGTCTCGGAAGAAGAACTCGAACTGGCCAAGGAAAGCCTGATCAACTCTTTTGTCTTTGCCTTCGACAGTCCCCACGACATCGTCACCCAGACCATGCGGCTCGATTATTACGATTATCCGCCCGATTACCTGGAAGGCTATCGGGACCGGGTTGCCGCGGTGACCGTGCAGCAGGTTCTGTCAGCCGCTCGCCGCTATCTCGATCCCGAAGCACAGGTCATCGTGCTGGTCGGCGAACTGGGAGATCTCAGGAAATCCACGGAGGCTTTTGGCCTTCCGGTGGTGGTGCCGAAACCCCGGTAATGATGGCAGGGTCGGGATTTTCCGGTGACACCGCACGAAAGGGGTGCGGGGCGTTTCCGGCTGTATCCGGGCGACAGGAGGGAAAACTTCATGGAAAACCTGAAAAAAAAACCGAAAAAAATCCTGGGAAAAAATCTGGAAAAGTACAAATCCTTTTTTGCCGAGGAACTGTGGAGTATCGACACCCGGGACCTGACCCGCTGGCGGGTGTTCTGGTTGCGTCAGGCGCAGATCCTGTCTCTGGCCCTGCGGGATTTTTATAACGACAAATGCATGTTGCGCGCCTCGGCGTTGACCTACACGACCCTGCTCTCCATCGTTCCCCTGCTCGCCCTGATGGTTTCCATGCTCAAAGGCCTGGGGGTGCAGAATGTCCTGGAGCCGGTGATCCTGGGAAAACTTGCCGGAGGAATGGATGAGGTTGTTTCCGCCATCTTCCGCTATATCGAAAACACCAATTTTGGACGGGTCGGGTGGGTGGGTCTGGCCTTTCTGGTGTTTTCGGTGTTGACCCTTCTGTCCAATATCGAAAAGAGTTTCAATCACATCTGGCGGGTTCAGGAAACCCGGACTCTTCTTCGACGATTTTCCGACTATTTCTCCGTGGTATTGCTCAGTCCCCTACTGATCTTCGCCGCCGTATCGATCAGTACCAGCCTGCAGAGCCAGACCCTGGTCCAGCGCCTGGTCGAAACCGCTTATATAGGCGAGGCGGTGGTGCTGTTATTTAAACTGGTGCCCTTTCTGGCGATGTGGGCAGCATTCATCTTTCTTTACCTGTTCATGCCCAACACCCGGGTACGATTCCATGCCGCTTTGATTGGCGGCATCTTCGGCGGGACCATCTGGCAATTGGTGCAGTGGGCCTATGTTAATTTTCAGTTCGGGGTGGCCAAATACAACGCCATTTACGGGACACTGGCCGCTTTGCCGATCTTCATGATCTGGCTTTATCTGTCCTGGGTGATCGTTCTGCTCGGCCTCGAGTTGACCTATGCCGTCCAGAATGCCAGTACCCTGCGGCAGGAACTGGGCAACGAACGCCTCAATTATGCCAGCCGTCAGCGACTGGCCCTGACCGTCTTGGTGCTGGCCGGTGAGAACTTTTACAGCGGCCGTCCGCCCTGGACCCTCGAAGAACTTTGCAGCCAGTTGCAAATGCCGATGCGGCAGGCCGGCGATCTGCTGGCCGACATGGTGCGCCTCGGCCTGCTGGTTACCGTTCAGGGAGAAAACGGCGAAGCCTGCGGATACCAGCCGGGGCGGGCCCCGGAGACTCTTGAATTGAAAGAGATTCTGCGGACCTGGCGTCTGGACGGGGCCGATTGCCCTGCCGGTTTTCGTTTGCCGGCCAGGCAGATCGTGTCCGGGATCGAGGAACAGGTGACAGAGGCGGAGCAGAATGCCCTTCAGGGGATGACCCTGAAAGATCTGGTGTTGCGGCGGATTGAAGAAAAGGGTGATGAGTGATGAGTGATGAGTGATGAGGCGATCGGATCATGGACGGGGGCACTAAACCAACCACCTGTTACTAATTACTCATTACTTATTACTGGTTCTAAGCCCGTTTCAGGGCGAAAGAGCCGTGTTCGAATACGGCGTAGGAATCCTGCTCGATCCAGTCGCCCAGGGCGATCAGTGTGCCGTTTGTGGCCTGTCGGAACAGCGGCACGTGAAAATGGCCGGTGATGACCGTGTCGTATCCTTCGGCAAAGCGTTCCTCGGCAAAGGACATCAGGGCTTTTTCGGGTAGAAAGGCCTGCCGGAGGCCTTTTTTTCGGCCGCTCAGCCGGCTGGCCCAACGGGATATCGCCCAGGCCAGGTCGGGAGGGACAAGGGGAACCATCGCTCGGCACAGGCGGCATCGCAGGGCTTTTCTCAGCAGGCGATAGGCTTTGTCGTCGGGATTGATCAGATCGCCATGAGCGATGAACACCCGCCGGTCGTCGAGACGCAGTTCGCCGCCGTCGGGCAGGATCCGGCAATCGAGAAACTCGCTGAAAAAGGGTCCCATGTGAAAATCGTGGTTGCCCTCGACGAAAACCAGTTCGGTTCCGGTTTCCCGCTGGCGGCGCAGCTCTTCCAGCAGCGGCACGAAGGGCGCGAATACCGTATGGCGGTAACCGAGCCAGAAATCGAAGATATCGCCCAGCAACACCAGGTGACGGATGCGCCCGCGATGGTCGGCCAGAAATGCAAGTAGCCGGCGGTAATTGCCGGCGGCGGGATCGAGAAGGTGGGCGTCTGCGAGGAAGATGTCTTTCATGTGGCTAAATGATAGAAGGGGTCTGGGGGAAAGTCAAGAAAGACGCCCCGCCATGCTTCGCGAATAATCCAGTTTAAAGGAGCTTGCTGTCGATGTTATCCGAGTTGGGAAGCCTGCACCCGATTTTACAGGCATTTCTTGCCACCTGTTTTACCTGGGGAGTGACTTCCCTGGGCGCCGCCTCCGTATTCCTGGCCCGCCAACCGGGCCGAAAAACCCTTGACGGCATGCTTGGTTTCGCCGCGGGAGTAATGATCGCGGCCAGCTACTGGTCGTTGCTCGCGCCCTCCATCGCCATGTCGGAAGAGCTTGGCTATATTGCCTGGGTGCCGCCCGCCATCGGTTTTCTGGCCGGCGGCGCGTTTCTCCGCGGGCTCGATATGATCCTGCCCCACCTGCATCGCGGCCTGCCCCGGAGCGAGGCGGAGGGGATCAGCACCGGCTGGCCCCGCAGCACCCTTTTCGTGCTGGCCGTCACCCTGCACAACATCCCTGAAGGGCTGGCGGTCGGTGTGGCTTTCGGGGCGGTGGCCGCCGGCTTGCCCGCGGCGACCCTGCCGGCGGCCGTGGCCCTGGCCCTGGGGATTGGCCTGCAGAACTTTCCTGAAGGATGTGCTGTCTCCATGCCTCTGCGCCGGGACGGCCTGTCGGTCGGCAAAAGTTTCTGGTACGGACAGCTCTCCGGTTTTGTCGAGGTGATTGCCGGCGTACTCGGGGCGATGCTGGTGCTGGTGGCCAGGCCGATTCTACCATTTGCCCTGGCCTTCGCCGCCGGCGCCATGATCTTCGTCGTCATCGAAGAGGCGATCCCGGAAACCCAGTCGGGCGAATTCGGCGACTTCGCCACCCTCTGTGCCATGGTGGGTTTCGTGGTTATGATGAGTCTCGACGTGGGGTTGGGTTGAAGGCTTGGGCTTTGCAAAGCCAAAGGCAATATTGGACGCGGATAAACGCGGATGAACGCGGATAAGGCAAAGATCCAAAACCACCTGAATTTCTGGTTTTGATTTATCCGCGAATGCGAAGCATCAGATTTTATCCGCGTCCAATTCAAAAGATGTTCAGGTTTTGAAGGTTTATTTTTCAACCTGATATGCATTACGAATTACGTACTTTTTAAATTCAGGAGGCTCTTTTGAAGGTTGCAATTTTACCGGTTTTTGCCCGGTGGGGGATGTTCGGCTGTCTTTTGGCCGTTTTTCTCTGTGCAGCCGGTAGTGTCTGGGCCGAGCCGGATTACCGTACCCCGCGGGCAGGGGAGGAACATACCACCAGTCTGTTCGGTGAGGAAGTTACGGCGCCATCGCGCAACCGGAATTCGGTGACCGCTCTCAATCTCGGCGTGTCATGGGTGCCAGAAGCGCCGGAGGATTATGAACTGGTGCCCTTCGGGGCCTTTTTTCTGTGGCGCAACCGGGACGAGGGCCGCGAGCGTTTCCGTGGGGTGCTGGCGGGGCTGTACAACGAGGTCCGCTATAATAGACGGCCTTCCTGGCTGGGCTCGACCGAACTGGTGCTGACCCTGGACAGTCTGACGATACCCACCGCCCGTCAGGAATTCGTCGAGGGGTTGCTGATCGACGAGGAAGAACTCGAATGGCACCGGGTTCATCTCGGTTTCGGTTTCGGCTGGCGCACCCCTCTTGAGCCCGGTCATCAGGACAACGCCCTGGAGGTGGCCCTGACTTATGAACCTGGTTTTCTGTGGTTCAGCAAGGGCAGCGATACGGTCGATTCCTTTCGCGAGCCCCGGGACACCTACGAAGGCCGGCTGCACCTGCGCATCCGGGGCGATGCCCTGGAGCGCAACATCATGGAACTGCCCCACCAGGGCTGGTCGGCCGGTTTCGACGGATGGTACGGGCACCGCGCCCGCTGGAAGGACTGGGGCGGGGGTCCGGTGTTCGGCGAACAGGACGGCGATGATCATCGCGACTGGCTGGCGGCGCGCTTTCATGCCCTGGGGGCCGTGGGACTGCCCTTTAGCGAACCGGAACGCCACCGCTTGATTGCTGTCCTTTACGGCGGTGTGGGCAAGGATCTCGATCGCTTCAGCGCCTTTCGTCTCGGTGGCGAACCGGGGGGAGGGGAATGGGAGGCCCTGTCCCGCCCAGCGGTGGCCGGCGCCATTTTCGATGAGTTCTATAGCCGCGCCTACGGGGTGGCGAACCTCGAATATCGATATGAATTGCTCTTTTTCTGCTACCTGCACCTGCGCGGCCAGTTCGCCTTGCTGGAGCGCCCGCGATTCCGCAGCGAAGGCAGCGCCGAATGGCAGATGGACAGCCTGCCCTCCCTCGGCGCGGCGGTGACCGTCGGTGCGCCCTGGAACAGTCTGGTCGAACTGGGTTATACCTACAACTTCGGTCTGCTCAGGGAAGAGGGAGGGAATGCCGAATATGGCGGTCATGGGGTGACCTTGGCCTGGTCGAAGGAGTTTTGAGATGTGCTGAGGAACGAAGCGCATCATTCGATTGTGTACGCTCCGCCGCCCGGTTGAAGGATGGGCTGAAAAGGATGGATGGCTTTAATAATTATATTGTTTGACAGGCACGACTCCTCATCGGTATCTATTGAAGATGTTTTTTAATGGATGTGGTGGAGGGGACATGCCGAGGAAGAGCCAGGTCGATGATTAACAAAGCCGCGCGCCGGAGCAGATCCGGCGTCGCGGCTTTTTTTATGGCTCACAACTCACTGCAGGGGAGACGAAAAATGAAAGAAATCCTGTCCGACCAGAATCTGGTAGCTTATTGCGGTTTATATTGCGGCGCATGTAAGAGGTATCTCGATGAAAAATGCAGTGGTTGCCAGGAAAACAAAAAAGCGACCTGGTGCAAGGTGCGATCCTGCTGCATGGACAATGGATACACTTCCTGTGCCGGATGCGGGGAATTCGAAGATCCGAGATCCTGCAAGATGTTCAACAATTTCATATCCAAAATCTTTGGGTTTATATTCAGATCCGACAGGGCAGCCTGT
>Ga0326597_10014910_pt1 | contig 10171 bp, 10 predicted proteins | sample RVTome_12_FD_203789 | JGI IMG/M metagenome (GOLD analysis project Ga0326597, IMG submission 203789) | Soil microbial communities from uranium-contaminated site in the Upper Colorado River Basin, Wyoming, United States - RVT100D185 | ecosystem: Environmental > Terrestrial > Soil > Contaminated >...
CGTGGCGTTCAGGAGCTCTGCCACCGCGACCGGGCGGCGCTGTCGCTCCTGCCGCCGCGCGAATGTGAGGAGGTTGCGGACGATGCCGGCTGCGCGCTCGGCTTCCTGGCGAATGGCGGTAAGCGGTCCTACCAGCTCGGGCGGGACGGAGGTCGCATGCTCGACCAGGTAATCGGCAAACCCCACGACGGACGCGAGCGGATTGTTCAGGTCGTGCGCGACGCCCGCGATGAGCTGGCCGATGGCCGACATCTTCTCCGACTGGAGCAACTGGTCCTGCAGCCGCCGGTGTTCCGAGCGGTCTTCCACGACCAGGACCATCGCGCTTGAGGGCGTGTCGCTGAGTGGCCAGGCGGCCAGCGAGAACTCGCGCGATCCGTCCAGCAGCGTCCGCGGTCCGGATCCCGGCACCGCGAGCGTGGCCCGCACCGTGGCCCGCCAGGCCTCCGGAAACAGGGAAACAGCCACCGCACCCGGGAGCGCAGTCAGCGGCTGACCGACGAGGGTACCCATTGCGCGGTTCGCCCGGCGCACCGCGCCGTTGCCATCCACGACGCAGAAGGCTTGATCAAGGGCATCCACCGTCTGTTCCCACTCGCGCTTTCCCTGCGACAGCTGGTCAAGCAGGCGCGCGTTCTCCTCGGCCAGGCGCCGGAGGGTGGCGTCGTCGGACCCCGGGGGTGTGCGGGGAGTACCATCAACGGAAGGGGGCGTCATGATTCTCGCGAATCTGCGTAGCCGCCTGACACCGGCGGACTGGACTCTTGTGCTGGACGTGCTGAGCGGCGGGAACGACCATCGCCGCGCCGCACTCGAAGCGCGCGCCGCCCGCGAAGGGCCGGACGTGCTGCTCGACTCACCCGGCCTCGATCGCGCGCTGCGCGACCTGCCGGGCGTGCGGCAGCCATCCGCCGAGCTGTTCGTCTACGTCTTGGTGCGACGCTGCCTCCTCGATCTCGGTCTCGCCGACGTGCGGCTCGCGGATTACCTCGGGGCGCTCGTGCTCGAATTCGGCGACCGCGACCGCGCGTACCGTCCCACGCGCCATGATGACGCCACCTACCGATACCTCGTGGACCTCGTGGCCGACATCGAGCACGTTCCGGCGCGGCGCGGATTCCTGTTGCGCGTTCATCTGGGCAACTTCAGCCTCTGGCTTGCCGGGATGTTCCCGGACTGGATAGTCCATCGCAGTCATCGGAAGGGCGGGCCGACGCTGGCGTACTATGAGGCGCTCGGCGCGCGCGGATACCGGCTGGCGGCGGATCATCATCTGGCTCGCGAGCTGGCGCTCGATGACATCTTCACCGCGGTTGCCGAGACCTTTCCACGGTTGCGTGTGGCGCTCAACCGGATGGCGGACACCTCCCTGTTTCCCGACGCGCACACGCCTGACCGGCTGCTCCGTCAGGTGGCGGACACGTTCCGGTATCCCACCGACGCCTGAGTCAGTTCGTCGCGTCGGCGAGGTTCCGGAACAGGGGGCATTCGCTGGTGCTGATCTGGCTCCACGGCGCCCGCATCGCGTAGAGCGGCAGCGTGCTCTCCGCGCTCGACAGCGTCCCGATCTGCGGGTAGTCCGCTGGCCCGTCCGTTTCGAAGATCAGGATGCCGCGGAAGGCTTCGGTCGAATCGTCCACGATGGCGACGGCGAATCCCGGCTGGAGCGGGAACCCGGCGCCTTCGTACCCGGCGACGATTCCCTCGGGACCCTCCGCCACCAGCGCGGTCGCGGTCCCGTGCCCGACGACGCGAGCCGGGACCGTGCCCATCATGCCTGTGGGCGGGGCGGCCATCAGCGTCGTCGCCGCTTGAAACTGGTCGAGCACGCGATTGCCCGATGCCATGGCCTGCAAGCCGCAGCGCATGTCGTTTTCCGGGTTTCCGTCGTCGCCGCAGGCGGCCGCAGCCAGCGCGAACAGGCCGGCGCCGAGGGCGCGACAGCGAGGGAAGGGCATGGAAGGAACCTACACGTCGCCCCTGCGGTTCGCACGTTGCTTGCTGGCGCATCGATGGGGCCGTAACCTTAGTACATCCCCAGCCCAGATCACGACGTGACCGATTCGCAGCAACGCGCCCGCCTGCATGCCGCCGCCGTCGAGGGGCGCGCCGCCCTGGGCAAGCTTCGGGACCTGTTGCAGCACAGTGAAGCCCAGCTTGCTTCGGAGCGCCGGCTGCTGGAAGATGCCGAGCGACGGGGCCGGATGGCGGCCGGGATCGCGGATGTGGAAACCACGCGGGTGGCCGAGGAGTTTGCCACGAGGCACCGGGAGCGCGTTGCCGTGCTGGAGCGCAAGGTGGAGGCGCAGCAGGCCGAAATCGCGCTCCTCGATCGGGATGTGGAGGCGGTGGTCCGGCAGCTCAAGACCGCCGGGTTTGCAGCGGACCCGGTGCGGGATCCCGGACCGGATCTCGACGGCGAGCAGCTCCAGGCGGAGATCGACCAGGCCGGTCGCGCGGCGGCGGCGGATCAGATGCTCGAGAACCTCAAGAAAAAGATGGGCAGGTAGCGGATGGATATCAGGCCGGACCGGATGGTCTACCTCGGCTACGGGAAGTACTGGCGCTCGGACGCGATCGTGGGGCTGATGCCGATCGAGGACGACCGGGGCCCGGGGCGGCGGACCGAGGTGTACACGGCGACCCTCGACCAGCCGATCGTCGCGTCGCGCTCGGAGCAGACGATCCTGCGCGAGATGGCCGTGGCAACCGACGAGCAGTTCCAGGCGCAGGAGGCCCGGGCCCTGCTCGAGGATCTCCTCGATGATCTGCGGCAGGTGCCCGACGTGCTGCGCCGCATGCTCGCGACCGAGGCGCGGTTCGAGGTCGAAGTCTGGATTCGTCGGTTGCGCGCGATGATCAAGGACGAGCAGGAACCCGATCCGCAGGAAGAACTGTTCCGGTAGCTACCGGGCGGCCGCCACCAGGGCCCGGGTGTGCGGGTGCGTCGGCCGCCCGATCAGCGACGCCACCGGACCGGATTCCACCACCCGGCCCTGCTCGAGCACGACCAGCCGCTGCGCGAGGACCGCCGCCGCGGGCAGGTCGTGCGTGATCAGGAGCATCGCGAGCCCCCGCAGCCCCACCAGGTTCTGCAGCAGCGCCAGCACGTCCGCGCGCGTCAGCGTGTCCAGCGAGGCCGTCGGTTCATCCAGCAGCAGCAGCGTAGGTTCCGTCGCCAGCGCGCGCGCGAGCAGGACACGCTGCCTCTGGCCACCCGAGAGCTCGTGGGGATACCGGCGCGCGAGGTCCGGCGGCAGGCCCACCGGCGCGAGCAGGTCGTCGCGTGGAGGCAATCCGTGCACGATCCGCGCCTCGGCGACCGCCGCGCCGATGCGCTGGCGCGGGTCGAGGGCGAGGGAGGCATCCTGGAATACGAGCGGCGCCTGGCGGCGCAGTGCGCGCAGGGTTCGGCGGCCACACGTCGCAAGATCGGTCTCGCCGTGCCACACCGCGCCCGCGTCCGGGCGGGTCAGGCCCACCGCGCACCGCGCGAGGGTGGACTTGCCGGACCCGCTCTCGCCGATGACGGCGACCACTTCGCCCTCGGCGACGGTGAGGTCCACGCCATCGAGCGCGGTCACCGTCCCGAACCGCTTCGTGAGGCCGCGGATGGTGAGGCGCGCGGTCATGGTCCGGCCTCCGGGAGACGGGGCATGGCGGCCACCAGCGCGGCGGCCGCACCGGTGCGCGGTGCCGCAAGCACGTCGGCGGCTGGTCCGTCCTCGACGATGGTGCCGTTGGACAGGATGGCGATGCGGTCCGCCGCCCGCCGGGCAATCGCCAGGTCATGCGTGATGAGCAGGAGGGCGAGCCCCCGCTCCCGTCGCAGCGCCGAGAGCCGTTCGAGGATCGCCACCCGCAGGGTGGGATCGAGCGCCGTGGTGGGCTCGTCGGCGATGAGCACCGCCGGCTCACCCGCGAGGGCGATGGCGAGCATGACCCGCTGGCGCTGGCCGCCGGACAACTCATGCGGGTAGCGGCGCCACACCGCCGTGGGATCCTCGACCCCGGCGTCCCGGAGTGCTTCCCGCGCCCGCGGCACGGAGACCATCTCCGCGACCTGGCTTCCGACGCGCATCACGGGATTGAGCCCGGCGCCGACGTCCTGGAACGCCATGCCGATGGCGCCGTCGCAGGCCACCGCGCCGGAGACGCGCGCGGCCGGCGGAAGGAGGCCCGCGAGCGCGAGGGCGATCGTGCTCTTGCCCGCTCCCGAGGCGCCCACCAGCGCCAGTCCCTCGGCGCGCTCGAGCGTGAGGGACACGCCGTGCACCACGGGTACGCCCGACCAGGTGACGCCGAGGTCCCGCACCGTGAGGAGGCTCATCGGGTGCGCGGGTCGAGCCGGTCCCGCAGGGCGTCGCCCAGCAGGCTCAGCGCGGTGACGGTCAGGACCAGGGCCACGCCGGCAGACGCGGCGATCCAGGGGGCGGTGGCGAGCGCCGCGGAGCCCTCGCGAATGATGGCCCCCCAGGACGGTGCGGGCGGCCGGACCCCGACGCCCAGGTAGGCGAGTCCCGCCTCGAGCAGGACCACCTGGCCAACCCCGAGGGTGGTCGTGATGACGACCGGCGCCAGCACGTTCGGTACGACATGTCGGAACAGCAGGCGGGTCGGGGGAACGCCGAGGGCCTCGAGCGCGGTCACGAAGTCCCGGTGCCGGAGGCTCAGCACCTCCGCGCGCACGAGCCTCGCGGTGGCGAACCACCCGGTGAGGCCGAGCACCAGCACCATGGCGGTGGTACCGGCGGCATCCCACAGCGCGAAGACGAGCAGCACAACGAACACGCGAGGGATGGCGAGGAACCCGTCCACCGCGCGCATGAGGACGGCGTCCGTCCAGCCGCCCGCCCAGCCCGCCACCAGCCCGACCAGCGTGCCGAGGAGCACCGCGAGCCCCACGGCAAGGCCCGCGATTCCCAGCGACAGACGGGCCCCGTACAGCAGGCGGCTCAGGAGATCCCGGCTGAACAGGTCCGTGCCGAGCGGATGGTCCCACGACGGTGGCAGCGCGCGGCCCGCGGCCAGATCGAGCTGCCGGACCGGGTCGTACGGCGCGAGGAGCGGCGCACAGATGGCGATCAGGCCGATGATGCCGACGGCGATGCCGGCGACCTGCACGCGCCGCCCGGCGGTCACGCGGCCTCACGCGTGCGGGGGTCGGCCCACCTCACCAGCAGATCCGCGACCAGGGTGCTGAGCACGACGAACACGGCGGCCACGAGCGAGGCACCCACGACCACGGGGTAGTCACGTCGCAGGATCGCGTCGGCCGTCAGGCGGCCCATGCCCGGCCAGGCAAACACGGTCTCGACCAGCACCGCTCCCGAGAGGAGGGCCGGGACAATGAGGCCGAGGATCGTGATCGTGGGCAGGAGAGCGTTCGGCAGGGCGTGGCGCAGGAGGACGGCCCGCGGGGACAGGCCTTTCGCGCGGGCCGTGCGCAGGAAGTCCTGCGCGAGCACGTCGAACAGGGCGGTGCGCTGGTAGCGCGCCACGAGTCCCGCGCCCGCCAGGCCCAGGGTCACTGCCGGCAGCACGAGGTGGTGCAGGCGATCGAGCAGGCGCACGCCAATGCCGGCGTCACTCCGCAGGAGGACATCGCGCGCCCCGCCCACGGGAAACCAGCCCGTGCCGACCGCAAAGGCCGCCAGGAGCATGGCGCCGAGCCAGAAGACGGGCGTGGAAAACAGCGTGACGCTCACCCAGGACAGCGCGTGGTCGAGCCGGGTTCGCGGGTACCGTCCCTGCACCAGGGCGATCCCGATGCCGAGGCCGAACATGAGGAGCACGGCGGCGCCGGACAGCAGCAGGGTGTGCGGCAGCGCGTCGGCGAGCACCGCGGTGACGGGCCGGTGCTGGCTCAGCGAGACGCCGAGGTCGGCGCGGGCCAGCCGGAGGACCCAGCGGCCGAACTGCACTGGCAGGGGTTGATCCAGTCCGAAGTCGCGCCGCAGGCGTTCGGCGACCTCGGGGGGAACCTGGCGTTCCTCGAGGGCCGTGAGCGGGGACCCCGGGGCCGCGTGGATCAGAATGAACGTCAGGGTCACGACGATCGCCACGGTCACGACGCCGCCCGCGAGTCGTCGCATCACCCATCGGCTGCCCGGCATGCGGGGCAAGATGGGGTCTACCGCCGCCATGTCCAGCGGTCGTCCGCAAACGGGTTCGGGTCGGGGAGGTGTGGTGAGTCGGCGGCGGTCCAGATCCCCCCCCAGTCGGACCGTGCGGCGTCCGCGATCGCGCCGGCGAGTTCGTCGAAGGCCGGTCGCCGTCCGACAATCTCCGCCAGTCCCGCGGCCTCGGGCGTTGCGGCGGCCCCGATCGTGATTTCACTCACGACATGCTGCCGGTTCTCGATCAGGATGGATCCGTGCTGAAGAAAGGCGTCGTCTTCGCGTAGCTGTGCGCTCCCGACCACCTTGCGATGATCCACCAGCACCTCCCCCCCTACCGGGGCGGCAAAACAGGCTCCGGCATCGGGGTGTGGCGTGCGGGCGGGCGGGGCGAGGGTGGCAGGAGCGCCGAGTGCCGTGAGCGCGCGGGCCAGCATCAGGTGAATGGTCCGGTAACTCTCGGGAAGCGAACCAAAGCGGGCAATGGGGGCGGCGACGGCGTACGTGATCTCCGTATCGTGCCACACCGCCCGGCCGCCGGTGGGACGGCGGACGGTGGCGAGCCCGCGCGCGGCGATACCCGCCCGATCGTAGCGGCGCGTCGCCGGTTCGTTGCGGCCGAAGGAGAGACACGGCGGGTCCCAGGCGTACAGCCGGAGAAACGCACCGCCCTCCCGCGCGAGCGCGAGGAGGGCGGCATCCGTTCCCATGTTGTCGGGGCCGGTCCGGCCCCGGGGCTCGACGAGGAGCGCCCACGCCCTCACGTCGCGGCGTACTCCTCGATGGGCGGGCACGCGCAGACGAGGTTGCGGTCGCCCCAGGCGGCGTCAATGCGGGTCACGGGCGGCCAGATCTTGTGCTGCCGCGTGGCCTCCGTGGGGAATGCCGCCGCCTGTCTCCCGTACGGGCGATCCCACGTGTCCGCCGTGAGCACCGCGAGGGGATGGGGTGCGCGCGTGAGCAGGTTGTTCTCGCGGTCGGCCGTGCCGGTTTCGACATCGCGGATCTCCTGCCGGATGGCGATGAGCGCGTCGCAGAAGCGGTCGAGTTCCTCTTTCGACTCGCTCTCCGTGGGTTCGACCATCATCGTCCCCGCCACCGGGAACGACATCGTCGGCGGGTGGAATCCGTAGTCGATCAGGCGCTTGGCGATGTCTTCGACATCAATGCCGGCCGTGATCTTGAGCGGGCGCGGGTCGAGGATGCATTCGTGCGCCACGAGGCCGTTGGCCCCGGCGTATAACAGGTCAAAGTGACCCGCCAGGCGCCGGGCGATGTAGTTCGCCGCCAGAATGGCTACCCCGGTCGCCTCGGTAAGTCCATCCGGACCCATCATGGCGATGTAGGCCCATGAGATCGGCAGGATGGAGGCACTGCCCCACGGGGCCGCCGCGATGGTTCCGCACGACTGGGCGTGTCCCAGCGGCACGACCGGGTGGTCGGGCAGGAACGGCGCGAGGTGTGCCGCGACGGCGATGGGCCCCATGCCCGGGCCGCCCCCGCCGTGGGGAATGCAGAACGTCTTGTGCAGGTTCAGGTGACACACATCGGCGCCGATATGTGCCGGACTGCAGAGGCCGACCTGCGCGTTCATGTTGGCGCCGTCCATGTAGACCTGGCCGCCGTGCTCGTGCACGATCGCGCACACACGTCGAATCGTGGCCTCGAAGACACCGTGCGTGGACGGGTACGTGACCATCAGCGCGGCGAGCGTGTCGGCATGCGCGCGCGCCTTGGCTTCAAGATCGGCAAGGTCGATGTTGCCGCGCGCGTCGGTCGTGACCACCACCACCCGCATGCCGGCCATGACCGCGCTTGCCGGGTTCGTTCCGTGCGCGGACTGGGGGATCAGGCACGTCGTCCGACCCAGGTCGCCTCGGCTGCGGTGGTACGCGCGAATCACCAGGAGGCCGGCAAACTCGCCCTGCGAGCCGGCGTTCGGCTGGAGCGAGACGGCGGGGAATCCGGTGATCGCGCCGAGCCAGGTCTCGAGCGACGCAAACAGCTCGGTATATCCCCTGGCCTGGTCGCGTGGCGCGAAGGGGTGCAGCTGGCTGAAGCCCGGCCACGAAATCGGGATCATTTCGGTCGTGGCATTGAGCTTCATGGTGCAGGAGCCGAGCGGTATCATGGCCGACGTGAGCGACAGGTCGCGCGCCTCGAGTCTCTTGAGGTAGCGCAGCATTTCGGTTTCCGCCCGATACCGGTGAAACACCGGGTGCTCGAGGAACCCCGTGCCACGACGCAGCGCCTTGGGGACCGACGGGTCTCGTGGGGCGGCCGGGAGCTTCGGGGCCCTGGCGTCGAGTGCGAAGGCGGCCACCAGATCGACCAGGTCGGCCTCGCTCACCGTCTCGTCCAGCGCGATGCCGACGCGGGTGGGCGACAGAATCCGGAGGTTGATGCTCCGTGCTGCCGCCGCCTCAAGCACTCTGGGCAGTCGGGCGGCGTCCATCTGGACGGCCAGCGTATCAAACCATGTTTCATGGACCATGGCATAGCCGAGGGCCTTCAGCGCCGCGGCCAACCGCTGCGTCTGTTGGTGGACACGACGCGCGATCGCGCACAACCCTTCGGGGCCGTGCCAGACCGCGTACGCTCCGGCGATCACGGCGAGCAGCACCTGCGCGGTGCAGATGTTGCTGGTGGCCTTCTCCCGCCGGATGTGCTGTTCCCGGGTCTGGAGGGCCATGCGGAGGGCAAACCGTCCGTCGCGGTCCTTCGACACGCCGATCAGGCGTCCCGGCATCAGGCGCTTGAAATCCTCGCGCGTGGCGAAGAAGGCGGCGTGCGGGCCGCCGTAGCCGAGCGGGACGCCGAAACGCTGCGAGTTGCCGACGGCGATGTCGGCTCCCCATTCGCCCGGCGCGGCCAGCATGGTGAGGGCCAACAGGTCGGTCGCGACGGTCACCAGCGCGCCTTTGGCATGCGCGGCCTTGCACAGCGCGCGGTAGTCGACGATCTCGCCATCGGTGGCGGGGTACTGCACGAGGGCCCCGACCACGTCGTCACCAAACGCAAACGTGGTCGGATCGGCCACCGCGACGGTAACGCCGCGTGCCTCGGCGCGCGTCTTGACCACCGCGATCGTCTGCGGGTGGCAGCGTGCGTCGACTAGAAAGACCGGCGTGTCGGGATGGTGCTTGACGGCGCCGACGGTCAGGGCCATGGCTTCGGCTGCGGCGGTGGCTTCATCGAGCAGCGAGGCGTTGGCGATCGGGAGGCCGGTCAAGTCGCTGACGACCGTCTGGTAGTTCAGCAGGGCTTCGAGGCGTCCCTGGGAGATCTCCGGCTGGTACGGCGTGTAGGCCGTGTACCAGCCTGGGCTCTCGAGAATGTTGCGCTGGATGATCGGGGGTGTCACACAGGCGGCGTATCCCATGCCGAGGTAGGAGCGCCACACCTCGTTCCGTTCGGCCAGCCGCCGCAGCCGGGCGAGCACGTCCATCTCGCTCGCGGCGGGTGGCAGGTCGAGCGGCGCGGGCAGCCGTATGTCGTCCGGCACGACGGCATCGATCAGGGTGTTCAGGGAGGTGTAGCCGAGGGTCTCGAGCATCGCGGCCACGTCATCGGGACGCGGGCCGAGATGGCGAGTGACAAAGGACTCCATGCGATCCTCTCTCTGGAAACGCCCCGGAACGTTCCCCGGGGCGCGACGGGCGGACAGGTGGCGGGCCGGCGCCCCCGGACGGCTATTCGCCCACGTGCTGGGCGTAGTCGTCGCTGGAAAGCAGGTCGTCGAGGTCGCTGGCGCGACGCAAGCGCAGTTTGATCATCCAGCCGTCGCCGTAGGGGTCCCGGTTGACGATGGCGGGATCGTTCTCGAGGGCATCGTTGATCTCGACCACTTCACCATCGACCGGGCAGAACAGTTCCGAGACCGCCTTGACGGCCTCGATGGTGCCGAACACGTCCATCCGGCTGAACGTGCTGCCGATGGACGGCAGCTCGACATAGACGACGTCACCGAGTTCACCCTGCGCGTAGTCCGTGATGCCGATGATCGCGACGTCGTCCTCGGCCCTCACGTACTCGTGCTCCTCGGTGTAGCG
>Ga0326597_10014911_pt1 | contig 10170 bp, 12 predicted proteins | sample RVTome_12_FD_203789 | JGI IMG/M metagenome (GOLD analysis project Ga0326597, IMG submission 203789) | Soil microbial communities from uranium-contaminated site in the Upper Colorado River Basin, Wyoming, United States - RVT100D185 | ecosystem: Environmental > Terrestrial > Soil > Contaminated >...
ATTCTCGAGGGCCTGTCGATCCCCCAATTCGACCATGCCAGGCGTCACTACGACCCGGCGCCCGTTACCAAGTTGGGCAAGGCGATCAAGGGCCGCCTGGCCGCCGACCGGGTTCGAGTTGTACGTGTCATCGATAATGACCACCCCGGCCTCAGAGGTGAAAACGGATTGACGGTGATCAGGGGTGTCCGCCCCCCGCAAGGCATCTGCCAGGCGAGCCAACGGGAGGCCGAGCGCGACCAGCACCCCGATCGCGCAGGCAAGATTAGAAAGAAGGGGCACGGACGGAACCTGCGCCACCACTGAACCGTCGACCCGTACCTCGACGTTGTCCCCGTGAGCTGCGAGGACAATGTCGGCCGTGGCCGCCTGCCTTGCGGAGACCCTGATGACCCGCTTATCTTTGATCGAGGCGGCCAGTCGAGCTAGATGGTCATCATCCACGTTCAAGACGACCACCTCGGCGTTGGCGAAGATTTCTGATTTGGCCTCGACGATCCGTTCCAACGACCCGAATCGTTCAAGGTGCACCGGTCCGATGGCAGTTATAACCGCCACCTGTGGGGGAACCCACTGGCACATCTCGGCAATCTCCCCAGGTCCGTACGTTCCCATCTCGGCTATGAAATATCGACTTCCGTCGCTGAGATGCTCGTTGATGGCCCTCGCCAGGCCCATCTGGTTGTTGAAGCTGGCCGGGGTAGCCACCGTGGCACCGTGACCGGCAAGCAGACGCCGGGTGTATTCCTTGGTGGTGGTCTTGCCATAAGATCCGGTAATTCCAATAACGGTTGGCTGGACCGCGGTAATCCGCGTAGATGCCTGATCGATCCAAGTCCTTTGGGAACGCATTTCGAAGGGCCACATGATGGCCAGTGCCACGTCGACAACCAACGGCAGAGCCACCGCTTCATAGGCCAACAATCCAATCGAGCCCGTGAGCCCGCCGATAGCGACCATGATGACCCAGAGAAAGCCGGCAGCCAGAGCTACCCGCCGCAACCGGTCGGTCCACGCCAACGGTGACGAAGTGCCTTTGAGAGATAGCCCGATCGGCCCGACGAGGACACAGACCAGGGTGACACTCCCGGTGACCAAGGGAACGACTCCCACGAGGGCGAGAGCCGCACTCGTAGCCGCCACGGCTATCAGCGTCAGGTTTACCGCATCGATGAGCCACCAACGCCTGGCGAACACCGACACCGACCAGGGCAGGTAATGCTCCCGCTGGGCTACCCGCAACCATCGCAACGACGACACGACTCCCACCACTGTCGCAGCGACGACGAACAGCCCGTTCATTCCAAAACCTCGGCTATCAACGAACGAACCATCTCAGGCTGCTCCGCCATCACATGATGGCCTACCCCGTCCAACACCTGCATCTGGACATCGGCACCGTTGGACAAAAGGCGCTCGTACGCCTGTGTGGCCAGGTCGAGCGGGGCAGCCGTATCAAGCGAACCCCAGAGCATCTTGACCGGGACCGTCAGGCGGTCGAGCTGCTCTTCATAGGACTCGTTGACAACCCGCACGAAGACGTCACGCATCACCCCACTCGTAGCCCGATACTCGACCGATCCATAGCGCTGACGAACCGTTTCAATACGTTGGTCGGAGACCAATCCGAGTCGATGCAGACGGCGCATCATGCGAAAAGCCGGAGCAGCCTTACGATTCGAAGGGGGTCGAATCAACGGAACGCCGATGAGCACCAATGCCCGCATGGGCATATCCTGAGCCAGATGAACGGCCACCCGACCTCCGAACGAGTGGCCGAGCACCACCGGCGGTTCGTCGAATACCTCCCACACCGCTCGAACCGCGTTGGCGTAGTCGGCCGATCCCCAGCCTGTCACCGGTTGGGGGGATGCTCCGAACCCGGGAAAGTCGACGGAGACCGCGTCGAATCCTGCCAGCACCGTCTTGAAGTCTGCGTGCGAGCGGCCCCATCCGTGTAGAGCAAGAACCCTGGGGTGGTCGGTACCGATGACATCTGCAAAAAAGAGGCCACCGGCGAAGGCTTTTAGCGCCACAACAAATCTGCCGATACGGTGTATGAGCGCGTTTCGTCAACAATCATGGCGCGCAGGTTACCCTGGCCGGTGAGAGGAACCGACTATCGCCATCCACCTGACGCATCAGCAACGCAGGACGATCCTGGCCCCGTTTCGGGCCCGGCTCTGGAGAATCGCCATCGGGGCGGTTTGGTTCCTGGTTGCGCTCACCACGTTCGGAGCCTATCGACTGAAGGTACCGCTCAGTGAACCCCGATTGTGGGCTCCGGTTCTGGCGGTGGCGATCACCTTCTCCATCTTGCCGTTCATCCATTGGGAGGCCACCCTTCTGCGCCTGAGTGGCGAGATCCTCATGGGCCTCAGCGCCATCCTCGTGATCGCCGCGTTGGCGCTGGTATCGACCCTCGCCCCGATTCGATCCCTCGTCTTCATCGATTATTTTGCGGTCATCTCGTTCACTGCGGCTTTGGGCGGGCGATGGATCCATTTCTCGGCGACCAGCATCCTCCTGATCCTCAACTTTGCCATGCCATACGCGTTCGAGGAGACGTTGAGGCCAAGTCAAGAAGTCATCGTCCAAAGCGCCACCCTTATCGTGGTCGCCATCGTATTGAGCGCCGTGACCAGCGAATTCCGCTGGGAGGCATATCAGGGCCATACCCGGGAACTTGAGTTGCGACGTCGAGAGACCCAACTCGAACGCCTATACGAGGTGTCCCGGACGATGGCCGACGGCCAAAGCCTCGGGACGGTGTTACCCACTCTCGTCGGCAAGATCGGATCGTTCCTCGATGCTCAGCTTGGATTCGTGTTGCTTCATCAACCCAGATTCGGTTCTCTGGTTGTGGTAAGCCCAATTTGGACATCTGGGAACGAACTCGACATCGGGGCGTACGACATCTCTCTTCGGGAACGTAACTATCTGACGTCGGTGTTCTTGAATCGCCAGTCCGCTCGGTTTGTCGCTCAGGCTGAACCGGACGCGGGTATCCTCTATGAACTCGGTATCAAAACGGCGCTTTCAGTTCCTTTGTTGGTCGAGCAGCTACCGATTGGTGTCATGGTCATCGCCGACAAACTCGACGGAGACTTCACCGATGATGACCTGGAAACGTTTGAATCTTTGGCGGCTCCCGCAGCCCTCATCCTGGCTCAACTTGAGCGATATGAGGCTGCTGCCGAGACGTCAAAGCGTATGGAAGACGTGGCACAAATGAAGACCGACTTCGTAAGCGTCGTCAGCCATGAGTTGCGAACCCCTCTAACCTCGATCATCGGTTCGCTGGCCACTCTCGCCCGCCCGGAGTTGGCCCCCAAGGAACCAGCCGCACGTGATCTACTGCATTCGGCCCGGACCCAATCAGATCGCTTGCGGCGTCTGATCGAGGACCTCCTGATGGTTTCAAGGATCGACAATAACGCCCTCCCCCAGCACCCGGTCCCGGTCCAGCTTCGAACGTTTGTCGACGAGACGGCCGCCATGATTCCTGGCGCTCAGGGGCTCGTCCGATCCTCGGTTCACAAGGACGCCGGCATCGAAGTGGACCCGGATCACCTATCTCGAATCCTGCGCAACCTCATCGAAAACGCCCTCAAATACGCACCAAACCAGATCATCGACATCGGAGCTCAACAGACTGGCAGTACTGTTCGGATTCAGGTCATCGACCATGGTGAGGGCATTCGCGAAGACCTCCGGGATGTCGCCTTTGAAAGATTCGCCCAGTTGGCCCCTGCTACGACAAGGCTCCAGGGCGGGACCGGCCTCGGGTTGTGGATTGTCCGGTCACTGACCGAGGCAATGGGAGGTCTCATCGAACTCACCGACACTCCCGGAGGTGGGGCCACGTTCACAGTCACGCTCCCGCTAAGAGCCGGTTTCATGACCAATCGGGCCGACCCCGAATTTGCCCCGCTCAGCAACGTCCCCGGCCGCCCGGCCAGAGGAACCGGGAACTCAACGTAGGAGCCGACCGTGGCGACTATTCGCCAGGGGCGGCGGCGATGGCGTCGAAACCACCGTCAACGTGGATTACCTCGCCGGAGGTCATGGGCGCCCAGTCCGACATGAGGACACACGCCATTCTGGCGACCGGGTCCGGGTCGGTCGGATCCCAGCCGAGCGGAGCTCGAGTCTCCCAGATTTCTTCAAATCCCCGGAAGCCGGGAATCGACTTGGCGGCCACCGTGCTGAGTGGGCCGGCCGCAACCGCGTTGACCCGAATGTGATCCGCCCCAAGATCTCGGGCTAGATACCGGGTCACTGCCTCGAGGGCGACTTTGGCGACCCCCATCCAGTCGTACACCGGCCAGGCTTTCGAATTGTCGAAATCGAGCGTAACCAATCCCCCTCCACCGGCCGCCTGGAGGAGGGGTCGTAGCCCGACCGCCAGCGTCTTGTACGAAAACGCCGAAGTGATAAAGGCGGTCTGAGCGCTTTCAGGTGGGGTGTTGAGGAAGTTGCCACCCAGAGCATCCTCCGGTGCATAAGCAATGGCGTGAAGGGCACCATCGATCTTTCCCCACTTGTCTGTGAGGGCGAGCACGAGAGCGTCCATGTGCGAGGGATCGTTGATGTCCAACTCGTAGACGTCGGCCGGGTGCGGCAATCTCGCGGCCGTTCGTTCGGTAAGTCGCAGTCCTCGGCCAAATCCGGTCAGAGCTATCTCGGCGCCCTCCTCCTGGGCGATACGCGCGATGTGGAACGCGATCGAATCGTCTGTCAATACTCCGGTGATGAGGAGTTTCTTGTCCGTCAGAATTCCCATTTGGCTTTGCCCTCCTTAGAAACTCTGCCCGTAATTCATCCATCCGCGGATGCCAAGGCCCATTACAAACAACAGCAGCAGCCCCCAGGCAAGCCCGGGCCGTCTCGCCAAAGTGAGCCGATAGATGTAGGCGAAAGCCAACGTGAACAACGTGACGATGCCATAGAACATGTGTTTCGAGCCAGGGTTGTTGTTCTGACCGTACATGATCAAACCAAACGAAACCTGCACGAGGGCCGATCCAAGTGCTACATACCTGGCGATCGCGAACCAGGCGGGCGGGTCCTTCTTGGCAATGGAGAAGCCGATTCCGACCAGTCCCATCGACCCACAGGAACCGACGACGAAATAGGCCAGATTCCGATGAATCTCTGCAAGCATGAACGCACTCCCCGGAGTCGACCGTGCCACACTAGACGGACGGCGACTCAGACGATTCCTTGGATCACTTTGCGTACCGCTCTCGCGATGCCGGCCAACGGTAAGGGTCGGCGCATCGAGCGGGGAAGTTCGACTTGAACACCTGCCTCGATCGGAACAGCGACCGGATTCCGGCCATGCTGACATCTGTGCGTTTCGGGATCGCGGCCAGGTTGGATACGGCCGGGATCCCTTCGACGGTAAGGGCGGCATCGAGGGTCCTGGCAAGGGATCGGTTGGTACCACCCAGATGGATCTTGTGAGGGAGTTCCGGCGGCTGATAGCCATGAAACGAAACAACCAGTCGTACGTGCTCAAGGAAGCGATGAAGGTTGGGACTCGCCGTGCGGTCATGGGAAGTGGACGGCAGGTGCCAGGCAAGGTCTGCTGGTTGTACCACCGTGTACAGGCTCACGGGTATCAATGGCTGATCGACCTGGCCAACCGGCGTGTCCCGAATTCGAGACCACCGTGAAGAGCCATGAGGCCCACTCCGGCCCCGAGGATCAGTTCCTCCCGGACACCGTCGGTGGCCAGGAACTCCCCGAATCGACTCATTCCATCTCGACGAGCTCACCGGTGGTGAGATCGAGCATGAACTCCTTGGGAGAATGGGAGTCAGCGATCCAGTTGGCCAGACGTGACCCTGGCTGGCGTACCGTCCACCATGTGTACTCGGCCCGTTCCGACTCGATGAACTCAGCCCGAACCGCTCGACCGGCCTCCACAGCATCTTGCTCAACCTCAAACATCCCGATCGACCGCTCAAGCGGAGTCGGATTCGGGTTGTCAATGGACGGTCGCACGTCCGTATATTCCATCACCTCGTACATGGTGTTCTAGTCCCCTTCGATTTCGCGACATGTCAGCCTGCAGGATACGCCATCTAATCACAAAAAGGTCGTTGTCAAACTGTCTTGGTGATGTCGGCCACCTGGGCAGCAAAAGCGGTTACGAGGGCGGCAGGATCCAGATGGATACCAATCCCTCCTCCACCCCCACCAATCGTTACCTCCTCAAGGTCGACGAGCCGCTCATCCATGACCACCGGCCAGGCGGTCGACGAGCCGAACGGGGTAATGGTCCCACGCACATACCCGGTGACTGCGAACGCCTCGTCGGCGGACGGCAGAGACAATCGCGAGACCCCCAATTCGGCTCTCAGTTTCGACCAATCGATGGCCCGATCGCCTGGAACGAGGACAAAGAGATAGTGGTCTTCACTCCGCCGGATCACGATTGATTTGATGAGAGCGCTCACGGCCACACGCCGGGCGGCCGCCGCTTCCTCGGCGCTCGATACCGAGCCAATGACGCTCAATCGGTGGGGAATCTGCCGGTTGGCGACGTCGAGGGTTGCCGACGTTACGGGGGCAGTCTCCACCTAGATCTCTCCAAGCAGCTTCTGCTTCTTTGCCTCAAACTCTTCGTCTGTGAGAACCCCATCGCGATGGAGTTGGGCAAGAGTCGCCAGCGTGTCGGCGGCGGTTTGACCCGAGTTCAAAGCGGATATCCGACTCTCCCTGGCTTTATAGATCAGCGTTTGAATTTCCTCCGGAGTGGGAATGTTCGTGAACCTCGACTGCCCAAGCTCACCGGCAGATTCGAGCAACAGGTCACCAGATCCGAACATCCGCTCAAGCAGGCTCTGGGAAAATGCCACATCGTTGATTACCTCAAGTGGAATTTCTTTACCCTGGCGGGCAAACACGCCGGATCGGACAATGACCCGTTCGTTGGTGATCACGTATTTGGTGAAGGCCCAGACGACCAGTTTCGGGATCGCTATTACCAGTCCGAGCACGACCCCGATCGCCAAAGGTACCGCGACATTCTCAAGTATTGCTCCGAGTACGCCACCGACGAGTGTCGTACCTATGACAATCGCGATGGGCCGGGCAATCGCCTGCCAATGTGGTCGAAATTCCCTGACGACCTTTTCGCCGTCGCTGAGCAGTTTGGTCGGATATGCCATTGTGAAACTTTACCCGGCATCGGTAGGCGAAGGTGGCCCGAACGCGAGAAACCCCGAGTAAGTTCCGACCGAAGTCTTCACCCTCTCGGGGTTGTCTCGTCGCCGGTGGGTGTGTCCCGAGAGACTCCTTCACTGGCGTGCATCCGAACCCGAAGGCTCTTCTGCTGCCAACTGACCCGAGGGCCTGGTTGGCGGTTGGCTAGATCTCACGTTTCCGCTCGACCGTTGCCAGCGATCCTGCACTCTTCCTTGCGGTCCAGCACTCTCACACTTCGCCCAAAAAGGGCGACCCTTGCGGGCCTCGGCGGTTCCGTCCAACGAACCCGAAGGCTCCTCTTTCGGTCCCACCTACCGCCCCAACGTTGTCCCCACCCGGAGGTGGTTTCAGCCGTTCGAACGGCCGTCCCGTTGCCGGGACTCCAACACCGACCCGAAGGCCAGCCCTGTCGCCCGAAGGTTTCAGGTTGTCGGTGCTCTCTGCGAGTCGCCTCGCTTCGAACAAGATGAAAAGTAGAACACCGGGACCGACCTGGCAAGCTCAGATCGTGGTTAGATTTCGCGACTTGAAACTAGTTTTCGCGACCCTATCCCGGACCCCCCATGACAGACGAGGCGGCGAGTTTGGCCACATCATCATGTTGACTTCCACACGACGAACCCGGTCACCGGCAGGCCAAAATGGCACGGCGACGACGACAGCGAACATCCGGCTGGAGGTGTGCGACGCCCGGGGAGGCCGGCACGAGACTCACGGCCCGATGGGGACTTGGCGGTTAAAAGCAAGAAGCCCTGCCGAGACTCAGACTTTCGCCTGTGCCACTTCAGGGCTTCCCCGCTTTCTGGAACTCCGCTGCCCGAGGGCCTCGTTCTCCCAGTAGCATTCACTGAACCCTCTCGGTTTCAGCAATCCGCTCCGTCGCTCTGTCCGGTGAGTTGCCCCTCCGGCCGTCCCGTCGATGCGGTCCAAGTAACGTACCGCACTCCTGGCCCGACTGCCAAGTTAATCGCCTACCTAGTTTTCGCGAGCTAGCAAAAGGTTTCGCGCTTTGCTCCCGAAAAGGCGTTCTCATGCAAAATCGCCGGAAAATCTGCCGACCGGAACCCTGGCGAATGACAAACGTGTCACTCCGATGTCGTATAGTCGCACCATGGCATTGGAGACCCTTTCACCGAGCAGAGCGAGCGACTTCAAGCTGTGTCCGCAGCTCTTCAAGTTTCGCTCGATAGACAAACTTCCCGAACCAACCACCATCCATCAGGCGCGGGGAACCACCGCGCACATGGCACTCCAGAAACTCTATGACCTGTCCCCCGCCGCACGGACCCCCGAAAAACTGTATGACTTGTTCCGCGACGCCTGGACTGAAATGCGATCCACCGAGGAATACGCCGACCTGTTCGCCAATGTGGAGGAGGAACGCAACTGGGGCGTCGACAGCATGAAACTCCTGGCCAACTATTTCTCGGTCGAGAACCCGCCTGAAGTCCATCCGCTCGAGCGAGAATTGGACATGCTCCAATCACTTGGGGACATCACCATCCGCGGCATTCTCGACCGCATCGATGAGACCCCGTCCGGTGAGCTCATCATCACCGATTACAAATCAGGAAAAGCTCCCCCGGAGCGTTTCGCCGAGCCGGCCTTTTTTGCCCTGAAGATCTACGCGCTGTTGATCAGGGAGAAGCTCGGGAGAACACCAGTTGAGGTACGTCTGCTGTATCTGAATGGCCCGACCCTGTACAGGCTCGAAGTCACCGACGGTCAACTCGACGCCATGAATCAGCAACTCCAGGCACTCTGGAAAGCCATCGATCGGGCGATCGAGAGCCAGACCTTTCCGCCCAGGGTCAACAAGCTATGCGATTGGTGCTCATACCAAGATCTCTGCCCGGCGTTTGCCGCAATCGGCGTCGAAACAGCCGACGCCGCCGCTTCATAGCAGCCCAAATCTCCCGACAACGGCCGCGGCGCGTTTCCAATCGATGCTCGGATATACGTCCGAACCGCCGTTCTTGTCCCAGATGGCCGTATAGAATTACACGTATGGAATTGTCTCCTGGGCAGCAGATACGCGCGGCCACCCCCACCGTGACGGCTATCAATACAAGACAGGACAACCCAATGGACCCAAACCGTGTGATTCAGCTAGCCCTCCCACATGACCGAGCTGGGTATTCGGGAGGAGGCGCCAAGAATTCCTCACGACTGAAGTGTCGGAGTTTCCAGCATGTCATGGCGCAGCAGCCACGTACTGGACAAAAAGCCGACCTCCGGGGACCGGCGACCTGACCGAAAACGGATAACCGAAGTGATGATCCGGGAGTAGACAGGGCATGAGAGCCGAGGAGAGTAGCCAAAGTACCCTGGCCCAAGCGGTCGACACCCGATTCGAATTACTCTTCAGCGAATACCTCGGGCAGATCCGTGACTATTGCGCACGCCGGGTTGCAGTCGAGCGCATCGACGATGCCACGACCGACGTCTTCACCGTTGCCTGGCGAAAGATCGACGAGGTGCCGCTGGGCGCCGCCGCCCTCCCCTGGCTGTACGCGGTCGCCTATCGAGTGGTGTTTCACCATTGGCGGCAGGCCGGACGGCAAAGCCGGCTTCGCTTGAGGGCCGAATTCATGGTCACGAACGAGGTAGGCACCGATGTGGCCGAGATCATCATCATCCGGGAGGACTATCAGCTCGTGCGCAGCGTCGCCGGCCGTCTACGGCCAATCGACCAGGAGATTCTCCGGCTGGCGATGTGGGAAGAGATCTCTCACGAAGAGATTTCCGAGGTACTCGGGATCAACCGGGGCGCCGTCAAACAGCGTCTCCATCGGGCGAAGCTCAACTTGATCAAAGAGTACCGACGAGCGAGCGGAGAGATGATTCCGGTGATCGACAGTACGGAAGAAGCAGTTTCATGAAGTCGGACCAGTTCATGAAGTCGGACCAGGAGATCCTCCGCCTATTCGCCGAAGCCAATCCCCGTCCGCA
>Ga0326597_10014912_pt1 | contig 10170 bp, 12 predicted proteins | sample RVTome_12_FD_203789 | JGI IMG/M metagenome (GOLD analysis project Ga0326597, IMG submission 203789) | Soil microbial communities from uranium-contaminated site in the Upper Colorado River Basin, Wyoming, United States - RVT100D185 | ecosystem: Environmental > Terrestrial > Soil > Contaminated >...
AGGATGTCGGGGACGGCCGTCTCCGCGCCCTCAAGTGACCTCGAAGGCGCTGGACTTCATGGTCTAGCCCTAGATTCTGGTTCGAGATGCGGCCCAACCCTAACTCCGCTTGCGGGGCTTGTGATGGTATTCCACGGTTATGTCCGATCCCGGATAGACGAGGCTCTCATGGCCATCTGCCCATCTCACGTAGTAGGGCGGGGATCCTTTGTCGCCACGCACCTCGAGAATCTCGGCTTGTCGTGCCGGCTCACCAACTCGGTGACTGCTCGCGACCAGCCAATCGCCAGACTCGGCGTGCACTGTTCACCTCCTATGTGCCTTGTTCCAATGATGAGTGTTGGGCCTTCAAATGGACAGGGGCCAAAGACCCGGATGGGATGCCACTCGGCGTCCTTTTCCCTTTGGGCCATGCAGACTTTGGGCCGCGATTCGGCGCAGACATGTATCGCTGTCCCCAGCCCCCTGCCCCACATTCGATGAGACGTTGTTTCGGCTCACGTCACGGTGGGGTGCTCACGGGTCGCGGTGCTCGATGATCGACTGTTGCGAAGACGCCATTTCTCCTCAATGGGCCTCCTCCGGTGGTGGCGGGGGCATGGGATGGCGTTCAGACTGACTCTGACCGGTGTGGGTGCGATGGCGTCACCTCGTTTCGCTCCCGCTGGGCTCTTGGTCGAATACGACGGCGTGAAAGTAGTCCTCGACGGTAGTGGTGATCCCGGCTCGTTTCCCGATGCGGTCGACGGGTGGCTGGTGACCGACGAGCGCGCCGAGCTGATCAGGGAGATTCGGGAGTTGGCCAAGGAGAGGGGAGTGGAAGCGGGTGTCGAACGATTCTCCGCTCGAGGTCTGACGCTGGATCCGATGCGCGTGATCCACACGTCGCATCCCACCTTTGGCTACTCGATTCGCGCCGAGGAGCGTCACATCGTCTGGGCTCCCGAGTTTCTCGTCTTCCCGGAGTGGGCCAGTCACAGCGATCTCATGTTCGCCGACGCCGCGGGGTGGGATCGAGCGATTCACTTCAGAGGTAGCGTCGGCGGCCACGCGGCCGCCCTTGCGGTGAGTCGAGAGGCAAGAGAACGACAGGTCAGTCGTCTGGTCCTCGCCCACATTGGACGCCCCACCATCAGGGCGATGGACCGAGGAGAGCGACCACCGTTTGGGTCCTTCGGACACGACGGCGCCCGGCTCGAGCCGCGTCGTTGGCGTCAATGAAGCGGCGGCGAGGCCCGAGCCACGTAGCTCCCGTGCAGCGGGTTTGTCATGGTCTGGGCGGTTCTGCAGAGGTGACGGTTCTCTCCAAGCAGTTCGCTCAGGCAGCCGAGTCCGGATTCGCCGGGTAATCCACTTCTACATCAGTCCCAACCCTGGCTTGGAGAGACGTAGCGTCGAGACTTAGCTCCGGCATGATGAAGAACCCGTCGAGTGATTTCCTACGCCGGTGTTGACCGGTTCAGGTTCTACGGTCTCCGGGCTCCTCTAGCCTGGATCTCAACCGAGTAGGCACTCGGTGCCCGTTATCACCCTTCGGGCTCTTCAACGTGAGAATTACACCGCCCTTCGGGGGACGCCTAGGGCCACAAGTCCCAAACGTGGCCCATCTTCCGCGCTGGTGTCTGTGGCACCTGACCGTGAGGACCTTTGCCTCTAGGAGTCACGGTTGCTGCACCCGAAGATGCAGATGGAGTGATCGATGTACCGAGCAGATTTCGACATACCGGATGAAGAGGCCCCGAGGGCCACCGAAGAGGAGCCTGTCATAGACTTCGAGTCTGATGGGATCGACGTTCGCGGCGAGGCCGAAGCTAATCACTGTTCGTCCGACTTCTTCTCGGATGATCAGACCCGACGGATCGACAACGCGGAGCTGGACAACATCCTCGATGAGTTGGTCGATCTGGTCAACGGTCGAGATCTGGACGGGTTGAGCGAGCTGCTGGCATCAGACGCTGAGGCCGGTTTTCTGGGCAGGTCGTCTCGGAACGGCGTCGTCGACGGCTTCAACGACCTGTTCCTGAGATACCCCACACTGATAGTGACCCGTGGGGACCTCGGTTCGGACCCGATCGTGGCAGTGTGGATCTTCGACCGGGAGGCGGACCGTTTCGATCCCTTCGGCTACATGACCTTCGAGATGAGCGACAAGGAGGAGGGTCTGCTCCAGCGGGTGGAATACGTCGACGAGCTTCCCGACACTGAAGACCTGGTCGTGGAAGTCCCGGAGCACTCCGAGCTCCCGGAGTGGGAGGATTGGTCTGAGCTCGACGAAGATTGAAAACCCCGCTGAGAAGAGGATGCCTTCTCCCTCCTCCGGGCTCCTTCCAGGAAAGCTCCCCGCCGACCTGCTGGCGACACTACTCGCCGACCTGCCGGACGCCCCTCCCGAACTGATCCTCGGTCCCGCTATCGGCGAGGATGCCTGCGCGATCTCGATCCCAGAGGGTGTGCTCGTCGCAGCAACCGATCCGATCACCCTCACCACCCGTGACATCGGCAGGTTCGGGGTCATCATCAACGGCAACGACGTTGCGGTGATGGGTGTCAGACCGCGCTGGTTTCTAGCTGTGATCCTGCTGCCGTCAGGCACGAGGCGCGAAGACGTCCGTGGGATCTTCACAAGCATTGAAGAGGGCCTGGAGGAGGTGGGGGCGGTCCTGGTCGGCGGTCATACAGAGATCAGCGAGGCGGTCAGCCAACCGGTGCTGGTCGGCCAGATGATGGGGATCAGCGAGCAGGGGCATTTCGTCTCCACCAGAGGAGCCAAACCCGGTGATGTTCTGGTGCAGGTCGGTCTCGCTCCGGTGGAGGGAGCGGCAGTGCTGGCAGTCGAAGCGGAAGCAGCCCTTGGGGCCGTATCGGCGAGATCGTTGGAGGCAGCCGCCAACGCAGCGGACGCCCCCGGGCTCAGCGTGGTCGAGCCCGCTCTCCTCGCCGCCGAGCTGGGAGCGATGGCCATGCACGATCCGACCGAAGGTGGAATGGCCGCCGGTCTTCATGAGATGAGCCAGGCCGCCGGCGTCGCCCTGAGCATCGACACCAGGCCGATCCTCTGGTACGAGCCGGGACTCGCCGTATGCGAAGCAGTCGGGGCTGATCCTTGGGCAACACTGGCTTCCGGTGCATTGTTGGCCACCTTTCCGCAGGACTTGGTGAATCATGCCGTAGGCGAGCTCACCAAGAAGACCCATGCGGTGGCTGTGATTGGGTCGGTTCAGGAGGGAGCCGGTGTGTGTGACCAGGCCGGTGAGGTCATCCCCTGGCCGGAACGTGATGAGGTGGCTCGCATTCTCGAGATCCGAGACACAACGGTGTCGTCATGACTCTCTCCTTGCTGTCCGGGTCGGCTCACCCGCAACTGGGTCAGGCCATCGGGGAGATCCTGGGCGTGATGCCCACCGTCTGTGAGGTCGAGCGGTTTCCTGACGGGGAGCTTCAGGTGAAGGCGGGCCCCTTGCATGACGGGGATGTGTACATCGTCCAGCCGATCGGGCCTCCGGTGAACGATCACATGGTCGAGTTGTTGCTGTTGATCGACGCATGTCGCCGGGAGAGTGCGGGAAGGATCACCGCGGTGATCCCATATCTCGGATATGCACGGCAGGATCGGAGGACGGCTTCCGGTCAATCCGTAGCTGCTCAGGTCTTTGCCAGAGCCATCACGAGCAGCGGGGCGGATCGTGTGATAGTCGTCGACCCCCACACTCCGGCCGTGGAATCGCTGTTCGATGTGCCGGTCGAGATGCTCACGGCGGTCCCGGTTCTCGCCAGGGCTCTGGAAAAGCACATCGGCGAGGACACCGTGATCGTTGCACCCGACCTCGGTGCGGTGAAGCTCGCCGAGCACTACGGATCCTTTCTCGGCAAGACGGTGGTGATCGTGCGGAAGACCCGCCACTCGGGCTCCGAGGTGAGTGTCGATGAGGTCGTCGGTGATGTCGCCGGGCGGACGGTGGTGATCGTGGACGACATGATCAGCACGGGAGCCACCATCCGTGCCGCTGCCAGCGCCGTCTTGGAGAGAGGGGCACTTCCCGACCTGGTGGTGGCCGCCACCCATGGTTTGCTGGTCCGTACGAACAGTGAAGATCCGGTCTTTCCGAAGGTCCAGCGGATGCTGATCACCGACAGCGTGGCTGCGAAGCCCACACCTGAAGTGCCGCTCGAAGTCGTGTCGATCGCTCCGCTCCTAGCGGATGGGATCGATCGGCTGCATAACCGTCGGCTCCTGGTTGATCTGGCGATGCGACGATGATCGCGGCGGACTCGACCGGGCTCGGAGAGCTCACGGCTCGAGCCATTCAGACGTCCCGCCGACGATGTGTCTCCTTGGGCCGAAATGCCCTACCCCATCCTGGTTCTTTGAATGATGATGAGTACAGAGACCACTGAGCGGAATATGCACGAGCAGGAGCTTATGGCTGAGGCCCTGGAGACACTGCAGAGCCTGGCGGACGGAGAACTGATCGGGGAGGTCGAGATCGCCCTGGGACCAGGGGTCGACCGGGAAGATGCGGAGCGGGTCTGGGAGACTCTGACCGAAGATACTCCATTGGCGGATGCGCATGTCATTTGGGAGCAGGCGCTAGACCTGCTGCGTTGCGGTCGCTGTGGGCACGAGTACACCGGGGACGGCCTGGAATCCTGTCCCTACTGCGGCGGTGACGGTGTGGTGATCGAGCCGGCTGTGCCGGTGAGCCTCGGGCGCTGGGTCGCGGCCGGGGTGTGAGCCACCGACATGATTGGGACGTTCTCCTCTACTGCTACCAGCCGAAGAAGAGGACGATCATGTCATGCCCAAAGGCACCCTCGTCTGGTTCGACGATCAAACCGGAGAAGGGCTGATCCGTCGTGATGGCCGTGAGTATCCGGTGAGGAGCCCGGACATCGAGACGTCAGCTCGTGTCCCGAACGCTCCGGTGCATTTCGACATCGTGCGTCATGAGGGGGTGAGGTGGGCGGTGAATGTGACCCTCCGACGGGGGACACGCGTCTCCCCTCGGCAGCATCGTTTCGGAGACCTGGCCGGGGCCCATCATCCAGATGAGAAAGGCCATCATCCTCTGACAGACAACCGACCGGGTGTCGACCCCGCATACGAGGGCAGGCCGACAGAGCTTGTTGAGGAGTGGGCCCGCCTGGTCAACCTCGGCGACCTGTCGACTCTTCGGCTGCTGTATGCCCCTGAAGCCGTCCTCCATGCAGGGCGAAAACGAGTGGTCGGTCGTGACGCCATAATCGAGTACTTGAGTGCGAGATTCTCGGGGCTGTCGCCTCAGGCGAGGGTCCTCGGTAGCCGCGACGATGTCGTCGCCGTGGAGCTGAGCGAGGGGGGTCGGAGCAGTCTCGTTGAGCTCGAGTTGGCTCATGGCCGGGTGGTGGAACAGAGGGTGCGGCCGGCGACCCTGCGCCGGCGGCGCAAGTCCGCGAGAGGCACCGGAAGACTGCATCGATAGACGCGAAGCGGGCTCTTCGAGGTCACACCGGGGCGAGCAGGCCGTAGTGGCCGTCATAACGGTGGTAGACGACGTTGCCCCGGTGATCGGTCATGCTGGCGTAGAAGAGGAACCGCTGGCCGGTCGCTTCGAGCCGGTTGATCGCCTCTTCGACGTTGAGGGCCGGCACCGCATCCGGGGACAACACCACCCTGGCATCCGTCGGACCGAGCTCCGCATCGGTGGCATGGAGCAGGGTGAGGCGGTAGCTGGATTCTCCGTCTCGCTCGATGAGCGCATCCTGGCCGCTGGTGAGGTCTCTGAAGAGATGGAAGTCGTAGTCGAGTTGCTCCATCTCGAATACGGCTTCATCGGGGGTCAGTTCGTCGATGGCGTAGGTCTTTCTGCGGACCAGCTGCCGTTCGGCCAGGGGACGGTCGTAGTAGTCGGGCCTGTTGGTGGGCAGATCCCCGTGCCGCCACTCACCGGGTTCGGGGACACCCCGACGCTTGCGGAGGGCTTTACGCCGTTGCGAGCGATGGTCCAACTTGTCGCGCAGGCGTCGTTGCAGGAGGTCGGTAGCTACGTGTGCAGTCTCAGCGGCGACGTGGGCTCTGACGAGGTCTCCGTCGACGTCGAGCAAGGCCTGTGCGATGGCAGGCAGTTCCCGGGCCGGGTCCGAAGCAAAGGTGAGCTTGACTCGAGCAAGGAGCACCGGCTCACCGATCTTGGCCAACAGGGTGCGGACACGATCGCGGGCATACTCGATTTCCTCTTCGGATACATCCCCGTGGGAGATGAAGGTGATCTCGTCCGGGGTCGATATCCGCTGGTTGCCTGCCATCCGACGTTGCCTGCGTCTGTCGGAGCCTCTGTTTCGACGTTTGAATCGCACTGGCATTGACAGCCTTCCTTCAGGTTCTATCAGCCTGTATACGAGTATGGGTGGGCGGCCGCCAGGGCCCTTTGCCCCAAATGTCATCTTCGACTGCTACCAGGGAACGAAACGCAGTCGCGCAGCGACCAGATCATCGGCGAGCCGCGTCTCGGTCATCACATGCTCGACAGATCCTCCTGCTTCAATCACGGCACGGGATAGCGCTTCGAAAGCCTCAGGCAAGAACCGGGTTTCCGCCCCGCATCGCAGGCAGGTACCTGTCGGCCGGGACAGTGCCCCACAACTGGTGCAGACAGATCCTTCCATGGTGGCTCCGTCGTGGATCAGGAGACGTGAGATGGCGTGGTGGCTGGCGGCTTCGAAGACACGATCGACGCCTATGACACCCAAATCACCCTCCCCGGCCAGGGAATAGACTTCATCGACCTCCCGCGACTCCTCCCGTCGCTCGTAGGACTCCTCCAGCTCGGTGACACGCTTAGTCAGGGCCGCTGGGGTGAGTGTGTGCAGATCGGTGACGAAGGTCTCGGTGAGTTCCTGGACTCTCGGCTCGAGATACGCCAACAGCGCTTGTGTGGCGTCGTGATGGCCGCCCACCAGCACCAGGTCGATGTCTCCTTCCCGTCGCATCCGCCCGACGTGCCCGGCTACCTCCCGGAAAAGGTGGTTTCGCACCTCCTCACCGTGCTGGCGATGACGGAACTCTTCCAGCCCGTACCATCCAGCGAGGTTGATCTTGCGGAGCTCCTCGGCTTCGATGATCTGACGGTCGAGGATCTCGCCCATCTGGTAGGAGAAGATCTCTGCCCGGCGCGAGTCGAGGACCACGACGGCGATCTTCCGGAACTCGTCGAGGACCGCCCGGAGAGGCCGGAGGTAGGGTGCCGGGCCAACCACTGCGCAGTCCCAGACCCGTCGTGGCATGGTCAGCCGCTCTCTGAGCCCGAGCTCATCACAGATGAAAACTGCCACGCCCGAGTAGGGCAGGCGCTCCAACGCCCCAGCCATAGTCAACACCTCCTTCGCCGCGGCGCGAAGAGCCATCGAGGAGTCGTGGTCGAGATCCCCGGATGCCGCAAGCTTGTCTACGGGATCCATCAGATTTCGGAGCCGGGGCAAAATCGACTGCCACTCTGTCCGGTCGGGATGAAGGCCGAGATACACCGACAAGATCGGTGCTGAGGGACTCTCGACTCTCGAAAGCCTGTCCAAGGCCTCTTCCAAAACGCCGACCACTCTGCACCTCCCTCGGAGCTGAACCCAGCCTCTCAACCGTATCGATGGAATGCCTGCGAGCGGAAGGGTCATTGGTCATAATTCGCAGCCGCCATGTCTGTCGCGTCTTGTTGGTCAGCGCCGGTCTTCGTTGACGCCTCGCTTCTTAGACAGGTCACACCAGACATACCCAATCGCGATGGAGGAGCCCCGATTACTCCACCCGGCAATCGATGACCACGTTTTCGCCAATAGGGCGGGTGGTGATGTTCAGGTCGAAGAATCGGCCGATTACACCAGCGTTGGTCGTGAAATGGCCAGAGGGCTCCAAGGTGAGGAAGGATCCGCCTCTGGACTGAGTCAAGGGAACTAGAAGCTGGTCGGCCAGATGCACCCCTACCGCTACGCCGGAGTCCAAATAGCGGCGTGTCTTCGCCACTGCCCGAGAGGCGACCTCTTCGGCAGGCAGTCCCCTTCTGCCGAATCCGGTCACCACTTCGGTGACCTGTTCGCTCTCCACAACGAAGACGAGAGCATTGCCCGGCCCGTCGGCGTCTATCGCTGCGGCTTGCAGGCACTCCTCGGGCCAGTCCAGCCCCTCCTCGACCACGGCCAGCTCCCGGTGTGCGATCGGAAGGGGAAGACGGGACACCAGCGCACGGGCCCAGACAGAGCGGATCGCTCCCCGCTCGAGCAAGTCGAGACGCCTCCAGGTCGCGTTCCCGGCCCGGACCCGGATCCGACCGCCACCAACGGGGTAGAACCCGGGCTTTTCCAGGGACAGGGTCAGTTCGGCGCCCATCCGACGCAATAGGGGGGCGAAGCTGAGTTCGATGAATTCGAACGGAGGTGCTCCCTCGTTGTGCGTTCCACCCTCGATCACGAGCTGGGATTCCCCGTCAGCGCTGAGCATCGGGACCAGTACGGTCTGCAGAACGAGCCCCGTGCTTCCGGCTGTTCCGATGTCGAAGTGGTAGTCACCGGCTCGGACCTCGCCCGGATCGAATGTCAGGGTCTCCGAGCCGAGGATGGCCCCTTCCGTCTCGGCGCTGGCGATCTCTGCCGCCGCTCTCACCGCAGCGAGGTGTTGGGGCAGCAGGCCGGGTCTGCGACGTGCCGCCCTGATCTTCTCGATGGAAAACGGCACACCGGTGAGAAGCGAGCAAGCCAGGGCGGTCCTGAGAATCTGGCCTCCACCTTCGCCCTCTGAACCGTCTAGTAGGAGCATCCTCGGTTGAATCTGGGCGCCGTCAGTTAGCGTCCCAGATCTGACCTCTTCGGCTTGGTCAACTCCAGGTAGTCGCCAAGCGTCATGGTGATGGTCTCCGTGTGTGTTCCCGCGTTGAAGGTGATCCGGGGGCTGTTCAACCCTTCATCGACCAGTGTCGGGACGTCATAGAGTGCGCCAAAGGGAGGCTCCGCCCCCGGTTCGCAGTCCGGGAAGGACGACGCGAACTCGTCTTCCTCGGCGAGACGCACGTTCTCGGCGCCCAGGGCCTGCCCGGCGTTCTCCAGATCGACCATCTTGTCTCCGGGAATCACAGCCATCACCAGCCGATCGTCGGCCATAAGCATGACCGCCTTCGCCATCTCCTTGCCGGAAACATGTCCGGCCTCGGCCACTTCGCTTGTGGTGTAGGCCACGGGATGCGTGTGCGTCTCGTAGCCGACACCATGCTCCATCAAGTACCTACGGACCTGTTCTGCAGTCACCTCATCATCTCCTTTGTCGTTCATTTCATACCGGGCTGTCGGGGGAGACACCAGGGGAGAAAGTCATGTGATGGGGATCGAAACACCGGTTAGGGGTCTTTCTCCCGTACCCGAGTCGGACATACGTAGACAGAATCACACTGGAGGTGTATCTGATGTTCACTGACCGGGTGGAAGCTGGGCGACAACCGGCTGAGCATCTGGGCATCTCGAGCCGGACATCCATGTGGTGGTGTTATGAGCAAGGAATTATTGGGACGAGACCCGTTTCTGGAACACGCCGAGGAAGAGGCGGAGGGGACCGAGCTATTGGAGACTCTCCATCAGGGGGCCTTCCTGGAACAGGAACGTGACGAGGCCCAAGGCGTCGAGGTGTTCGACGATCCCGACCCCACGCTGCCGGCATCCGCCCTCAAGGAAGGCTCCCCGGGTCATGAGCTCTTGACAGGTGACGCGGTGGGCCTGGGAAGAGAAGACGACGAGGATCGGGAAGACCAGACGGAAGAGAGCTGGTAGGCGTCGGATGCCCAAACCTGTCTTATGGCCCTACCCGACATCGGCGTCGCATCAGATAATCGAAATGATTGAGCCTGGCTGGTCCGGGCCACTAGCCCACAGAACAGGGACAAGGGCCCGAGATAGGAGGTGACAGTTATGAAGCTGGAACTGTGGAGACCGCTGCTCGACCTCGAGAAGGAATGGGATTCCATAATCCGCTTCCCCCGCCTCGTGAGCGAGGGATTCGAGTTTCCTTTCCGGCCGCCGATGGACGTCACCCCTACGGATGGAGAGCTGATCGTCACGGCTGAACTGCCCGGAATGGACCCGGACAAGGATGTCGAGATCACAGTGGACGAGGACTATCTCACCATCAAAGGCGAGAAGTCCGAGGAGAAGGAGGTCTCC
>Ga0326597_10014913_pt1 | contig 10170 bp, 9 predicted proteins | sample RVTome_12_FD_203789 | JGI IMG/M metagenome (GOLD analysis project Ga0326597, IMG submission 203789) | Soil microbial communities from uranium-contaminated site in the Upper Colorado River Basin, Wyoming, United States - RVT100D185 | ecosystem: Environmental > Terrestrial > Soil > Contaminated >...
TGCTTGTGGAACCGGTCGATTTCTTTCTCGATCTCGATCATTTCGAAGAACCTGACTCCGACTTCGCCTCGGATTTGGAAACGATGGAAAGGAAGTATTGCTTGACGAGAGAACGATAGATCCAGGGAAGGCTCTCGTGACCGAGAGCGCTGTCCTCGGCATAGGAGCCCCGCTGGGACAAGGCTTCGTAGTTCAATGTGGATTTTTCCTGGCGGGAGAGCCTCTCGAAGATCTCCTCGGGGATGGGCTCCTCGCGCTCCTCGGTCTTCAACAGCTCCATCTCGAGCTGCACGTCGAGAGTCGTCGCTTCGCCGAGCACCGGCTCCTGGCCTCCGCCCGGACCGGTCGCGTCTCCCGCGGGGCCGGCGTCGACCGGGACGGCGCTCGACGGATCCCCTTGGAACTGCGCCATCTGGAGCTGGCTCGACATCATGCCCGCACTTTGCGTCGCCTGTCCCCCCGCTTGCTGCTGCTGACCCGGCTGCTGTTGTCCCGCCGCTTGCTGCTGGCCCATCGCGGCCTGGAGGGACTGCATCTCCTCCCCCATGGAATCGAGGGCCTGATCGGCGGCCATCTGCTCGCTCAACGACTCGAGCTGGTTCGCGGCCTCCTCCAGCGCCTGCGCCATCTCCGCGAGGCTTTCCGCGCTCATGTTCCCCTGCGCCTTCTCGAGCTTCTCCAGAAGATCCGCGAGGTCTCCCTGCTGGACGTTCGCGTCCTTGAGGGATTCGAGGAGGGCCTGAATCTCTTCCGAATTCGGGGCGTTCTTGAGCTTCTCGGCCAGAGAGCGAAGGAGCTCCGCGGCCTTCTCGGCGTCCTTGGACTTCATCGCTTCCGCGAGATCGGCGAGAGCCGCAGTCGATTCGAGCTCCGCTCCCAGGTTCTCGAGATCCATCTCGAGCTGTTCCATTTCGAGCCGGCTCGCGGCGAGAGCGTCCTTCGCGGCCTGTAGGTCCGCGAGGGTCTCCGGCATCTCGAGCTCCCGCTGGCGGAGGGCCCCGAGGGCCTCGTCGAGCTTCTGGAGCTTCTCCTCTTCCTTCGGCAGGGCCCCGGCTTCCTCCGCGGACGCGGCATCGGCGGTCAAAGGATCGCCTCCGGAGAACCAGGTGGTGGCATCCACTTCCTGGAGCCACGCCGGATTCCACGACAGGAGGGCGGCGAGACCGACCGCGAGCCCCGCGGCGTAATAGAGCGGTCTCGGCAGAACCGTTGGAGCGATCTCCGTCGGCGAGAGCCCGCGAGCGAGGTCCGCCGTCCGGTGAATCTGGAAATCCATCCATCGAGTTTTCCCGGGAAGCCCGATGAAATCGAGGGAGCTCTTGAGGGCGTCTTTCGAGTCGGTGCGAGCGTCGGCGATCCCGGCGGGGGCCGTAAGTCCTTTGCGCCGGGTGAAGCTCCAGGCGATGAAGCCGGTGAGAGCGCCTCCATAAATAAGGAGGAGCACGGCCCGAGGAACGGGGCGCTCCCAGATCCCGAAGAGTCTCGAGAGCACCAGGAGGGCCGAAAGCGCCCAGAGTCCGAGGGTCAGCCCCCCGATCGCCTCGTTGACGCGGAGCCTCCGATCGACGCGGGCCAGGAAGCCGAGGATCCGATTCTGGTCAGTCGTGTTGGTGCTACTGTTCATCAGAGAAGCGAAGGGCCTCCGGGCCGGGGCGCATTCTATATCACCCGTCTGCTAAGATTCTCATCCTAATCCTAGCGCGGGACACGCCCGAACATGAAAGCCCTCACGTTTCAAGGGAATGCCCGGGTCGAGATTTCGACCGTACCGGACCCCGCGCTCCAGGCTCCGGAAGACGTCCTCGTCCGGAATCGCGTGAGCGCGATCTGCGGGTCGGACCTCCACGTCTATCTCGGGCGCGAGACGGGAATCGAGCCGGGAACGGTCATGGGCCACGAGTTTCTCGGCGAGGTCGTCGAGGTCGGAAAGGGAGTGAAGGGACTGAGGGCGGGCGACCTCGTGGTCTCGCCGTTCACCACCAACTGCGGAGACTGCTTTTACTGCCGAAACGGTCTCACCTGCCGCTGCACCAGGGGGCAGCTTTTCGGATGGATCGAGAGCGGCCGCGGCCTCGAGGGCGCCCAGGCGGAGTACGTGCGGGTCCCCCTCGCCGATTCGACGCTCGTAAAGCTCCCTCCCGACGTGGACGTGGAGACCGCGCTCTTCCTCGGGGACATCCTCGCGACCGGTTTTTTCTGCGCGGACATGGCGGAGGCGGGGCCCGAGGGCGTCATTGCCGTCCTCGGCTGCGGTCCGGTGGGGCTCTTCGCCATCCTCGGCGCGCGCGAACGTGGAGCGGAGCGGATATTCGCCGTCGACGTCCTCCCGGAGCGGCTCGCCCTCGCCGAGAGATTCGGGGCGATGCCGATCGACGCCCGTCGGACCCACCCTCGAGAGGTCGTGAACGACGCGACCGAGGGCCGGGGAGCGGATGCGGTCCTCGAAGTCGTGGGAAGTCCGGAGGCGACCCGACTCGCCTTCGACCTGGTGCGAGTCGGGGGCATCGTTTCCGCCGTCGGAGTCCATACCGAAGCGCAGTTCGCGTTCTCCCCGGTCGAGGCCTACGACAAGAACCTCACCTACCGCGCCGGCCGCTGTCCCGCGCGCCGCTACATGGAGCGCCTTCTACCGCTCGTGAGGGAGAAGAAGTACGACTTCGCGTCCATCGTCTCCCACCGGCTGCCGCTCGCGGATGGCGTCCGCGGGTACCATCTCTTCGAGCGGAAGCTCGAGGGATGTACGAAGGTTCTTCTTCGGTGACGCCTAGGAAAGGCTTGTCTCGCCGAGGAGACGAAGCAGCTCGGGTCTGTCCTTGACCAGGAGGTAGACCACGCTCCGGAGTCGACTGACTTCGGTCTCCACGCGGTCTACCCTGGCGGAAAGCATTCGTTCGATCGAGTCGAGGCGCAGATGGACGCGCTCGATGTCGCCGCGTACGGCGGTGAACCCCGCTTCCATGCGGTTCGCGATCGAATCCACCCGGTTCTCGATGGAACCAGTCCGGCTCTCCAGGGAGCCCATCCGGTTCTCCAACGCCCCCATCCGGTTCTCCAGCCCCCCCATCCGGTCCTCGAGGCCGCCCATCCGGCTCTCGAGGGCCCCCATCCGGCTCTCGATGCCGGTCACGTGGTCCCGTATCGCTTCTACAGTGGACGCGATGAACTGGAGCAATTTCGGATTCTCGCTATCGTCGATTGGCATTATCGACCTCCTTCATACTATACCGAGACGAAAACCGAACCAATCGACCTCCCTGGCGCTAGCTTCGATCTCGAATCGGGAGAAGCGTCGACTCCAGCGACTCACGCGGCACCGAGTCCAGATAGGGGGCGACGAGCCACCGGACCGCTGCGGGAACGCCCCGGCTGAGGCTCAGCGACTCGCACTCGACCACCACACCTCCCGGGACCTGCTGGAACCTCCAGTAGGAATGGAGACGCCAGAGAAATCCGCGATCGCTTCCGGGCGGTTTCTCCTTTTCGGCGCGGGTCCCGGCGTCCTCAAGCTCGACGATACGCGTCGCCCGGCTGGCGCTCGAGTAGCGCCCGAAACCGTGACTCCGATATACGACCTCGTGCTCGGTCGCGTAATGAACGGTCACGATCTTCTTTCGTCGAAGTCGCAGGAAGATCTCGAACGTATCCCCCTCTCGCGAGAGCAGTCGCGAGTCTTCGACCTCGTCGAAACGCTCGTCGTGCTCGTCGTACTCCTGGAACCAGCGAACGAGCTCCTCGACCTTGACGTCGGGCACGAGCACCGCGCCGAGCCAGTGATGCACCATGCCTCCGGGGATCTCGACGGCGACCGGGAGCTTGGTGGTGAAGACCTCTGCCTCCTCGAAGGCGCGGGAGACGGCTTCTCTCTCGGCGAGGGGAAGGAAATCGGTCGCGAGAAAGCCCGCTTTCGACGATAGCTCGCGAGAGATTCGGGACTCCGTGAGCTCGACCGCGCGCTCCCAGGCGGCGACCGTCCCTTCCCGCGGGTCGGCGAGCAGGAGCGCGAGCGCGAGCATGCTCATTCGTCCCTCCCCCGTTCGATTCTCTCGACGCCGTCCGGGATCTCGACCTCGAAGAGGCTTCTCTCCAGGGGAGTGTTGCGCTCGATGTCCGCGAGGGTCAGAGTGATCTCGCTCTGGTTCGCTTCGCGGCACTTCTGGCGCACCGGAAATAGGAGTGCGGTGTCGATGAACAGGTCGATCTCCTGGCAGTAGACCTGGACCCCCGGTCTCGCGCGGAACGTCAGGTGGTGGACTCGCCGCTCGTCGAGGGTCTCCTCGCCTCGATCGGAGGCCGAGTAGCTCTTCTCCAGCTCGCGAAACGACTCGGGCGAACCGGTGAGAAGACCGGGGAAGAGTCCTTTCGTCCCCTGGCCCTCGAGCTTTCCCGAGATGGCCTGCCGGATGCGAGGCTGATAGAGAACGTACTTCCCGCTCTTCACCAACAGGATTCGGACCTCGGGCTCCTGGATCTCGAGGCGCATCTTTCCCGGCTCGAAATAGAGGAACCCCCTCTCGACCGGGTCCTCGATCCCGAGCTGTGGGTAAGACTTCACTTGCTCGAGTCGGGCCTTGAGCGTCTCGAGACCCGCCTGCGCGATCCGCACGCGCTCGAGGGTATGGTCGGGCGAAGGGGCAAGGAGCGCCAGAAAGAGGACGGACGAGAGCACCATCAAGCCTCCTGAACATACTTAACGGCGCCGTCTTTCATGACGACCGTCCGCTCGGCGGCGGCCGCCACGTCGTGGTCGTGAGTGATGAGGACGATGGTCTGCGACAACTCCCGGTGGATGGTCTTCATTATCGAAAGCACGTTCTCCGAGCTTTCCGAGTCGAGGTTCCCCGTCGGCTCGTCCGCGAGGAGAATCGCCGGCGCATGGACCAGGGCTCTCGCGAGCGCGACTCGCTGCTGCTCCCCACCCGAGAGCTCCGTCGGCCGGTGAAGGAGCTTCGACGAGACTCCGAGCAGGTCGAGGAGCTCGAGGCGCCTCGAGCCGCTCTTCGAGTGGCCGTTCCCTCCGAGCGAGATCCTCTCCTGGAGCCTCAGATTTCCATCGACCGTCAGCGTCGGGAAAAGGTTGAACCTCTGGAAGACGAACCCGATCTTCCGTCGTCGGACCTCGGTCCGCTCGCCGTCCGAGAGGGTCCGGAGCTCCTTTCCCTCGATCCGGATGCTCCCTGACGTCGGCGCCAGGAGCCCTCCGAGCGCGTGCAGCAGGGTCGACTTCCCGCATCCCGAAGGACCCATGATGGCGACGAACTCACCCTTCCCGACCGTCAAGCTCGCGCCGCGGAGCGCGTGAACGTCGGTTTTCCCGACCCGGTACGTTTTTCTCACCTCTTCCGCTTCGAGCTGAGGGACGAAGCTATTCATACGACAACGCCTCCACCGGATCCTGGTGGGCCGCCTTCAGGGCCGGATAGAGCGCTCCCGCCATTCCGCCCAGGATCGCGAGCGCGCCCGTCGCGACGACCCACGAAGGGGCGAGCTCCACGATGAGCGACGTCCGGGACATGATGAGCCACTTGGCCACGAGCGTGACCATCCCTCCGAGAGCGATGCCGAGAAGGGAAAGGAGGAGCGCCTCGCTTTCGATCATCCAGAGGATGAAACGCTTGGAGCCGCCCATCGATTTCAGGATGCCGATCTCCCGTGTCCTCTCGGTGACGGCGGTGTAGAGGGAGAGGAAGATCGTAAGGCCGCTGATGGTGATCGAAAGGGCGATCACCAGGTTCAAGAAGACCTGGAGGCTCGGGATTCCCCGCGCCCACATTCCCGGGATGTCGCGAGTGAAGACGATCTGGTTTCCGGGAAAGCGAGCTTCGATCGCTCTCGCGACCTCCTCGGAGGAAGCGCCGGAGGCGACCTTCACCAGAATCCATGAGCATCGGTCGGGAGCGCCGAGGAGAGACTGCATCGACGCGAGCGGCATCTTCACCCGCGCTCCCACCTCGGGCTCGTATACCCCGACGACCTCGAACGAGAGCCCGAGGAGCTCGAAGCTGGCCCCCAGGCGGGTCTCCGGATCCTGGGCGCGCTGCGAGTCCACGAGGATCTCTCCGTCGCCACGAGGCACCCGGCCGCGGACGATGCGAATCCCGGTGACGTCGGGGTAGCTGGCGAGAGCGCCGTCGGAGTCAAAGGCAACGCCCTCGATGAGCTCGAAGCCGATGCCGCGAGCTCCGCTCCTCACGTAGCGCGCGACCGGGGTCGCCGCCGACACACCAGGCATCTCGACAATGGCGCGGGCGTAAGCGACGGGAAGCGTGAGCGGCGCGGTCGTCACTCCGGCGCCGAGCCCGCTCGGGGGGAGAAAGAGAAGCTCCGCCGCAAGGTTTCCTTCCCTCTCTCCGGAGCTCGCGAGCATTCCGCGTGCGAGGCCGACGGTCACGAGAATGAGCACGACGCCGAGCGCGATCCCGAAGATGCTCGAAGCGCTCCGCACGGGTCGCGCTCGAAGATTGGCAAACACCAGCTCGTCCATCTCCACCAGGGAATGCAACTCCCATTCCATGCGTGGAGGAAGCGTTTGCGGGGAAATCCGCGCGGCGCGGAGAGACCAGCCTATCGCTTCGGCGGAGACCTATCCCTTCGGATAGGCTTTACGTGCTCGCGGATGGGCCGCAGGGCGTTCTCGAGCGATTCGCGGGACACGGTGTTGATGAACCCATCGACGAACCAGCCCGTGGCCGGGGGCGCGGAACGGCTCAAGCTCACGGACTCGCACTCGACGAAGGTCCCGCCGTCGCGCTCTTCGAAGCGCCAGTAGGACTGGAGCCGATAGAGGTAGCCACTGTCCTCTTCCAGAGGCAGCTCCCGCTCCTTGGAGCTTCCCGCCCTATCGATCTGACGGATCCGGGTGGCGACGCTCCGGGAAGAGGCGCGATTCTCGCCGTGGCTCCGGTAGGTCACCTGGTGCTCCGTGTTGTAGTGAACCGTCTGGACCTTCGATCTCTTGAGCCTGAGGAAAACATGGTAGGTCTCGCCGCTCTGCTCGATGAGCCGCGAGGCCTCGACGTCCGGATAGAACTCCTCGCGGCCTTCGTAGGTCTTGACCCAGGAGAGGACGGAGCCCAGGTCCACCCCGGGGAGCGAGATAACGCCGTACCAGTGATGGATCAAGACTCCGGGAGCCTCGATGGGCTTGCCCTCTTCGCTCAGCGTCTCGCGCTCGACGACGCAAATCTCGTCTTTGCGGATCCTCTCCTCGCAACGCGCTCTCTCGGAGGGCTCGAGGAAGTCGAGCAGCAGAAACTTCGACCGGTCCTCGAGCTCGGATTCGATACGCGACTCGGTGAGAGCGACGTACTGTTGCCACGCACGCAGGCCCTCGGGACCCGGCTCTGAAGAGGAAGCGGCGATCGCGAGGAATCCCGCGAGCAACCCGAGGCCGCGCATACCCAGAAGATACACCGAAAGTTGATACACTCGCTCGATGCCTCTCGCAGCCGGCACCCGCGTCGGGAGGTACGAAATTCTCGACAGGCTCGGAATCGGCGGGATGAGCGAGGTCTACCGCGCCCGCGACCTCGAGCTCGGGCGCGAAGTCGCGGTCAAGGCGCTCCCCGAAGCCTGGGGAGAGGATCGCGAGAGAGTCGAGCGGTTCGAGCGGGAGGCGCAGCTCCTCGCCGCTCTCCGCCATCCGAACATCGCCGTCATCCACGGCCTCGAGCGCGACGGCTCGAAATCCTTCCTGGTTCTCGAGCTCATCCCCGGTGAGAGCCTCGCGGACCGGCTCGCGCGCGGGCCGCTGCCTTTTTCCGAAGCGCGCCCCATCTTTCTTCAGATCGCGCGGGCGCTCGAGGCGGCGCACGAGAAAGGCATCATCCATCGCGATCTGAAGCCGGCGAACGCGCAGATCCAGCCCGACGGCACGGTGAAGCTCCTCGATTTCGGTCTCGGCAAGGATCTGCGCCCCCAGTCGAGCCGCTCGCGGGACACGGACACCTACCCCGGGGCGGGGCTCAGCGACGGCATCCTCATCGGAACCCCCGCCTACATGAGCCCGGAGCAGGTTCGGAGACGAACCCTGGGACGGGCGACGGATATCTGGTCTTTCGGCGTCACGCTCTTCGAAGCCCTTTCCGGAAAAAGCCCGTTCCAGCGGGACACGCTTGCCGACACCCTCTCGGCAATCCTCAGCGACCAGCCTTCCTGGGGCGCTCTCCCCCGCGGCGTCCCCCACGCGATCGTAGTCCTCCTAGAGCGCTGCCTCCGCAAGGACGAGCGCCGCCGCCTCCACGACATCGCCGACGCGCGCCTCGAGATCGAGGAAGCGGTCGAGGAGGAAACCCCTCGCCGGCGCCTGGTTCCGATCGCGGTCGGCGCCGCGGTTCTATCAGCGCTCCTCTGGCTTCTCGCGCGTGCGATCCCCTCGGATGGGCCGGAGCCGATCGTCGCTCGCTTCGTCATCGACCTCCCCGCGACCGCTCCACTCTCGCTCGAGAACGGGGGCGCTCTCGCCGTATCCCCCGACGGCGGGCGCCTCGCCTACGCCTCGCGGGTCGGAGATCGAAGAGCGATCTATATGCGGCCTCTCGGTCAGCTCGAAGCCACTCCGGTTCCGGGAACCGAAGGGGCGGAGTCGCCGTTCTTCTCCCCCACGGGCGACTGGCTCGGCTTCTTCGCTTCGGGAAGGCTTTCGAAGCTCTCGCTACGGTCTCTCCGGGGGGATAGCGCGATCTCTCTGGCTCAGGCCGACGAGCCGAGAGGTAGCTCCTGGTCCGGGGCCGATTTCATTCTCTTCGCGCCCTCGGGATCGAGTGGCCTCGCGAGGGTCCCGGCGTCGGGAGGGCCCACGACGTCGGTGACCGAGCTCGAGAACGAGGAGCGAGGCCATCGGTGGCCGGCGGCGCTGTCCGGAGACAAAGCGTTATTCACCGTATGGAGCGACAGCGGATTCGAGGTGGCGCTGGTGGATATTTCATCTGGAAAGCGTACCCGCCTCGTGGAGGACGCCTCGTCTCCTCGATACGCGCCGACGGGCCATCTCGTCTTCGCTCGCGACGGCGACCTCTACGGCGGCGTCTTCGATGCTTCCTCCGGCCGGCTGCTCTCGGACCCGGTAATCGTGGTGGAGGACGTCGCCTTCGACCCGCGAACCGGCGCCGCCTTCTACGACTTCTCGAACGACGGCGCGCTGTTCTACGTACGGGGGACGGGAACCGTAGGAGAGCGTATGGCGAGAGCGTTCCTCGTCGACGAGAGCGGCGAAGCCAGGCCTCTGGGTGAGCCGAAGGCCGGGCTTCAAGTCCCTCGGCTCGCGCCCGACGGCCGCTCGCTGGTGATGACCGTCGCCGAGGAGGACCGCACCGACCTCTGGTCGTACGACCTCACGCGGGAAACCCTCACCCGGCTCACGTTCGGAGGGACGAGCGCCGCCTCCGTCTTCTTTCCCGACGGCCGGAGCGTCGCTTTCGCCTCGGATCGAGACGGCGCGTTCTCGATCTACAGAACGCTTGCCGACGGAAGCGGCGAGTCCACGCGGATCACCAGAGGGCAGAACCCGCAGTTTCCGACGAGCGTCTCTCCCGATGGGAAGCACCTCGCCTACACCGAGCTCCATCCGGAGTCGAACCTCGACGTCTTCATCCTTTCCCTGGAGGACGAGACCGCGCGGCCGTTTCTCCGCACCGAGCACGCGGAAGCCAGCGCCGTCTTCTCTCCCGATGGGAAGCTCCTGGCCTACACCTCGGACGAATCGGGCGCGGAGCAGGTATACGTTCGTCGATTCCCGGGCCCGTCGGGTCGCTGGCAGGTGTCGACCGTCACTGGGAACGAGCCGGCCTGGTCGCGCGACGGCTCGCGGCTGTTCTTCCGCAGCGGCGATTCCCTCATGGTCGCGGACGTGCGGCTTCTTCCCGAGTTCGAGGCCGCGAAGCCCAGGGTGCTCTTCGAGACTCCGTTCGACAGCGCCGGGGCGCTCCATGCGGGGTACGACACTGGCCCCGACGGGACCTCCTTCGTTATGATCCGCACCGGGAAGGAAAGCACGGCTTCCGCAATCCACGTGGTCCTGAACTGGTTCGAGGAGCTGAAGGAGCGCCTCGGGAGTCCTTAGTGCCGTTCCAACTTGTTCCGCCCAATGGGGACTTGGCCCGAGCGGCACGTGGTCGATGGACGGGTCAGGGTTGACTTAAGCTGAAAGAGTTGGAACGGCATTAGCATATGCCC
>Ga0326597_10014915_pt1 | contig 10170 bp, 7 predicted proteins | sample RVTome_12_FD_203789 | JGI IMG/M metagenome (GOLD analysis project Ga0326597, IMG submission 203789) | Soil microbial communities from uranium-contaminated site in the Upper Colorado River Basin, Wyoming, United States - RVT100D185 | ecosystem: Environmental > Terrestrial > Soil > Contaminated >...
TGTCCAGCTTCCCGCTCTGCCCGATCCGCGCTTGCATGTGGGCATTCCCGAACCTTCGTACCTGCGTAGTCTGGCTCACCTGGGCATTACCTCTCGGCAACGGCGCTGACGGCGCTGCGTCGGTTTGAATTCGGTTTATTGCTTGATCTTGTGCTAGCGGACAGCTTGGTGGTGATCCGCAGTGCGCATACTTAGAATCTGGTTTCGCCAACCGTTTACGCACGAGTATCATTGCAATTCGGCTCAAGCGACGGTTTCTCCCATTTGAACAAGAGGGGTATTTCGTGTCGCGTGCCAGCCTAACGCAGGCGAACGATCCGAAAGTGGTTAGGGGAAACTTTTGGAGCATTAGCTAAGTCCCCTTGTTTATCGGGAAAGTAGTACACACATTCGATTGATGGCCATGACCGCAACAGCGCAGCACTTTACTGTCGATTTCTGCCGCCACGATTCAACACTGGCGAGCGCCTGGGCTCGCACGCCCGTCGAACCGAGTGCGGATGAACGGGTGCAGCTCAAGGCGAACATCCGGCGCATGTTGCGCGAGCAAGATGCGACGCTGCTCGCGCATTATTACGTTCACCCCGATTTGCAGGACTTGGCCGAGGAAACCGGGGGTTGCGTCGCCGATTCGCTGGAAATGGCCCGCTTTGGCAATAAGCAATCCTCGCGTACGCTAGTGATCTGCGGTGTGCGCTTCATGGGCGAGACGGCGAAGATTTTGAATCCGGAAAAGCGCGTACTCATGCCCGACCTAGAAGCGACCTGCTCGCTCGATCTCGGTTGTTCGGCACAGGAATTCTCGTCCTGGTGTGACGCGCATCCCGACCGCACCGTGGTGGTTTACGCCAACACCAGCGTCGAGGTGAAAGCGCGGGCGGACTGGGTGGTGACTTCCGCGATCGGGCTCGACGTAGTGCGCCACTTACACACGCAAGGCGAAAAACTTCTGTGGGCGCCCGATCGCCATCTTGGCCGTTACATTCAAAGCGAGACCGGCGCAGACATGCTGATCTGGCAGGGCGCCTGCGTCGTGCACGACGAATTCAAAGGTGCGGAACTGGAAGCCCTGACTAAAGAGCATCCGCAGGCGAAGGTACTGGTCCATCCGGAGTCGCCCGAATCGGTGATTGCTCTTGCGCACGTGGTGGGCTCGACCGGCCAGCTCATACGCGCGAGTCAATCACTCGATGCCAAAGAGTTCATTGTCGCCACCGATGGCGGCATCATTCACCAGATGCGCAAACTGTCACCGCACAAGCGCTTCATCGAAGCGCCTACCGCAGGTAATGGAGCGACCTGCAAAAGCTGCGCGCACTGCCCATGGATGGCCATGAACGGGCTGCAGAATCTCGCGCAGGTGCTCGAAACCGGTGCGAATGCGATTCATATCGACGCCGAAGCCGGTCGCAAAGCGCTGCGCGGGATACAGCGCATGCTGGATTTCGCGGCCACCCGGCAGGCCGCCCAGCCCGTCGCTACGCCCCGCGACTACAACAAAGCGTACGCGCATGGGATGGGGCCAGCGTAGGCCGAGGTCGAGCCGGGAATCTCGTTTGCAGGCACGAACGGCTGGCCGAAGATACGCGCGAGCACGAGGTGACGTTGTTTGATGTCGGCCGCGGCCTACCTGTTGTAGTCGACTTACGCCTGTAGACGTCCGCCGTTGCCGCCGTGCACCACCGAGTCCGGCGGCGGGCGTATGATGGGCGCCGCGCATTAACACAGTGGAATCGGCATCGCTCTCGGCGCCGGCTTCGAACCGGGCTCCTGGGCGTGTCCCTCGGAGCAGGAGCCGGTATGAATCTCGACCTGCACACCAACAAAGACGTGCTCGCCGGACTGCTATTCATGGTTCTTGGCGCGCTGGCGGTTGCGTCCGCTGCTGACTATCCCATGGGCGCAACAGCGCAAATGGGGCCGGGCTATTTCCCGATGGTCCTGGGAGGCATCCTACTTCTGTTCGGTTTGTGCGTATTGCGGCGCGGCATCCGCGCTGGCGAACCCGTGCAGGGCCAGTGGGGCTGGCGGCCGCTCGGCTGGATCGCGTTCTCGATACTGCTGTTTGGCTTCCTTTTGGAGCGCGTGGGCATGGTGCCGACGATCGTCGCGACTGTATTTGTCGCTGCCGCCGCCGGCCGCGAGTTCCGCTTCAGGGAGGTGCTCGTACTCGCTGTCTTGATAACGGTATTTTGTGTCGGGGTGTTCTCCTACGGTTTGCGGCTGCCGCTGCGGCTGTTCGGGGGATTCTGATGGCTATCCTCGACAATCTCGTGCTCGGCTTCAGCGTGGCGCTATCGCCGGAGAACCTCCTTTATTGTTTCCTTGGGGTCGCACTCGGCACGCTGATTGGCGTGCTCCCTGGCATCGGCGCGTTGATTACGATCGCGATGCTGTTTCCGATCACCTACCACATGCCGGCGGTGCCTTCGATCATCATGCTGGCAGGCGTTTTTTACGGAGCACAGTATGGGGGATCGACGACATCGATCCTCGTCAACCTTCCCGGGGAAACGGCCTCGGCGGTTACTTGCCTGGACGGCTATCGGATGGCCCGGCAAGGACGCGCCGGGCCGGCGCTGGCGACTGCTGCGCTGGCTTCGTTTTTCGCCGGCACCGTGGGCACCCTGTTGATCGCGGTGCTCGGTCCCACGCTTGGGCAATGGGCGCTGTTGTTCGGCGCGGCCGAGTACACGACGTTGATGCTGATGGCCCTGGTCGCCGCCGCAGTCATGACCCAGGGGGATGCGGTCAAGGGCTTGGCGATGGTCGTGGTGGGTCTTCTGATGGGTATTGTCGGCAGCGACGTCAGTTCGGGTCTGGCGCGCTACACCTTCGGCCTTCCCGGGCTCTCCGATGGCATCGGCTTTACGGTAATCGCGGTCGGGCTGTTTGCCGTGGCCGAAATCGTCGTCAACCTGGAAAGCAAGGCGCCGCGTGAAATCTATTCCGGCACGGTGACGGGGCTGATGCCGACCGCGCGCGACCTCAGAGATGCCGCCTGGCCCGCCGTGCGCGGCACGATCGTGGGCGCGTGCTTTGGGGTGTTGCCGGGTGCAGGACCGGCGACATCGTCGTTTGCCACTTATATGCTCGAGAAAAAGATCGCCAAGGATCCGTCGCGTTTCGGAAACGGTGCAATCGAAGGCGTCGCGGCCCCCGAGGCGGCGAACAACGCCGCTGCACAAACGGCATTCATACCCATGCTGACCCTGGGTCTTCCCGCCACGGCGACCATGGCGCTGATGCTCGCGGCGCTCACCATGCAAGGGATCGTCCCCGGCCCGCAGGTGATGTTGACGACGCCCGATCTGTTTTGGGGGCTGATCGCCAGCATGTGGATCGGCAACCTCATGCTGGTCATTCTGAATTTGCCGCTGATCGGCGTATGGGTCAAGCTGTTGACGGTGCCGTATCGATGGTTGTTTCCGGCGATCATCGTGTTTTGCTGCATCGGCAATTACAGCGTCAACAACAACGTGCTCGACGTGTACCTCTGCGCCGTGATCGGTGTGCTTGGATACGTGCTGGTGAAGCTTGGGTGCGAACCCGCACCGCTGCTACTGGGCTTCGTGCTCGGGCCGTTGCTCGAGGAATACCTGCGCCGCGCGCTGCTGCTTGCGCATGGCGATCCAAGCGTATTCTTCACGCGTCCGATCAGCCTTGTCTTCGTGATCGCAACCGGACTCATTGCAATCGCGATGATTTGGCCTGCAGTACGCGAACGCGGGCCCGCTTGATGGGCGCAGTTCTGGATGAAATGGCGGTCGGGTGGAAACCGCAGACCAGGTATTAGGCCGCAACCGCCAGCTTGGCTTCGATCGCGGTGAACGTCTCGCGGATGCGCGCTAGCGCAACGCGCAGCTGCTCGTGCGTAATGACCAACGGCGGCGCGATGCGAACCACGCTCTGGTGTGCGTCCTTGGACAAAATCCCGCGCCGCATCAGCTCTTCGCAGACAGTCCGCGCGTCGCTCAGCGCCGGGTTAATCTCGATGCCGATCAGCAGGCCCTTGCCGCGCACCTCCCGGATCAACGGACTTTCCAGTGCAAGCAATTCGTCGAGCAGCCATTTTCCTAGTTCGGCGCTGCGCTCGACGAGGCGTTCGTCGATCAGCGTTTCGATCGCTTCCAGCGCGACCCGCGCGGCCAGGGGGTTCCCCCCGAAGGTGCTGCCGTGATCGCCCGGTTCGAAGACACCCATGACATCGGTTCTCGCCAGAAACGCGGAGACCGGCAGCAGTCCTCCGCCGAGCGCTTTGCCAAGGATCAGCCCGTCGGGGACGATGTGGCTGTGCTCGAACGCGAACAGCGCCCCCGTGCGTCCGAAGCCGGTTTGTATTTCGTCGACAATCAGCAGGACGTTATGCGCGCGGCAGATGCGGGCGCATTGGGCAAGATACCCGGCGGGCGGAACGATGATTCCTGCTTCGCCTTGAATCGGCTCGACCAGGAAAGCAGCGGTGTAGGGTCCGATCGCGCTTTCCAGTGCGCTGCCGTCGCCGAACGGTATGGTGCGAAACCCCGGCGTCAACGGACCGAATCCTGCACGGTACTGCGGTTCTGTGGACATGGACACGATCGTCAGTGAGCGCCCGTGGAAGTTGCCTTCGCAGGCGATGATCTCGGCATGCCCGTCGGGTACGCCCTTCACACGGTGCGCCCATTTACGCGCCGCCTTGAGCGCGGTTTCCACCGCTTCCAGGCCGGTGTTAACCGGCAGCGCTTTCGGCAGTCCGGTCAATTCTGTGAGCCGTTCGAGTAATCGCGGCAGCAAGTCGTTGAAGTACGCACGCGACGTGACGGCGAGGGTGGCGGCCTGTTCGGTTAATGCCCTGACGAGCCTGGGGTGGCAATGACCCAGACTGACCGCGGAGTACGCACTCATCAAATCGAGATACTCGCGTCCATGATCGTCCCATAGCCGCGCGCCTTTGCCGCGCACCAGGACGACCGGCAGTGGCGCGTAAATGGCTGCACCGAACTGTTTTTCTGCTTCCATTGGCGCGAGACGGGTATTGGCGCGTCGTTTTACCGCGACCAGAGAACAAAGTTCGAACACGATGTCCAGCGTGCGTGCGTCGCGGTCCAGTCGCGGATTGAATTCCGCGATTTCCAAGCAGCCGAGGCGTTCGTCGGCGCATACCGATGCGAGTGCGCGCAGCAATTCAGCTGCACGTAAGCCACCAGCCGTTGGGCAAGATACGCCCGGCGCATCCTCCGGATCGATCGCATCGATATCCACGGTGAGACCGAAGCAAGCTGTGCCGCGCGTAACGCGCTCAACGGCCTCGCGCATGACGACCTCAAGCCCGCGACGATGGATCTCCGCCATGCCGTACACGCGTACGCCCAGGCGCTCCAGGAGTTCAGCCTCCTCGGCTTCGAAGTCATGCGCGCCAATGACGCAAACGCTTCGCGGATTGAGTTTGGGAACGGTGCTGACGCAGCTGGTTAACGCCGGATCACCGAATCCGAGTAGCGCCGCCAGCGGCATCCCATGTGCCGCACCAGAGGGGCTCGATTGCGTGGTGTGACTGTCGAGGTGGGCGTCGATCCACAGCAGCCCAATGCGTTGTCCCGGCGCAAGCGCCGCGTGCATTCCGCTCCAAGTGCCTATAGCCGAGGAGTGATCTCCGGTTAGAACCAGCGGAAAGTCTCCTGCCCTCCTAGCGTCGCAAACGACACCCGCTAACCGAGCACAAAGTTCAGCGATCGCTGGCAGCGGATTCACGGCCCCAATCGCAGCCGGGCGCAGGATATCGCGCCATCGGGCCTGCGGATTGCGCGCTGCAACATGTTCCGCGAGCCCGGCTGCGCGCAATACGTCGGCGCCACCGGCGCAACCCGGGTCGGGGCTTCCCAGGCCTGAAGCGACGCCGATTATGTCGATGCGACGCGCTTCATCCAGGCGTTGAGTCGTGAGCATTTCCTCGTTCCTATTCAAATCGCATTTTCGTCGACAAGTGCTTCTTGTCTTGATGTGATGTCGGCCATCAGCTCGGTTACATTCGACTATCGTTAGGCTGCGGAAGTTTCGGTGCAGCCGCAAGCGCGTGTAGGTTTATGCCTTCGCCCCAGCTCGCGACCCTGGCATGTTGTGCGGTTGTTTGCGCTCGGCGCCCAAAAAAGAGCTATAGTGTTCGCGTGCGGTCACATCTGCTTTTTCTTCTGTTCGCCTTGTGGCTTTCGCCAGCGTATCCGGCGCCAGCCCCGGTGCTGCTCGTGCCTTTGGAAGGCGCCATCGGCCCGGCAACGGCAGACTTCGTGCACCGTGCGCTCGAGCGTGCTGCCAGGGAGAAAGCGCAGCTCGTCGTGCTGCGTATCGACACACCGGGCGGGCTGGACACCTCAATGCGCGCGATCATCAAGGATATCCTTGCTTCGCCGGTGCCAGTCGCGGCCTATGTCGCGCCCGGTGGAGCGCGCGCCGCCAGCGCCGGCACCTTCATCCTGTACGCCAGCCACATCGCGGCGATGGCGCCGGCAACCAATCTCGGTGCGGCCTCGCCGGTTGCGATCGGAGCGCCGCAGGGCGGCGATAAAGGTAAGTCCAAGGGCGCGGAAAAAGATAAAGACGCGAGTGCTCCGCCAGCCGATACGCTCATGCGCAAGCAAATGCACGACGCCGCCGCCTATATTCGCAGCCTGGCGCAGCTGCGAGGACGTAACGCGGATTGGGGCGAGCGCGCGGTACGCGAGGCCGTGAGCCTTTCGGCTGCGGACGCGCTCGAGCTGAAAGTGATCGACTTGATCGCCGAGGACGTGCCCGCGCTGCTGCAGAAGATGGATGGGCGCACCGTCGAAGCTACTGGGGCGAAGCACACGTTGCAGACAGCCGAGACGATCGTCACCGAAGTCGAGCTGGACTGGCGCACGCGCATACTCGGCGTGATTACGAATCCCAGCATCGCCTACCTGCTGATTCTGGCCGGGATCTACGCGCTGATCTTCGAGTTCACCAACCCGGGATTGATATTGCCGGGTGTTGCGGGGGCGATCTGCATCGTGCTCGCGCTCTACGCCTTTCACCTGCTGCCGGTCAATTACGCCGGCCTCGCGCTTATCGTGCTCGGCATCGCGTTCATGGTGGCAGAAGTATTCGTACCCTCATTCGGCTCGCTTGGAATCGGCGGACTGATTGCCTTCGTGCTCGGCTCGGTTATTCTGATCGATAGCGATCTACCCGGATTCGAAATTCCCTATGGACTGATCGCGGGGGTGACCGCAGCGAGCGCAGCCTTCCTGTTCGTTGTCGTCGGTATGGTCATCCGCGGCCGCCGTGTGCCCGTGGTCAGCGGCCGCGAGGAGATGATCGGCGCGCTCGGCGAAGCGCTCGAAGATTTCGATACTCAGGGGTGGATGCGTGTACACGGCGAGACCTGGCGCGTGCGCAGTCCCCGGACCGTGCACCGCGGACAACGCCTGCGGGTGACGAGCATCGACGGCCTGATTCTGAGCGCAGATCCGGAAACGAAGCAGGGAGAATGACAATGTTTCTCGATTGGGGTTTTGGCATCGGCTCGGTCGTGCTCATCGTCGCGCTGATTGCGACGTCCTTCCGAATTCTGCGCGAATACGAGCGCGGCGTGGTGTTCCTGCTTGGGCGCTTCCAGAGAGTCAAGGGCCCGGGACTTATCATCGTCCTGCCCGGAATCCAGCAGATGGTGCGAGTGGATCTGCGCACCGTGGTGTTCGATGTGCCGGCGCAAGACGTGATCAGTCGCGACAACGTTTCGGTCAAGGTCAACGCAGTGGTCTACTTCCGGGTGGTCGATCCGCAGCGCGCGATCATTCAGGTCGAGAACTTCCTCGACGCGACCAGCCAGCTTGCGCAGACCACCCTGCGCTCGGTGCTTGGTAAGCACGAGCTCGACGAGATGCTCGCCGAGCGCGAGCAGCTCAACCTCGACATTCAAACCGTGCTCGATACGCAAACCGACGCCTGGGGCATCAAGGTGTCGACCGTTGAAATCAAGCATGTGGATCTGAACGAGACCATGGTGCGAGCGATCGCCCAGCAGGCCGAAGCCGAGCGTGCCCGGCGCGCCAAGATCATCCATGCCGAGGGCGAGCAGCAGGCCGCGGAAAAGCTCCTGCAGGCCGCTGAAACGCTTTCCGGCCGCGCCGAGGCGATGCAGCTGCGCTATCTGCAGACGCTGACCCAGATCGCCGGAGACAAGACCTCGACCATCGTGTTCCCTGTGCCGATGGACGTCATCGGCCCAATCCTGGATGCAGCGAACAAGATTAAAGCTCAGACCCCGGGAGGCAGCAGATAACGTTTAGCCTGCGATCTCCGCCGGGAAGCGAAACACATTACAAGGCTCGAGCGCGCGCTCGGGCATGCGCCGCACACGATCGGCCATCGCCAGCACATACGGCGCGACTTCCAGCACCATTGCCATCTGCCGTTCGTTGAGGGTCAGGCCCGCTTTCTTCACCATCGCACGCACGAGATCGATCTGGCTCGTATTGAGCTCATCCGGTAGGGTGGGTTCATGGCGCGGTGGATTGAGCTTGGGCTGGGCAGCGCCGGCGGTGAGTTTTGGCCGGCGGGTGTGCCAAGTCGTCGCCTGTTCGTAGGCGTAGCCGATACGCAGCACCGTGGCTTCGTCGAATGGCCTGCCCATGATCTGCATCCCGAGCGGTAGACCGGAGGGGCTGAAGCCGTTGCACAGTGCGAGCGACGGACAGCCGAAGACATTTGCCATCGGATTCGCGTTCGGCTTGGCCCAGAAATTGACCGGGCTATGTGCGTCGAGCCTGGGCGCCGGACCGAATGTCACGCTCAGGAGCGCATCGTATTTCTTCCACAACGGCGCGGCTTCTCGCAGCATGCGGCGCTGCTCGCGGCTCGCGTTGACGTAATCGGTCGACTGGAACAGACATGCCGGCATGACACGCGCGAGAAAGTCCTCGCCGAAATCTCCCGGCCGTGTCGCGAGGTCGCGATAGTTGATGGTGTAGATCTCCGTTTCGGCCAGCACGACCTTTACGTCGCTGTATTCGAGTGCCGGGCGTACGCGCACGTCTTCGACCCTGGCGCCGAGCTTCTTCAGCACCGCGATCGCTTCGTCCATCGCGGCACGCACCTCGGCCACTTGCGGCACATCTTCTTCCCAGACGTGACGCAGAACACCGATGCGCATGCCCTTAATGCCACGTTTCAAGTTCGCGCGGTAGCTCGGCACTTTGACTTTAATGCTGCCGGCGTCGGCGGCGTCGTAACCCGCGATAGCTTGCAGCATGATCGCGCAATCCTCCACGCTGCGTGTCATCGGCCCGCAATGGTCGAGCGTGAACGAATTCGGAATGACACCGGCGCGACTGACGAGCCCCGCACTGGACATCATGCCGACGATGCCGCAAAACGACGAGGGCCCGCGGATCGATCCGCCGGTGTCGGAGCCCAATGCACCTGCGACAAGACCGGCGGCAACCGCAGCCCCTGAGCCGCTGGAGGAGCCGCCGGTGAAGTGTTCGAGGTTCCACGGATTGCGCGCCGGCGGCCACGGCAAATCGAAGGACGGCCCGCCGTGCGCGAACTCGTGGGTCTGCAGCTTTCCGAGCAGAACGCCACCGGCTTCGCCGAGCTTGTGCGTGCAGGTCGAGTCCTGCTTTGGAATGTTATCGATGCAGGTTTTGGAGCCGCCGGAGGTGAGGATACCCTTGGTCTCGTAGATGTCTTTGAGCCCGAACGGCACCCCGTGCATGGGGCCACGATAATCACCGCGGGAAATTTCGCGTTGCGCCTTCCGCGCCTGTCCGCGCGCGCGCTCCGCGGTGATGGTGATGAAAGCATCGAGCTGTGGCTGGAAGGTCTCGATACGAGCGAGGTAAGCGTCGGTCAACTCTACGCTCGAGAGCTTGCGGCTTCGCAATAGACGGGCGGTATCGGCGATCGAAAGGTAGCAGAGTTCGTCGGACATGGGAGGCTCCTGTGGCAGCGGCGGTTGCACAAATGTTTTCGATCCGTTCGGCAGCGGTCGAGCGCGCGGGCGAGCGCTCGAAGGATTGAGCATACAATGCCCGGATGCATAGGCGCGTGCAAGCTTCTTGCAGCCGCCGGCTGGGGCAAGCATTCTGTGTTCTACGAGTACACCTCGCTGGAAGCACGCGAGGAACAATTCGTCCCGCACGAAGAAAAGGTGCACGAGACAGGGTCCTG
>Ga0326597_10014916_pt1 | contig 10170 bp, 8 predicted proteins | sample RVTome_12_FD_203789 | JGI IMG/M metagenome (GOLD analysis project Ga0326597, IMG submission 203789) | Soil microbial communities from uranium-contaminated site in the Upper Colorado River Basin, Wyoming, United States - RVT100D185 | ecosystem: Environmental > Terrestrial > Soil > Contaminated >...
GTGAGGAGGGCGTTGAGCACGGCACCGCCGGCGTCCCGTAAATCCAGACTTCCAAAGGCGCGTAGCTCGACCATGGAGTCGTTCCGATACGAGACGTACTCCGACTGACTTCGCGGATCAGGACGGGGTCACCGGCAAGTCAGCGGGTTCGGCCAACCTCAAGGGTAACGCCCGTTCCGAACGATGCACAATACCCGGAGGTCGCTATGCCCAGGTTCAGCGTAACGCTTTCGATAATCCTCATTTGTGTCTCGCTTCAAGGGTGCGTCGTGCGATCCTCCCGGGCAGCGGCTGCCGATCCGGCCGCCATCCGGCTTGTCATCGAGAACCGCGAGTTCGACGCCATGAACGTGTACCTCGCGCGAGAAGGCGTGCGCATTCCAATCGGTACTGTCGACGGGTTCGGGACACGCACCTTCGCGATCAGCCGTTCAATGCTGCCCGTCGACGCCACGCTGGTCCTGGTGGCCGTATCGCGTGCCTGCAGCGAAGTCCTGCAATCGCCATCCGTGAGCGCACAGCCCGGCCAGGTGGTGAGCTGGCGCATCGAGCGCGCATCGTTCGGCCGGTCCGTGCTGGTCCGGTGAAGAACGGACCAGCACACAGCGTGAATGCGATACCCGGGCTACAGCTTCACTTCACAGACGATCAGCGAGCTGGCGGCGAAAGGTGCCCCGACCGAACCCTTCATGACGCAACTCTTCCTGCTGTACATGCTTGCGGGGGAGAGTGTAACGTGCGGAATCCCGCCGAAGGCTACTCCGCGACGAGCGCGACTTCGGCACCGGAACAGTACAGGCAGATCGACCGGCCGACGCGGCCCTTCCGCTCCACGCGTATCGCGCACGTCGTTCGGTCCGTGTGTCCGTCTATTCCGCCGCCAGTGCGACCTGCGGATCCACCCGCGTGGCCCGGAGCGCCGGCATCATGCAGCCCGACCAACCTGCCACCAGCAGCACGCCGAGGACACTTCCGAACACGAGCGGATCGAACGGCCGGACGTCGAGGAGGCCCGCACGGAGCAGCCATGCGACGGGAACGGCCAGCAGGATGCCGGCCACGAGACCCGTGGCGATCTGCGCCATCCCCTGCCGCAGCACGAACCGGAGGATGGTTCCGCGGCCACCGCCCAGGGCCATGCGCACGCCGATCTCGCGCGTGCGCCGGGCCACATGGAACGCCATGACGCCGTACAGCCCGATGGCGGCCAGGAAAAGCGCGAGCGCACCGGCCAGCAGGAAGAGCGCGCTGAACCAGGCGTACACCGTGTTCGCGGAGCGGATGGACGCCTCCATCGTGTTCATTTCGAAAAGAGCGACGTCAGGGTCGACACCGGCCACCGCCTCGCGGATGGATGCCGCCATGGCCGTGGCGGCTGTGCCGGAGCGGACGGCAAGCTGGAAGCTGGCCGGCGGGTCCTGCGCCATCGGGCGGTATACGGCCTCCTCCAGCTCCCGATCCAGGCCACCGGCCAGCAGGTCGGGCACCACTCCGACGATGGTCAGCCATTCCGCTCCGCGAGCATCCGCAGGGAAGGCGACCCGTCGCCCCACCGCGCCGTCGGGGAAACGCTTGCGCGCGAACGCCTGATTCACCACGGCGACGGGTAGCCCGGCCTCGTCGTCACGCGAATCGAATGTGCGTCCCGCGAGGGCGGACGAGCCGAACATCGAGAAGTAGTCCGGGCTGACGGCAAAGTACCGGGTGTCCTGCAGGTCCGGATCCGCCGGGTCGTCCACGCCTTCGACGGCAACGGGTCTACGCCAACCGCCGAAGCCGGGCATCCCGGTCGCGATCGTGGCGGAAGACGCTGCGGGGATCGAGGTCAGAACGTCTTCGAGTCGCTCGATGAGCGCCGCACGATCTGACGCACCCGGGTACTGCGCATCGGGCAGGCGGACCCGCGCGATGTAAACACCCTCCGCGTTGAACGGAAGATCGATTCGCCGGACGTTCACCGCACTCCGCACGAACAGGCCGGCCGCCACGAGCAGGACGAACGACACCGCCATCTCGACCCGGACGAGTCGCCCCATCAGGGGACCCAGGCGCCGGCTCGAGGTACCGCGGGCGGCGTCCTTCAGCAGATCGTGCGCGTTCCCACGTGACGCGTGAAGGGCCGGTGTGATGCCCGCCAGCATCGCGGCCACCACCGCCCCGGCCGCGACGAAGGCGAGTACCCGCACGTCGATCCGGATGTCGAACCAGAACGGAGCCAGCCACGGCGGCACGGCGTTCCGGACCAGCTTCACGCCGACCGCGGCAAGGAGCACCCCTCCCGCGGCGCCCAGGAGCGCGAGCATTGACACCTCGATCCAGAACTGCGTGGCAATGCGCGCGCGTGATGCGCCGAGCGCGGCCCGGACGGCAACCTCCCTGCTCCGCACCGCCGCCTGCGCCAGCAGCACGTTGGTAGCGTTGGCGCATGCCACCAGCAGCACCAGGAACGCGACACCCAGCATGATCCCGGCGAGCAGCTGCGACCGCCCCGGCGGATTGATGATGTCCGTGAATTCCTTTACCACAACAGGCACCGGGTACGCCTCCGTGGTCGTTCGGGGTCGCTGCCCGTCAAGGTCGTTCAACTCCGATGCGGCAATCCGGATCGGTACGGCTGCGCGCAGTACGCCGAAGACCGAGAGGCTCCCGGGGTTGCGGTCCGGACGGAGGGCGTCCAGGTGCAGCGGCGTCCACAACTGCTGATTCATCGGGAAGCCGAAGCCTTCCGGCATCACGCCGATGATCTCGGCCGGCTCGCCGTTCAGACGCACCGTGCGCCCGAGAACATCCGGATCGCCGTTCAGGCGAGTGCGCCAGATCTCATGACCCACCAAAACCACGGCCGACGCTCCCGGCCCGGCATCCTCCTCGGTGAACAGCCGACCGAGATCGGGCTGTACGGACAGCAGCGGCAGCGCCGTCGCGGTCAGCGCCGCGCCCTCGACCGGCTCGCTCCGCTCCCCGTCGATCGTCACGTTGACCATTCGCTCGACCCACGCGCCGAGCCCCTCGAACGAGCTCTGTCTCGCCATCCAGTATTGGAACGCTTCAGCCGACAGCCTCGCCCCTTCCACCCGCTGCACCCGAACGATGCGCTCGCCGGCCGCGAACGGCAGCGACGGCAGGAGCGCGCCGTCGATCAGGCTGAACATCAGGGCCGACAGGCCGATTCCCACCGATAGCGCCGTCAGCACCGTGAACGTCGCCGCCGGTGACCGCAGCAGCCGGCGCAGACCAAGCCTGACATCGGTCCGGAGCTCCTCCACCCGGAATGACAACCCTCCAGCGCGACCGGTACCGGCAAGCCGCGTACGAGAACCCAGACGCAGCGCGACCACGCTGGCGACTTCGCCCGCCCAGGACCGCCGCCCGCTCTCCTCGAGGTCGCCCAGGTAGAACTCCCGCTCGGACGCCGGCAGAAGGAGTCGCAACAGCCACCGGACAAGCGCGGGAGGTCCGGAGGTACGCCGGCTCACTGGACCTCCAGCTCCGGCTCGAGACCCTCGGCCAGCTGCCTCAGGTCGGACAGCGAGCCTCGCACGGCCGCCAGACCATCCGGGTTCAGCCGGTACAGCTTCTTCCGCCGCCCACCCCGTTCGCCGGTCGGCGGCGCCACTGTCACATCGAGCAGACCCTTCGCCTCCAGCCGGCCCAGCGTCTTGTAGATCGCGCCCAGCGTGACGGTGCGCGATGTCCGCGTCTCCAGCACCTCCCGAATGGTCACGCCGTACGCCTCATCCGCGAGCTGGGCAATCGCGAGCATCGTCAGCAGCTCGAACTCACCGGCATATCCCATGTCGTCTCCGATATTAGTACGGCATTGTCATACTAATAAATCGGGAAGGTGCCTGCAAGCAAGCTGTCCGCGGGGCGGGCAGTGCGTGGACTGGCGCAGGAAGGCATGAGGGCCGGTCGCCGGGGCGGATGATGATGGGTCATCGGCCAAAGAGCTGGATGAGGTTGCCGGAGTTGTCGCGAATGATCGCGTTCGACCTCTCGTCACCTTCAGGCCGAGCTTGTCGGAATACCAACGCACGCTGGCTTCCGGGTCGGCGACGGACACGGCGAAGAACGCACCGGCGGCACGGGCGACAGATCCCCGCCTCGATGCGGCGCGCCACCGCGCGGTATCGATCCGCACTGCCCGGCGAGGAGCCCTCGCGACCCACTGGAGAAGGTGGTGAACGAGGTGAGACAGCGTCCTCCCGGCCCGGTCAGGTCAGGGCCCCGCCGACGCGGAACAACCACCCTGCCCGACAGACAATGCGCGCCGCTCGGGCGATGCTGGTACGAGCCCGGGCGATCGGCACGGGCGCCACGCGGAGTCGACGATGCCGGCGATCGAGGTGACGGAAGAGGGCGGCCGGACGATCGTGCAGCCCCTTCGGAGCGGAAGCGCAGCAGGACAGATCCTCCTCGGGTGCGGCATCCTCTCGTCCCTGCTCTACGCCGCCACCGACATTTCCGGGGGATTGCTGTACCCGGGCTACAGCTTCGCTTCGCAGACGATCAGCGAGCTGGCGGCGAAAGGCGCCCCGTCCGAACCCTTCGTGGCGCCGCTCTTCCTCGTTTACGACGTGCTCGCCCTGGCCTTCGGTATCGGAGTATTTCTCGAAGCAGCCGGTCGAAGCCGCGCTCTGCGGATCACCGGGGCCCTGCTGATCGGGCACGCCGTCGTCGGCTTCGTGGGCGCCGCGGCGCCCTCGTTCTTCGAGATGGACCAGCGCGGTGCCGGCAGCCTTGCAAGCGACGCTCCGCACATCGTTCTCATGGCTGTGATCGTGCTGTTGCTGCTCCTCGCGATCGGTTTCGGAGCTTTCACGCTCGGCCGGCGATTCCGCATCTACTCGTTCGCGACGCTCCTGACAATCGTACTGTTCGGCGCTCTGACCGCCCGCTTCGCCGCGAGCATCGGCGCGGGTCAGCCCACGCCCCGTGTCGGCATTATCGAGCGCATCGACGTGTACGCCCCTCTGCTCTGGATAGCGGTGCTTGCCGTGGCGCTCCTGCAGCGGCGGCGGCGCCTCGCGCTGGAGGTATTCCGATGAGAACAAAGCCGTTGAGAACAAGGCCGCACGTGGACGGACAGGTCGCACCCGGCTTCGAGGGGGTGCGCGCCGAATTCGAGCGCAACTTCGCCGAACGCGGCGACATCGGCGCCGCCGTCGCTGCGTACTGGCGCGGCGAGAAGGTCGTCGATCTCTGGGGCGGCCGCCGCACTCCCGACGGTGATGAGCCGTGGGATCGGGACACCATGGTCGTCGTCATGTCCACCACCAAGGGCCTCGCCGCGATGACCCTGGCCGTGGCGAATGCGCGGGGCTGGCTCGATTACGATGCACCGGTCGCGCGGTACTGGCCCGAGTTCGCGCAGAACGGCAAGGCCGCGATCACCGTGCGGCAGCTCCTCGGCCACGAGGCGGGGCTCGTCCTGCTCGACGAGAAGCTGCCGCTCGAGAAGCTGGCCGACCTCGATTACGTCGCCCGTGTGCTCGCGCGCCAGAAGCCGGCGTGGCCGCCGGGGACGCGCCACGGCTACCACACGATGACGATCGGGCTCTGCATGCAGGAACTCATCCGGCGTGTCGACCCGGCACGGCGCACGCTCGGGCGATTCTTCCACGAGGAGATCGCCGAGCCGCTGGGCCTGGAGTTCTACATCGGGCTTCCGCCGCAGATTCCCGGCGAGCGGATCGCCGGGCTCGAGACGTTGTCCAGGACGCGCGGCCTGCTGGCCCTGCGTACCACGCCGCCCGCCATCCTGATGCGGATGCTCATGCCCGGGTCGCTGCTCCGGCGGTCGTTCGTCGGGTTGGATCTCGACTGGAGAGACCGGCGCTCCCTCGAGGTCGAGGTGCCCGCGGGCAACGGGGTGGGCACGGCCCGCGCGATCGCGCGAGCCTATTCCGCGTTCGCCGAAGGCGGCGCGGAAATCGGGATCACGCCCGAGACGTTCGCCCGCGTGGCCGCGCCGCCGGAAGTGGCGCGATCAAGGGATGTGGTGCTGGGCGTGCCCTCGTACTTCTCGCTCGGCTTCCTGCGGCCGGGGCCCGATGTCTGGTTCGGCTCGAGCCCGCGCGCGTTCGGTTCACCCGGCGCGGGCGGCTCGTTCGCGTTCGCCGATCCCGACGCACACATCGGCTACGCCTACGTGATGAACAAGCTGGACTTTCACCTGCAGGACGATCCGCGCGAGAAGGCGCTGCGCGACGCGGTGTACCACGCGGTCGCGCGACTCGCCGATCGATCCGGCGGTGGTGAGCGGCGGGCCTCCCGGGAGATCGCGGCAGTCTGAGCGCATTCCGCGACACGAGATCGCCCCTGCCAGTGCATCGTGAGCTGCACGAAGCAGTGTGTCGGCTGACATCCGGAGCGAAGAACGACCCTTACTCTGCGTTTCCGATCAGTCGGCGCGCACCTTCTCCTGCCAGTGCCGCGTCCGCGACATCTCCGCCTCCCTCCGGCAACGCGTGGTCGCCGGCTGCCCTGGCCATCACCAGCGTGCCCGCGGCGGAGCCTGCGCCGAGTAGCGTCGACGCTCCGGCGATTACAGCCCCGAGAAGAGTGAGGCCGGACCCGAGCAGTCCCGCAGTGACGGCAAGCCCTCCGAGAAGCAGACCTCCCAGGGCTCCCCAGACAACGAATCGCGGAAGCGACAACTGGTCGAAGCGTCGGCGGCCCTCGGCGAGGCCGAGGACAGTGGTGAAGATCGTCCCGCCGACGAAACCGAGCACGCTGAACATGACCGCATAATTGGCCGCGACCCGGCCCAACGGGAACCCGAACAATGTCGCAGTGACCCAGCCGGTGAGGGCACCCACGGGAGCCCACGCCGTCGCCCATGTCAGCCCCATTCCGATCGCGCCACGAATTCTCCGGAGCCACTTCTTCATGGTGCCTCCTCGGGCTCTCGTCCCGGGCTCGAAAGGGAAAGACTCCGTTGGTCGCTTCTCCTACCACCGTTGGTCGGTTCTCCTACCGACATTCAGTTCACCGGTTCCCGGGGGCCTTCGCCACGAGGAGTCCAGTCGCATGCCGCGCAACACCGCCGAACGACTGCCGGCTGGCGCCGGTAACGGATCACACATTTCGCCTTGCAGTCGACGGCCGCGATCACCATGGTGGTACGTGTCACCGCCGCAAGCGGCAAGGCATGACCGGAAGGTCCGGAGACGCCAGTTGCCGGAGCACATGCGGCAAGTGCTCGAGACCCTCACCGTCGACCCCATGATCGCACCGTTCCTGCGCGCTTCACGACCCGTCTGCGTCGCATTCTGCGCCTCGGTCATCTTCGGGACTTCAGCCACCACCTCGGGTTCGGCACAGGGCGATCACGCCGCCGACATCGCTGCGCTGCGTACGAAGCTCGAGGCGCAGGCCGGAGCCGATCGATTCGCCGGCGTGGTTCTGCTTGGCCGGCTGGAAGCCGGCACGTCTCGAGTGCTGTTCCGGGAAGCGTACGGGCCGGCCGACCGCGAGAAGGCGGTTGCCAGTACGATCGACACGCGGTTTCGCATTGGTTCGATGAACAAGATGTTCACGGCTGTTGCGATCCTGCAGTTGGTCCAGGCGGGCAAGATCCGGCTGACGGATCCGGTCGGCAGGTACATCCCCGATTATCCGAACCGGGTCATCGCACGCAAGGTCACCATCCACCATCTGCTCACGCACACCGGCGGGACCGGGGATATCTTCGGTCCCGAGTACGACGCCCACCTGCACGAGATGACGACGCACGACGACTGGATCAGGCTCTTTGGCCAACGCGATCCGTTGTTCGAGCCGGGCACGCGCTACGCCTACAGCAACTACGGGATGGTGATCCTCGGTGTGGTGATCGAGCGCGTCAGCCGAATGAGCTATTACGACTACATCAGCGAGAACGTTTACCGGCCGGCGGGCATGACGCACAGCGGTATGCCGCCGGAGAGCATCCCCGCTGACGTCCGTGCGGTCGGGTACTCGCGCCGCGAGGGTGGCACGCGCTGGACGCCCACGTCGGTGCTCGGTAACCGCGGCATCGGAGCCGGCGGCGGCTACTCCACCGTCGGCGATCTCCTGAATTTCGCAGCGGCACTCACGTCGCACGAGTTGTTGAATGCCGAATACACGAATCTGCTCATCACGGGCAAAGTCGACACGGGCCGCGGCTTCCGGTACGCCTACGGCTTCGGCGACAGCCGGACGAATGGTCTGGGGTCCGTCGGTCACAGCGGAGGCGCGCCCGGGATGAATGGCGATTTGCGGATCTATCCCGGCAGCGGTTACGTCTTCGTCGTGTTGTCCAATGTCGATCCACCGGCCGCAAGCGACATCTCCGCGTTCATGCACAACCGCGTGATGAAGTGGTAGCACGGTGCCTGCAGCGAACCCGGCGGTCATTGTTGGGCGGAACCTCGAAGCCATCGGCAGTTCTTCACGCCCGACTATTGCGCGCCGACACGCGAGTCAATGAACCAGGTTGACCAGGCGGTCCCACGGTGGTCCTGCCCGAACTGCGGGTTCGAGGCGTCCGTCGAATTCTGCGCCTCCTGCGGCCAGGGCAGACAGGAATGGAACATATCCACCCTGCGTTGGCTCCAGAGGACCGTCGGCGATCTCTTCGAGATCGACGGAAAATTCCTGCGAACGGTCCGGGAACTCGTTCTCCGCCCGGGTTCCCTCACTGTGGCGTGGCTGGATGGGAGAATCGTCTCATTCGTGAGGCCGATCCGTCTGTACCTTCTGAGTTCGGCGCTGCTGTTCGGCGCCTTCACCCTTCCGGCCCTCTCGACGCCTCTTCGAGACGCAGTACACGGCGGGATCGAGGGCTGGATCGACGCTTCGCCGCAGGAAAGCGGGTCGTCGACCACGCTGGCCGCAACGGCCAGTGACGAGCAGGCTCTGCAGAGAATCTCGGACAGGATCACGGTCAATCTGCCCCGCGTGATGTTCATTCTCCTGCCTTTCGCCGCTCTGCTCCTGAAGCTGGTCGTCCGCGAGCCACGCTTCAATTACGCGGTTCACGTCGTGTGGACGCTCCATGTTCATGCTGCCGTATTTGTGGTGATTACGGCGTTGCTCCTTCTCAATCCGATTCACGGGGCAGCGAAGTTCATCATCGCATACCCGTTGACGCTGGCGGGTGCGGCGGGTGCGCTGGCCTGGGTGGTGAGGGCATTCTCGCGGACATACAGGCGATCGCTGATCCGCAGCACTGCGTTCGTGGCTCTTCTGGGCGCCCTGTACGTTCCGGTTCTGGCGAGTGCGGTCATTCTTTTGAGCATGGTGGCAATTGCGTCATGAGCGAAACCTGCCGGCGGGGCAACGCCAGGTGCTGCCATGTTCGGCGCCGACGTACGCAGGTGGGGAGCTACTGGCGGTAGCCGATGGGCCCGCGGTCGATCGGCCTGGGGTGCATGCGGCTCTCGACGCGCGCCGATCGCGATGATGCGCGGTCGGTCGAGGTCATCACGGCGGCGCTCGACGCCGGGGCCACGCTGCTGGACACGTCGAACGCGTATTGCCTCGATGAAACCGATACCGGCCACAACGAGCGGCTGATCGCGCGGGCCCTCCGCGTTTGGACCGGCGATGCGAGCCGGGTGACGGTGGCGACGAAAGGCGGGCTCGTCCGGCCGGGCGGACGGTGGCGGCCGGATGGGCGGGCCTCGCAGTTGCGCGCCGCGTGCGATGCGAGCCGGCGTGCGCTGGGTGTCGATGTCATCGACCTCTACCAGCTTCACGCCCCCGACCCGCGCGTCCCCCTCGAGACCAGTGTCCGCGCGCTCGCCGCGCTCCGCGACGAAGGCAGGATCCGCGACATCGGGCTGTGCAACGTCAACGTCGGCCAGATCGACGCCGCGCGCTCGATCACGGACATTGCCGCGGTGCAGGTCAGCATCAGTCCTCTCGACGACGAGAACCTGCGCAACGGCGTTGCCGAGTACTGCCGCGACCACGGCCTGCGCCTGATCGCGGCGAGGCCACTGGGCGGCGGGAGGTTGCGTCGCATCACGAACGATGTTGCGCTGCGTCGGGTCGCGGAGCGGCATGGCGTGACGCCCGAGGAGGCGGCGCTGGCCTGGCTGCTGGACCTGGGCGCGCTCCCGATTCCGGGGGCGACCCGCGTGGCCACGGCCGCGTCGCTCGCGCGCGTGCTGGCCATCGAATGGACGGATGCCGACCGCG
>Ga0326597_10014918_pt1 | contig 10169 bp, 14 predicted proteins | sample RVTome_12_FD_203789 | JGI IMG/M metagenome (GOLD analysis project Ga0326597, IMG submission 203789) | Soil microbial communities from uranium-contaminated site in the Upper Colorado River Basin, Wyoming, United States - RVT100D185 | ecosystem: Environmental > Terrestrial > Soil > Contaminated >...
CCCAGAGCAGGGCACGGTTGAAGGCGGTGGTGATGCCTTCCTCCAACTGGCTCATCCCGGTGGCGGCCATCCCCTCCATCATGTGGCCCATCGAGCGGAGGTGGGCATCGACGAAGATCGAACCGAGACGGCTGCCCGCAACCAGCAGGATCGCCATACCCACCGCCACCACCGCCAGGTGAGAGAGGAGCAGCCGTGCCCTCAAGGTCCTCCGGGGAGGTCTCATCTCGGTACGGCCACGAACTTGTAACCCACGCCGCGGACGGTTCCGATGATCCGAGGGTCGGAGGCGTCGTCGTCCAGGATCTTGCGGAGGTTGCCGATATGAACGTCGACGACCCGCTCCGATCCGAAGTAGTCCCACCCCCACACCCGTTCCAGCAATTGTCCCCGGGTGAACACCCGCCCGGGAGCCGAAGCCAAGGCGGCGAGGAGATCGAACTCGAGAGCGCTCAGCTCGACGCTTCTGGAGTCCGTCATGACCTGACGGCGGGCCAGGTCCACGGTGATCTCCTCGAAATCGAGTACCTCGTCGGCATCGCTCCGGGTGAGGCGTCCTCGGCGCAGGACGGCCCGGACCCTGGCGACCAACTCCCGCGGACTGAACGGCTTGGTCACGTAGTCGTCGGCGCCGATGGTGAGCCCGATCACCCGGTCGACCTCCTCTGCCCGAGCGGTGAGCATGATCACCGGCAGATCAGAAGTCCTCCGGATCTCTTGAAGCACTGCGAAGCCGTCCTGGCCCGGCATCCCCACATCCAAGACCACGAGGTCGGGTGCCGAACCGCCAAGACGAGCCAGGGCGGATGCACCGTCCGCCGCCTCGACAACGTCAAAACCCTCAGCCGTCAGGTAGCGGCGCACCATCCGCCGCAGATCAGGCTCGTCGTCGACCAGGAGGATCCGCTGTGGGTCCACCCTGTCAATGGTAAGAGTGCCGTTCTCGATGAGCGGGACCCTTCCCGCCCATGGGTCGAGGGCCGGTCACCGGCCGGCTCCGTCCATCATGTTGCCGCCGTCCATCATGTTGCCGCCGTCCATCATGTTGCCGCCGGCCATCATGTTGCCGCCGGCCATCATGTTGCCGGCGCCCGTCATGCCCTGGGAGCCTGCCATTCCGGCGTGCATCTGTCCGTGTTCGGGGGACGACATGCATTCGGCGTGTTCGTCCGACCCCATCCACCCACTCATCTCACCGGGAGGCATGACACTCGGGTCGTGGTAGGGGCAAGAGACCTCAGATCGGGTCGCTTGAGCTTGTGCCAGCGCCGGGATCGTTCCCGCCGCGGCCAGACCGACCACCACTGTGACCGCGGCCAGGAATGCGATTCGTTTCATCTTCGGTGCTCCTTCGTGTCGATGTCTTCTTCAACTCGCCAGCTCGCGGCGACGCGCCACGAACTCTTCGGTCTCGAGCTCTCCGCGGGCGAAGCGCTCCTCGAGAATGTCGAGCGCCTGCCGCGGGTCACGCCTGCGCTCATCGGTGCCGCGTACCGCCCAAACCGCGACCAGGATCAACCCGATCCAGAACAGCGCCATCCACAGAAAGCCGAAACCGCCAAATCCCCACATCATGGGAAGAACTCCTTCTTGTTGAGACACCCTCAGTCAACGACGGTCGTGTCAAGCCGACGCCTCCTGCCAGATCAAGCTTGTGTGAAGGTCGGGGCGCCGGCCGGGCCGCCCCCGGCATCCCTGGTGGGACGGTTCCGAGTGGTCAGCGCGGAGGCTGAAGCCCGGCCAGGGTGATTTGGACGAGTCGGCGGACGGCGGCGGTTGACGGCAGGCTGCGGGCTGCAGCGAGGGCGTGGAGGCTGTAGGCGGCGAGTTCGGCCGGTGCGACGTCGTCTCGGATGTGGCCCGCTCTTGCGGCTTCGGCGAGCAGGTCTCGGATGAAGTCGTTGAGCTGCCTTTCTACGCGAGCGACGTGTTCACCGCGGTGGAGCAGCGCGGCCAGCTCTGTGTCGTGGCGTCCCCGGGACTCGTGGGAGTGGAGGGCGTATCCCTCCAGAACCGCCTCGAGCTTCTCGCCCGGGTCGTCGGTGTGGTCTCGGACATGGATCAGGTGTTGGAGATGGCCGGTGATGTGACGGTCGTGCCAGGCGACCAGGATCGCCTCGACCTCGGGGAAGTACTTGTAGAGGGTGGCACGACCGATCCCCGTCTTCTCGGCGATCGCCGACATGGTCACCGACAGCAGCCCCTGCTCGGCGACCAGCGCGGCGGTGGTGTCCATGATGGCGTGGCGGACGTCGTTGCGGTGTGTCTCGACTGTCTCGGTCCAACGGCTTGGCACGAACCCGAATATACACGATGGCCTTGCCTGCGACATCACGTACTTGCTAAGACAAAGTGTCTCGCATAGAGTCACTGAGACGAGCATGGAGCCGGCGATGGGTCACACTTTCATGAGTCGGATGCGAGCCGGGCTGATCCTGCTCGGAGCGAGTGTGGCGGTTGCCGCCGCCAGACATGGCTTCCGTTCGGCTGGGGGACACAGCGCGCCGGGCGGGATCCTGGTGAAGGATGCCGGCGCCTACGACGCTTTCAGTCGGCGTCTGCTCGGCTCGTTCTACGAGCAGATCGCGGACGACGTCGCCCGAGCCGCCTCGGCGGAGGCTCGGATCCTCGAGGTGGGATGCGGGCCCGGCCACCTGTCCATCCGACTCGCACGCCGGCATGGCCTCGACGTGACAGGAGTCGACCTCGACCCGGCCATGATTGACCGGGCCCGAGCCAACGCAGCCCACTCCGACGTGATCGACGATCCCCGACCAGTTTTCGTGGTCGGTGATGTCGCACACCTTGGGTTTTCCGACGAGTCGTTCGATCTGGTGATCAGCACCCTCTCGATGCATCACTGGGCCGACCCGGACTCAGGCCTGTCCGAGATCGAGAGGGTGCTGACGCCGGGCGGGCGGGCGCTCATCTGGGATTTCCGTCCGGGCATCTGGGTTTTCCACCGGCACATTCCCGACCCGGTCGAACACGCCCAGGGCTCTCGACTCCAGGTAGTGGGAGCCACGCCCTGGCGCTGGCCCTGGAAGGTCAGCCTCACGCAGCGAGTCGAGCTAGGCCGCCCCGACGAGCCGCCCCGTCACCCGGAGAGCCGGACCGGTGAGGCGCATGATGATGGAGGAAACGCACATGGCTGACCCACCCCACGATGTCGCCGCCGGCGACGACGACGGCACGGGAATGAGGCCTGACCGCGGCAGGACCGGCTTGGCCCGCTGGCAGAAGGTGGCTGTGATCATCGGTCTTCTGGTGGTCCTCCTGATCGTTCTCGCACTCTTCGTCGGCGGCGGACACACATCGCCCATACAGCACGGGATGGGCTGACATGACCCTTGGTGTAGGAGGTTCGAGCTGATGGACGCGGCCCGCCACGCCGCTGATTCACTCCGAGCGTCACCGCTGTTCACGCTGGCGCTCCTGCTCACTCTGATGGCGGCCGGGTTCAACGGTGTGATGGTCTTCCTGATGATGTTGGACGTCGACCTGCCGGGGGCATTCGCCCGGATGACCCACTTCCAGGAACTCCACCACCGCATCCACGACCTCGCATTCGGGTTCCTCTTCATCCCGGCGCTGGTCGGGATCTTCGCCCAAGTCCGGCGACCAGCGGAGAACGTCGCGGGCCAGCTCATGGCATTGATCCCAACGGTCTCGCTCCTCGTGGTCCTACTGGCTACGGCTCTTGCCGGGAACACGCGAGTGCTGCAACCCCCGTGGGTGACTGTCGGAGCGGCCGCTCTCATCGCGCTGGGCCTTCACCCGGCGGGCAATGACTTCTTCGGTTCGTTCCGGGTCTCGCGGGCCAACCGGGTGATGGTCGCACTGGTGGTGGTCGCGGCGGTGCCGCTGCTCCTGTTGGCGGCTTCGAACATCGGGCTGCAGGTCTCCGTCGCCGACGACCACGCGGCTGCCGGCCACTACGGCTTCATGGCCGCCTTCGGACTCACTGTCGGCGGGGTAGGCCTGTTGGCCAGTCTGCGGCCGGACGGCTGGAGGCTCACCGCCTGGGTAGCCGGTTTGTTGCCGGTGCTGCTCGGGTTCGTCTCGCTCGTCTACCCCATCAGTTCGAGTCTCACGCTGACCTGGGCGCTGGCAGCGATCGCCTGGGGTGTGGCCTTCGTCGTGTCGGCCGAACGTGTGCGGCACGGGGAACGTCTAGCGTCGTACGAGGCGAGAGCGGGATGAGCGATCGCCCGTGATCAACTTCCGAAACTGAACTCCGAGCGAAGTCCCGACACTCGACGAGAAGTTCGATCGAGTACGCGAAGTGCGGTCGTGCTCGTCTCCAGGGCCCGACTCGTCAACCGTTGCGGTGCGTCTCCAGGCCGTCGAGGATCAGACCCAGGCCGAAGTCGAACGCATCGGCGTAGGTGCGACCGGGTGTCGCGACGTGCTCGCCGGCCATCTCCGCCAGGTGGGGATACCGGTCGGCCGGGAGGGTCTGGAGGACGGCTCGTGCCGGCTCGGTGTTCTCCTCGGAGATCCCGACCGGAAAGCTCAGTTCTTGCACCACGAATCCGTAGATGTAGCTGTCGAGCAGCACGAAGGCGTGAGCCGCCATCTCGACGGAGAAACCTCCGGCCCGGAGCCTTCCGATCACAGCGTCGACATACCGCATGGCCGCGGGTCCCATCGCTCCTCGGGACTCCAGCATTCCGATTGCCCATGGGTGGCTCGCCAGGACCTGTCGGGCCGAGTTGGCTCGCTGTCGCATGGCCGGCTTCCAGTCGGCACTTTCCGACGGTAGATCGATCTCGCCGATCACGATGTCGACGATCCCGTCGAGAATCTCGTCCTTGCCGGCCACGTGTTTGTAGAGCGACATCGCTTCGACACCGAGGTGTCGACCCAGCCGACGCATGGTCAGCGACTCGACGCCCACCTCATCGGCGACGGCGATGGCGGCACGCAGCACCCGCTCCCTGCTCAATGGTGCGCGAGGCTGTGAGTCTGAGGCGATTCGGTCGGCCAAGTCCACTCCCTCCCTGTTCGAGACGGCGTTTGACAGCTTACTAAGTAAACCTTAGGTTACTTAGTAAGCCAAGGACCAGGAGAGAACATGACGAGCAACACGACAGGCGAGCGGAGCCCACGGCGACTCGAGGACGTGCAGGTGCCTGTCCGACTGAAGCTGTCGGCGCTGTGGATGTCCGTGATGTTCCTGTACGTGTACGTGGACATTTTCGCGTTGTACGAGCCGGGAACGATCGACGACATCCTGGTGGGGCGCGTATGGGAGTTCGACATCAGTCAGGGTTGGGCGCTTGGCGCGCTGGCACTCATGGCGACTCCGATCCTCATGGTGTTCCTGTCCCTGGCGTTGCCGGCACGCGTGGGCCGGGGGACCAACGTCGTGGTCGCCTCCTTGTTCGTGCTCGTCTCGATAGGAAACGCGGTGGGAGAGACGTGGGCCTTCTACTGGTTCGACTCGGCTGTGGAGGCGGTGCTGCTCCTGCTGATCATCTGGTACGCATGGACGTGGCAAGGCGTGGTCGTCCACGCATCTGGGTCAGCACCGCAACGACCAGCTCCCGACCTTCAGCGCTAGGAGGCATCACCCCACGGTCAAAGCGAGCGAGCGCGACATCCAGGGATGTTCACTGATCTGCGTCTGCCGATGTCACGGTCAGGGCGTGTCACCTGCAACCTGCCGTGCCGACGGCGATGGGCTCCGTGTGGCTTCGTGAGAAGCTGCTCTCGGCCCGGAAGCGGATAACATCCTGGCATCCAGTGCCGAGGAGGCAGCCCGTGTCAGGATCCGTGAGGCGCATTGGTCCGGGCGAACTCGAAGGCGGTGACCAACTGGCGGCGTCCGAACGTCCTTCGGATGTCGATAGGCGTCCGCGACTCTGCGCACCCACGTTCCTGCCGCGGGGCGTCCATCCCAGACGTTGACCAACACGCTGGTTGCCTGCGTGCATGACCCACTCGAAGGTGTGACAGCGGAGGGAACGATCCGCACGGGCGCCGACCGTGCCCGTATCCCCGCGGATCTCTGGCCGGTGTTAGAGGCCGCAGTCGACCTGGCCTGCGCCGAGCGGCCAGAGGTGTCGGTGTACGTGTACGGCTCCGTCGCCACGGGCCAAGCCAAGATTCCGACTTCCGATGTCGACTTGCTGACCATACAGCTTCCGGTCGATGCCGCGAACCAGATCTCGGGAGTGTTGTCGTCCCGTTTCGGTGATCTCTGCCGTGGCGTGGAGATCGCAGTGAGCACGGATGGTGACTTCGTGGGCGAGGGCGATGAGGCATACGGTGGCCGAGTGTTCCTCCACCACTACTGCGTGCACCTCGCCGGACCCGAGCGCGATCGGGCGGTCGAGGACTTTCCCGCAGACGACCGTGCCGTTCGTGGTTTCAACGGTGACATCGCTCTCCACGCACGACGTTGGCGGCACGATCTGGCGCATGTCGAGCCCGAGGTCCTAGGTCGTCGCGTTGCCCGCAAGACGTTGCTCGCCGTGGCCGGGCTGGTCAGCATTCGCGACGACACCTGGACCACGGACCGCGACCACGCCGCCCGGCGGTGGTCACAGATCGAGCCCGATCGAGGGGACGATCTCGAACGCTTGCTTGCATGGAGCTCCGGGCGATCACACCCGACCGGCTCGCAGATCGCCACGATGCTAGACGACACCATCGACGGGGTCGTGACGACGTTCGGCGGACAGATCGGCTTCTGGAACGAACCACCGTCATCGCCACACTGATTGTTTCCAACCGGCTTCCTGATGGCACAGTTGCGTCTCGTTCGCATCCCGAGCCACTACCAGCGAGGGGTATGTAGCACGACTACGTCGAAAGGGTCCGAATCTCCGGTCACTTCGCCGGCGCCGTCTCGTGGCTACTGGCAGCCAGAGGCGCGGCGACCCGTGATGATGATCACCACCCAGGCGAGCGTGTAGAGCACGCGGTGCTGGAGCGGCCACACCGTCGGCTCGGGCGTCCCGGGTGACAGGTTTTCGCAGTTTCCGTGCCGCTTGTGTCACGGCCGACACGGGGTTCCATTCGGCGAAGATCCGTCGGGAGTGGGAAGGCCTCTCGGCCGGAGCTCGGGCACCCGTATCACCTTGCTCATGTTGCGTCTGGCGATGCTGATGCCATCGGCGAGCGCGTGACTGAGTCGTTCCATCAGCCGGCTTCCTTCACATTCATGCGCCGGGTCCACGTCGTTGCTTCGTCGGGGGACAGATCACGTGATCTGCCCTGTGGTCTCAGACGGTGATTGCGATCTTTCCTCTGGCGCGGTGTCCCAACATGTGGGCGACCGCTTTGGCGGCGTCGCCGAGCGGGTAGGTCTTGTCGATGACCACCTTCACTTCGCCGGATTCGAGCAGTGCGGCGAGCGCAGCGAGGTTCTCGCGGTTCACCACGTAGGTGACGAAGCGCACGTCTTTCGAGCCCCATCCCATCAGGGCGGCCCGCCCCATCCTCGGCAGGCCCGCGAAGAAGCCTCCCGTGTTCCCGACGCTGTTTGGAATCAGCGTCCCGGCGGGTGCCAGCACTCGGGCAGTGGCGGAAGCCGGGCGGTTCATCACGTTGTCCAGGATGACGTCGTAGCGCCGCTCCCCGCGGGTGAAGTCCTCCGCCGTGTAGTCGATGACGTGATCCGCCCCCAGGGACCGGACCAACTCGAGATTCGTTGTGCTGCACACGCCGGTGACTTCCGCACCGAGCGCCTTGGCGATCTGCACCGCCAGCGTCCCCACGCCTCCCGAGGCGCCGTTGATCAGGACCCGCGTTCCCGGCCTGGCCTCGCCCACGTCCCGAAGGGCGATCAGCGCGGTGAGACCCGACATGACAGATGCTGCAGCCTCTGCGAAGCCGAGTCCTGCGGGCATCTCGAGGAGCTGTGACGCCGAAGCCACGGTGAACTCTGCGAACGTGCCCGTCGTGGCCGAGGCGCCGGCCCACGCCGATCCGAAGACTTCGTCGCCGGGTTGGAGGTCGGTCACGTGCTTGCCCACGGTTTCCACGACCCCGGCGACGTCGCTCCCCCGCACAGGTGTGGAGGGCCGCCGCAAACCTGACTTCAACCGGAGGATCCGCGGGACCCCAGCCACCGTGATCCAGTCCGGGGTGTTCACACTGGTGGCCCGCACTCGAACCAGGACGTCGTCGTCGCCGATCGTGGGTTTGTCGATCTCCCGCAGCCTGAGCACCCGCTCCGGCGTGCCGTACGCGTCCTGGACAACGGCCCTCATGGTGGTTGTCGTCTCTGTCATCCGTCTACTTCTCTCGATCATGTCCCAGTCTCCTTGGTGGGCGAGTTGCCACTGCCCGGGCTGAGCCGAGGCCGCCGCCGGTGGGTTCGTTGTCACGAGTTGCTTGGCGCTCCCGTCGTCACTTTCGGTCCCGGTCGTCGATCCGTCCTCGGGTCCGGGCATGTGACCGGTGAGGGCGAGGAACACGTCATCGGGACGTTCGTCTGTTCGTAGGTTGTGAGTAGTACGACGTAAGGTACCCATACGACGTAAGGTTGTCAAATCCGAGCTGGACCTTCTGGGAAAACTTCGGTCGAGCGAGCGGTCGTTCTCGGCAGCTGCGAACCGGTTCTGCGATCCAGGCGTATAGAGGGGCGACAGGTGGAGGAAAGGAAGGAGAGATGAACATGCGGCATCTGATACTCGTGTCGATACTGGCTGCCTTGCTAGTTGTCGGCCTCGCACCGGCGGCGCTCGGTCACGTCCACGGCGTCACCCCTTTGCTCGAGTTGGGCTGCAAGGTCGACAACGCGATCACCGGCGGCAATCGGGCCGACGACGGCCCGGCGGGCGCCGCCAACGGCGGACCGATAGCCGGTCTCATCCCGAGGGATGTGGGCAGCGCACCGTTGACCGGTGGCGACGGAGGTTTCGGAGCGGCAAGCGACAGCGTCTGTCCATAGCTCACCCTCGAGTGGGGAGGCGGATCGGCAGGCGTGGCCGTCTGCCGATCCGCCTGAGACGGGTCGCCTACGCCGAGTCCGACGGTTCACCGAGGGTGACGCCGCGCTCGGCTGGGTCGACGAAGTGTTGTAAGCCAATCCCGGGCGCGTGACGGGCGCGATCGCCGACCGCCCCGCTGACGGCTTCAGCCAACCGGGACACATCGACGGGCTATCGGGCGGAGGACGACGGCGCTGCGGGCGTTCCGACCTCAGGGCGGAGGTGCGACGCTCATCGTGTCGAGATGCGGGCGACACAGAGCGAGGCTTCGACGAACGGCTCGAGCGCATGGACGCTCGCGCCGCTTCCCATCGCCTCGACCACTCCCCGCATCAGACCCTCGTGAACTGCACAAACGACGTCACCCCTGGTCCGGGCGATCTCGCGGTACGGGCAGTCATGGAGGAGGATCTCCGTGGTGCTCCCGTGGGGTCTGGACTCGGGTTCGAACCCGAGTTCCGCCAAAGTCGCTACAACCTCGTCGACGATCTGGGCAGGGCGGACGACGGTTGTCGGCGCCGGCCGGTCGGTGATGAAGTGACCCCACACGCGTCCGGCCTCGAGTGCTGTCCGTCGGGGCTCTTCGCTGGTCGCCTGAATGGAACTCGCGAGAATCTCGGCGAGAAGCCGATAGCCCCCAGCGGCCGGTGATCGTGCATCGTGGGGCACGGACCGGAACAGGACCCTGGGACGGCCCGCAGTCTCGCGGTGAATGGTGGTGCGCTCGACGAGTTTCGCCCTTTCCAGCAGCTTGAGATGGCCACGGATGGTGTTGACGTGAAGCCCCAGTCGACGGGCCAGTTGATGGGGATGCATGGGCGCGGCGACATCGTCGAGGATTCTGAGTAGGTGTCGACGGACGGGGTCCGCCAGAGCCCGATAGTGGAGGTTGCCCAACGTCGAGTGCTCGGCTGTTCTCATCGTCTCGGTCCGTGGGCGAACGTTGATCGGCTGACGCCCACCGGCAAACCGTCAGTTCGCGGCGGGGCGGTGGCCGCCCAATCCAGGCGATCGGGTGATCGGAGGGGGTCGACGGTCGCTGCCGACGGAACCTCGGCCTGGAGTACCACGTCGCCCAGTCCTCCGAGCAAGACGACGCCTGCGAGCACCAACCCGGTCTGGTACGTGCTGATCATTCCCACGCCTCCTGCCGCCAGCAAGGCGAGTCCGATCACGATCGACCACTCTGCTCGCCGGGCCGCCGACCAAAGCGTTGCCATCAGG
>Ga0326597_10014919_pt1 | contig 10169 bp, 9 predicted proteins | sample RVTome_12_FD_203789 | JGI IMG/M metagenome (GOLD analysis project Ga0326597, IMG submission 203789) | Soil microbial communities from uranium-contaminated site in the Upper Colorado River Basin, Wyoming, United States - RVT100D185 | ecosystem: Environmental > Terrestrial > Soil > Contaminated >...
GACGAAGCTCCAGTGACTATCAGGCGATGACAGAGTTCCAACCAGATTCGAAGGAGTCAGGTCCAGCGAGAATCACCTCGGTGCAAAGGGCTTCCTCGAGCCTCCTTGGCTACGCGTTGAGGCTTGGTCTTGTCGGTTTGTCCCCGTCGGCGAGGACCCGGGTGATCTCGGCCCCGAACAGGTAGGCCTGGGCGAGGGCAGCAACTAGGAATAGAGCGATGATGGCCGCACCCGTGAACGCTCCTGCGTTGAGGGTGCCCCAAGTGGAGAGGTACCAGCCCAGGCCGAGGCCCCCCAGGACCAGAAGGACGGCGGTGACGGCGCCACCCCACCAGGCTGCTCGCCAGGGAAGCTGACGGGTCGTGAACCATTGAAACTGCAATGGCAGGATCGTCGCCAGAAGCAGCATCGACAGAAGCGGAATAACCAGCGGGATGGCTCCATCGAGCCAGGGGATGTTTGCCTCCACGAAGCGCTCGGCGGCGGCCACAAACAGATTTAGAGCCACCAGCGCTATGAGGAGGAGGCCCAACGCCAGTACTGCCACAAAACCGATCAGCCGGGTCCGGACAAAAGCGGCGATTCCCGAGGGAGCTCGATCGGGTGTCCGGAAGATGTCATCTAGCGATTGGCGCACTTCGACAAAGAGCGAGGATCCAGTCCAGATCAGCAGCCCGAGCCCCACAAGACCTGCGGTGGTAGCACCCTGAGCGGTTCCCGTCAGGATCTCGGCCACGACCTCTCCGCCGGCCGCGCCCAACAACTCGACGGCTTGGGCAACCAGGGCAGCAACGGTCTGTTCACGCCGAAAAAAGAACCCGGCGATCGATACAGCCAGCAAGACCAGTGGCGACAGCGCAAAGAGAGCTCGGTAAGCGATCGCCAGCGCCATCCGGCCAGCTTTGTCATCGCCAAAGTTGGCGGCTGCTTGTCGGATGACAGCCACCATCCGTGGTAGATAGGAGCCGGACTGTGTCGTTGTTGGCCTCTTGGCATCCGGGGGAATACCTTCATGTCCCCGGTAGTTGCCAGGAACAACCAAACACTAAGGATTCCGAAATGCCAGCCGTAAGCGTAGAAAACACCCTCACCCTCCCTCGGGTCGAGGAACCCGTTGTCGATCCCGCCCAAGAGCGTGTTGTCAAATCGATTACCACCGCCCCTCGAGGCTACGAAGGGGAGGGGTTCCCGGTCAGACGAGCCTTCGCCGGAGTCGATCTGGCTGACATCGATCCGTTTGTCCATCTCGATCAGATGGGGGAGGTCGAGTACGCCCCGGGCGAGCCGAAGGGGACTCCGTGGCATCCCCATCGTGGTTTTGAAACCGTCACTTACATGATCGACGGGGTGATGCAGCACCAGGACTCGCATGGCGGCGGCGGGATCATCAGTAACGGTGACACCCAGTGGATGACCGCCGGATCGGGCATCCTCCATATCGAAACTCCGCCAGAGTGGCTGGTGGTGGCCGGCGGCCTGTTTCACGGTTTCCAGTTGTGGGTCAACCTTCCCGCCGCCGACAAGTTCCTTGCACCCCGGTATCAGGACCTGCGCGGGGGAGACGTCGCCTTGTTGACAACTCCTGACGGCGGAGCGTTGTTGCGATTGATCGCAGGTGATGTTGGTGGTCACCAAGGTCCCGGCTCCACCCACACTCCGATGACGATGATCCATGCCACCGTCGCCCCGGGAGCGCAGGTGAGGCTTCCGTGGCGCCCCGATTTCAACGGCCTCGCCTACCTCCTCGGCGGCCGCGGCCAGTTTGGTCCCGAGCGAAGGCACGTCGGGCCAGGCCAGCTTGTCGTCTTCGGGCCTGGTGAGACCATCACCTTCGCCGCCGATCAAACTCAGGACAGCCGCACTCCCAATCTCGACGTCCTCGTCCTGGGAGGAAGGCCCATACGCGAGGAGGTGGCCTGGTACGGGCCTTTCGTAATGAACACCGAGGCCGAAATACGCCAGGCGCTGGAGGACTTCCAGCGCGGCAAGTTGGGGACCATCCCCGACGACGGCATCCAGCCCTACCGTCCGGCCTAAACCCCCAAAACCGCGCTTTTATCACCTGGACCCACCGAAAAACGGTGGGTCCAGGTCGCTAACGCACGGGGACCGGTTGAGCAAGTGATCACCCGAGCAGAGAAACGGTCACAAACCGGAGGGTGGTGTCACCGACGTTCTCGAGGTCGTGGATGAGACGGTTGTCGGAGGAGTGCACCAGGTGTCTGGTCTCGCCCAGGGCATAGTCGCGGACAACGAAGTGCCCGTCGCTGAACCGCTGCAGACCCCGACCAGGTTCGATGACAGTCCAGAAGTAAGGATGGTCGTGGACGTGAAAAGCTCCCCTCTCCCCCGGCTCCAGCCTCACTTCCCAAACTCGAATACGATCGTCCTCGAACCACAAACTGGTGCCTAGTTGGCCGTTTTGAGGGGCGACCGCCAACTCCTCGGCGAACTCAGCAGTGTCGAAGGTGCCTTCCTGTTCCATTCTTCTCCCGGGCTCGGTCATTCGTCGAAGCAGCTGTCTCCGGCTCGATTCAATCCAAAAACGATCTCGGGATCGTCTCCATCAAACACTCCCTCGACCTGAGCCATTGTCCCCAGACGGCGAGCACGCGCCACCAGAGCCCGCCCCCGCTGCAGGCAAGGCGCCTCCCAGGCCCTCAGGGCCGAGTCCACATCGTCAGATGAGGCGGCCACGGCCGCACTCAAGTCCCAGGCGTCGGCCGCGGCCTTGGCTGTGCCGGCGGCGGCATGAGGACGAGCGGCAAAAGCCGCGTCTCCAATCAACGCAACCCTCCCGGTCGTCATCCGCGGCACCTCAACATCCACTACGGCCTGTATAAAAGGCTCGGCGGTGGCCATCACCAGGGCGGCCAAATCCGGGGGCAGCAGCCTCTCGGCCTCCTGATGCAGCTGGTCGACCTGTTCCCGCGCAACCGCCCCGGGTGGCACCGAGAGTTGGCGGCGCCCTCCACTGCGGTCGGTCATGGCGCTCTCGGTCACGGCAGTCACATTGCGGTACCACACGTAATTGAGAAGTCGGTGATCGGGATTGGGGATCGGGTAGGAGAGGATATGGCTAAACCACGGCGTGAAATAGGTGATGGCTTCCGAGAGCCTCGAAAAGACATCTTCTGAGAGGTCATCCTCTCGCACCACTCCCCTCCAACCGAGATAGCCAGCAGGCACCGGACCAAAGCCGGGAAACAACTGAGCACGGGCGGTTGAAGAGATGCCGTCGGCACACATCAGTAGCTGGCTGGAGGCGGTCCGCCCATCGGTCAACTCGATCTCCACCCCTGGCCCCGTGTCGTGAATCACCCTCAACTCGCTGTTCGGGTGATACACGCCATCGCCTATCGCCTGACGCAGGGGCCGGTAGAGCATATTCCAGGCGGTGAACCTGTATCGACAGGGCGCCTCGTATACGGGTTTGCCGTCACGGCCGACAAAACGAAACCAGGGCACCCGGTCACTGAATTCGTCCAGGGCCAGACCGAGCCTCTCTACCAGGTATCGGGCGCTGGCGGGATGAAGGACGATTCCGGCTCCCCGGCCTTCCAGGTCGCCAGGTGATCGTTCAAACACCTGCACCTCCCACCCGGCGTCGCGTAGGAGGAGGGCGGTCGTGAGACCACCGATTGACCCACCCACCACCGACAACGCGGGCCCGGTCACACAACTAAACCCTGAGAATCAGTTGACACCCTGCCCGGCGGAACTGTATACGTAGATATTGCATGGTGCATGATCGGTCGGTTGGGACATGATCGCCGTCACCACGGATGGAGACGGAGGATGACTTCCGCAGACGAAGCTCTTAGTCAGCTTCGCAGTCGAATTCTCACCGGCTCGCTGCCAGCAGGGTCCAAGCTCCACCAAGAGGAGATCGCCACCCAACTCGGGATGAGTCGCATACCAGTTCGAGACGCCATTCGAACCCTGGCAAGCGAAGGTCTGGTTCGCTTGGAGCCCCGGCGCACGGCGATCGTGACACCGGTCAGCCTCGACGACGTGGCGGAACTGTATGAGTTGCGGGGTGCAGTGGAGCCATTGGCAAGCGGCCTGGCGGTCCCCAACATGACCGCCGGAGACTTGCTGAGGATGCGAGGCCTCCTGAGAACCATGATCGAGTCCGAAGATCCTCTCGAGTGGCTCGAGGCCAACGACGAGTTTCACGCTTGCCTCTTCGAGAATTCGGGCCGGCCTCGCATGATCGCGTTACTGCGTCAGGCCCGGGAGCAAACCCGTCGTTACACAGGGATCCGGATGGCGGAGGGTCGCGCCGATCTCGATGCTGAGCACCGGCTGATCCTCGTGGCCGCAGAACGGCGCGACATGCAGGCAGTCGAAGCGCTCGTGCGCGCTCACCTGATCAGCGCATTCACTGTGCTGAGAAGGGATCTGGTGGATCTGCCAGAGATTTCCCCGCTCACCGGAGCGAGGAACGTATGACAGCCCGGAAACATCCGCGCTGTGAACAAGCGGAGCCGAGGGGCTTCGTGTGAGCCGATAGGAGGAGGTCTGCCTATGGCGATGGCAGAGAGGGCAACTTTCGGAGGCTATTACGACATCAGGGAGGACCTGAAGCTCAACACGATGGATATCGTGGTGGGCGTACTCCTTGGCGTGATCGAAGCGGCCATCGAGATTGTCGGCGCCTTGGGGTTCCTCGAGAGAACCGTATGGGCCACCGGTGCTGCCGGTTTTGCCATCTACGCGTTCTACAACGGGACAACCTGGATCCTGTTCTACGCAGGTGCGTATCTGCGTAAGCGGTCCTCGGTCATCCTCCTGGGCGCCTTCGTCACCCACCTGGTGCGGTGGTTCTTTGGTGATCCGGATGGACCGGTGCTCTTGTTCTATGGTCTCTTCCCCGCCATCTTCGGGATGGTCGTGTTCTCGCTCATGCAGTGGCGCGGAGGCAGGACACTTTTCGCCGTCTCGACGGCGGTGACGGCAGCCATGAACCAGTTCGCCGCGTTCATCGGACAGGGTGGCTTCCAACTGGCGGACGGTCCCGGCTGGGGCTTGTTCTCCGTGTTGATCGGCTTCCTCGGAGGTCTGATCTGGGGAGTCATCGCCTGGTATCTCGGGAAGGGCTTGGAGAGGGCCGGTGTGCCCTCGATCGACCAGCCGCCTTCCTGGGGCACCACTGCCAGGTCGGCAATGGCCTGAGCGGTCTCCAAATCGCAGGGTTTGGAATCGCCTGATACGAACTTGAGCGCCGGCCTGCTGCCGGCGCTCAAGATCAAGGAGGACAATGACGCGACCTCCCGCTCTTGTCGTGGAGGACTACTCGTTCTGGTTTCGCATGCCCATGGAAGGGGAGGCTGAGCCGACTCTCGAGCACGTCTCCTTTGAGGTCGAACAGGGCGAGTTTCTTTTGGTTCTGGGACGAAGCGGCTCGGGCAAGAGCACCCTCGCCCTGAACCTGGTGGGCATTTATCCCGACTTCTTCGGAGGGCACAACCAGGGGAAGATCTCGATCGCCCACCCTGAACGGGGTTTGATCAACCGCCGGGAGTTGCAACCCGGCGAACGGTTCCAGCTCGTGAACATGTTGTTTCAGAATCCCCAAGATCAGATCGTGACCTTGAGCGTGGAAGAGGAGGTGGCCTTTGCCCTTGAGAACTACCTCATGGATCCGGCCGAGATCCACCCCCGCATCGACCAAGCGCTGGACATGGTCGGCCTCGTCGGGTTCCGGCAGCGGGAGACGTTGAAACTCTCGGGTGGCGAAAAGCAGCGGGTAGCCCTAGCGGCGATGCTGGCGATGCAGCCCAGAGTGTTGATCCTGGACGAACCGACCTCCAACCTGGATCCGGTCGGCACGGCCGAGGTGTTGGACGCGGTAGACCGGATCCGCGAAAGATCGGACTTGACGTTGGTGATCATCGAACACGAAGTTGATGCCGTTTTTGATCGGGCCGATCGGGTGTTACTGGTCGAGGGCAAGACGGTGCACGGACCAAGCGATCCCCGCCGTTTTGTCGATGAGCGCGGACTGGACGTGCGTGACAACCTGGGTTTGTGGATTCCCCAGGCCGTTGAAGTAGCACTGGAGCTGCGCCAGGCGGGCGTCCCGATGCCGCGGATTCCCCTCAATGGCACCGAACTGGTGGCTGCCCTCGGTCGCAACAGCCAGCCGATGGAGCCGTCGCCCCTAATTCCTGAACGGCAAGGTCCACCGACCGCTGAGCCAGTCATCGAGGCCCGCGATGTTTCCTTTTCCTATGAAAAGCACCCCGTGCTCAAAGGAGTCAATCTCAAGGCTTATGCCAATGAACTACTGGCCATCGTTGGTCAGAACGGATCGGGGAAGTCCACTCTTGCTCAACTCTGCAACGGAATCCTCACACCAAACGCCGGTATCGTGCTGGTCGAGGGGAAGCCGACCACGGATTACAAGTTTGCCCACCTGGTCAAGCGAGTCGCATACATATTCCAGGTGCCCGAGAAACAATTCATTCGCAACACCGTCTACGACGAGATCGCTCACGGGGTGAGAGCGCTCGGTCTGGCCGAGACCGACATCGAGCCCAGGGTGGCTTCCATCCTCGATGGACTCGGTCTGCTGGAGCACAAGGATCGAAGCCCATACGTTCTCAGCCACGGACAGAAACGTCGTCTCTCGGTAGCCGCGATGGTGGTGGCCGAGCCGGATGTCATCATTCTCGACGAACCCACCTTCGGTCAGGACTATCACCAAGCACAGCGGCTGATGCAGCTATTGCAGGGATTGGCCGACAAGGGGGCCGCGGTCGTCTTCATCACCCACGACATGCGGTTGGTCGCCGAGTACGCCGACCGATGTGCGGTGCTCTCTGATGGCCAAATCATCTTCGAGGGGTCGCCGGCCCAGCTCTTCGACGCCCCAGAAGTTCTCACCCGGGCCAAGCTGAAGGCCCCACCTATCCATTGGTTTTCTCGCGAGTTGATCGGAACCATGCTGCTCGACAGCCGGGAGCTGTCGGCGCGCCTAAAGGAGCTATACGATGCCGAATCTCGAACTGGCGTTTAGAGAGGCCGAGTCTCCGTTTCATCGGATGACGCCTTCATCGAAGCTCCTCTACATAATCGGCGTGTCCTTCATCGCCATCTTCAATACCAACCTCTATGTCGCGATAGGGTTGTTCTTGTTCACGCTGTTCATAGCTGCTTTCTTCACGAAGGTATCGCTCCGGACTTATTGGTCTCTCGGCAAGGTGATCCTGCCGTTCGTTATCATCCTGATGGTCGTCTTCCCTTTCTTCTACGGGGGCCAGGCCACGACCGGCTCGGACGAGATCGCCCTTCGAACCCCGATCAGGGATCTGACCTGGGCCGACCTGGGGTTCGGGTGGCTACTCGCCCTTCGTTTCTTGGCGCTGGGAATCGCCGGCTTGACATTCGCCTTCACGACTCATCCGAGCGACATGGTGCAGAACTTATCTAAACGGGGATGGGACTACCGGCTTGTCCACGCACCGGTTCTTGGGCTGGTGCTATTCCCCGCGTTTCTCGAGATGGGTAGAGAGATCTCCATCACCCAGCGGATACGCGACCTTGGGCAGGACACCAACTTCATCAAGCGGAAGTGGATCCGCATGAAGCATCTCGCATTTGCCATGCTGGTATTGGGACTTCGCAACGGGCAAACCCAGGCGATGGCCCTCGACATTCGTGGATACGGTGCGCACAAGACGAGAACCTTCTTGCGTCCGGCTCCCCACAGCCGGGGCGGCACCGTCTTTGGATGGGCGTTCTTCATCTTTTCCATCATCTATCTCATCGTGCAATGGAACCCCATGACGATGCAGTGGAACATGCAGTTGTGAGTGAGGCGATCATCCAAAAGGGCCTGTTGATCGGCGGTAAGGAGATAGAGGCCGCCGACGGGGCACAACTGGAGATCATCAACCCGGCCACGGGGGCCATCATTGCCCGCGTGGCCGCAGCCGGGGAGGCAGACATTGACGCGGCGGTGAGTGTTGCCCGCGATGCCTTCGAGAGCGGGGTGTGGTCACGGCTTCCGATCTGGGAGCGGGCCAAGGTGATGAACCGATTCGCCGACACCATCGACAGCCACATCGAGGACTTGTTCAGGCTCGAGACCCTCAACAACGGACGACCGATCGCCGAGACCCGTGCCCAGGTGGCCCGGCTCTCCGGTTGGTATCGATACAACGCCGCCCTACTTCTAGCCGACCGGAACGCGTCGATTCCGATGCCGGGGAACTATCACGTGTACACCTCCCGCTTCCCCATCGGTGTGGTAGGAATCCTGAGCTCCTTCAACCATCCGTTGATGATCGGATCAAAGAGCCTCGCCCCGGCTCTCGCCACCGGCAATAGCGTGCTTCTCAAGCCCTCCGAATTGACCCCGCTGACGAGTCTGGCACTCGGGGACCTCGCTCATCTGGCAGGCATCCCTCCCGGGGTGCTCAACGTTGTCCCGGGCCTTGGACCGTTGGCCGGCAAACGCATTGCCGGACATCACGACATCGGCAAGGTCACTTTTACGGGCGGATCGGCGGCGGGACGTCAGGTGGCAACTGCGGCGGCCGGACATTTCGCCAAGGTCACGGTGGAACTCGGCGGCAAAACCCCGGTAGTCGTTTTCGACGATATCGATATCGAAACGGCTGCCCGGGGCGCGGCCTTTGGGGCATTCATCGCGGCTGGTCAGACCTGCATCTGCGGCAGTCGTCTTCTGGTTCATCGGAGTGTCTATGAAGAGTTCGTCGCTCGTCTGGTGGAGATCGCCCAATCGATCCGGATCGGCGACCCTGCCGACCCGGACACGCAATTGGGTCCGGTCATCTCCGAAAAGGCGCGTCAGCGAGTCCTGTCCTACGTGTCGATTGCTGAAGGCGAGGGCGCCGTGCTCGCCACCGGTGGAGGAATTCCGGCAGGCGCCCGCCTCGACCAGGGATACTTCATCGAACCCACCGTGCTCCGTGACGTCAACAACGATATGCGTTGTGCCCGGGAGGAGATCTTTGGACCGGTCACAGTGGTGATCCCCTTCGAGGACGAAGAAGACGCGGTTCGTCTGGCCAACGACTCTCCGTTCGGCCTGGGTTCGGCTATCTGGACTGGACAGGTTGGCCGGGCCTACCGTGTTGCCGAGCGTCTCACCCACGGCATCGTTTGGGTCAACGACCATCATCGCCTGGATCCAGCCGTTCCCTGGGGCGGAGTCCGCGACAGCGGTTCCGGGCGGGAGGGTGGTTGGGAATCCTTCCATGACTTCACCCATGTCCGCTCCGTGACGATCAGGACTGATTCGAGTCCGGTCGACTGGTATGGAGGGGACACCGGGCGGTTGAACTAGATGCGGGCGCTCCTGTTGCAATCTCCCGGTAGCGCGGTCTTGAAAGAGGTGCCCGAGCCGGAGGTGGGCGACCGAGCCCTGGTGACGGTCAGGCGGGTGGGTGTTTGTGGAACTGACCTCAGCATCTTCCGGGGCAAGATTCGAGTATCAACTCCTCGCATCATGGGCCACGAGGTGGTCGGGGTAGTCGAACGCCCGGGCCGCCTGGGTCTGTTCCCCCCCGGAACCAGGGTCGTAGTCGACCCAACTCTGACCTGCGGTTACTGCGACATGTGCCGGGCCGACCACTCCAACCTCTGCCGTAACGGCGGGCTGATGGGTCGAGAAGTCGACGGTGTTTTCGCCGACCGTCTGGCGGTAGACGAGAGCTTGCTCCATGCCGTTCCCGACCAGGTGACGATGGAGGCCGGGCCCCTGCTGCAAGTGCTGGCAACCTGCGTCCACGCCCAGAGCCGGCTTCCGGTCGTTCCTGGTGACACGGCCGTGGTGATCGGGCTCGGGGTTACCGGGAGCCTCCATCTGCAGATGCTGGCCGCCCGCGGTATCAGGTCGATCGTCGTGGTGACCCGATCCGAGTGGAAACAGCAGATGGCGACGGGCTGGGGGGCCACTCATGTGGCGGGGCCTGCGCAGGCAGCGGCGGCCGTCATGGAGGCCAGCGGGGGCAAGGGAGCGGCCGTCGTGATCGAGTCGGCGGGCTACGAGTCGACTCTGAGTCAGGCGATCGAACTGGCCGCCCCCGGCGGGACGATCGTGTTGTTTGGCACCATCACCGGTGGCCAGACGGGTCTTCCCTACTACCTGCTTTACGAAAAGGAGCTCACCCTGCTCAATCCGCGGGCGGCGCTTC
>Ga0326597_10014920_pt1 | contig 10169 bp, 9 predicted proteins | sample RVTome_12_FD_203789 | JGI IMG/M metagenome (GOLD analysis project Ga0326597, IMG submission 203789) | Soil microbial communities from uranium-contaminated site in the Upper Colorado River Basin, Wyoming, United States - RVT100D185 | ecosystem: Environmental > Terrestrial > Soil > Contaminated >...
CCAGGTCTGAAAAACTCGTTTGCTTCATCAACTAGCTCCCAATGAGATTTACTTTTGCCTATGATCTCATATTATGGAGACTTGATCAGAGGTTCCCTAAATAAGTTTCATCTGACCCCACTTGCTGTGCGGAACCACCTGCAAATCTTTATTTCACGTCCTGATTAATACCGCTTAAATCCTGGGGACGCAACCTGTAACGTATGATATTGCCTTCATGCAAACCATGAAATTCATTTCCTACATAGTCAATGACCTGTTGGCGATCTGCTTCGAATAAATGGGGTCAGATAAGATTTTTCAGGTCATACTCTAAAAAAGTTTCATCTGACCCCACTAACTCTTAAAAAGTTTCATCTGACCCCACTAACTTAAAAAGTTTCATCTGACCCCACTAACTCCTAACTTAAAAAGTTTCATCTGACCCCACTAACTCTGAACTCTGTAACTCTGTAACTCATGGTAGGTCTTGGTATCCCCGGGCCGTTGCGGGGAAGCGAGAAATTGTTTCAGCATGGTTTACGCCGTGGCCATAATCACGGATGCATCATACTGCCGGATTTTTTCATCGGCAGTCAGAATGGTCAGTTTTTCTGTGTGTGCCTGTGCAATCAGCATGCGGTCGAATGGATCTTTATGGTGATCCGGCAATTGACCTGCCAGTTCGCCGTGAACCAGCGATATGGGTAATTTATTGAACCGTTCCTGTTCGACGATACTGTCGATATTTTCCGGCCCTGTCAGTTTGCCATTGCATTTCTTGATGGAAATTTCCCAACTGCTGGCGGCGCTGACATAGATTTCATTTTCACCGTTACCGATCAGGTCGCGGGCGTTTGTTCCCAAATTCGGATCATCGGCCAGCCACCACAACAAGATGTGAGTGTCCAGCAATATCCGCTTCATGAGTGTTCACCTTCAAACGATGAAATGAGCGCTTCATCCACGGCATCGAAATCATCCGCAATGCGGATTTGACCTTTGAAACGGCCCGGCACACGCGGGGATTCGTTTTTAATAATAGGAATCAGTTTCACCAGCGGCTTGCCGGCCTTGCCGATGATGACTTCCTCGCCAGCGAGTGCCTTTTCGACAAGACTGGAGAGCTGGCTCTTGGCCTCGTGCATATTGACTATGGTCATGTTTTATCTCTTATATTCGGACTTAGCTAAGTTTAGCTAAACTATATTTATTTACAAGCTGAATTGTATAGAAGTAATTCACTTACCTTCCCCTTCCATGGCGCCAGGTCTGTCCTCGAGAATATGTTCCTGACATTGGCCGCTTCTGCTATCCCATACTCACGCGGTATTAGTAATTTAGGGTCAGACTCGAAATATGACGGTAGCGATTGGTAAAACTGATATGAACCATAATTTCCCCACTCTCCCTGTCCCCACATGAAACCAGTGACTGGTAACTGGTGATTAGTAAAAATCAATCACCATTCGAATCAGTAATTTTAATTTATTCTAGGCAGCCCGTGTTTTGACTGTTCTCTCTATTTCCCTGCCGGATTCCTGTATTGCACGCTTCACCTCGTAGGCAGCCTGGAGATTCATCCAGAATTCAGGTGTGGTATCGAAATATTTTGCCAGCCGCAATGCGGTATCACCGGTAATGGAACGCTGTTCGTTCAGGATTGCAGTAATGCGATTCGCGGGCACACCCAGCGCCTTGGCAAGCGCATTTGCTGACAGGTCAAGTTCGATCAGTTCTTCACGGAGTATTTCACCGGGATGTATGGGGCGCATTTTGTTGGACATAAATGTTTAACCTTTGTGGTGGTCGGCAATTTCTACATTTTCCGCATGACCATCGTGCCATTCAAAGCAGATCCGCCAACGATCATTGATACGTATGCTGTATTGTCCCTTACGGTCACCTTTGAGAGCTTCCAGCCGGTTGATCGTACCTATATTCATCTCCAGACGGGTAAATCCTGTTGCGAGATAATTTGGGGCAGCCCCATAAAAAAGCCGCAGTATCTGATAAACCACTACGGCTTTTTACCCTTAGTTGCTATCTCCCTAGATGTCGTTTCATTTAACTTTTACCTTGCGGCTTCCACCTGCACCAGGTTATCGAAGAATGATGGGGCATTCCCCATTTCGATGAACTCGGCGGAACTGGTGATGTTCACCGTGCCCTTGTTGAGCTGGCGCCAGTATCCGAGAGTAGCAACACAGACTCCCTCGTTGACATCGTCAGAGACTTTGGCCACGCCTTCAAATGCACCGCGATCATTAAAGACACGGACATTATCACCATCGTTAACACCACGTGATTTGGCATCAGTTGGATTAATAATCACGAACTGATCGCCCTGCTCTTTCTGCTTGCCTTCCATGTTCGCGTAACAGGAATTGAGAAACGCATGGCTCTTCGGCGTAACGATATTTAATGGATATTTCTTTGCCAGTTCCGGGTTGGTTTCCGGCCGTTCATACGGCGGCAGGTAATCCGGTAACGGATCGATGTCCTGTCCCGGCTGGAAGCCTTCGTACATTTGCCGGAACGGTGCAGCGACAAAGTTCTTCGCCCCATCCACACGGAAATGACATTTGCCGGTGGGCGTCGGGAACTTGCCTTCCTTGTGCGGACAGCGGTCGTCTTTTGTGCCGACGTTGAGGCGCGCAAAACCATCCTTGCGTAACGATTCCAGCGTAATGCCCTTGCTCGCCGGGGCATCCCAGTCGATGAAGTTCTCCAGGCATTCCGAGTCGGACCACTTCAGCCGCTCTTCATCGTAGCCCATGAGCTTGGCGAGGCGGCGGAAGATCTCGTTGTTTGGGATTGCTTCGCCGGGAGAATCCACGCACTTGGTGTTATAGGTCAGGTACAGGTGGCCCCAGGACAGGATGATGTCTTCCATCTCTGCACCCATCGCGGCCGGTAACACGATATCGGCATAGGCAGCGGTATCGGAAATGAAATGATCCGCGGCAACATGGAATAAATCCTCACGCTCCAGGCCTTTCACAACCTTGTCGGCTTCAGGTGATTGCGTCACCGGGTTGGTGTTCCAGGTCATGACCGACTTGATCGGTGTCTTGAGGTCCTGTTCACCGGTCAATGCCCGGCCCAGTTGCAGGATGTTCACCACCTGTGTGCCTTCCGGGATCCAGTCCGGCCGGCAGATCACATCAAACTTGTAGGGATGTTCCCATACCGGGAACTGCGTGACGCCCCCACCCACATGCCGCCATGCACCGGTCAGTGCCGGGATGCAGGTCACTGCACGAATTGTCTGACCACCACCGTGATGGCGTTCCAGTGCCACGCCCATGCGAATGGCAGCCGGTTGTTCAGTGGCGAGTTCTCTTGCCAGCTTGCGAATATCTTCTGCTTTCACGCCGGTGATTTTTTCCGCCCATTCCGGGGTGTGTTTCTTGCAATGTGCGGCGAGATCCTCGTAACCGACGGTATAGTTATCAACGTAATCTTTATCGACGAGTCCCTGCTCGATGATGCTGTTGATGATGGCCATGGCCAGCGCGCCATCGGTCGCGGGTTTCGGTGCAATGTGCCAGTCCGCCTGTTTTGCCGTACGTGATTTATAGGCATCGATCACAATCACCTTGGCCCCTTTCTTTTGTGCATCCTTGACGATAGCCCAGTGATGCAGATTGGTGCTCATGCTGTTGCATGCCCAGATAACGATATATCTGGAATGGATGTAGCTTTCCGGATCGAGGCCGGCCGTCGGGCCAACGGTCAACAACCAGGCAGTGCAGGAGCCTTCGCCGCAATAGGTACGTTCACAAACGGTCGCGCCCATGCGGTTGAAAAAGGCATCACCGCCGTTCAGGCCATGCACCAGGCCCTGGTGGCCGAGATAACTGACCGGCAGGATAGCCTGTGGGCCATATTGCTTGATGATGGCCTTCCATTTGGCGGTGATCTCATCCAGTGCCTCATTCCAGGTAATCCGTTCAAACTGTTTGGAACCTTTGGGGCCCTTGCGGCGCATCGGATAAAGCAGACGGTCCGGATGATAATGACGTTTTTCATAGTCTTTCAACTTGACGCAGAGACCGCCACGCGTCATGGGGTGATCTTTATTTCCTCTGACGCCGACGAGCTTCCCGTCTTCGACTTCGAACACCATGGAACAGGTATCCGGACAATCGTGCGGGCAACCGCCGTGGAATTCCTGACGTACAGGTTTAAGTTGTGCAGACATGCAATTTACCTCCGGACAGATATGTGTTATGGCAAAAAAGCCACATTTCGTTAGTTATAATAGGTTTAAATACTATATTGTTATGCCGTGATGTGCCAGTTTGGTGCACTGCAATTATTTTAACTTTTTAAAAATTTCAAGGGGATAAAAAATGACGGAATCTGCATACAAGAGCCCTATTTCGGTTGATGTCAATGCAGGGCAAGATTACTGGTGGTGTGCCTGCGGCAAAAGCAAGAACCAACCCTTCTGTGATGGCTCCCACAAGGGATCGAACATGAGTCCACTGAAATACACTGCAACGGAAACCGCACAAGTCTGGTTCTGTGCCTGTAAAAAGACAGCCAATCAACCCTTATGTGATGGCAGTCATTCCAATATCTGAAGACAGCCACCGTACACACCAGGGTTGGGTTGTTAATGGTCGGTCAGTTTTTTTGATATTTCATTTATTTTTTGATTGATTACGCATTTTTTGAATAATTTTTTGCACAGGCATTGTGCATAGGACGATAACCCGGCACATATCCACTGGTCGTCTTCAAGCCTCTCGAAATTCCCTTCCCCCGGTAAACACATGAATCCACTGTGATTGGTGCGCAGCAACACCACAAAAGGGTGATTTATGCGCATATTATCCACAGTAAACTCAGCCGATAATAACAGGGCAATCCACATCATATTGTGGTTTAATTAGCACTTGACCACATTTTATAGTGGTGCTATAGATCACACTTACACTAAAAATATCAACATGTTTCCAAGCATTCTTGATGAATTTTGGAACGATAAAAAACAGAACATGGGTTGGAGGGGTTAATGGAGGCTGAAAAACTGGCTATTGAATCTGTCACCGGGGCTAAAAAAAGTGTTACGCCACCTCCGGCCGGGCAGGTTCGTGATAAAAATTCATCGGTCGAGATCAACGCCAACCAGCCTGGTGAATACCGGGTCATCCGCCGTAACGGCAAAGTAACCCGCTTTGATTCCAGCAAGATCAGTGTGGCCGTAACCAAGGCCTTTCTTGGTGTCGAAGGCAGCACTGCCGCAGCATCAAGACGCATCCATGAAACCATACAGGATCTGACCGGACAGGTTGTCAATGCCCTCACCCGCCGTATGCCGGGTGGCGGCACGGTGCATATTGAGGATATTCAGGATCAGGTTGAACTGGCGCTGATGCGCGCCGGCGAACAGAAAATCGCCCGCGCTTACGTGATTTATCGTGAAGAACGTGCCCGTGAACGCGCTGCCAGTGTTGCCGCAGAGCCTGCTGTGGCCCAGGAAAAATCCTCTGTCCCGATCCGGGTCACCCTGGCCGATGGCAACAAGACCCCGCTGAATATCAATCGCCTGCGCGCAGTGGTAGCTGAAGCCTGCCAGGACCTGGATGAAGTTGACGGAGCCCTGATTATTGATGACACCTTGCGTAATCTTTTCGACGGCATCAATGAATCTGATGTAAATCCGGCGCTGGTCATGAGTGCGCGCACCCTGATCGAAAAGGAACCGAATTATACCTATGCTGCTGCCCGCTTGTTACTGGACAACATGCGGCATGAAGCTCTGAGTTTCCTGCGCGGAGTACCGGTTGAAGCGACCCATAAGGAGATGATCAAAGGCTACCGGGACTACTTCAAACAATTTATCCAGCGGGGTGCCGAACTCGGACTGCTCGACCACGAACTGACCAAATATGATCTCAAGCGCCTGGGCCAGGCATTAAAGGCAGAGCGTGATAACCAGTTCACCTATCTCGGCCTGCAGACCCTGTATGACCGTTACTTTATTCATTCACACGGCCAGCATTTTGAGTTACCACAGGCCTTTTTCATGCGCGTCGCCATGGGCCTTGCCATCAATGAACTGGATCGTGAAAGCCGTGCTATTGAATTCTATGAATTACTCTCGTCATTTGATTTTATGAGTTCAACACCGACGCTGTTCAATTCCGGTACCTGCCGCCCGCAATTGTCGAGTTGTTATCTTTCAACTGTGCCTGATGATCTGGATGGCATCTTCAGTGCTATCAAGGACGATGCGCTGTTATCAAAATTTGCCGGTGGCCTGGGCAATGACTGGACGCCGGTACGTGCCATGGGTGCCCACATCAAAGGGACGAATGGCAAATCACAAGGGGTTGTGCCGTTCCTCAAGGTTGCCAATGATACGGCGGTTGCCGTTAATCAGGGCGGCAAGCGCAAGGGCGCAATGTGTGCCTACCTTGAAACCTGGCATCTTGATATCGAGGAATTTCTGGAACTCAGGAAGAACACCGGTGATGACCGCCGACGTACCCACGACATGAACACCGCCAACTGGATACCGGACCTGTTCATGAAGCGTGTGGTTGAAGAAGGCAACTGGACACTGTTCTCCCCCAACGAGACACCCGATTTGCATGATCTCTACGGCGAGGCGTTTGATAAACGTTACGCTGAGTATGAAGAAAAGGCCGCACGCGGTGAAATCAAGATTTACAAGACCATGCTGGCGCTGGACCTCTGGCGCAAGATGCTGTCCATGTTGTATGAGACCGGCCACCCGTGGTTTACCTTCAAGGACCCATGCAACCTGCGTTCACCACAGCGTCATGTCGGTGTCGTGCACTCATCCAACCTGTGCACCGAGATTACCCTGAATACTTCAGTGGATGAGATCGCCGTGTGCAATCTGGGTTCAGTGAATCTTGCCCAGCACGTCAATGAAGATGGCGGACTGGATACCGGGAAGCTGGAAAAGACCATTAACACAGCCATGCGCATGCTGGATAACGTGATTGATTACAACTATTACAGCGTACCGCAGGCGCGCCGTTCCAACCTGCGCCACCGCCCGGTCGGTCTTGGCATCATGGGTTTCCAGGATGCACTGTATAAACTGCGCATCCCTTATACCTCGGAGCAGGCCATCACGTTCGCGGATACCAGCATGGAGACCGTGAGCTACTATGCCATCCAGGCTTCCACCAAACTGGCGGAAGAGCGTGGTGTTTATCCTTCATTCCCCGGTTCACTCTGGAGCCAGGGAATCCTGCCGATCGACTCCATGAATATTCTCTTGAAAGAACGCAAGGAATATTTGCAGGCAGATTTCAGCCAGACCCTGGACTGGGACAGCCTGAGGGAACGCGTCAAGAAGATCGGCATGCGCAATTCCAACACCATGGCTATCGCACCGACCGCCACTATCTCCAACATTTGCGGGGTCGCCCAGTCGATCGAACCGACCTACCAGAACCTGTTCGTCAAATCGAACCTGTCCGGTGAATTTACCGTAATCAATCCCTATCTCGTGCGCGATCTGAAATCCCGCGGTCTGTGGGATGAAGTCATGGTCAATGATCTCAAGTATTTTGATGGCAGCGTGCAACCGATAGATCGCATACCGGATGATCTGAAAGACATCTATGCCACAGCGTTCGAGATTGATGCGCGCTGGCTGGTAGAGGCCGGGGCCCGCCGCCAGAAATGGATCGATCAGGCCCAGTCATTGAACCTGTACATGGCTAACCCGGACGGCAAGAAGCTCGACAATCTTTACAAGCTCGCGTGGATACGTGGTTTGAAGACCACCTATTACCTGCGCAGCATGGGTGCGACCCATGTGGAGAAGAGCACCCTCTCCGGTGGCCGTGAAAACAAACTGGCGGCCGTACAGCGTGATCTTGATTCGATAGATGCCAGTGCGCCACGGGCTTGCGCCATTAATGATCCGGATTGTGAGGCATGCCAGTAAACCTGCTACAGGTGAACTATTGATCGGGAGGGCCGTGCTATGACTCGTAAGACACATCACGTGGTTCCAGATTCGAATGGTGGATGGAAGGTTAAAAGAGGTGGCGGGCAACGTGCCTGCAGACATTACGATATCAAGACATATGCCGTCATGATGGCCCGCGAAATCAGCCGTCACCAGCACAGTGAACTGGTAATACACAACAGGAACGGGCGCATTGCGCAATCAGACAGTCATGCGTAATGGTCCATTTTCACCAGGAAGTTAATACATGACACAAGACAAAATAATTTGAAGGGGGTAGTTAACAATGTTGAATTGGGATGATCCGATAGTCGCTGCGAAATCAGCCAGAGTTCAATCGAACCTGCCACCTGTCGCGCATGCAGACAATGACGATGATGAAGACATCACAGTAAAGAAGGTGCGTTTACCCAGGGAAAAATCTGCATCCTCAACTGCAACAAAAACAGAAGACAGCAATGACGCCCGGCACGGCGTGACCGGGCTGGAAGAAGTTGAGTTTGGTGCCGGCCGTATCACGGTCGATGACAAAAAAATGATCAACTGCCGTGCGGACCTGAACCAGCTGGTCCCCTTTAAATACAAATGGGCCTGGCAGAAATACCTGGACGGCTGTGCCAATCACTGGATGCCGCAGGAAATCAACATGAATGCCGACATCGCGCTGTGGAAGAACCCACAGGGTCTGAGCGAAGATGAACGTACCATCATCAAGCGCAACCTCGGTTTCTTTGCCTCGGCTGATTCACTCGTGGCCAATAACCTGGTACTGGCCGTGTATCGCCATATCACCAACCCGGAATGCCGGCAGTATTTGCTGCGCCAGGCGTTTGAAGAAGCCCTGCATACACATGCCTATCAGTATTGTGTGGAATCCCTCGGCCTCAATGAAGCGGAAGTGTTCAACATGTACCGTGAAATACCGTCCATTCATGACAAGGCCACCTGGGCCATGAAATTTACCCAGAGTCTGGGCGATCCGAATTTCCACACCGGCACAACCAAGGATGACCAGCGTTTGTTGCGCGATCTCATCGCCTTCTATGTGATCTTCGAAGGTATCTTCTTTTACGTGGGCTTCGTGCAGGTGCTCTCAATGGGCCGCCGCAACAAGATGACCGGTTGCGCCGAACAGTTCCAGTACATCTTGCGTGATGAATCCATGCACATGAATTTCGGTATCGATGTGATTAACCAGATCAAGATCGAGAACCCGCAACTGTGGACGCCGGAATTCCGCGAAGAAATTATCAAGATGATCCGTGAGTCCGTGGAACTCGAAATACGTTACGCGCATGACACCATGCCGCGCGGCGTACTCGGATTGAATGCCAACATGTTTGAAGACTATCTCAAGTTCATCGCCAACCGCCGCTGCGCACAGATCGGTTTGCCGGAGCAATATTCCAAGGCCAGCAACCCGTTCCCGTGGATGAGCGAGATGATGGATCTGAAGAAGGAAAAGAATTTCTTTGAAACCCGCGTAACGGAATATCAAACCGGTGGTGCACTGACGTGGGAATAAAACGTTTACATTTACAGCTTGCCGCCAAGCGCCGCTGGCAATCAGAACTGGGTGTAAGCACCGGGAATAATCCGGATCAATTCTGGCAGATCAGCCCGCAACAAAAACGCTGGTCAGCACAATCAGTAAGCAGCAAGCTGAAAGATTTACCGTGACCGCCGTAGCGGACAATCGAGCCGGATGCTCGATTATTGCCTGGCATCTCCAGCCTCTTCCGGATGCCAGGCCTTCTTATTCCTGAATAGAGGTTCTTGTCCTAGCAAGAACCTCTATATTTATAGTCAACAAATGCAAGATTTCATTTCAAAAGTAACTTTTAGCTTTTTAATGGCGCAATTTGTGCCAGGTGTTATTGCTATATTCTCCGGTTCACTATTATTTACCATGTTTACAGAAGTTAACACACATCACCTTGGTGATGCTGTGATATTAACTATGGATATATGGGCGGGATCAACGAGGAGAATATTGATATTTATAGCATTATCTATTGGATCAGGGATGGCTATTCACGGCTTGCACTGGGCCGTCCTTGGCTTCCTTGAATCGTATTTCTCACCAAAAGCAACTTATGAAACATTCTGGCATGATAAAAGAGTTTTTATTCAAATATTATTAGGGAACCTCTGATCAAGTCTCCATAATATGAGATCATAGGCAAAAGTAAATCTCATTGGGAGCTAGTTGATGAAGCAA
>Ga0326597_10014921_pt1 | contig 10169 bp, 8 predicted proteins | sample RVTome_12_FD_203789 | JGI IMG/M metagenome (GOLD analysis project Ga0326597, IMG submission 203789) | Soil microbial communities from uranium-contaminated site in the Upper Colorado River Basin, Wyoming, United States - RVT100D185 | ecosystem: Environmental > Terrestrial > Soil > Contaminated >...
GCATGCGCGGACTCGCCGTCGTCGCCGTCTATTCGTACGCGGACAAGGACGCACTGCATGTTCGCATGGCGGACAACGGCGTGCGCATCGGTCCGCCCGCGCCGAAGGATTCCTATCTCGACATCGACGCGATCCTGGCCGCCGCGAAATCCTCGGGCGCGGACGCGATCCATCCGGGTTACGGATTCCTGGCCGAGAACGCGGAGTTCGCGGAAGCGGTGGAAAAGGCCGGTCTCGTCTTCGTCGGTCCGCCGGCCGCTTCCATCCGCGCCATGGGCGACAAGGCCGCCTCGAAAAAGATCGCGCGCAAGGCCGGCGTGCCCGTCGTGCCGGGCTATGACGGAGACGATCAATCGGACGCACACCTCGCCAAGGAAGCCAGCGCAATCGGCTTTCCCGTGATGATCAAGGCATCGGCCGGCGGCGGCGGGCGCGGCATGCGACGCGTGGCCGGGGCGCGCGACTTTCCCGATGCGCTCGCCTCGGCGCGGCGCGAAGCGGAGTCGGCCTTCGGCGATGGCCGGCTGCTGCTGGAAAAAGCACTCGACGGCGCACGCCACGTCGAGGTCCAGGTGCTGTGCGACGCGCACGGCCATGGCGTGCATCTGGGCGAGCGCGATTGTTCGGTCCAGCGACGCAATCAGAAAGTGATCGAGGAGGCGCCCGCGCCGGGTCTGCCGGAAGAGACCCGCACGGCGATGGGCGAGGCGGCGCTGACGCTTGCCCGCGCCATAGGCTACGTCAATGCGGGCACGGTCGAATTCCTTTTGGATCGCGACGGCACGTTCTATTTCCTCGAAATGAACACGCGCATCCAGGTCGAGCATCCGGTGACCGAATGCATCACGGGCCGCGATCTGGTGGCGCTGCAATTGGCGATCGCGTCGGGCGAAAAACTACCCTTTGCGCAAAGGGACGTGACGTTCTCGGGGCACGCCATCGAGGCGCGCCTTTGCGCCGAGGACGCGGGGCGCGATTTCGCGCCGCAATCGGGCCGCATCGCGCGGTTCGAAGCGCCCGAAGCCCTTCGCGTCGATTCCGGCATTGCGACGGGCGCGGAAGTCTCGCCGCACTATGATTCGCTGCTCGCCAAGCTGGTCGCGCACGGCGCCACGCGCGAAGAGGCGCGTAGGCGCCTGATCGCGGGCTTGCGCGAGACGGCCATGCTCGGCCTGCACACGAATCGCGATTTCCTGATCGCCATTCTGGAAAGCCGGGATTTCGCCGAAGCGCGCCTCGATACGGCGATGCTGGCGCGCGTGACGTACGCGGGCGAACCCGATCTCGAATCGGCGCACGCAAGCCTCGCCGCGCTCATCCTGGAAGGTGGCGGGTCGTGGCGCTCCACGGGCTCCGCGCGCGCGCTGATCCGTCTCGCGCAAGGCGAAAGCCATCGCATGATCACCGTCGAAAGCGGCGCCATCGCGGGTCTGCGTATCGAACAAATCGACTGCGCTGCGGGCCTTGCACGGGTCGCCGACGGCGGCGTGCGATCGCGCGCCCGCTTCGCCGTCGACGGCGTTCACATCCATGTCGATTGGCAGGGCAGAGGTGCGCGCTTCGAGGACACGACCTACGCACCGGCGCCCTCCAAGGATGCGTCCGACGGCGCCGTGCGCGCGCCCATGGCGGGACGCGTCGCCTCGGTGTTGGCCACGCCCGGCGCGCGTGTCGAAAAAGGTACGCTGCTTCTGACGCTCGAAGCGATGAAGATGGAGCACGAAATCCGTGCGCCCTGCGACGGCGAGGCCCTGGAAATCACGGTGGCATTGGGCGATCAGGTCGCCGCACGCCAGCTTCTCATCCGAATAGCGCCAGAAGGCGATCCCAGAAACTGACGGCCTGGTTCCGCCCGAACAGCTTGGCGCGATAGCTCGCCTTCGGAAAGGCGGGACCGGGATCGGTCTTGCGCCCGATCGCGATGTCGTCGTGACCGAGCACGTCAACGAGCCCGTAGGCGGACACGATGGCAAGGCCGGCGTCGATCGCCGCCGTCATCTGCGGCTCCGTATAGATGTGCCAGCCCGCGGGCCTTGTCTCGTGCTCGTGCGTCGCTTCCAGCACGTCCGTGTCGGGATAGGTTGCGCCGAACCACGCCGTCCATTTGCCGCCCTGGCGCGTCAACTTGCCCGCATCGTCGAGTTCGATGCCGATGGAGTGCTTGTTGAGCCCGACCAGCCCGCCGTAATTGCTGACACCGGCGTGCCAGGCCTGCTTGTCGAACGGCACGAGCTGGCAAATCTCGCCGCCGCGTCCGATCACGATATGGGCGGACGCCTTGGCTTCGGGCCTCATGAACCAGTCGACGGAGGACTGGAAGCTCCGCCCCGCCGTGTAGTGCATGACGAGATAGCTAGGGTTGAGTGCGGCTCCGTGATTGGGTGTTGCCTTGAACGGCACTTGCTGGCCGTTGTCGTGGAAAAGCAGGTGGTCTTGAATCCTCATGTTCGCCCCCCGGAGGGAATCGGCGCGATGTTGAATTGATTCGCGCCCCGCGCGAAGCTGGCACATCCGCTCTCCCCTGGGTGACTCGAATCATGAAAAAGGGCGCCACCATCGATTTCGACACGACGCGACCGCCGTCGCCCTTCATGCGCGATACGCATCACGAATGGCGCGCCGCGCTCAGGCGTTGGATCGACAAGGAAATCATGCCCCATGTCGATCAATGGGAGGAGGCGGGAGAAATCCCGCTCGATCTCTACAAGAAGGCCGCCGCGTTCGGCCTTTTGCGCATGGGATATCCGGAAGCCTATGGCGGCATCTCCGAAGGGCTCGACCGCTTCCATGGAATCGTGACGTCCGAGGAAATGGCGCGCATCGGCGCGGGTGGCATCGGCGCGTCGCTGATGGTGCACGGCATCGGCCTGCCGCCGGTCATTGCGCTCGGCACCGACGAGATGAAGGCGCGCATCGCGCCCGCCGTGCTGTCGGGCGACAAGCACGTCAGCCTCGCCATCACGGAACCGTCAGGCGGCTCGGACGTGGCTCAACTCAAGACGCGCGCACGCGCGGACGGCGACGATTTCGTCGTCGACGGTTCCAAGATGTTCATTACCGGGGGCATGCGCGCGGATTACTTCACGACCGCCGTACGCACCGGCGGCCCCGGCATGGGTGGCATCTCGCTCCTCTTGATCGAGGCGGACCGCGCCGGCGTTTCGCGGACGCCCTTGAAGAAGCAGGGCTGGTGGGCCTCCGACACGGCCGCCGTCTATTTCGACGCGGCGCGCGTGCCCAAGGCGAACCTCATCGGCGGCGAGAACCAGGGCTTCCTCGGCATCGTGCACAATTTCAACGGCGAGCGGCTTGGCATGGCGTCGGGTGCCTGCGCGGCCGCGCGTGTTTGCATCGAGGAGGCGGTCGCCTGGGCGCAAACACGCGAAACCTTCGGCAAGCGGCTCGCGGACCATCAGGTGATCCGCCACAAGATCGCCGAGATGGTCCGCCACGTGAACGCCACCACCGCCTATCTCGAAATGTGCGCCTGGCGCGTGCAGAACGGCGAGACGCCGGCGGCCGATCTGGCGCTTCTCAAGGTCCAGGCGACGCAGACCATGGAATTCTGCGCGCGCGAGGCGATGCAGATTCTGGGTGGATCGGGCTACATGCGCGGCGGGCGCGTCGAGCGCATCTATCGCGAGGTGCGCGTCAACGCCATCGGCGGCGGCTCAGAGGAAATCATGCGCGATCTTGCGGCAAGGCAACTCGGACTGTGAAAAAACGTGAGTACTGAATAGCGAGTGGCGAGTAGTGAGTAGAGCGTGCGCTTCAATTACTCACTATTCCCTACTCGCTACTCACGGATTTCACCACTTCTCCGTCCATGGCCGCAGATCGAGCTCGAAGGTCCAGGCGCTGCGCGGCTGGACATGCAGCCGCCAGTAATTCTCGGCGATAGCCTCGGGATCGAGAATGCCGTCCTGATCCTTGCGCGCATAGGCATCGGGGAACAGATCCCGGATGAACGCGGTGTCGATCGCCCCGTCGATCACGACATGCCCGACATGGATGCCTTGGGGGCCGAGTTCGCGCGCCATGCTCTGGGCGAGCGCGCGCAAGCCATGCTTGGCGCCCGCAAACGCCGAGAACCCTGCGCTGCCCTTGAGGCTAGCCGTCGCGCCCGTGAACAGAATCGTGCCGTGACCGCGCGGCACCATGACCTTGGCCACTTCGCGGCCCATCAGGAAGCCGCCGAAGCATCCCATCTCCCAGACCTTGTAATAGACGCGCGCCGTCGTCTCGCGGATGGGAAAGTGCACATTGCCGCCGACATTGAACACCGCGACCTCGATGGGGCCGACCTCGCGCTCGACGGTTTCGATCAGCCTGGCCATTTCTTCTTCCTTGCGGGCGTCCGATCCGAACGCGCGCGCCTGGCCGCCGCCGGCTTCGATCTCTTTGACGAGGGGCTCCAGCTTGTCCGCGTGGCGGCGCGTGACGCAGGCGACATAGCCCTCGCGCGCGAAGCGTCGCGCGATCGCGCCGCCCGTGGCATCGCCGGCACCGATCACCAGCGCGATCTTCGCTTCGGCCATGTCCCGCTCCTCGCCTTGTTTCACGTTCCTTGACATAGTGCACCGTCCGCAAGAGAAGAAAACGCACAATGAAAACTGTCGAATTCTTCTACGATTTCGGAAGCGCGACCGCCTATCTGGCGCACACGCAGATGCCGGGCTTGGCGAAGCGCACGGGCGCGACGGTGGCCTATCGCCCGATGCTGCTGGGCGGCGTCTTCAAGGCCACCGGCAATCAATCGCCGGTGATGATCCCGGCCAAGGGCGCCTATATGGGCGTCGATCTTCCGCGCTTTGCCAAGCGCTACGGCGTCGTCTTCCGCATGAATCCATACTTCCCGATCAACACGCTCGTGCTGATGCGCGGGGCGGTGGCGGCCGAGCGCTTGGGCAAGCTCATGGCCTATGCCAATGCCGTTTTCGATGCCATTTGGGTGAACTCGCGCAACCTGAACGATCCGGCCGAAACCGCGAAGGTTTGGGCGGAGGCCGGTTTCGATCCTCAGGCGCTGTTCGCCGCCACGCAGGATCAGTCCGTCAAGGATGCGCTCAAGGCCAGTACCGACGAGGCCATCGCGCGCGGCGCCTTCGGCGCACCGACCTTCTATGTGGGTTCCGAAATGTTCTGGGGTCAGGATCGGATCGATTTCGTCGAAGAGGCGTTGCGCAAGTCTCCTTGATATGCGGTGCGGTCCGCCGGGCGGCCTTCGGACGAACCGATGCGGGATAGCGCGGAAGTCGGTCGAGATGCCTTATTAGATGGTTGTTCTATATAATATTATTCTATTTTCTTGCAAATTCGTATATTATGTGCGAATTTGCAAGCCATGATCGAGCGTCGCATCCAAAGCGTTCTGCGGGACCGATTGAACCAGTTTCCGGTCGTGGCCCTTCTTGGTCCCCGTCAGGCGGGCAAGACGACGCTGGCGCATCGGATCTCCGCCGAACGCGGCAATAAGGCAATCTATCTCGATCTAGAAAATCCCGCTGACCGACGCCGCCTCGACGATCCCGACGCATATTTCGCGGCCAACCGCGGCCGCTTGCTCGTCCTCGACGAAATCCACCGCGCACCGGAGCTATTCCCGATTCTGCGCGGTGAAGTGGACGCGAGGAGGCGGGCCGGGGAAAAAGTAGGGCAGTTCCTCATCCTCGGCTCCGCGGCGCTCGATTTGCTGCGCCAGTCGTCGGAGAGCCTGGCCGGCCGCATTGCGTTTCTCGAACTTACACCCTTGCAGCCGCACGAAATTGCCGCGCGCGAGGGTGGGAACGACAAGCTCTGGCTGCGTGGCGGCTTCCCAGACAGCTTTCTTGCGGCGAATGATCGCGCAAGCATGGCGTGGCGCCAATCTTTCATTCGCACCTACCTTGAACGTGACATACCGCAGTTCGGCATCCGCGTTCCGGCCGAGATATTGGAGCGCTTCTGGACAATGCTTGCGCATGCTCAAGGCAGCATCTTGAATGCCCAGCGCTTGAGCCAGAGCTTGGGCGTGAATTGGCACACGGTCGTGCACTATCTCGATTTAATGACCGATTTGCTGCTGGCACGGCGGCTTCAACCTTGGAAAGCGAATATCGGCAAGCGTTTGGTCAAATCGCCCAAAGTCTATCTTCGCGACTCCGGCTTGCTCCATGCCCTGCTCAACTTGCCGACGCTGGACGACGTGCTGGGTCATCCGGTTGCCGGACCAAGTTGGGAAGGCTTCGCCGTGGAAGGCGTTCTGTCGGCCGCGCCGCCAGGCACGAAGGCTTATTTTTATCGTTCCGCGGCGGGGCACGAGATCGACTTGGTGTTGGAGTTGTCGGCGTCGCGGCGCTGGGCGTTCGAGTTCAAGAAATCGACCGCGCCAACCGTGGAGCGGGGCTTTCATGTCGGGTGCGAGGACGTGAAGGCAAAGCGCCGCTTTCTGGTCTATACCGGCAACGCCGTCTATCCCGGCGCGGGCGGGGTTGAAGTGGTGCCTTTGTTGGACGCCATCCGAGCGGTCGAAACAGCGTGATCCATGCCGGGCATCGCCGAGCCGAGCATGCACGGTCGCATTGCTCCTTAGGCGAATCACCTATCATCGGCGCGATGAGTGATTCCGCCGCCCGAGCCGGGAACCGCGCCGAACGCCGGGCCGCCACGCGCGCCGCCAACCGGGCGGGCATTCTGGAGGCCGCGCGCCGGGTCGCCGGAAGGGAAGGGGCGCATGGCCTCTCGCTGCGCGCGGTGGCGGCCGAGGCCGGCTACGCGCCCGCCGCCGTCTACGGTTATTTCGACAGCAGGGCGGAATTGGTGCTGGCGCTTGCCGCCGACGATCTCGGCCGGCTCGCGAAATCGATGCGCGAAACATCCTCGGAGGGTTTTGCCAAGGCGGCGCGCAGGGCGCTGTCCTCGGTCGAGCGCAACGGCGCGCTTGCCGCGGCCGCGGGCTCGTTGGAAGCGGACGGCGCAGGCAGCGAAGCGGAGCGTCACTTCAACGGTAAACTGATCGCGGTGCTGACGGCGCTGGCCGAGGCAGCGGGGCGACCCGTGCGCGCCCGCGAGGAACAGGCCGACGTGGTTCTGACCGCGGCCGCGCTCGCCGGCCTCGCGCTGCTTGCGCGCGCGGGACGGCTCAAGGTGCTCGGCTTTTCCGAGGACGAGCTGATCGAGCGTCTCGACCGGCGGTTTGCTTCTGGGCTCTAATCGTCCCAACCGTCATTCCGGAGCCAACAATGATCGAACTCGCCCGCGGCAGTGTGGAGACGTGGGAATGCGACCAGATGGGCCACATGAACGTGCAGTTCTATGTGGAGAAGGCGGACGAGGCCTTGGCCGCGCTCGCCGCCACGATCGGGCTCGGGCCGAAGGCGCTGGCGGCCCAAGGTCTCGTGCTCGAAGCCACCGATCATCACGTGCGCTTCCTGCGCGAGCTTCGCCCCGGTGCCGCCTATTTCCTCCGCGGCGGATTCGTCGACGGGGAATCGGCTGCGCTCACCGCCTATGTCGAGATGATTCAGATGGCCTCGGGCGATGCGTCGGCCAGCTTTCGCATCGTCGCGTCCTTGAAAAGCGCGGCGACGCGCGAGGCGCGTGCCGTTCCCGAAGGCGTTCGCAAAGCCGCCGCCACACATCGGATCGCGATCCCGGCGCACGGCAAACCGCGCGGCCTGACGCTGGATGCGCCGCGCGCGGCGCCAACGCTCGACGAAGCCAACGGTATGGGATTGCTGCGCACCTATCAGGGCCAGGCGAAGCCTCACGAATGCGACGCGCACGGCTATTGGCAGACGCGCTTCTTCATGGGACGCGTGTCCAATGCCATTCCCAATCTGATCGTTCAAAGCTCCGGCCACGACCGCGCCCAGGGCGGGCTGCGCGGCGGCGCCGCGCTCGAATACCGTTTCATCTATCGCAGGATTCCGCGCGCGGGCGATGTGCTCGCCATCCGCAGCGGGCTGCGCTCGGTGGGCGAGAAGACCTATATCTGGGGGCACTGGATGTTCGACGTCGAGACAGGCGAGGCGGTCGCGACGTCGGAAGCCGTGGCCATTGCGCTCGATCTGGCGACGCGCAAGGCGATCCCGCTCGATCCCGGACAGCGTGCGCATCTGGAACGCCTGATCGTCCCGGGTCTGGCGGTCTAGATCGTGGCCGCCGCACGCAGGATTTCCTCGCGCACGATCTCGGGCTGTTCCATGGGCAGGAAATGGCTCGCGCCGGGAACGCCGACAAGACGCGTGTTATGGTGGTTGCGCGCGAAGCTGCGCACCACCGAAGCCGCCGCTGTGGAACGCTCCGTACCCTGAAGGATCGTCACGGGCGCGTCGATCCGCCGGCCAAGCGAGGCGAGCCCGGCCGGGAAAATCGAGAACGTCACGGCCTCCCATTCCGGAGCACAGGCGAGCTTGAAGCCGCCATTGCCGTCTTCCGTCAGGCCGCCCTCCACATAGTCGGCGACGACCGCGTCGGGCCAGTTGCGGAACGCGCCCCGGCCGCGGAACGCCGACAGCGCCTCCTCGCGCGTGGCGAAGCGCGCGCGCCGCCGTTTCGCCTGCGCCACCAACGGGCTGATGCGGTCGTCGAGCCCGAGCAGGCGCAGCAACTTCGCGAAATAGGCAACGCCGTCGGGCACCATGACCGGCTCGGTCATGACGAGCGCGCGCGCCAGGCCCGGCCGCGCGGCTACCGTCAGCAGGCTCGTCGTCGCCCCCATGGAGTGGCCGGCGAGCAGGACCGGCTTGCCGCCCAGCCCGTCGAGAAAATGCAGAAGATCGTCGCGATGCGTGGCCCAGCTCTTGATCAGCGCCGGGTCCGCCGCCAGCGTGGTTCGGCCATGGCCGCGCAGATCGGGGGCGGCGATCCGGAACCTCCCGGCCAGCGGCGAGAGCAGGGTCCGGTAGGTGGCCGCGTTGAAGCCATTGGCATGGACGAAGACGAGCGTCGGCGCACCCGGGGCCGCCTCCCATTCAAGATAGGAGACCGCGCCGTCCGAGAACTCCATCATGCGGTGCTGGGGGGTGATCATGAGGGAAGAGGAATCATAGCGGCCCGATAGCGGTTTCTGCAATTATTCTAACGGTTCTACCTATCGGCTATCCTTCTCCTAAGGAAAAAGACGTCCCACTGTCCCACGCTCAGGAGATCTCCATGCACCCCTGCGTGCACGCCCAGACCGACCCCGGCAAGCCCGCGATCATCATGGCCGCAACGGGCGAGACCGTGAGCTACGGCATGCTGGAGGAGCGCTCGAACCAGGGCGCGCATCTGTTCCGCGCGCTTGGACTGAAGCCCGGCGATGTGATCGCGATCTTCATGGACAACAATGCGCGCTATCTCGAAATCACCTGGGCGGCGCAACGCGCGGGTCTCTACTACACGTGCATCTCGTCGCGCCTGACAGCCGGCGAGGTGGAGTACATCGTGCGCGATTGCGGCGCGAAAATATTCATCGCCAGTCACGCGCTCGCCAAGACGGCGGACGAGCTGACGCCGCTGTTCTCCGATCTCGAGCTCTATATCGTCGGCGGCGCGATCCCGGGCTATGCGCGCTACGAAGATGCGGCTGGCGCGATGGCGACCTCGCGCATCGCCGACGAGACGGCGGGCATCGACATGCTCTATTCGTCGGGCACGACCGGTCGGCCCAAGGGCATCAAGATTCCGCTGACCGGCCAGAAGATCGACGAGCCGAACGGCCTCATGCTGCTGGCCGCCGGTCTCTTCCATCTCGACAAGGACACGGTCTATCTCTCGCCCGCGCCGCTCTATCATTCGGCGCCGCTGCGCTGGAGCATGTCGGTTCATAGGCTCGGCGGCACCGTCGTCGTGATGGATCATTTCGACGCGGAGGGCGCGCTCCGCGCGATCCAGACCCATCGCTGCACGGCGAGCCAATGGGTTCCGACCATGTTCGTGCGCATGCTGAAACTCCCCGAAGAGGCGCGCGCGCGTTACGACGTCTCGTCGATGAAGACCGCCATCCATGCCGCCGCGCCCTGCCCGAAGGACGTCAAGCAGAAGATGATCGCCTGGTGGGGGCCGGTGCTCTACGAATATTATGCGGGCACCGAAGGCAACGGCTTTTGCTTCGTCACCAGCGAAGAATGGCTCGCCCATCCGGGCACGGTGGGCAAGGCGATCCTCGGCGAGATTCACATCTGCGACGAGACCGGCAAGGAAGT
>Ga0326597_10014922_pt1 | contig 10168 bp, 9 predicted proteins | sample RVTome_12_FD_203789 | JGI IMG/M metagenome (GOLD analysis project Ga0326597, IMG submission 203789) | Soil microbial communities from uranium-contaminated site in the Upper Colorado River Basin, Wyoming, United States - RVT100D185 | ecosystem: Environmental > Terrestrial > Soil > Contaminated >...
AGGTTGGGCACCGTGCGCAGGTACGCAAAATCGAAGGCGCCGTTGTGCGTGGCGCCGTCGCCGCCCACCAGGCCGCCGCGGTCGAGCGCGAAGGTCACCGGCAGGTTCTGGATGGCGACGTCGTGGATCAGCTGGTCGTAGCCGCGCTGCAGGAACGTCGAGTAGATCGCCACCACCGGGCGCAGGCCCTCGCAGGCCATGCCGGCGGCGAAGCTGACCGAATGCTGCTCGGCGATGCCGACGTCGAAATAGCGCTGCGGAAACTTCTCGGAATAGCGCACCATGCCCGAGCCCTCGCGCATCGCCGGCGTGATCGCCATCAGGCGCGCATCCGCCGCGGCCATGTCGCACAGCCAGTCGCCGAACACCTGGCTGTAGGTCGGCTTGGCGGGCGTCGTCGCCTGCTTGATGCCCTCGGCCGGATCGAACCTGCTCGGTCCGTGGTAGGCGATCGGGTCGTCCTCGGCGAGCTTGTAGCCCTGGCCCTTCCTCGTGACGATGTGCAGGAACTGCGGTCCCCGCAGCTTGCGGATGTTGGCCAGGGTGGCGATCAGGGTGTCGAGATCGTGGCCGTCGATCGGGCCGATGTAGTTGAAGCCGAACTCCTCGAACAGCGTCGAGGGCGTGACCATGCCTTTCACGTGCTCCTCGGTGCGCCGCGCGAGCTCCCACACACCGACGCGCTTCAGGACGTGCTCGCTCGCCCGCCGCGCCGTCGAATACATGCGCCCCGAAAGCAGCCGCGCCAGGTAGTTGGTGAGCGCGCCCACCGGCGGCGAGATCGACATCTCGTTGTCGTTCAGGATCACGAGCAGGTCCACGTCCATGGCGCCGGCGTTGTTCATGGCCTCGAACGCCATGCCGGCCGACATGGCGCCGTCGCCGATCACCGCCACACACTTGCGGCTCTCGCCTTTCGCCTTCGCCGCCACCGCCATGCCGAGCGCCGCCGAGATCGAGGTCGACGAATGCGCGGTGCCGAAGGTGTCGTAGGGCGACTCGATGCGGCGCGGGAATCCCGAGATGCCGTCGATCATGCGCAGCCGCGACATCGCCTCGCGCCGGCCGGTGAGGATCTTGTGCGGATAGGTCTGGTGGCCCACGTCCCAGACGATGCGGTCCTCGGGCGTCTCGAACACCCTGTGCAGCGCGATGGTCAGCTCCACGGTGCCGAGGTTCGCCGACAGGTGCCCGCCGGTCCTGGACACCGAGTCGAGCACGAACGCGCGCAGCTCCGCGGCCAGCCGGTGCAGGTCCTTGCGCTCGAGCGCGCGCAGCTGCGCCGGATCGTCGATGGTCTTCAGCAGCTCGTACATCGATGGATTGTAGCCGCCGGCCGGCAGCGCTTCGGTCGCCGTCGACACGCCTAGAATTTCCTCAGCACGATGAAATCGGCGAGCTCGCGCAGGCGCCGCGCACCCGCGCCGAGCGGCGCCAGGGCATGATGCGCATCGTGCCTGAGTTCCTGCGCCAATTCCCGCGCGCGCGTGAGGCCCATTACCGAAACGTAGGTGGGCTTGCCGGAGCGCGCATCCTTGCCCGCGGTCTTGCCGAGCGTCGCGCTGGAGGCCTCCGCATCGAGCACGTCGTCCACCACCTGGAACGCGAGGCCCACGGTCTTCGCGTACTGGTCGAGGCGCTCGCGCAGCGCCGCGTCGGTCGCGCCGCCGCAGGCCGCGCCGAGCAGCACCGCGGCGCGGATCAGCGCCCCGGTCTTGTGGATGTGCATGGCTTCGAGCTCGGGGAGGCTCAACGCGCTTCCGGTGGCGGCGAGGTCGATCTGCTGCCCGCCCGCCATGCCGCGCGAGCCCGCGGCGGCCGCGAGCAGCTTCACCATCCCGAGCTGCGCGCCGGGGTCGTCGGCGAGCGGGTGCTCGGCGAGCAGCTGGAAGGCGAGCGACTGCAGCGCGTCGCCCGCCAGGAGCGCGGTCGCCTCGTCGTACTCCACGTGCACCGTGGGCTTGCCGCGGCGGAGCACGTCGTCGTCCATGCACGGCAGGTCGTCGTGCACCAGCGAGTAGGCGTGAATCAGCTCGATCGCCGCGGCCGCCACCTCGAGCCGCTCGGCGCTCGCCCCGGCGACCTCGCCCGCGGCGAAAGTCAGGAGCGGGCGCACGCGCTTGCCGCCCTCGAGCACCGCATAGCGCATGGCCTCGTGCAGCCGCGCCGGCGCGAGCCGCGCCGCGGGCAAGTGCCGCGCGAGGACCGCCTCCACTCGCACCTGGATACCGCCCATCCAGGCCGCGAACCCCGGATCAGGCGCCGTCACCGGGCTCGGGTTCCACGGCGAGCTTCTTCAGCACCTCGCCTTCGAGCACCTTGACCTGGCGCTGGGCCGCTTCAAGCCGCTCCTGGCAGAAGCGCGCCAGCTCCAGGCCGCGCTTGTGCGCCTCCAGCGCCTGCTCGAGCGAGAGCTTGCCGCCCTCCATGTGCGCGACCAGCTTTTCCAGCTCGGCGAGCGCTTTCTCGAAAGTGGCCTCGGCGGCGGGCTTTGCCATGGCGTGAACTTAGCCGACCGGCGCTTTCCCGGTCAAACGTTCCCTGGGGTAGAATGCGCGCCATTTTTCGAGCCCCGGGGCCATGTCCGACCTGCCGAATCCGCGCCAGCTGAAGCGGGCAAATTGCCAGCTGCCGGTGTCGTGGTATTTCGATGCCGAGGTGTTCGCGCGGGAACGCCAGCTCCTGTTCGACGCCGGCGCCCAATATGTGGGGCACGAGCTCATGGTGCCGAAGGTCGGCGACTACCACACGCTCGCCTGGATGGACCACGCCAAGGTGCTGGTGAGGAACGCCGGCGGCGTCGAGCTGCTCGCCAACGTCTGCCGCCACCGCCAGTCGATCATGCTCGAGGGGCGCGGCAGCGCGCCGAGCATCGTCTGCCCGGTGCACCGCTGGACCTACGATCTGGACGGCACGCTCCTCGGTGCGCCGCACTTCCCCGAGAGCCCGTGCGTCCGGCTCGCCGCCACCCCGCTCAAGCGCTGGCACGGGCTGCTGTTCGCCGGGCCCGCGGACCCGGCGGCGGCACTGGCCGGCATGGACACGACCGACTGGGACTTCTCCGGCTACGTGCTCGAGCGCGTGATGATCGACGAGTACGACGTCAACTGGAAGACCTTCATCGAGGTGTATCTCGAGGTCTACCACGTCGATCCGTTCCATCCGGGCCTGGGCAACTTCACCGACTGCAACCGGTTCCACGTGAACTACGGCGAGGACTGGTCGGTGCAGGTGGTGCAGGCAAAAGCGGGCCTCGGCAAGCCCGGCACGCCGGTGTACCGCAAGTGGCACGAGGTGTGCCTCGAGCAGCTGGAGGGCCGCACGCCCAGGCAGGGCGCGCTGTGGATGACGTACTTTCCCGGGCTGATGATGGAGTGGTACCCGAACGTGCTCGTGGTCAGCCACCTGATCCCGCGCTCGCCGACGCGCACCACCAACGTGGTGGAGTTCTACTACCCCGAGGAGATCGCGCTCTTCGAGTGCGAGTTCGTGCAAGCGCAGCAGGCCGCCTACGTCGAGACGGCGCTCGAGGACAACGAGATCTGCCGGCGCATGGACCGCGGCCGGCGCGCGCTATGGACGCAGGGCCTGGACGACGCGGGACCGTACCAGTCGCCGATGGAGGACACGATGGTACATTTCCACGAATGGCTGAGGCGCAAGCTGGGTCGCTGAGCACGCTGGTTTCATCGGGCGAGCTCGCCCGGCACCCCGGGTGGCGCGTGTTCGATTGCCGGCACGACCTCGGCAGGCCCGGGCTCGGCGCAGAGCAGTACCGCGAAGGCCACATCCCGGGCGCCTTGTTCGCCCACCTCGATCGCGATCTCTCGGCACCTAAGACCGGGCGGAACGGCCGGCATCCGCTACCTGACCCTCAAAGCTTCATCGCCTGGCTCGGGGCGCAGGGGCTCAAGCGCTCGGATACGGTCGTGTGCTACGACGGCGGGCCCGGCGCCATGGCGGCGCGGCTGTGGTGGATGCTGCGCTGGGTGGGGCACGAGAACGTCGCGGTGCTGGACGGCGGCTTCGCCAAGTGGGTGAAGGAAGGCCGGCCGGTGAGTGCGGACGTGCCGGCGTTTCCGGCGACGACATATCCCAGTCGCGTGCGTGCCGAAATGGCAGTGGACGTGTCGCACGTCGAAAAGCACCTGGGCAAGGAGGTGGTGCTCGATGCGCGCGCGCCGACGCGCTGGCGCGGCGAAACCGAGCCCATCGACCCCGAGGCCGGGCGCATTCCGGGCTCGCTCAATCGATTCAACGCCGAAAACCTCACGCGTGAGGGCGTGCACAAGCCGGCGGCGCAGTTGCGCGCGGAATTCGAGTCGGTGCTCGGCGGGCGTAAGCCCGAGGAGGTCGTGAACAGCTGCGGCTCGGGCGTCGCCGCCTGCCACAACCTGCTGGCGATGGAAGTCGCCGGGCTGAAGGGGGCTCGGCTGTACGCGGGCTCCTGGAGCGAGTGGATCGCGGATCCCGCGAGACCGCGTGAGCGCGGCTGACGCCCTCCTCGTCCTTCACTTCGCGATCGTCGTATTCATCGTCGGCGGGCTGGTCCTGACCTGGATCGGCGGCGCTCTGGATTGGGCGTGGGTGCGCAATCCGTGGCTCCGCTACCTGCACCTCGGCGCCATCGCCTTCGTCGCGCTGGAGGCGATCATCGGCATGACCTGTCCGCTCACCGAGTGGGAGGACGCCCTGCGCGGGGGCGGGAGCGGCGAATCGTTCGTCGGCCGCTGGGTGCGGTACTTCCTCTACTACCGAGCGCCGGAGTGGGTGTTCACGGCGCTCTACGTCGCGTGGGCGGCGGCGACGCTCGTCACGCTGCGGCTGGTACCGCCTAGGCGCTGACTTTCTCGCGCAGGCGCTGCACGGACCCGGGCTCGCCCCGCACGCGCAGGAACGTGCCCTCGCCCTCGGTGCGCTCCTCCAGCACCTCGCAGGCGGCAAAGATCTCCCCGCGCAGCTTCTGCGCCGCCCAGGGCAGGAACAGCTCGGCCTCGACGAGATTGCGCCGGAAGTACCCTACGATGGCCTCGTGCAGCTTCGCCACGTCGCCTTCGCGGCGCGCGCTCATCACGATGCAACCCGGGTACTTCGCGCGCAGCGCCGCCTCATCGCCCCCGCGGTCGATCTTGTTGAACACCAGCAGGCGCGGCACGTCCTGCGCGCCGATTTCGTCGAGTACCTCCCCGGTCACCGCGAGCTGACGCTCGAACCCGGGATCGCTCGCATCGACGACGTGCACGAGCAGCGACGCCTCGAGCGCCTCGTCCAGCGTCGACTTGAACGAAGCAACCAGCCCGTGCGGCAGGTTCTTGATGAAGCCGACCGTGTCGCTCACCAGCACGCGCGGGACGCTCTCCGGCTGCAACGCGCGCACGGTGGTATCGAGCGTGGCGAAGAGCTTGTCGGCGACCAGCGCTTCGTTCCCCGTAAGCGCGCGCATCAGGGTGGACTTGCCCGCGTTCGTGTAGCCGACGAGCGCCACGCGCGCCAGGCCCTGGCGCTCCTGCCGCCGGGCGCGCTGCGTCCGGCGCTCGAGGTGCATCGCGTCGAGCTCCTTCTGCAGCTCGGCGATGCGGTCGCGGATCTTGCGCCGGTCGAGCTCGCTCTGCGACTCGCCGCCGGCACGGCCGCCGACGCCGCTGCGCTCGCGGCTCTGCGGGCCCGCGAGCTTGGCGGCTTCGCGCAGGCGCGGCGCCATGTAGCCGAGGCGCGCGATCTCGACCTGCGCGCGCGCGGCGCGCGAACGCGCGTGCCGGTGGAAGATCTCGAGGATCACCATGGTACGGTCCATCACCTCGCAGCCGACCTCCTTCTCCAGGTTGTGCGCCTGCGAGGGAGAGATCTCGTGGTCGACGAGGACGATATCGGCGCCTTCTTGCACCAGGCTGCGCAGTTCCTGCCGCTTGCCCAGGCCAAGGTATGCCGTCGAGTCGAACCCGGCGCGCTTTTGCGTGAACTTGCCGACGACCTCGAAGCCCAGCGTCTTCGCGAGCTGGCGCAGCTCGGCGAGCGAGGCCTCGAACTCGACGTCGCTCGTGGCGGGCAACTGCACGGCCGCGACGACGGCGCGCGCCGGCTTGTGGTTGATTTCTCGCATCGTGGGGCACGGAGCCTACCAGTCAAACCGGCTCAGGCCCCAATTGCCGCAGCGGGTGCCGCCCCTCAGCCGCGCAGCGCGCTCGGCATCGCGGTGTCGGACCGAGGCGAAGCCGTTGGTGAGGCAGTGGCTGCCATTGCCGTAGAGCGACTTCCCTGCCGGGCACACGCAAGTCTGCGCCTCGGCGTCGTAGGTGAACTCGCTCTGCTAACGGTCGGTCGCGTGCTTGAGCTTGGCGTTGCTCGCGTCGAAGTAAGTAATGTGCACGGCGCCGTTGCCGTCAACCCGCACGGCGTTGCCGGAGCCCACGCTCCCGCGCGCATCAACGTAGGACGTCAACCAGGACCCCGAGCGATCGGTCGCGTACTTGAGATCGGCGTTGTGATCCTGATAGCTCACATGCAAGGCGCCCGAGGGATCCATCGCTATCGACACGTCGGGGAATCCGATCCAATCGAGCCGATCCACCGACATCGTTACCCACGCGCCCGAAGCATTGGTTGCGTACATAAGGTCGAACCGTTGCATGTAGACGACATGGGCTCGGCCCGAGGCGTCGAGTACCATCGCGGCGCGGCACTGCTGAGAGTTCGCGGTGAGCACGGTGTCTACCCATGTGCCGGATGCATTCGTGGCATAGCGCACGGCACAGATACCGCTTCCGACCGCGTAGGCGATGTGGGCCGCACCCGCTGTATCGATCGCAAGCGCGGTGTGGATCGCTGAGCCCCCGAAACCCGCGACGAACTCCCTGGTCCATGACCCGGTTGCGTTGACAGCGTAGGCGAGAAAGTCGCCAGTCGCCCGGTAACTAACATGGATGCGGTTGGCGCTGTCGACCGTAATCGCGCTTCCAAAGCCGATCGCATCAATCGTCGAGATGACCCACGAACCGGAGGCGTTCGTCGCGTGGTTCAAAGCACCGCTGCTGGAATCCTTGTAGCTAACGTGAACTGCGCCGGTGGTAGCCATCGCGATAGAAGTATCGCCGAACGCGCCAGCGGTGCCGTCGATCAAAGTGCCGACCCACTGCCCCGAGGTATTGGTGGCGTACGCAACGCCGTCACTTCGACGGTAGCTCACGTGCAAACCGTTGGCGGCGTCGATGACCAGGGAGCCTTGCCAAACTGCCTTTGCGGCATCGATGGTCTCCAGGCGCCACGGCGCCGTGGTACTGGTGCGTACACAGACTTGGTTGCTTTGCCCCACTGGCCCGATCGGGAATACAGTGGCAACCACGACGTAGCAATACTGGGTATCCGGCTCGAGGTTGAAGTCGGAGACAAGCGTGCCCTGTACTATCGTCTGGAAAGCGGGCGCGCCGTTACGCTGGACTTGATAACCCGTCACCGGGGTGCTGTGCGGCGTCCAGGAGAGGTTGACCTGACTCGGGGTTCGGACGTCGGCCCGCAGATCGAGCGTGACCGGGATCCCACCGCCATCGTTCCCACCACCCCCGCCACAGCCCGCCAGAAGAAGGGCAAGCGCAAACAGGCGCAGTGCTGCCAGGCGACCAAGGAACAGCCAGCTGAGCCTGAGAAATTGGCGGATGCGCGTCGTAATACCCCCCATGATTCTACGGCCGCGGCGCGTCGTCCGGCCGGTCGTGTGGATCGTGTGCCCAGGCCGCTTGCAGATCGCATACCGGAGGATTACGGACGACTTACTTCCGGGATGGAACCGTGGCGGTGCTGATTTCTTCAGGAAAATCAGCGCGACCGGTCGGTTTCCCAGCCACGCGGGTCAAGCCGGGGACGCCGCGGCGGCCTGCAGCTTTCACTTACCCAACAGAATTCAGCCGCGCAGCGCCTTCATGACGTTCGCGTCCTCGAGCGCCGCCTGCGGCTTGCCCTCGAAGATGATCTCGCCGCGGTCGATGGCGTACAGCCGGTCGGCGATGCGCGCCGCGTTGGCGAGGTTCGACTCGGCGATCAGCAGCGAGATGCCCAGGTCCTCGATCTTGAGCACCGCCTCGCGGAAGCGCTTGACCACGACCGGCGCGAGCCCCTCGAACGCCTCGTCCAGCAGCAGCAGCGTCGGCGCGAGCGCCATGCCGCGCGCGATGGCGACCATCTTGCGCTGGCCGCCGCTCAGGTTCATGCCCTGGCGGCGCAGCAGCTCGCGCACCTCGGGGAATACCGCGTACACGCGCTCCTCGATGTTGCCGTCGGCGAGCGTCTCCAGCCTGCGGCGCGCCTTCGCCGACATCCAGCGGCTGATCATCATGTTTTCCGCCACCGTCAGCTCGGGGAAGATCTCGCTGCCCTCGGGCGCGTAGCCCATGCCGCGCAGCGCGCGCTTGTGCACGGGCAGCGAACTGACTTCCTCGCCGTGAAACAGGATCTGGCCGGACTTCACCGGCAGGAAACCCATGATGCTTTCCAGGGTCGTGGTCTTGCCGGCGCCGTTGCGTCCGACCAGGCAGACCACCTCGCGCTCGTTTACGCTCAGCGAGACCCGGCGCAGGATGTGCGCGGGGCCGCGGAAGGTGTCGATCGCCTTCACTTCAAGCATCGACGTCGGTCCCGAGCAGATACTTGGCCACGTCGGCGTTGTTGCGGATCGCCTCGGGCGGACCGTCGGCGAGGAACCGGCCCTCGTGCATCACGACCACGCGATCGGAGTACTTGAACACCACGTCCATGTCGTGCTCGACGACCACCGCGGTGACGCCGCCCGCGCGCACCACCGAGGACACCGTGTCCATGATCTGCGCCTTGTCGCGCGTGCTGACGCCGCTGGTCGGCTCGTCGAGAAACAGCAGCTTGGGGCGCAGCGCGTAGGCGACCGCCACGTCGAGGAGCTTGCGCTCGCCCTGCGCCAGCCCCCCCGCGAGCCCCTCGGCCTTGCCGCCGAGGCCGAACTGGCCGAGCAGCTCGAGGGCCTCCTGCGTGACCGCGACATCGCGCTCCGCGAGCCTGAAGATCCGCCGGCTCTTGCCCTCGCGGGCGAAGATCGCCAGCGCCACGTTGTCGAGCACGGACAGGTCGTCGAACAGGTTCACGAGCTGGAAGCTCCGCGCGATCCCCGCGCGGATGCGCTCGTCCACCGGCGCATAGGTGATGTCGCGGTCGGCGATGAAGATCCGGCCGCTGTCGGGCGACAGGAACGCGCTGATCAGGTTGACCAGCGTGGTCTTGCCCGCGCCGTTGGTGCCGACCAGCGACAGGAACTCGCCTTCGTTGACGCTGAAATCGACGTCGTCCACGGCGCGCGTTTCGCCGAAACGCTTGCGCAGGCGCTCGGTGCGCAGCAGGCTCACGCGGCAGCGCCCCGCCGGCGCTTGAGCCTGTCCACGAGCCGCGCCGCCGCGCCCACGATGCCCGCCGGCAGGAACGTCACCAGGGCGATCAGGATCACCCCCAGCGTGAGCTGCCAGTATTCGGTGACCGCCACCGCGTAGACCTCGAGGTAATTGAAGATCACGGCCCCGACCATCGGGCCGGTGAAATTGCGGAATCCGCCGAGCACGGCGAAGAACACGAACTTGCCGGACTGCGGCCAGTACAGGACGTCGGGGGTGGTGAGGCCGTTGAGCGGCACCCAGAGGCTTCCCGCCAGGCCGGTGAAGATCCCCGACACGAGGAACGCCAGCCAGCGGTAGCGCCAGATGCGCACGCCGAGAAAGCGGGCGCGGGTCTCGTTGTCGCGGATCGCCTGCAGCGTCTTGCCGAACGGGGAATGCACGATCAGCCACATCAGCGTCACGCAGACGCAGAACGCCGCGAGCACGTAGTAGTAGTAGGAGGTGATGAACTTCTCGAAGGCGTCCGGCCCGGGGAAGCTGACCAGGCCGCCCAGCAGGGTGACCTTGGAGAACGGCACGCGCAGCCCGTCGGTGCCGCCGGTGATCCAGAAGAACTTGTAGGCGAGCGTCCACAGGACCTGCGACAGCGCGAGCGTCAGGATGGCGAAGAAGATGCGCGTGTGGCGCACGCACACGATCCCGAACAGCGCCGCGATCGCGGCGGAGAACGCGATCCCGCCCAGCATGAACAGCTCCATCGACGAGACGCCGAGGTAGCGCATCATGAGCGCCACCGCGTAGGCGCCCGCGCCGAAGTAGGC
>Ga0326597_10014923_pt1 | contig 10168 bp, 10 predicted proteins | sample RVTome_12_FD_203789 | JGI IMG/M metagenome (GOLD analysis project Ga0326597, IMG submission 203789) | Soil microbial communities from uranium-contaminated site in the Upper Colorado River Basin, Wyoming, United States - RVT100D185 | ecosystem: Environmental > Terrestrial > Soil > Contaminated >...
CTATGTCGCGACCGGGGTTCCGCGGATGCCGCGGGCGCTGTACGAGGCGATCGCGGAGCTCGAGAAAAGCAAGGCCGCCGTCGAGATCCTCGGCCAGGAGATCGTCGACCATTACCTGAACGCGGCGGTCGTCGAGCAGCGGGCGTACGACTCGGTCGTCCACGACTGGGACCGCGAGCGCTACCTCGAACGGGGCTGACGCGGGGTCCGGCAGGCTGAAGGAGGCGGAACACGTGCGGCTCCAGGACAAGGTCGCGATCATCACCGGGGCGGGCGGCGGGATGGGCCGCGTGGCCAGCCAGACGTTCGCCCGGGAGGGCGCGAAGGTCGTCGTCGCCGAGTTCAGCGAGGCCGCCGGCACCGAAACCGCCCGGCTCGTCCGGGAGGCCGGGGGCGAGGCGAGCTTCGTCCGGGCCGACGTCTCGAGCGAAGCGGATGCCAAGGCGATGGTCGACCATGCGGTGAAGCAGTACGGCCGCCTCGACATCCTCTACAACAACGCCGGGGTCATGCCGGAGGCCGATCACTCGGTCGTAGATACGGATGTCGACACGTGGGACACGGTCATGGCGGTCAACGTTCGGGGCGTGTTCCTCGGCTGCAAGTACGCGATCCCGCGGATGGTCGAGGGCGGCGGCGGATCGATCATCAACATCGCGAGCTTCGTCGCCCTCGTCGGGTGCTCGGTCCCGCAGGACGCCTACACCGCGTCTAAGGGCGCGCTCCTGTCCCTGACCCGGAGCCTGGCCGTCCAGTTCGGCCCGCAGGGGATCCGGACGAACGCGATCTGCCCTGGCCCGGTCGAGACGCCCCTGCTCATGGACTGGCTCGTGAAGGACGAGGAGGCGAAGCGGGTCCGGCTCGCCCGCAACCCCACCGGACGTTTCGGCAAGCCGGAGGAGGTCGTCAACATGGCGCTCTACCTCGCATCGGACGAGTCGCGCTGGACGAACGGGGCATCGCTCGTCGTCGACGGCGGCATCACCGTCAATTACTTCTAAGACCCGAGGTGACGGACCGCCGCGATCCCCCGGCCGATCCGCGGTCGGCGTTCGTCGTCGTGACCACGGTCAAGCCGGACGGTCGGAAGATCCACTACTACGAGTGGCCGGACCGGCCGCCAGAGCCCCCGAAGCGCGCACCGTCCAGGGCCGCCCGCGCGGGTGGTGGCCGTGTCTGAGCGCCGCTGGAACCCGATCCTCGGCGAGTGGGTGATCACCGCGACCCACCGCCAGGACCGGACGTTCCTTCCGCCCCGCGACTACTGCCCGCTCTGCCCCACCCGGCCCGGCGGGATCGAGACGGAGATCGACCGCCCCGACTTCGACATCGCGGTGTTCGACAACCGCTTCCCGTCGCTGGAACCTGACCCGCCGGCGCCGGTCGTCGAGGGCACGGCGCTGACTCCCGTGGCGCCCTCGATCGGCGCCTGCGAGGTTGTCGTCTACACGCCGCAGCACGACGCCACGCTCGCGGACCTGCCGCTCGAGCGGATCCGCCGGCTGGTAGCGGTCTGGGCACACCGGACGCTAGTCCTCGGCGCTCGCGACGAGGTCGCGTACGTCTACCCGTTCGAGAACAAGGGCGAGGCTATCGGGGTCACGCTCCATCACCCGCACGGCCAGATCTATGGCTACGCGACGATTCCCCCGCTCCTCGAGCGCGAGCTCGCGAACGCGGCCGCGTACGCCGGGGGCGGCGGGGGAGCCGGGAGGTGCCTGTGGTGCGACCTCGTCGACCAGGAGCTGGCCGACGGCAGCCGGATCGTCGCGACGTCGGACACCTGGGTGGCCGTCGTCCCGTTCTTCGCCCGCTGGCCGTACGAGATCCACCTCATGCCGCGGGCGCACGTGGGCTGGCTCCACGAGCTCGACGCCGCGAGCGTCGATGGCCTGGCCCGGATCCTCGCAACCACCGTCCGCAAGTACGACGCGCTGTTCGGCTTTTCGCTGCCGTACGTCATGGCGATCCACCAGCGACCGACGGACGGCGGTGCCCATTCGGGCTACCACCTCCACGTCGAGTTCTACCCGCCGAACCGGACGGAGTCGAAGCTCAAGTACCTCGCCGGCTCCGAGGCCGGTGCGGGCGCATATGTCAACGACACGCTCCCGGAGGAGACCGCCGACCGCCTCCGCGCGATCGCGCCGCGCGACCCGGCGAAGCTCGTGGGATGAGCGCCGCCGATCCGATCGATGCCGGGCGGCTGCGGGCGGCCCTGGCCGAGCGCGAGCCCGAGGCGGCCCGGGCGTCGTTCGCCGTCCGCGTCGTTCGGGCGCCCGGCCGGGTCAACCTGATCGGCGAGCACACCGACTACAACGAGGGCTTCGTGCTGCCGGTCGCGATCGACCTCGAGATCCGGATCGCGCTCGTGCCCACGGACGACCGGCGGGTCGAGCTGACGCTCCTCGAGAGCGGCGAGCGGGACGGCTTCGACCTCGACGCGATCCCGCCGAAGGCGGGCGACTGGATCGACTACGTCGCGGCCACGGCCTGGTCGCTCGCCGACGACGGGCTGCGGCTGCGCGGCTTCCGCGGCGTCCTCGGCAGCAACCTCCCGATCTCGTCCGGCCTGTCGTCGTCCGCGGCCCTCGAGCTGGCCTCCGCCTGGGCGCTGCTCGACCCGCCGAACCCGGCCGCCCAGGGGATCGACCGGATGACCCTCGCCCGACTCGCCCAGCGGGGCGAGAATGAGTACGTCGGCGTGAAGTCCGGGCTGATGGACCAGTTCGCCTCCTCGCTCGGGCGGGCGCGGACGGCGATGCTCCTCGACTGCCGGTCGCTCGACCACCGCGCGATCGGGCTGCCCCTCGCCCGCCACAGGCTCGTCGTGTGCGACTCGGGCTCGCCCCGGCGGCTCGACGCGTCCGAGTACAACGCGCGGCGGGCGGAGTGCGAGGAGGCCGTCGCCATCATCGCCCAGCGCGACCCGTCGGTACGTTCGCTCCGCGACGTCGACCTGGACCGGCTGATCGGGGCCCGCTTCGCGCTCAACGAGCGGATCTTCCGGCGGGCGGAGCACGTGGTTCGCGAGAACGAGCGCGTGCTCGCGGCGGTGGATGCCCTCGAGGCGGGAGACCTCGAGACCGTCGGACGGTTGTTCGCCCAGAGCCACGCCTCGCTGCGCGACCTCTACGAGGTGAGCTCAGCGGAGCTCGACGCGCTCGTCGAGATCGCAGTCTCGGTCCCCGGGGTGGTCGCGGCCCGGATGACCGGTGCCGGCTTCGGCGGCTGCACGGTGAACCTCGTCGCCCGCGACGCCGTCGGCCGGCTGCGCGAGGCGATCGAGCGTGAGTACCCGTCGCGAACGGGGCGCCCGGCCCGCGTGCTGGCGGTCGAGCCGGCGGACGGCGCAGGCCCCGTCGCATGATCCGGGCGAGAGGCCGGCGAACGGGCGCCGCTAGAATGCCGCGGTGACGGATCTGCGGGTCGCGATCGGCGTCGACGTTGGCGGCAGCGGGATCAAGGTGGGCGCGGTCGATACCGCGACCGGCCAGCTGCTCACGCCGCGGCTGCGCGTTGTGACACCCCAACCGTCGATCCCGGACGCGCTCGTCCGGTCAATTGCCCGGCTGGTGAAGAGGGCCGGAGCGGGCCTCGACCCGAGCACCGTCGTCGGGGTCGGTGTGCCGTGCGTCGTCATCGACGGGGTGACGAAGACGGCCGCGAACATCGACCAGAGCTGGATCGGGTTCGACGCCAGGTCGGCGCTGGCCAAGGCGCTCAAGCGGCCGGTCCACGTCCTCAACGACGCCGACGCCGCGGGCCTCGCCGAGATGCGGTTCGGGGCTGGCCGGGGCAAGGGCGGGATGGTCCTCGTGCTGACTCTCGGGACCGGCGTCGGTTCGGCGCTATTCAACGACGGCCGGCTCGTCCCGAACACGGAGCTCGGGCACATGGAGATCCGCGGCCGCGATGCGGAGCGCCGGTCGGCGGCAGTGGCCCGGACGCGACGCGGCCTGTCCTGGAAGGCCTGGTCGTCCGACCTCGACGAGCACCTCCAGGCGATCGACCGGATCCTGTGGCCGGGCCTGTTCATCCTCGGTGGCGGCGTCAGCAAGCGCGCCGACCGGTTCATTCCCCGCCTGACGGTGCGGCCGCCGATCGTGCCCGCAACCCTCGAAAACGACGCCGGGATCGTTGGCGCCGCGCTCGCCGCGGCCGAACACCAGGCAGCCCGCGCGTCGGTCGGAGCGCTTGAGAGGGTCCCCCCGACCCGATAATGGGCCGGCCGTGCCGGACCTCACTCCGCTCCTCGAGCTGCAGCTGACCGAGCAGCTCCGATTCATCCTGGACCTGGGCGGCGCGATCGCTGCGGCGCTGCTCGGCGGCGCGATCGCGATCCGCCTTAGACAGCCGGCGATCGTCGGGTACCTCCTCGCCGGAATCGCGATCGGACCGTTCACGCCGGGCTTCGTCGGCGACGTCGAGCGAATCTCCGTGCTGGCCGACGTCGGGATCGTGCTCCTGCTGTTCGCGCTCGGTGTCCAGTTCTCGATCCGCGAGCTGACCCAGGTCCGGCGGATCGTCGTGCCGTCGGCCACCGCCCAGGTCCTCCTGGTGGTCGCGGTCGGGACCGGCGCCAGCCTGCTGCTCGGGCTCGATCTGCGGGAGGGGCTCGTCATCGGGGCGTGCCTGTCGGTGTCGTCGACGCTCGTCCTCATCAAGGGCCTGCTGGAGCGAGGCGAGGTCGACAGCCTCCACGGGCGGACGGCGATCGGCTGGTCGATCGTCCAGGACATCGCGACGATCGTGTTCATCGTCGCGCTGCCTTCGATCGCCGGCGCAGACGTCGTCGGGCCGTTCGCCCTGGCCCTCGGGAAGGCCGCGGTCTTTCTCGCTCTGGCCTACGTCGTCGGCACCCGTCTGCTGCCCTGGATCTTCGTGAGCGTGGCTCGCCTGCGGTCCTCGGAGCTGTTCCTCCTCGCGGTCGTCGCCACGGCCCTCCTGACCGCGTTCGTGTCGAGCGCAGTGTTCGGCCTGTCGCTGGCCCTTGGTGCATTCGTGGCGGGGATCCTCGTATCTGAGTCGGACCTGTCGCACCAGGCGGCCGCGGAGGTGCTCCCGTTCCGGGACCTGTTCGCGGTCCTGTTCTTCGTCTCGGTCGGAATGCTCGTCGACCCCCGAGCGCTGTTCGTCGCGCTGCCGGCCGTCATCGTCCTCGTCGTCACCGCGGTCGTCGTCAAGGGCGGGCTGACGGCCCTGCTCGGGCGGGCGCGCGGCATGCCAACCCGCTCCGCCGTCCTGCTGGGGGCCGGGCTGGCCCAGGTCGGCGAGTTCAGCTTCATCCTGGCCGAGGACGGTCTCGAGCTCGGGATCCTCGGTCCGGCCGCGTACAACCTCGTGCTCGGCACGGCCGTCGTGTCGATCCTCATCAGTCCGCTCGCGTGGCGCGTCGCGGAGTCCATCGTTCAGCGGTCGGAGCGGCGGGCTGACGCCGCCTGGTCTCCCCCCGGTCCGGCACCCGCGGTACCGGGCGCGGCGCCGACCACGAGGACGGAGCTGGCGTTCGACCCCGGCGAGGCGGAGCGACGCCCCGGGGTGGTCGTGCTGGGCGCGGGCCGGGTCGGCCGTCTGGTCGTCCAGGCCGTCCGCACCCGCGGCTTCCGTTGCGTCGTCGTCGACCGGGACCAGAATCGGCTCGAGGATGTCGCGCGGCTGGGCGCGGCGACGGTCTACGGCGACGCGGCGAACCCGGGGATCCTCGTTCGTTGCGGCCTCGACCGGGCGCGGGTTCTCATCATCGCGATCGGCGATCCGCTGACCGTCCGGCTGGCGACCGAGCGCGCCCGGCGGATCAACCCGAACCTGACAGTCGATGCCCGCGCCCGGGGCCGGCGAGAGGCGGAGGAGCTCCGGACGCTCGGGGCGAGCCGGGTCGCCGATCCGGAGGTCGAGGCCGCGTTCGAGCTCGCCCGCCACGCCCTCCAGCGAATGGGCGTGTCCGGAGCCGAGCTCGCGGCGATCGTCAATGGCCTCCGGCGCGACGCCTACGGCCGCGACCGGGCCTGACGGGCTCGGGCCGGGCCGGGCGTATCATCGACCCCCAGCCCGCGGCCGCCTGCCAACCCGGAGGACCCGACGATGACCACCCAGCAGACCGCCAAGGATGCCGAGCGTGCCGCCCGCGACGATGTCATCCGTGCTCGCATGGTCATCGGTGGCGAGGGGGTCGACGCTGCGGACGGACAGACGTTCGACGTCGTCAACCCGGCGACCGGCAAGGTCATCGCGACCGCGCCGCTCGGGGGCCGCGAAGACGTCGACCGCGCGGTCGCGGCCGCGAAGAAGGCGTTCGACGATCGCAAGGGCTGGGCGAGCTGGGCCGCCGGCAAGCGCGGCCGGACGCTCGCGAAGTTCGCGTCGCTCATCAAGGCGAACTCCGAGGAGCTGGCGCGGCTCGAGAGCCGGAATGTCGGCAAGCCGATCACCGGCGCCCGGGGCGAGGTCATCGGGGCGAGCCTCGTGTTCGACTATTACGCCGGCGCCGCGAACAAGATCTTCGGCGAGACGATCCCGGTGTCGAAGCCCGGTCTGGACTTCACTCTGCGCGAGCCGATCGGCGTCGTCGGCCTCATCGTGCCCTGGAACTTCCCGATCCTCATGGCTTCGTGGAAGCTGGGGCCCGCCCTCGCCGCCGGGAACGCGGCGATCCTCAAGCCCGCCAGCTACTCTCCGCTGACCGCGATCCGGCTCGGCGAGCTGGCCCTCGAGGCCGGTATCCCGGCGGGGATCGTGAACGTCGTCACGGGGCCGGGCGGGACGGCCGGCGCGTCGATCGCGGCCCACTACGGAATCGGCAAGGTCGCGTTCACCGGGGAGACGGCGACGGGGCAGGAGATCATGCGGCTTGCGTCGGGCAACGTGAAGAAGATCAGCCTCGAGCTCGGCGGCAAGAGCGCGAACATCGTCTTCGCCGATGCGGATCTCGAGAAGTTCGCGAAGGAATCGCCGTACGCGGTGTTCGACAACGCCGGCCAGGACTGCTGCGCCCGGAGCCGGATCCTCGTCGAGCGGCCCGTCCACGACAAGGTCGTTGAGCTGTTCGCCGAGGCGACGCGCAACGTCAAGGTGGGCGACCCGGAGGACGACGCGACCGAGATGGGGACGCTCGTCAGCCTCCGCCAGCGGGAGCGGGTGATGGACTACATCGCCGTCGGCCGCGACGAGGGCGCCGAGCTCGTCGCCGGCGGCACGCCGCCGGACGACGCCGCGCTGAAGGGCGGCGCGTACCTCCTGCCGACGGTCTTCGACAACGTCAGCAACGACATGCGGATCGCCCGCGAGGAGATCTTCGGGCCGGTCGTCGGGATCATCCCGTTCGACTCGGAGGAGGAGGGGCTCCGGCTCGCGAACGAGTCACCGTACGGGCTGTCCGGGTCGATCTGGAGCCGCGACGTTGGCCGGGCGCTGCGGGCCGCGAAGACGCTCCAGGCAGGCGTCATCAGCGTGAACTCGAACAGCTCCGTCCACACGGAGGCGCCCTTCGGCGGGTACAAGATGTCGGGGATCGGGCGGGAGCTTGGGATGCATGCGCTCGACCTGTACACGGAGGTCAAGAACGTCTTTGTGGACCTCGGCTGATGAACCCAGCTGAGTCGTGAGGCCTCGCCTCGACGAACACCCCGTCAGCCGATGATCGTCGGCGGGATACGAAGACCTGGTGGCGGGTTGGTATTCGGCCCACGGTCATCGGTCTTGCCGCCTACTCCTCTGAGGGGCCAGCCCCTGGCAAGAGGTCCGGGTACCGCCGGTGGAGCCAGTCGCGGAGCGCCCAGTGCGTCGTCTTGAACGCGATCCCGCTCCACGGAATGTCGTACGGGCCGAATTCCTGGATCTCGAGCGCCTCGGGGTTCGGGGTGAATGAACCGGCGGTCACCCGCGCCTCGAACGCGATGACGACCACGGCCGCCTCGAGGCGCGTGTAGAGCCCGACGATCTCGCCCGGCACGACGGTCAGCCCGGTCTCCTCGAACGTCTCGCGGACTGCCGCCTCGGTGACCGTCTCGTCGACCTCCAGGAAGCCGCCCGGCTGGGCCCATGAGCCGCGGCCGGGCTCGATGCCCCGCCGGAGGAGGACGACCTTGCCGTCGGCCGTGACCGGGATCGTCGTCACCACGAGCCGCGGGTTGACGTAGGCGACGTGGCCGCAGACCGAGCAGGCGAGCCGCTCGCGGTCCTCACCCTCGACCGATCCGAACCGGAGCTCCGCCCCGCATCGCGAGCAATAGTTGAGCGATGCGGCGAGCCAGGCCGGGACGCCGCGACCCGAATCGATGTCGGTGGAGCGGGCGTCGGGACCGCGTGTCACGCCGTGAGGACCGCGGCCGCAAACGCGAGAATCGCAACGACGAACGCCGCCGCGGCGACGAGCCAGGCGAGCCGGAAGAGGCCGCGCCCGCGGTCGACCGGCATCCACGCCCACGCCGACCGCCAGATCCGGACCGCGGCGTCGGCCGTCGTCAGCAGGAGGATCGGGGCCGCGACGAGCACGCACAGCTTGACGAGCGGGTGCCCGAGCGGCGCGCCGAGCTCGAGCGCCGTGATCGCGATCGCGCCCGCGACGAGGGCCACGACCGACAGGTTGACGAAGTGACGCTGGAGGGGCGTCGGGGCGGTCTCCGGGACGGAGCGCCGACGCCCCGCGGCAAGGCTTGGCGGAAGGGGGCGCGCGGCCTGTCTGTCGAGGGCCGGCATGCCCGGCTCCCAGCGCTCGTCGTCCATCTACCCGAGTGTACGGCTCGCAGCGCTCACCGCCCGCGGCGCTCGGCCCCCGGCTAGAGTGTCGGCGTGGAGCGCCTGCTGCGGATCTACCGGTCGAGCTCGTCGCCGGTCGCGATCGCGCTGCTTATCGTCGTCAACCTCATCCCGCTCGCCGGCGCCCTGTTCTGGGGCTGGGACGTCTTCACCCTGTTGATCCTGTACTGGCTCGAGAACGGGATCGTGGGTGTCTTGAACGCGCTGAAGATGGCCCTCGCCCAGGGCCCGCTCGACACCCGGTCCGGTCCCCCCGAGAAGGTGACAGCGGCGTCACGGGCCACGCTCATCCCGTTCTTCATCGTCCACTACGGGATCTTCTGGGTGGTTCACGGCGTGTTCGTCCTGAGCCTCCCGGAAATCATCGGGCTCGGTGCGAGCGCTCCGCCGCCCCGGATTGACCTCGTCGCGTGGGGCGCGATCGGCCTCGCGATCAGTCACGGTGCGTCGTTCGTGTTCAACTACCTGGGCCGGGGCGAGTACCGGACGGCGAGGCTCGGCATCGTGATGTTCGCCCCGTACGCCAGGCTCGTCGCCCTCCACCTGACGATCATCGTCGGCGGGATGCTGAGCCTTTCACTGGGCAGCCCGGTCGGGTCGATGATCGTGCTCGTCGCGATCAAGATCGCGATCGACCTCGCGCTTCACATCCGCGAGCATCGGCGGGCCAAGACTCAGGCCGCGGCCACCGATTCCCGCCAATTACCCGCGCCACGGGTGTTAGGCGGTGCCAAGCCGCCCGAAGGTGGGATTCGCCCGCCGAATTAGCCGGAGCAGGCTAAGAATCTCGTTGCGAACCCACAGCGAGCCCGCTCGCGCCACTTGACACCCGCGTGGTGGGTATCTGGCGGCTCGCGAGAACGCTCAGACGACCCGCGTTTCCGGCGCCTCCTGGTCGGAGACGGGCTGGCTGCACGTCGGGCAGTACCAGCGCGCCTCGAGGGGAGTCCCGCAGAGCGCATGGCGGAGCGGATCGCCGTGGTCGGACCGGCGGCCGCCCCAGTCGGCGAGCAGCCGGAGCGCGCCCGCCAGGTCGTGCCCGGCGGCGGTCAGCGTGTACTCCATCCGGGGCGGTCGCTGCTGGTAGGGCCGGGCGACGAGGACCCCCTCCCGCTCGAGACGGCGCAGCCGGTCGGTGAGGATGTTCGGGGCAATTGCGGGCAGCAGCTCCTGGATCTCGCCGAAGCGGCGGGACCCGTCAAGCAACACCTCGACCAGCAGCAGGCTCCAGCGGTCGCCGACCCGATCGAGTGCCGCCTCGAGCGGTCGGGTCGGGCTGGTTTCGGTCGTTTCGGTCATCGCGTCCATCGTAGGCGACGGTCGGGCTTGCAAGGTCTCCCCTGTTAGTAGTAAGTTGCAACTTACAAGTCTATCCAACCGAGCAAGCCACCGGAGTCACGAGCACATGAGC
>Ga0326597_10014924_pt1 | contig 10168 bp, 8 predicted proteins | sample RVTome_12_FD_203789 | JGI IMG/M metagenome (GOLD analysis project Ga0326597, IMG submission 203789) | Soil microbial communities from uranium-contaminated site in the Upper Colorado River Basin, Wyoming, United States - RVT100D185 | ecosystem: Environmental > Terrestrial > Soil > Contaminated >...
TGGTCCTTCTCATGGCACGCTCGCGCCAGCCGGCGCCGGGCTCACGAGGGCCGGCAGGCAGGTCCGGCCTACCCGGCACGACGAGCCCTCGGTTGGTGTCGCTGGTGGTTCTCCAGTGTGTTTCGTTCGCGGTGTTCTTCACTCTCGGAGCAGTCCCCCAGACGCTCGTGCCGCTGATCGGCGCCGACGACCTCGGTCTGACCACAGCCGCAATCGGCCTCGCCCTCGGGCTGGGAGGTTTCGTTCGATTCGTCGGGACGATCGTCGGTGGATGGCTGTCAGACCGCGTATCACGGAGGGCGGCCTTGGTGCCGGGTCTATTGGTGCAGGCCGCGGGCGTCTCCCTCCTCGCCCTCGAGCCCACCGTCGTGGCGTGGTTGAGCGCCATCGTCATCATGTCGCTGGCGAGCTTCGCGGTGCCGGTCGCCGCCACGATCCTCGGTGACATCACCGAGCCCTCCCGGATAGGGGCCCAGTTCGGTCGTTTCCGGTTCGTGGGAGACACTGGATTGATCGCCGGACCTCTTGTGGTCAGTGCACTCTTCGAGGGCTTGGGGCGGGTACCTGCTTTCGGCTTGGTTGCCCTCGTCCTGATTGTCCCGGCCCTGCTGTCGTGGCGATTCCTGCCTGACAGCGGCGTGGGGACGGGGAAATGAGTGGGAGATCTCGATCACAGGCAGGCCGGGTGGGCGTCGAGCCACCTGGTTACTCTCGCCCCGTGAGCTCTTCCGGTGCAGAGTTCGAACCGAGGGCATCGAAACCGCCCACGTTGCGTGATGTCGCAAGGGAAGCCGGGGTCCATGTCTCCACTGTGTCGCGTGTCCTCAACAACCAGGCGGCCGCGGGTCGGATCACCTCGGACACGGAGGAGCGGATCCGGGAGGTCGCCCGAAGGCTCGGCTATCGCCGAAACACCATCGCTCGCGCTCTGCGCACCGGTCGCACGCTCGTGGTTGGGATGGTCGTCCCCGACGTGGCCAATCTGTATCAGGCTGGCATCACCCGGGGGGCGGGCGACGTCCTGTACGCAGACGGGTACTCGCTGCTCCTGGCCAGCACCGACGACGACCCTGACCATGCCGAGTCACAGGTCTCTGCCATGCTCGGAGCCCAAGCCGAGGGACTGATGTATGGGGTCGCCCGAGAGGACGACGCGGTGTTAGCAGGGATCATCGACGAGGGGATCCCGGCTGTCTTGTTCAATCGGGCGGCGAGCAGCGCGGGGGTCAGCGCCGTCCTGCCGGACGACCACACCGGCACGAGGCTCGCCGTCGAGCATCTCCTTGCGCTCGGTCACACCAAGATCGTCCACGTCGGTGGTCCCGAGGACGTGTCGTCCAGCGTCAACAGACTCGGCGCCTTCGAAGACATGCTCCGGGTCGCCGGTCTAACCGGGAGCCACCACTTCGCCCAGCGTCACATCGAGGAGGAGGGCTACCGGGTCACGCGGATCTTGCTCGAGGAGCGGCCCGACACCACCGCCGTCCTCGCCGCCAACGACCGACTGGCCCTGGGGGCGATCGATGCGATTGTCGCCAGCGGTCGATCGTGTCCCGAGGATGTCTCCGTGGTCGGGTTCAACGACATGCCGTACAGCGATCGGTTCTCGCCTCCGCTCACCACGATACGGATCTCCCAGTACGAGCTCGGGGCGAGGACTGCGCGACGTCTCCTCGAAACGATCGCCGACCCAGGAAGGCCAGCCGAGACCGAATTGGTGGCGCCTGAGCTGGTGGTAAGGGGCTCCACGGCTCCGGCTCGAATCTGACAGTCGCCGACCCAGGGGTTAGGCTCTCTCCTCGCGAACAACCGTTTGTGCAGGCCGAAAAAGCTATGAGAACACGAGAGTCGACGAACCTCGACCGCATGCTCCTCGCCAACATGACCCAGCCGCAGGCTCAGGACGCGCTGGGACGGGGCACAGCCGTGCTCGTCACCGGGAGCATCGAGCAACACGGAGGCCATCTACCGCTGGGCACCGACGCATTCGCCGCCCTGACCATCGCGCTCAGGGTTGGGAGAAGGCTCGACGCCCCGGTTCTTCCGCTCTCATCCGTCGGCGTAGCCCCCTATCACCTCCCCTGGGCGGGATCGCTGACCATCAGCCCGCATACCCTGGCGACCCTCATGCTCGAGGTGTGTGAAGGCCTGTCGAGAGCGGGTGTCCAACGGGTCATCGTGGTCAATTGGCACGAGGGCAACTCATCAGCGATTCGACTCGCTGCCGACATGATCCAGGCGAAGCTCCCGTTGCGGTTGATAATCGCCGAGTCACACATCATCACCAACGGGCTCTTCCCCGATGAGATGGAGTTCACCCACGCCGGATCGATGGAGACGGCGGCAATCCTCGCCCACGACCCTTCGCTGGTTCAGCTCGACGAGCGGGTCGAGGGCGACTCGGTCGATCGTGCCACCGACGGTCATGCGCTATTCCGGCGTCGTGACGTGTTCCCGGTGATGAAGGACTTCAGGGAGGTGGCGGTGACCGGGTGGTACGGCTCACCCGACGCCGTCACCCAGGAACGCTCCCGGGAGATCATCGACGCGGTGGCAGACCACATCGTCGGCTTGGTGGAAGACGTGTGGAAGAGACTGACCGAGCGAGCACCGGAGGTCGAGGACCCCGACGCGAAATGACGACAATGCGCGCCGCTGTGTTGAGGGGATGGAACGACCTGGCCGTCGAAGAGGTCGATATCCCGGAACCGGCGCCGGGCGAAGTCCTGCTCAGGGTCAGGGCTTGCGGGCTTTGTGGCACGGATCTGAAGATGGTGCAGGGGGCGTTCCAGCAGCGGGGCTGGCCGCCGTCGCTGCCCTTTGTCATGGGTCACGAGTGGTCCGGTGAGGTGGTCGCCATCGGTGAGGGGTTGGACGATCTCGAACTGGAGCCAGGTGACAAGGTGGTCGCTGAGAACCACGTCGGCTGCGGACGGTGTCCGATGTGCCGCCGCGGCCGATACAACCTGTGTGAGAAGGCGGGCACCCCGGGGTACCGCCTCTACGGACACACGGCCCCTGGTGCGCTGGCCGAGTACGCGGTGCGCCCGGCGCAGATGCTTCACAAGCTCCCAGACTCGGTCAGCCCCCTCGAAGGCGCCCTCGTCAATCAAGGGTCGATGACCGTTCATGCCCTGCGACGGGTCGGGTTCCTCCCCGGATCAACCGTGGCGGTCTTCGGTCCCGGCCTGCTGGGTCTGCTCACCGCTGCGGTCGCCTCGGCCTCCGGAGCTTCCCAGGTGTTGATGATCGGGCGGGGAGGCCGTCTGGATCTCGCTGCCAAGATGGGCAGTGACGACGTGATCGACTACGAGAACGAGGACCCGGTCGCCGGCGTCCGTCGCCTTACCGGGGGAAAGGGAGTGGATTACGTCTTCGATTGCACCGGCAACCCGGGAGTGCCGGCGCAGGCGATCGGTGCGGTGCGACGGGGAGGCAGGGTGGCCCTGCTCGGACTCACCGGAGGGAAGTCCTCCGAGATCGACATCGACCGTCTGACGCTCGACGAGGTGGATCTCATGGGGATTCGCTCCAGCCCCAATGCCTACCCGGCGATGATCGCCCTGATGCGCTCGGGCAAGGTCGACCTGAGCCCTCTGGTCACTCACGTCTACCCGCTCGAAGCGGTCGGGGAGGCCCTGGCAGCCCTCGAGTCCCGGGAAGCAGTCCGACCCATCGTCGAGATCTGACCATGGCAACGGTTGAGCACCCTCACAATTCGCTGTTCGGCTCCACCGAGTGCACCTGCACCGAGGAGGAGGCCAAAGCCCTTGCCCTCGTGGCCGCCTATCGAGTTGCGAAGGTGTCGGACAGAGCCCCATTTCTCGCCCCCGGCTTCAAGCGGCACCGGGCCGGCTTCACCCACATCGGGGAGCTGTGGGAACACCAGGGGCCGGGCGGGATGGACGATGACTCGATGCGCGATCGGCAGAACATCCTTCTCGAGCTGACCGCCAAGAACGACAAGGTCTGGGGGATCTTCCGGGTGGTGGGTACTCACACCGGATCCCTGTACGGGATCCCGGAAACGGGTCGTCACGTCGATGTCATCGAGGTCGGCCTCTGGCGGGTCGAGGACGGTCTCATCGCCGAGGCGTGGTACTTCGGGGACGAGCTCGGTCTGCTGAGGGCGCTGGGGCTCAACCCACCGGACCTGACCATCGCGGAGTAGGTCTGACTGCTCGGCACCCGCACTGCTCGCCGGGCGTCGCGCCCGACGGCCCTGGCGTCTGGAAAGTGATGTCGTGACGACCGAATTCGCGCTGGTGCTGTTGGTGATCGCGATCGCCTACCTGGTCAAGGGTGTAACCGGGATGGGTGGGCCGCTTCTCGCCGTCCCCTTCATCGCGGGTCTCACCAGCGTCGAGTACGCGGTCGTCGTCCTCTCGCTTGCGAACATGGTCTCCAACGGATGGCTGTTGTGGGAGCACCGGGCCGGGGCGCGCGGAACCGGCTTCGTGATGATCCCCTTCCTCGCCGTCGGGACCGGTGCGACGATTGCGGGCACCTGGATCCTCACCGAGGTCGACGACCGGATCCTCTCCGTTGTCATCGCCATCCTGATCGGCGTCTATATATGGCGCTATCTGGCCGACCCGCACTTCGGGCTGAAGAGGGCGACGGCCCGCCGGTTGGCAGCTCCGATGGGACTGGTCGGAGGTGGTCTGCTCGGGGCCACCGGCACGGCCGGGCCCCTGATCGCCACCTATCTGCACAGCATCAGGATGGCCCGATCCTCCTTCATCCACATGATGAGCCTCACCTTCTCGGTCTTCGGCCTGATCCAGTTGCTGACCCTGGTCGTCCTGGGGGCGTTCACCCCGGAGCGAACGGCTCAGGCACTCTGGGCCATCATCCCGGTCGCCGCGATGACCTTCGTCGGCACTCGAATCGGGAGGCTCCTCGACCAGAGGGCGTTCGAGTTGGTGGTTCTAGCCTTGCTGGGGTTTGCGGCTGCCCGCCTGCTCTGGTCCGTTCTCGGCTGAGCGGCGCTAGATCCGTTCCCCCCGGGAGGTGTGGAGCAGACAGGCGGTGAGACGGCCGCCTCCGATGTCTTCGAGCTCCACCGGCTCGACGGGGGAGAACTTGATGGTCACCTTGCTGCCATCGGTCGACATGGTCTCGAGGGCGGCTCTCATCGCAGGTGGGACGTCACCGCCGTGGAAGGCAGCGCTGACCGCGGACGCCGCGGCCTCGTCGTGGAACACCAGTGTGGCGTCGAACTCGGACCGACGTTCCACGTCGGTGAGCCCTTCGAGCAGGGTCTCGTGGTTCTGCAACCAGGCGACGGCGTCATCGACCTCCCAGCCACAGGAGGGCGTGGCCACCGGGCAACGTGTGTGGAATCTGCATCCCTCGGGCGGGTTGGCAGGGTCGGGGACCGTCCCGTGCAGGCCCCTCATCTCGGATTCCTCCGAGTTGATGTCGGGGTTGGCGGCGAGGAGTGCCTCTGTGTACGGGTGACGGGGCTCTTCGAACAGCTCCCGGGCGGTGCCCTGCTCGGCCACCTTGCCCAGATACATCACGGCGATGCGGTCGCTCATCAACCGAACCACACCGAGGTCGTGACTGATGAACAGGTAGGTGAGCCCTCGCTCCTTCTGCAGGTCGTGGAGGAGGTTGAGGATCTGAGCCTGCACTGACACGTCCAACGCAGAGGTGGGCTCGTCGAGCACGATGAACTCGGGATCGAGGGCGAGTGCACGAGCGATCGAGACCCTTTGTCGTTGACCGCCGGAGAACTGATGCGGATATCGATACAGGTGCTGGCGGCCCAGCCCCACGCTCTCGAGCAGGGAGACGACACGCTCGGTCAGCTCCTGGCCCGAAGCCTCGTTGTGGACGCGAAGCGGTCGAGCCACGATGTCCTTGACCAACTGTCTCGGATTCAATGAGCTGAATGAGTCCTGGAAGACGACCTGACAATTGCGACGGTATGTTCGCCAGCTCTGCCCCGATAGCTGATCGATGCGGTAGTCATCGTCGATCCTCGCTACCTCTTTCAGCTGCTGGGGGGTGCGCTCATGGCCGAAGATGGCCTCTATCTCGTCGAGGCGGGCGGCGTCCTCGTCGGGCAGCCTGAAGTAGATCTTTCCCCTGGTCGCCCCTGTCAGCCCGCTGATACAGCGGCCCAGCGTCGTCTTCCCGCACCCCGACTCTCCCACGAGGCCCAGAGTCTCCCCGGCGCGGATGTCGAAAGACACTCCGTCGACGGCCCTGACATGACCAACCACCCGCTGAAGCGCGCCCTCTCTGATCGGGAAGTACTTTTCGACCCCGCGAACCGAGATCACCGTGCGCTCGGCCATGGAGCGCCCGGTCATGCCCTGATTGGAGCGGAGAGAGGTCACGAGACCCATCTCTCGAGTATGGGGAGAACGGCGGACGTGTCACTCGAGCCGTAGGCGAAGCAGGCCACCGTGTGGCTTTCCCCCACCTCGATAGTCTCGGGATCAACAGTCCGACAGATCTCGGTCGCGTACGGGCATCTTGTGTGGAAATGACATGATGGCGGAGGTTCCACCAGCTCCGGGACATTGCCGGCGATGGCGACCAGCTCGCCACGGCGGTGGGCAGCAGAGGGAACCGCGGCCATCAGCCCGCGGGTGTAAGGATGCTTCGGGTTCCGAAAAACCTCCTCCGTGGTGCCTGTCTCGACGATGCGTCCCGCGTACATCACGGCCACTCGGTCACATATCTCCTTGACCAAGGAGAGATCGTGGCTGATATAGAGGACGGAGGTCTCGAGACGCTCTTGCAACTCGGCGATCAGCTCGAGGATCCGGGCCTGGATGGTGACGTCGAGGGAGGTGGTGGGCTCGTCGGCTATGAGCAAATCGGGGTTGCAGGCGAGTGCCTGTGCGATCAGGACCCGCTGTTTCATTCCCCCCGAAAGCTCATGGGGGTAGCTGTCCATGATCTTGCGCGGGTTGGGGATCTGGACCTCCGTCAGCGCATGTGCGACGAACTCGTCGATCCTCTCGTCGAGCTTTGCCGCCTTGGAGCGAAGAGGAGGGAAGTTGAGGAGGAAGCGCTCTAAGCCGTTGGTTTGCTGGTTGGCCGCACGGCGGATGATTCTTTGTGGGATCGCCGGTCCCAGGCCTTGCAGGATCTCATCGGACCTGTGCTGGTAGAAGACCTCGGCGATCTGGCTCCGGATCGAGAGAGCAGGATTGAGCGCCTTCCCCGGGTCCTGGAAGATCAACGCGATGCGATCGCCGCGGATACGCAACATGTCCTCATGTGGGACCTTGAGGAGGTCGATCGGATCCTCGTTGTTGCGACGGGCTTCCGTGGACCAGAAGTCGATACGGCCCCCGGCATAGATCCCTGGCGGACTCGGAACGAGCCGGATGAAGGCGCGGGCCGTCACGCTTTTCCCGCAACCCGTCTCACCCACCAACCCGAGAGTCTCGCCGTCGCGGATCTCGAAAGAGACACCGTCGACGGCATGTACCAGACCAGCCTTGGCCTGGAAGTGGATCTGGAGGTCACGGACAGAGGCGACGAGCGGTCTGGTCGCCAGCCCGGTGCCGTCTACCGTAGCCTTCACGCAGTGGCCGCCCTTTCTCTGTTCGACCGGTGGGCCGCTTCACCACCTCGAGGAGGGGAGTCATACGTGGTGACGACACCGGCCATTCGGAATCGAGGAGTGGAGACGAGGTGACCCATCATCCCGAACGCGTCCCTCGCGAACCGTGGTACCGATGGCCGAGATCAAACACGACCAATAAACCATGAGCCGACGTGTTGAGTTCTCACCATCCTCCTCCACGAGCAGCAATCGATTGCTGGACCGCCACAGCACGATATAGCATCGGCATGCGGGGTGCAACAGACGGTCCGGCCGAGCTTCCCGGTCCGGTTCCGGTGGTCGACCTAGCCGACGGTGACGCCTCGCTCGCTGAAAGCGCCGCGAGCCGGTCTCCCCGGATCCGGGCCGCTGATGGGAGCGCCGGCACAAGAAAGAGGAACGTGATATGAGCGAAGCGAGCAGGGAGGATTTGGGCTGGATCGAGGGTAAGGACAGACGGCTCGAGGTTCTTTCTCCAGCACCCCTAGTCCTTTCGACTCCGGTCAGATTGCTTGCCGGAAAACGCATCACGGACAAAGAATCCATGTTCGTGCGGAACATCCAGGATCTGGCCGAGGCCCACAGCCTCGAACCCCGGCCAATCGAGGGATGGGAGATCGAACTGACCGGCCTGATCGATCCCTCGCGACTGATCATTCACGCCGAAGAACTGCTCGAGATGGACCAGGTCGAACACGAGATGGTGCTCCAGTGCTCGGGCAACGGCCGGAGTCAATACCAAGGCACCCCAGGAACACCCTGGAAACAGGGCGGGTTGGCCAACGTCCGCTTCACGGGTGTCCCGCTATCGGCGGTGCTACAGAAGCACAACGTCAGAGTCGACCATCAGGTGAAGTACGTGACTGCTGCCGGCGCGGACCTGCCCATGGGACACGAGTTTCAGGCCCTGGAGCACAGCCTGCCGGTGGCAGATGTCCTGGAAAAGAGCATTCTTGCTTTGAGCCTCAACGGTGAGCCTCTGCCCGGCATCCATGGTGGGCCGGTGCGTCTGGTAACGCCGGGCTTCTTCGGCACGATGCAGCTGAAATGGCTGGCACGGCTGCGGTTCGAGATCGACGAGTCTCCATGCTTTTACCACGCCATTGAGTACCGCGTGCCGCTTTCCCCGGTCAAGCCAGGTGAACAGTTCCGGTTCACGCTGGAGAACAGCAGACCGACCTGGTTCATTCGTCTTATGAGTTACGTCCTCGACCCCGAGCCGGGGGCAGAACTGGCAGCAGGCCCGGTCACCGTCAGCGGCGTCGCCTACAACGATGGCTCGGCGCGCCTGGAATCGGTTCTGGTGTCGTCAGACGGCGGCCAAAGTTGGCAGCCTGCCGAGTTTCAAGCGCCCGAGAGCCCGTATGCGTGGTATCAGTGGAGGACGCAGGTGAACCTCGAGCCCGGCATCCGTGAGATCTGGTCGCGAGCCTTCGACGCTCATGGGCGCACCCAGCCGCTCGATGGCTCAGTCTCTTGGAACCCCAACGGTTACGAGTGGACCGGCGTGTTCAAGACCGAAGTGACCGTGGCGTGACAGAAGCAACAGCTATGGGGCCGATGCTTCTTGAGGGTGCTCGAAGACGACGGAGCCGACCGCGAGATCATCTTCATCAATGCTGGGGCACATCTGCGGCGGCAATTCGAGTCCGTGAGGCCGATTGGGTGAACCAGGGGTCTCTTCTTCGGAACGCCCGACGAAAAGGGCCCACTCGTAGGCCAGATCCCGTTTTCATGATCAAAGGCAAGCACGACCACCTCGCCCCATACTGGGCCTCGGCCAGCTTCCGCCGGCTGAAGGAGAAGCTGACCCCCCGAATCGAGTCACGAGTGAGCGCTTGATCGGGGTGATTCTCGGTCTCGTGACAGGAGCGCTGTTCGCAACCGGCTCGGTGCTGGCGCGCGTCGGCCAGCGGCATCGTCCCCAGGACGACGGGCTGCTGATGACGATCCTGATCAATGTGCTCGTGCTCGGGCTGATCTCGTTGACGGCCACCGCTCCCCCGTGGAGCACCGCAGGTGTGATTGGGCTCGCCGTCGGCGGGGTCCTGGGGTCAGTGATGGGACGATTTGCCAACCTGCGGGCGGTGCGTCTGGTGGGCGCGACTCGCAGTAGCGCCTTCATGACGGGTAGCCCTCTCGTGGCAGCGGTCGCCGGATGGCTCATCCTCGGCGAGAGTGTCGAGGTGGTCGACGCAGTGGGTGGGCTCGTGGTCATCGCCGGTCTCCTCGCACTGGTCCGGGCTCGAGCGACACCAACGTCGGTATTCGACGGGGTCGCCGCTCCGGCCAACTCGAGAACCCGACGGCTCGGTTTCACCTTCGCCGCCGCAGCACCCGTGTTCTTCGGCCTCGGGTTCGTGGTCAAGAAGTGGGGGCTGACTCGCTTCGACGACGGCGTAATCGGCGCCCTCATCGGTGCGCTCACCGCGCTCATCGTTGTGGTCACCCTCGACTTGCTCGCCGGCCGAATCGGGCGCCGGGGCCGGGAGAATTTTGGACAGATCCCGTGGTGGTTCGTGGCCGCCGGCGTCGCCATGAGCGGGGCCCTCCTCACCCAGTTCGCAGCATTCTCCTATCTCGACGCCTGGCTGG
>Ga0326597_10014925_pt1 | contig 10167 bp, 7 predicted proteins | sample RVTome_12_FD_203789 | JGI IMG/M metagenome (GOLD analysis project Ga0326597, IMG submission 203789) | Soil microbial communities from uranium-contaminated site in the Upper Colorado River Basin, Wyoming, United States - RVT100D185 | ecosystem: Environmental > Terrestrial > Soil > Contaminated >...
GAGTATTTGGTCGTCTGTGTGCCGACGTAGAGCGGGTGATCCGTCGGGAAGTTCACGTGATTGAGCTGCTGGACTACGGGGATCGAGAGCAGCTCGGCCAGTTCCACGAGATGCCCCACCGCTTCGGGATTGCGGCCGAGGTATTTGGTCGCGATCAGCGGGCTCTGCGCCGCGATGAGCAGATCGGCCGTTTTCTCCAGCGACGCCTGATCGGCTTGCGTCTTGGTCGCCGGTTCCAAGGGTCCGGCCGGCAACTGTGTCGACTCCAGCGCTTCGCACAGCCACTCGCGCGGCAAGGTCAGATAGACCGGACCGCGCGGCTCGCTCATGGCGATTTTGTAGGCGCGCGATACCACCGCAGCGAGATTCTGATTGGTTCTGACTTCGTAATCCCACTTGACGAATTCCCGGACGACATTGCCCTGGTCCCGGGACTCCTGGCGCCAGTGAATATTCTGGCTCTTGCCGCCGCGCAGCTCACCCTCAGTGATCGGCGTGCGTCCGGCTACGAGGAACAACGGCACGTTCGAAGAATTCGCATTCAAGATGCCGCCCAAGGCGTTGGCAGTGCCCGGCAACGTGTGCACGAGCACCATCTGCGGCTTTTGCGTCACATTGTAATAACCATGCGCCATGGAAACCGCGGCCATCTCATGCGGCACGACGATCGGGCGAATACCGCGCGGATCTTCCCCGCCACCTTTCGCCAGTGCCTCGATGATCGGACCGTGGTCGGTGCCGGTGTTCGCGAACATGTACCGAACCACACCGAGCGCTCGCACCTGCTCCAGAAAAGCTTCGGCTCCTGTGCTGACGGGAATTGTCTTCGCACTCTGCTCGGCCATGGATGTTTCCTTTCTCAACCCGGATCGACTAAGGGAATCCTCGGAAAGTTGGCCCAACTCTGTCAAGAACGGGATGATTTTTCAAGGTGACATTTATAAATGCGAAGAACCCACCGGGCAAAGCCGCAACCAAGATCCGGAATATCTCGCGCAAAGACGCAAAGAAGAGCATTATCATTTCGAGCGAAGAGAGAAATCTTTCCTAGATCCCTCGCATGCGCTCGGGATGACAGGCCTTGGGCCTGTCGCTTAGCGTCTTTGCGCCTTGGCGAGAGGAATGTCCGAATCCGAGAATCTTCGACTCGCAGATAATTTACGCGAACTTTACTGAAATAGCTCGCTGGAAGTCATTCTCCCCAGAAATAGATCCGAGCGGCGGATGGCTTCTTCTCTATCCTCTGGGGAAATGGTTATCGCCTTTTTGGCGAACCTCTCGCAGTAGCCGCACTTCTCGCAGGAGACATAGCGGCAGTCGATCTTCTTGAGGCCGTTAAAAAATCCATCGAGCTTTTGATTGTCGATAAAGGTCTTCTCGGCGGCAAAGATCGCATCCCCCATCTGGCGCAGGTTTTCTCTCGCGCTGGGATCCATAGATTTGGCTCCGGGCACGAACCGGTGCTCGGTCCTTCTTGTGTGCAGGCAGATGATGTCCGCCAGGTTCCCTTGATATTGCCTTTCGCTGTAGGCCTTTACTCGTTTTAACAGGCCCCTTGCCGTCAGGGAGCGATCGACGAGCTTGAACTTGCTGATGCCGATTTCTTCATAGTGATGGAGATCTTCCGGCCTGATCCATCCGGATTTGATAATCTCCACGGGATTATTCACCCGGATGTTTTTGCAGTTGACCAGGCAGGAATCGACATAGGCGCCGCCGGCCTCCTCGTGCGGCTGCGAACCGTGGGAGGCCAGGTTGGCATGATAATTAGCGAAGGGACAGCCTCTCAGGCAGGCGAGATTGGCGAACACCTGTATCTCACAGCGGAGGTTTTCTCGCATCAGGCGGAGCATCTTGAAGTCGCGGCTCGGCCCATCGTCGGGAATGACCACTTCGTCGGCGCCGAGATCTTCCCAGAACTTTGCTTTCTCCAAGGAATCCACGTTGGCATATTTGCCGACACAAACCTTGAGCGTGGGAAACTGTTTCTTGATGATCTGAGCAATGAAGGGGATGGTTACAGTCACCATATCCGGGGCTTGCTCCGCCACCCACTCAAGGTATCTGATGATCGCCCGGTGAAAGTCGCCGCCGTACTCCCGATTGCCCAGACAGGCGGTATTGACCAGGTAGTTGAATTTGAAACCAAGGCGCTGCGCCTGCTTTATATGGTTCGTCGCTCGCTCCCGATCCACTGTCGGCAGGAGGGAGGCCTGACGCCCGCTTCCGACTACCTCCGTGGGAACACTTCCGTAGAGCCATCTTGCGCTGGGATATTCTCTAAGACGAAAAAGATAATCGTTCTCCCATGTCGTCGGCACGGAAAGTATCATGGTCTTCTCCTCCCTGAAGCAAGCGAAGTACGCGAGATTGAAATTGTCTTGGGATTGTTGGAAGGTGAAGCAGAATAAATGCCAAGATCGTAAACGCTTCTCTTATTACACGATTCCTGGAAAAAGATTTTCAGCGCTAAGAAAAACAGGTCGTCGTTTCCCTATCTTGGGAAAAGTTCTCTCGCATTGACCGTGATCACGCTGCCCCCTCGCTCCGCGCTTACACTTCGACAATATCTCGCTTCGTGCTCTCGACGAACGCGACCACATCGTCCCGTTCGGCCTGCGGCACTTTGAACGCCTCCAGCGTGGCGTTGAGATGCCCCAAGAATGCCGACCAATCGCTTTCGCTGATCTTCATGCCTTTATGCGAGGTCTTCATATCCCGCCCGGTGTAATACAGCGGCCCGCCTGCGCTGGCGCAGAGAAAATCGACCAACAACTGCTTCTCCCGGCGCACGCCGTTCTCGCCCCGATTTTGCCAGAAGCGAGCCAGGCGCGAATCCCCTTGCAGGCGCGGCAATAGATCGCCGCAGACCGCAGCGATGGCGTCATAGCCGCCGAGACGTTCGTAGAGTGATTTATCAGGCATAGTTTTATCACCTTCCAGCAGGCTGCCGAAAACAATTCCAAAAAGAGAAGTCACCGCGGAGGCGCTGAGAACACCGAATCACAATGAACTGCGGCTACAACCCTTCGCGCGATTGATGCCTGCTTTTGCGTCGACATATAGAACAGAGAAAAAGTCTACGAGCATTCCCGGAATCCCCACACCGACAGTTTCAACGGCAGGCGTTGTTAACATTTTTCCGCTCCCATCACCCAACTTTGCCGAATCCATCGATATGTCACTTTCTCCCTACGGGCTATTGCTCTGCTTCCTTGATTCCCAACAAGGGTCTTAACAAACTACGCTCTTCAGTCGGAAGCTCCAGCAAAATACGCTGATCATGTGTCTCAAGATATCTCACGGCAACATCCAAAAGACGAAGGGGGACTTCAAACTCCGGTTGATTTGCTACATGTTCGCGCCAGACTTCAAGCCAAAAATGTCTTACCGCACTAGTAATCATGGGTGAGTCTAGTGGAGGGATGCTGCGTACGAGTGCCTGTCCTAAGAATGAGGCAGCTCCATACTTATTATGAAGCTCAATTAATGTCTTGATGCGCTGGCGGTACAGTACTTCGTCGCGCACGTTCTTAAAAAACTGTGTCACAATGTCTTTGGCATCGTAACGACTAGTCTTACCTGCCTCCGCAAAGCGACTCAATGCTTGTTGAAGAACTCCTATACCTTGCTCCCAGCGATTGAGGGCAAACAGCGCCTCCGCGTGGTATGCGAATACATCGGGGGAATTTTCACCGAGTTCAATAGCCTTTTCAATCGAGATAAGAGATTCTTCCTTACGACCAAGATTGAAGCACGTTACACCGCGATGTACCCAAACATGTGCGTAGTTTGGGTTTAACTCCACTGCTTTATCGTATGCGGCCAATGCCGCTTCGCCACGATCCAGTTGTTCAAGCAACATGCCGCGACGTAACCAGGTGTTGGCGTTATTCGGGTCTAGGTCAGCTGCCTTGTCGAAGGCCGCCAAGGCTTCGTCGTGCCGATTTAGACAGCTTAGTACTCTCCCGCGATTTCGCCAGGCCTCCGAGTCCTTAGCGTCAAACGTAATGGCTTTATCTAACGCCACTAAGGCTTCCTCATTTCTGCCTAGGACACCAAGCGCTATGCCGCGATGCACCCAGGCGTGCGCGTAATTTGGGTCTAGGTCAGTTGCTTTCTCAAACGCGGCCAATGCCTCCTCGTCACGGCCCAGTCGGTCAAATAACGCGCCCCGGCGGAACCAGACATCTGCGTCATTCGGTTTTAGTTCGGCTGCTTTATCAAAAGCTGCTAAGGCTTCGTTTTGACGCTTCAGACGGCCAAGTGCAATCCCACGATTTAGCCAGGCTTCAGAGTCATTGGCGTCTAACGCAATGGCTTTGTCAAAGTCCACCAAGGCTTCTTCATTTCTGCCTAGTACACCAAGTGCTATGCCGCGATGTACCCAGGCATGTGCGCGATTGGGGTCTAACTCAACCGCTTTATCAAACGCGGTCAATGCCTCTTCGTCACGATCCAGTCGGCCAAGTAACATGCCGCGAAGCATCCAGGCGCGTGAGTTATTCGGATGCACCTCAATCGATTTGACAAATGCGGCCATTGCGTCTTCATCGCGATTCAACTTCCTAAGTTCTATACCACGACTTATCCAGGCCTCTGCGTTTCCAGGATCTACCTGAAGCCCTTTATCAAAGGCTGCCAACGCGTCTTTGTGGCGACCCAGTCTAGACAAGTAAATTCCTTGCCGCCGAAGATCCGCTGACTGCCCCCGAATGGCTACCAATTCTTCTGTTACGTGTAGTGCATTTTCATAATCTCCTTTGCTAACGCAAGACTGAAAGTCCTTGAGACACGCTGCTACTCGTAGATCTTCCTGTCCTTCATCGTAGGCCCTGATTGCATACGAAACATACTCGCGTTCGACGGAAGCATCAGGTTGAAGCGCAAGCAATCGCTGCTCCAGCTCCCTCCGAGAATGCCAGAGGCGCAAGAAGTCAACAAGGAGGCGGATAGGGCCTCCCCGGTTTTTCTTAAGTTCAATACAGAGTCGCATTAACGGTTCGCGAAGTTCGTAAAACGACTCTCGGCCGCTGGCTTCTGAACCCACGTAACCAGCCTCACGTAAATATTTGAGCTGGCCAGCGGCTGTCTGATGGGTCATAAAACAACGTCGGGCAATCTCTTTTACGGGAACAGCGCCTCGTTGATCGCAAAGATACTCCACGATTTTTCTTTGTTGCGGCGAAAGCCAAGCCATCCGTGCCTGGTAGTACGGAGTCAGATCATCAAGCATGTGCATGAATGGATTAATAAGTTCGTCGAGCGACTCCCTCGTCAAGAACTCTGAGAAGATAACGTAAACTCGGTGATTACCCCCGGCGAGGTGGTGGACAGCTCGGATGCGAGCGCGCCCAGTTGGTGTCTGAACGAAAGATGCCAAGGGATCGTCTTTTAGAAAGCTGGCGATGTTCTTCACCAAGGCGACCGCCTCTTCAAACTTTAGTTCTTCGAGGTGATAAAGTCGGAAAAAACCGTAAAATGGAGATGTTTGCAGGGAAACGCCGCTGAATAAACTTTGGGAAGTGGCGAGCATCGTGCAGAATTCATTTTCCTGCAGGAACGATCGAAGCCTCTTCTGTCCCTCTGAACTCAGGCCTTTAAAAAGCTCATCCAAGTTTTCCATAATTAGGAAGAGCGTCTTGTCGCCGACAAACCCTTTGAGCAGAGCCGCGGCCTTACGCTCAGCGACGCTTCGAGATGAGTCATAGAGCTTTTGTAAAGCGTCCACTGGAAACGCTTCCGTATAGTTTTCGCTCAACGCCCGGCAGATGCGTAATAGTAGATCCAAGAAGGAGGTTACCCCCCACTCTTCCTCCCGCAACCAAGCGGTTAGCGCGCGTTCTCGGAGTTCAGCGATTGCATTGACGCGATAATAAATGAGCGAAATAAGGTGCGACTTACCGATGCCGCGAGGTCCAATAAGCAAATTATGGTGTTTGGCCGGCGTGACGATGCTTTCGCGAATTAAGTCAACGATGCGTTCTGCCAGCGCGTGGCGCTGGACAAAAAGTGCCTCCAATGTCGCAGGCTGCATGAGGCTGGGAGTAAAGCGGGACAGAAAAGTTGAACCCATGTTAAAGCCCCCTTTGGAGGCGCCAGGATCGTTGTATCAGAGGAAAACGGAAACTAAACGTTCCGTTCTCATTCTGGACGACATAGTGGTCGCGCCGCAGCTTGGTGAGCACGTTCCGTACCGCTTCTGAGTCTTCCGTCACGATCTGAGACTTAACCAGGTTAAACAAGTCAGAAAAACTAATCGCTTCTTTCGACACACACAGGACATCCAAAATCCGCAGCGCAAATCTTTTCTCTTCAACGTCATAATAGGTGTCGAGCCTGTCCCGGTAATAGGACATATGCCATCGGTCATCGGAATCTGTGAGACAGGTCGATACAACGCGTGCAACGATGTCGGGGCTGATTTTGCCGCCTAGATTCTTAATTTGGTCCACAACGTGGTGGATGTAGTGAGGAATGCCGTCGACTGCCGCAGCAACTTCTTTCGCTGTCGTATCAAGATCGTCTCCTGTTATGTTCTCTCCTTTGAGTAGCAGCAGCGCCAGATTCACGTCGTCAGGAAATACCAAGGGGTCTACGTCGACCATGTACATATCGTTCGTCGGATCATTCGCGTAACCCGAACGTCTAAGCGAAGAAATCAGCAAGTGCAATCCGATCGATCCGGTGAACACCATGCGGATTTTCGGATGCATCTGACGCAGGGAACGGAGGGTGTCGAGCACCTCCATGGCTGTTTGTTCGCCCTCGCGTTCCTTGTTGTTGAAAAGCATTAGCGGCATTTCGTCCCAAAAGAAGAGCACCAATCGATCTTGCTGTGTCATCAGATCGTTGACGGTTTCGATCAAGAGCGTCTTCCAATGAGGCGCAGTCAAAGCCGGAAGCTTGAATCCTTCAAACTCTGCGCCGCCAAGGTGCGCGAGGATGCGCCTCGCTTTTTCTGCGGTCCGTTTTTGCCGGCTCAAATACTCCTCCACGTCGAAAAAAACGCTCTCTACGAACTCCAAAGATGTGTGGACTTTCTCAAGGTCCCTAGGCGTCTTGTTTCCAGGGATAGCCAAAATTCCGCCAGGAACTGCTGACATCATTTTTTTCACGATATGGGTTTTACCCATCCGCCGCTCGGCCGTGAGTACCAAGCTCTGTCGCGCAATGATCTCCCACAAGCGGCGAACAAAATCGTCGCGACCAATGATTTCAGAGACCGGAAGCTGGCCGCCAGGGTTGGATTTCATACGGCATCTTTCCTTTCAGTTTGATCGGAATGATTATATACGTCAGTTTCATCGTATGTCAATAATAACGTACGTTTTTCTTAATGAAAATAATCCTTACAACTCAACATGTTACAGCGCAACTGAATTTTTTTGAGGATGCAGTACTATTTCAGCTAGGATTCTGACCTTAGTTAAGATCGCACAAGGAGGTGATGATGAGCCAGATGAATGTGACGAAAAAGATAGATGTTCCCGCGGAGCATTGGGGTCGCCTGTTCGCGCCCAGCGCCTGCCCCGTGATGATTACAACGGTGGATGGCGAGGGTCGGATCAACGCCGCATCCTTCGGCACCTGCGTGCGGGTTCGCCACGATCCGTCGCCAGGGTCAAACTTCGACGTGGCCGATGGCGGAAATCCGGATCAACCAGGCTTGGGTGAAGCAAGTCGATAGGCCACGGCCAATGCGGGTCCCTCAGCTGATCCCTCCAAACTTCAAGTGGCCGTTCAGCAAACCTGGCGACGGACCCCTATGGGTTACCGAATAGTGAAATCAAAAAGCCCGCGTCGTCCAAAGTTTTTACGAAGCTGTTATCGTAGAACCGTTCCGGCTCGGCGTTTCGCGCGTTGCTGTTTTTAGAGACCTTTAAAGCTTTGTCGACGATTTCTCGTTTCACGTACGGCCGCGTGGGGATGTGCGGAATACCGGTACGGTAGCTTTCGAGCAAAATCTCGCGGTCGCTGATGCGCGCGTACTTGCCGATGACCTTGAGAGCGTATTCAGTATCGCGCCGCAGCAACGCCAGCCCTTCCAGATAGCTTTTGAAAAAGGCGAGCACGATCTCCGGATTTTGCTTAAGCCAGCTTTCCTTGCCGGCGAGCCCGCCGTAGCCGAAAAGCATTTTCATTTCCATGAGATTGATGATTTCTCTGAAGCCCAATTTCTGCGCGATCAGACCGTAGGGCGGCGAGATGATCGCCGCGTCGACAATCCCCTGCTGAAGCGTGTGCACGCGCGCGTCCGTGCCACCAACGTAGAGAATCTTGTACTCGTTATCTTTTACACTGAAGTGGCTGAGCGCATCGCGGATGCCGTACTCTGAAGCCGAGCCTGCGCTGCTCGCGGCGATGACCTTGCCTTTCAAGTCCGTCGGTCGTTGCAGCGTCGGCTTGCCAAAGATTTGAAAATAATAGTAGTCGTAAAAGGACCCGATCACAACGGAGCTTGCGCCGGCGAGGCGCGCATCGACCGCCGACGCCACGTTGAACCGGCCGAGTTGAATCGACTCCGACTCCAGCGCCAGCGCGATCTTCGACCCGCCGGCAAGGTAAATTAGCTCAGTTTCAAGACCGTATTTCTTGAAAAATCCCCTATCCTCCGCCGCCCACAGCGGCGCCTGCGTCGTCGTGATGGCGCTATAGCCGATGCGAATCTTCGTCGCGGCCGGGAGCGGGACGGGAAGCGAACAAACAAGGGCGGCACAGACGACCCCAACGAAGACGTACATCGCCCTCAGTTTCATAATACCCTCCTTAGCGGTACGCGCTAACCCATGCCTAATCGCGGTCGGCGATCATTTGGAGTTCAGACCCGGCGGCGCCGCTTACTTCTTGTAAAGCTGCTCCACGAAGCCGGACTTCACGATCTCGTCGATCAAGCTTAAGTCCCAGTTGTCCTTTTCGCTCAACTTCTTTGCCTGTGGGAAATCGAGGGCCGCCAAATCTAACAGGGCCCGCACCGCGTCGGAGTGAGGCCGCAGGTCCTTTTCCGCCCGGGTTGAAATCTCATCGTACAGGTAGGCCATGATGCCGAGATCGGGATTCCGCACGTACTTGGAAAAAATCTTCAGGCTCTCCTCTTTGTTGGATTTCAAATAACGAATGCCTTCCATGTAGCCGCGCAGAAAGCGCAGCGCCTGCGGCCGGTTCTTCTGGATAAACGCCGTCGTCGTGTTCAAGCCGCCGGCGACGTTGGCCACGTCGATCCTTGACAGAATTCTCATGCCCGCTTTCTCGGAGATCAGGTCCGAAGGAGGCGTGAACATCGACGCGTGAATCACCCCAGCCGAGAGCGCCGCCACGCGGGCCGCGGGACCGCCGTCGCCCACGGAAAGAAACGTTACGTCTTTGCCCGCGTCCATGCCGTTGTCGCGCAAGAGCTTGACGACCCGCGCGTAGGCGGCGTCGCGCCCCGGCGTGATGCCGATGATCTTCCCCTTCAGGTCGCGAATGGTTTTGATGTTGGGCTGGACGACGATGGAATATCCCAGCGTGTTGGTCGTCACGCCGACGCGAGTAAGGCTGGCCCCCTGGAGAATCGCTGTCGTAATCCCCAAATCCGATCCGAACACGAAATCGACGCTGCCGCTAATTAGCGCGGCGACCGTACGCGACCCGCCGCGCAGAAAAATCAGCTCGACGTCGAGGCCATACTTCTTCCAAATCCCCTTGTCTGCGGTCACCCAGGACGCGGCGAAGCCAGTGGCCAACGACGGATAGCCGACTCGGAAAGCCTCGGCACCGGCGCGCGATGGGGCGGTCGCTAACAGCAAGAGTGCAACGATCAACAGCGTTTGTAATCGACCTTTCATTGGTTCTCTTGCATGCGATAGTTCCAGTCGTTCCAAACGTTCCAGTCGTTCAAGCTCTCACCTCTATTCCTTCCCCGCGACGCGGGGGAGGATGCAAGAAGGGGGCTGGAACGGTTTGAACTACTGGAACGACTGGAACGTTTAGAACATATCGCTACGCCGCCGCGGCGTTTTTGTATGGATACTTCTCGCAAAGTTCCTTCCACTTCGCTGCCATGTATTTGGCGTGGTCGTAGATCTCCTGCGGCACGACGCGGAACGGCGGGCGTAGCGGTCCCGGCGTGCAGTAGCCCGATTCATTCATCGCGAGTTTGTGCGCATTCTCACGCCAGAAGAGATC
>Ga0326597_10014926_pt1 | contig 10167 bp, 8 predicted proteins | sample RVTome_12_FD_203789 | JGI IMG/M metagenome (GOLD analysis project Ga0326597, IMG submission 203789) | Soil microbial communities from uranium-contaminated site in the Upper Colorado River Basin, Wyoming, United States - RVT100D185 | ecosystem: Environmental > Terrestrial > Soil > Contaminated >...
GAGTCCGATCAGCGCCATCTGGGGATTGAGCGGATTGGCCTCGATCGCCACGAACCGTCCCCCCGGCTTCAGGACGCGCCTGACCTCCCGAACGACCTGCGGCGGGTCCGAGACATGATGGAGCGCGTCCCTGCAATAGACGACATCGAATGCGTCGTCCTGAAACGGGAGCCGTTCGCCTTCAACCGCCGCGAATCGAACATTTGATCTGCCGTAGCGCTCTTGAGCGATCCGGCGAGCCAGGGCCGTTCCTGAACATGAGATGTCCACCCCCACGACCAAGTCAGCTCGCTCGGAGAGGAGGATCGAATCGCCTCCCTGCCCGCAACCCAGCTCCAGCACACTCCCCATCCGCGCCGGAAGTTCGGCCTGTCTGAGCAGGCGATCCTCATAGTAGCGAAACACCGGATGGCCCAGTTTGTGCGCAACCCGCCTGGCATCCGCGTACTTGTCGTCGTAGAAGGCCGTCTGAAGCCTCTTCTGCTCAGTCGCGCCCATTAGACGGTGCTCGGTTGGGCTTGAGAGCCGTCGGGCGATAGCCCGCTCGCGGGCCCTCCCCGAAAAGCGTCCAGGAACCCCTGAAGCTCGGAAGGGTCATCCGCATCGAGCGCAGCGGAGCCCACGCCCAATCGGGCCAGGTACTCGGCCACCTGTGGAGCGGGGATCAGCTCCCCGATCAGCGTCTTTGTGGCGACGATCGTCCTGCCGGACGCTCGAATCAACTCTTCGCAGATCGACTGGGTTGGTCTCATCTTCATGCCGTACAGGTTGACGGGCGAGGCCACGATCCGGATCGGTGCCCCCCACCGGTCCAGGGCCGGCAGAAGGGTCCCGAGGTTATGGGTCTCCAGGGCTGGCTCGGCGCGGAACCGGCGCCGAGCCAGGTCGGCGAAGCGGAAGACCAACGGCGCGTTATCGAACGCGAGCGCGAGGTCGGTGATCTGCGCGCTCAGGAAGATCGCCCTCGGCCTGTAGCGATGGAAGGGGGCAAGCTCGAGGTCGAGAAGCACGGCGAGAAACGATCTGAAATCCCGGGACACCAGTCCTCCGGCCTCCCGCAATCCTCGGACCCCCAGGACCAGCTTCTGCCACACGGTAAGCCGGCGGATTCGCGGCCAGACAGCCCCGATCGCGCCTGAATCCGACACGTCCCTGAGAAGCGCGCTCATGTCCGGGATGACGGGATACAGGTCCCAGGAGCGATGTGGGAACGCGTCGAGGGCCACCAAGAGGGACCTGTGGTAGGGCGTGAGCATGCCGGTGATGCCGGCCTGCAGGGCGCGCCGGAGCAGGGGTTCGATCCGCTCGGGCCGCTCAAAGCGGGTCCTGAGCTCGGCGGCTCTTTCGGCGCTCCGATAGCTGACTCCTCGAATGCTGTCACACCCCAGCACGATAGGAGGAATCACGACGGGATCGCCTCGAGCGAAACGGGGGCATTCCGCGATCCCGATCGGTAGATGGCGTCGAGGATCTCCTGGACGTGAAACCCGGCCTCCAGGCCGACCCGAGGGCGCCTGCGCCCGGCAATCGAGGCGAGGAAATCCTGGTCCTCCAGGTAGTACCCCTCCCCGTAGAAGCCGTCCCCCCCCAGGTCAAAGCCTACGCCGGCGCCCAACCCGGCGGCATACTCCACCTGTTCTCCGCCTGCGCGTGAGGCCGTCCAGCGCACGCGTTCGTTTGTGAGGTGTAATGAACCCAGCGCTCCCTCTATCTTCACCTGAAAATGGGAGGCGGGGTGACCGGGGACGCTCCAGGAGGAGTTCAGACGAGCCTGCACCCCCTCGAAGTCGATCAGCGCTTCGACCTCGTCTTCCACCTTCGTGGAATGAATCCGCCTCAACGTGGCCGTCACCGAGCGGGCCGGGCCGAAGAAATCGTACAGCAGGTAGGCGAGATGCGATGCCACGTTCATGAGCACGCCGCCCCCCGACTGAGAGGGATCGTACCGCCATCCCTTCTTGGCGGATAAGACCTGGCTGATCACCATGGAGGCCTCAACGTGTCGGACCGAACCGATCTCGCCGCTTTCGAGGATCTCTTTCGCCCTGCGGACGATCGGCAGGTAGGCGAAGGTGTACCCCACCATGCAGACCGGATCGACCGACCTCCCGATCTCCAGGAGTTCCCGGGAGGCCTCGATGCTGTCCGCTAACGGCTTCTCGATGAACAGATGCATGCCACGTGAGAGCCCTTGCCGGGCGATCGGGAGATGGGTGGAGTGGGGTGTGCAGACGAAGAGGGCATCCGGCCTGGATCCCTCGATCAGCGAGTCCAATGAGGTGTAAAACGGGACGGAAAGGCCCATGCTTCGGAGCAAAGGCTTGAGTCCGATGTTGTTGTCCATGACGCCGACAAGATCCGCATCGGGAAGGCGGCGCACCATCGCCGAATGAAGGAGACCCATCTTACCGACCCCCACGACCCCGACCCGAATCATCCGGCCAACCGCTCGACTATTGGCGGTTGAACGTGGCGTGAAGACCATCGTAAAGCCGCGTGGGGACGAGGCCGAGCTCTTTCCAGGTCGGTTCGGGGTGGGCGAACGGAGGGTGATTCATCCCCAGTACGTTGTCCACCGAGATAGGGGGGCTCCTGAACACGGATTCTGCCGCGCGCGCAAGGGAAAGGGCCAGGCGGAATGGGAGGTGAAGCTTGAGCCGTTTGACCCCAAGCTCCCGGGACACCAGATCGAGCAATTCGTTGAAAGAGACGGTGTCCGGTCCGGTGGCGTCGTACGTTCGCCCGATACCCCGGTCGGACTCGAGACACGAGAGAATCATCCGGATGAGGTCCTCAATAAAGATCGGCTTGAGCGGCACGGTCCCCGGGCCAAGGATCGGAACGATCGGCAGCGACTTCAGGTGCCGGACAAGCCGGGGGAAGACTCCCCGCGTTCCTGGCCCGTAGACCAGGCACGGACGAAAGATCGTAAAGTCAAGTCCCGAGGCTCGCACGACCTCTTCCGCGGCGAGCTTGGTCAGGCCGTAGTTGCCCAGAACCTGGCGGGTGACAGTCAGGGTGCTGAGGTAGATGAAGCGTCGAACGCGCGCCGACCGGCACGATTCGGTCAGGCGCTGTGTTCCCGCTACGTTCGTCCGGGTACACCGTTCCGGATCACCGGGGGAGTCCGACTCGAACGCCATGTGAATCGCCGCATCGACCCCGTCCAGACCGAGGTCCAATCCGGCGATCCCCTCCAGATCTCCGTGCACGACCCGAAGCCCGGGTCCATTGAGGACGGAAGGCCGGCTCCCCGCTCTGACGAGGGCGACCACCTGGTGCCCGCGAGTCACGAGCCGTGGGATAAGCGCGGTCCCGATGAATCCTGTCGCTCCAGTGACGAAGACCCTCACATCACGCTGTCCCCGCTCCGTCCATCCGACGCGACCGGCGAATGCGTGTCATTCATGCGTGGGACCTTCGGAAGGCCGTGTCGAGAGGAGGTTTCGCAGGCCCATCTGCAAGGGCCGCTCAGGCCTGTGCTGGACGTCCAGGACCAACGCCTGCAACAAGAACTGAAATCCGAGGATCAGTGGCAGCACCGCGAGCATGACGGTCCCCGTCGGCGCCAGGGTGTTCGTCCTGTAGCTGTCGATCCAGTGGTAGAGCCCGAAGACGACGCCGAAGATAACCAGGGGTATCCCGCAGACCAGGAAGAGGGACACGGCGTTGAAATCGACGACGAAGTAGCGCCAGAGGATCCGTCGCAGCCCGTAGCGAAGGCAATGCCACGGGAATTCCATCAGCGTTCGGCCGATCCTCAGGTTGCTCCGCTCCACACCGTACCGAGCCGGCATCGGGACGTCCTCCACGACCGCATCGAGTCTTCCCAACATGATGAGCATCGAGCTTTCAAAGAAATAGCGAGGGTGGAGCTTTCGCAGGTCGAGGGCCTTGAGGGCGGCGCGATGGATGGCGGTGTAGCCGTTGGTGGGATCGAAGATGCGCCACTGCCCGCTTGCGGCCTTGATGAAAAATGACAGCCCCGCGTTGCCCACCTTTCGCAAGAACGGCATCCGCCGCAAGGCTTCCACGTCGTGAAACCGGTTGCCCTTGGCATAATCCGCCCTCCCCGACACGAGCGGGTGGATCACCTCTGGCAGGTACGCGGGGTCCATCTGGTCGTCTGCGTCCATCTTGACGCAGATGTCGATCCCCTGGAGCAAGGCGTGGCGGTACCCCGTGACCATAGCCCCGCCAACGCCGAGGTTGATGTCGTGAGTTAAGAGGTGCACCCGGGGGTCGCCGGCGGCGCGCACCCTGGCCGCCGTCTCGTCCCGGCTGGCATCATCAATGACGTAAATGGCGTCCACCCCCGCCGGAATCCCACGGAGCACCTTCTCGATTGTCTCTGCCGCCAAATACGCGGGGATGATGACAGCAACCCGAAGGCCTTCAGCCACAGCCATAAGGCCGACCCCCCGTCAATGAGTTCTAAGCCGGATGCCCGGCTGGAACATGCCTTGCCGCACCGGGTGATACATTGTCATCATTCTATCTCTGGAGGCACCGCTCCATGCCCGGAAGAATAGCACAGATGTCGCGGAGAGAGTAGCTTCCCGACCCCCGTGCCCCCTCACCCGCGCCCTCTCCCCCGGCGGGGGCGAGGGGAGAGAAGGCCCGCTACTGTGCAAGCCGCACATGGTTTACATTTTAGACCGGGGACATGGTTTACACGTTTATTCACTTAGCCCCATGCCAACCTGTAGTGGGAAGAATCCTTTTGCGTCGTTGATCGAGAATGCCCAGCAGATGAAAACTATACCGGATCTCCCACTGCTGTTCGTCGACGTGCGTGAGTCCCAGCGGCTCGTGAGCCAAGACTTCCGAGATGTAGGTGAGCTCGCCCTGCCACTTGATCTCCCCGTTGTGGCGCACCTGCCTCACCGTGACGCCCGACTCGTACTCCACCGCGGGGAGCTTGACCGGATAGGACCGGGGCGAACAGCGATAGACACTCCCCGGCGTCTGTCTTCCCAGCGCCTCATGGGACCGCTGCCAGTTATACTCCTCTCGGAATGGATCATACTGGCGCTGCTGCGCCTGGAGCGTGGCTTGCGCCGGCACCGCGGCCTTCAACGTGCGGTGCAGCCGCTCATGGCGACCGTTCTGTGCGGGCTTGCCCGGACGCATACGCTCGGGCGTGATCCCAAGCTGAATCCACCACTTCGACAACTGACTGATCCCGCCGACTGCCAGCGACGCAAACGGCGCGCCGTTGTCGGTCCGGATCGCCTCGGGCAGGCCGTGCTCCCGAAACACCCACTCAAACCACGGGTGCACCGCCTCGTAGCTCGGCCGCGCAAGCGCCCGGCACACCAGCAGATATCTCGAGCAGTTGTCGCTGATGGTCAGCGGATAGCAACGCCGGGCGTTGCCCAGCCGAAAGTCGCCTTTGAAGTCCGCACTCCAAGTCTGATTCGGCCCGCCACAGTCGCGAAACGGGTCACTGTAGGGCGCGACCCGGCGCCGACGCACTCGTGGCCGCACCAGCCCCGCCCGCTTGAGGATCTCCCCCGCCGTGGAGTCCGCAGGCCAGCCCCATTGCGGCTCCTCCCGGCGCAAGGCGTCCACCACCTTCTTCGGACCCCACGTCTGATGACCGAGCTTGGTCTCAACGATCATCGCCCGCACCTCATCTGCGGTCTGATTGGGGTGCGCGTGCGCCGCCCGCGAGAGCTCCGCAAGCCCTCCTGGGCCTCCCTCTCGGTAGCGGCGAATCCATTTGTCCGCCGTCGGTCGGCTGATCCCATAGGCCCTACACAACTCACTCTTCGTGTACTCTCCACTCAGCCAATCCCCGATACATCCAATTCGTTGATCCATGGCACTGGTTTCCTCCCACGGCATCGGCATCTCCCTCCTTGCCGATACACTGTAAACCATGTGCCCGGTTTGTTTTGTAAATCATGTTACCGGTTTGTACCGTCAGGGTGAGGGGGCGGGGGTCAAAATGAGGGAGCAGCGAAGGTGAAGGGAAGCCCACTGCCGAAACGTCCACGGCGGCTGCGCAAGAACCAAACTGATGCGGAGCGCAAGCTCTGATTGCGCCTCCGAGCCCGCCAGGTGAACGGGGCCAAGTTCCGGCGGCAACACCCCATCGGGAGGTACGTCGCCGACTTCTGTTGCCCAGACCGGATGCTCGTCGTGGAACTGGATGGTGGTCAGCATAGTACACAGGCGGAAGCGGATCAGCGGAGGACTGCGTTTCTGCGTGAGCGCGGGTACCGGGTCCTGCGCTTCTGGGACAATGACGCGTTGATCCGGACTGAAGTGGTCTTGCAGCAGATTGCCGATGCGGTGAGCGACCCTCACCCCGGCCCTCTCCCTAGCAGGGAGAGGGAGCATTTGGGAGTGAGGTCCCCTCTCCCCCAAATGGGGGAGAGGGTCAGGGTGAGGGGGAGAAGGGGAGAGATGGCGAGGGGAAGAAACAGGCCACATCGTATCGAGATGCAGCCATCACATTCCTGACTGAGGACACCAGGATGATGACACGCATCTATGAGGTCACGGCGGAACGCGCGTGAAGATCGTCCAGTTCGTCCATGGATATCCGCCGGAGTTCATCGGTGGAACGGAGACCTACACGCGGGCCCTGAGTCAACGGCTCGTGGAGCGGGGGCATGCCTCGTTGGTGGTGGCCGGCTCGGAATCGCCTGCTCCACAGCCGTCCATCGCGTGGGGAGAGGATCGCGGCGTCTTCGTCGCCCGTCTGGTCGGTCTGCCGAGGCGAAAGGGATTCAGGCCCGCCTCGTACGAGCCGACGGCCGACGCGCTGATCAGCAGGACTCTCAGATCGTGGCTGCCGCAGGTCGTCCATCTCCATCATTGGAACCGGCTCACGAACAATATCGTCGCGATCTGCCGGACGCTGGGGATTCCAACGGTCGTGACGCTTCACGATCAGTGGATCGCGTGTTCTCGCTATCACCGCATCCGCGTGGACGAGGTGTTCTGTGCCGATTGGACAGCTCCGTGCGCCTCGTGTGTCGATCGTGATGCCTGGCAATCTGCCGGAGAGATCGAGCGGGAGCTCCGGCTGCGGGAGTGGACCCTCACCCAGGAACTTCGCCTGGCCGATCGCCTCCTCGTACCTTCCCACGCGCAGGCTTCGTTCCTCCATGCGATCGCCGGGCTTCCACTCGACCGACTGGAGGTCGTGCCGCTCGGACGGGATCGGGCAGGTGTGAGACGGGTCGATGACGGCGAACCGCGCTCGAACGGCGGGCCGGTCAAGGTCGCGTATTGGGGGTACCTGTTGCCCGAGAAAGGGGTGCATCTCCTGCTGGAGGCGGCTCGGCATCTCTCGAAGGGCCGAGCCGTCGAGTGGCACCTGTACGGGTCGGCACCCGATCCGGCGTACGAAGCGAGGCTGCGGCAACTGGCCGAGGGGTTGCCGGTGATCTTTCATGGCGCGTTCACGGTTCGGGACCTTCGGTCGGTGAGTCTTGACCTTGCGGTCTTTCCGTCGCTCTGTTGTGAGACCTATTCGTTCGTGCTGGATGAGGCCTTCCATCTGGGGCTCCCTGTCATCGCCTCGAATCGGGGCGCGTTCCCAGAGCGGGTAGGGAAGGCCGGGCTGCTGTTCGCGTGTGGGGACGCACGCGATCTCGCCGTCACGCTCGAGTCGTTGCTGGAGAGTCCGGCGACTCTCGGCCGGCTGAAGCAAGAGGCGGCGGAGGGAAAGGTTGTGTCGATGGACGATCATGCTGGCCACATCGAAAAGATCTATCGTGAGGCGGTAGACGGTTTCGTGCCGGGGGCGGTCCCGGACCAGGGCTACCGGGAGATCCTCGCGCATCAGCAACAGCAGATCATCGATCGAGAGCGAGAGATCGAGCGCCTGCTGACATGCACTGAAGATCTGAAGCAAGCGATGGCTGAGGTCCAGCGCGAACTGCAGGCCGTGCAAGAGCGCCTCGTCGAGGTGGAGCTCGAACCGGCCCGGCTCGTTCAGATGGTGGCAACGTTGGAGGAGGAGCGTGAATGGTGGAGAAGGCAGACGAGGCATCTGGAGGAAGACCTCGGTCGGCTGACGAAGATGCCGCTCTATCAGCTCCACATTCTGCTCAGCAGGTTGAAGTGACACCTCGCAGAAAGATCCTCATCATCCGGTCGGTCAATGTCCACGAGACGGCGCGGGCGTTGCAGCACCTGCGGCGCCGCTATCCGGACGCCGACATCACCTTGCTGCTTCCGACGCATCTGATGGAGTACCTTGCCGAAAGCCCGCACGTTGATCGGCTGATCCCATACGGCAAGGATGTGAAGGGGAAGGGCGGGAGGGAGGCACTCACACTGATTCGAGCCCTCAGGAAGGAGCATTTCGATGAGCTGATCGTCCTCTGTACGAATCAGTCCAGGATCGCCAACCTCTACGACATCATCCTCTTCTCCCTGTGCATTCCGGCGAAGCGGCGGGTGTTCCTCGATGGGAATATGTGCGAGTCCGATCTCCCATTCAGCCATCGACTGAAGGTGGTGCTTGATCACTCCATCTTGGTCGTCGCGCTCCCTATCGCGGCCCTCGTCACACGTGTGTTGCGGACATGGGATCCCGAATTGGGAGGCGGGGGTCGCTTCCGGAAACGGGCGATCGGGACGGCCCAGAAGGTCGCCATCCTTGTGCCGATTCTGCCCGACCTCTCTCATACCTTCGTCTACCGCGAAGTCCTGGAAATGAAACGGTATGGCGCTGAGTTCGTCGTGATTGCCCTGGAGCAAGGTGATGAGGCCGTGCTGCATCCGGAGGCAAGGGCACTCTCGGAGTTCGCGGTGCTGATGCCGAAGCGCTCATTGTCCGAGTACGTGTTGCATTACCTCTTCTTTGCGCTGACCCGTCCCCGGCGAATGGCGGAGCTCATCCGCCTGTATCGACCCCATGCGCGCGGAGATGCGCTGGTCTTTCTGCGGATCAGTCAGTTTCATGACCCGTTCCATCCGGTGCATGGCGTCGGGCTGGCCTGGACCCTGAAGCAGCTCGGTGTCACATCCCTTCACGCGTATGGCTCGTCGTATCCGACAACCCGGGCGATGACCGCCTCCTGCCTCCTGGGCATTCCGTTCAGCACCACCGCGTTTGTCGATTTCGACGTCGACTATGACTTTAAGATGCTTGCCGAGAAACTGAGCCGGGCGGCGTGTTTCGTGACACACACTGACTTCTGCCGAGGCCGTCTCCGTGCGTCAAGTCCCGCCGTGGACCCTGAAAAGATCCAGACGATCCGGATCGGCGTGGATCCGGAGCAATGGCGGCCTGTCCTGAGCCCAGTCGAAGCCCGCGCTGAGCCTAGTCGAAGCGGGCCTGCCCAGAGCCGCGTCGAAGGGCCTGCCGGGACACTTGACAATAACAACGTCCCGAAACTCGTCGCGGTCTGTCGATTCGTGGAGAAAAAAGGTCTGGACGTGTTGCTGAGGGCCTGCGTGATCCTGAAGCAGCGAACGGTACCGTTTCAGTGTCTTCTCATCGGGAATGGTCCGGAGATGGGTCGGCTTCAATCGCTCGTTGCGCAGCTCGATCTCGGACGCGAGGTGCGATTCACTGGCGCGATCCCGACCGATGGCGTTCGATCCTATCTCGTGCCGAACACGGTCATCGTGGCGCCATCGGTCTATGCGAGAGATGGCGAGCGAGATGGCATCCCGACCATACTGGTTGAGGCCATGGCCTGTGGCGTTCCGGCGGTGGCCTCGGCGATCTCCGGCATTCCAGAGTTGATCGATGATGGGGAATCCGGGCTGTTGGTCCCGGAACGAGATGAGCGCAGGCTGGCGTCAGCCATCGAAACCGTGCTGCTGGATCCGGATCTCAGGGCACGCTTTCGGCGGGGCGGGAGGCGGAAGGTGATCAGGGAATTTGACGTTCAGGTCAATGCCCTCCGGGTCTGGAGAATGATCCTCAAGACGCACGACCTCTCGGAGCCCGCAAGGACCCCCTCGCCCCGCCATCGGGGGCATCCGTAAAGAGGCCTCCCTGGCCCACGCGGGGAGAGTTCATGGCGATTCGATCGACGAAGTATCCCTCCCGCCTTCCCTCACCCACCGTGGGAGAGAGGGTCTGGATGATGGGAGCCGGAGGATGAGGCGAGGGCAAAGGGGGAAGGGGAAGGTGAGGCGTACGGGGTGATGGTCACACTCTTGATCGGGGCCAACGGCCAGTTGGGAAGC
>Ga0326597_10014927_pt1 | contig 10167 bp, 10 predicted proteins | sample RVTome_12_FD_203789 | JGI IMG/M metagenome (GOLD analysis project Ga0326597, IMG submission 203789) | Soil microbial communities from uranium-contaminated site in the Upper Colorado River Basin, Wyoming, United States - RVT100D185 | ecosystem: Environmental > Terrestrial > Soil > Contaminated >...
AGTTTCTAGGGCTGACGTCCCCGCTCCTCGCGTCCGGCGTGTCATTGTGGCAGCCACTCCTCAGCCCTCGCATATCCTGCCGCCTTCTCCGTTCTGCTACCGCGAATATCGTGCCGAACAGTATTGGGACGGGGGATGTTTATCAAAGGAGTTGGTGGACATTGCGGTATCCAGCGGCTAGCATCACAGCCGCTTCATCTTGCCCGCAGTTCGGTCAGTTAGATTGCTACGAAAATTATCTCTGATCATCCCTCGCTGCCCATATAACAATGCGACTTTCCGTTGCCAGTTACGTCCGAACCCGCAGGAAAGCTCGAACAGCAAGTCGACGGCGGGCAGCAAAAAGATTCTTCCGGCCAATAGGAGAACAGCTGGAGGATCGACGGCTGCTTGACAGTGCGGGACCGCGCGTCCTCTCGTTCACGCCGAACGAGGTTCGTAACGCCGTATTCGATCATATCGATGTGACCTTCAATGAGGATATCGATATGGCGACGTTTTCCGAGGCTGATGTTGCGCTGACGGGTCCAACTGGGCTTTTGCCTGTCGCGTCAATTGAGTCCCTTTCGGCAAGTTTGTTTCGCGTCCACTTCACGCCGCTCGCGGATCGCGGCAGTTATCAAGCCGTGATCGGTCCCAACATTGCTGACCTTGCCGGCAATCCGATGAATCAGGACAACGATGGCGTCAACGGTGAGGCCATCGCCGACCAGTTCACTGCGTCATTTCGCCTAATCGTCGCCAATGTCATTTTTACTGTCGGCACAACGATCTCCGAAAGCAACACGACGTATGAAGGCCAGGATATTCTCATTGAAGGTGCGCAAGTTGCCATTGACGGCACGCACCAATTCAACTCAGTCCATTTGATCAACGGCGCTGTACTCACTCACACGGCAAATACCGCCACACTCACTCACAAAGTGGATCTCTCCGTCGCTGAGCAGATCATCGTGGACGCCACAAGCCGCATTGACGTGACCAGCAAGGGGTATTTGCCGGGACGCACCACGGGCAACACGACGCTCGGCGGCGCGACCGGGCACGGCGGCGGCAGCTATGGTGGACGCGGGGCTTCCAACAACGGTTCGACCAACGCGGTGTACGGCGACTACGCCGATCCCAGTGACTGGGGCAGCGGCAGCGGCAGTGGCCCCAACGGCAATGCCTCGAAGAACCCGGCGAGTGCAACCAGAAAATGACTCGGAGAACTAACGCCCCTTCCGCTAACTCCAACATCGTCTTGCGCAATGCGCCTCACGTATACGTCATTCCACGCGGCGACGTGTAGCCCCGCCTTACACCCGTGACTCACCGCGTGATACAGGAGCATCATGTCGCCGAGGTTGTCCGGTAAGTCGGGGGCGCATCGTTTGAGGTGCTCATATAAGCGACGGTGAGCCTCGCGCGCGCCGTCCGGGAATTGCTCGTCAAGTTGTACGGCGAAGTGTTCGCGGATTAGCGGGTGTGTGTCCAATGTATCTCGCTCCCCTATAGCCTCCGCCAGCAGCCGGGCGGCGCGTAGTCGCTCGACAGCTCGGTTCCACACTTCGTCGCGGTCGCCTAGGAACAGGGCAGCGGTCAAACCGGGGATCGGTGGTTCAGCACGCAACGCGGCGAGGCAGCCGGCATCGGCCGGGCGATTGAACAGACCCAGCAGACGCAGAATGGCGACCGCCGCTCGGCCAATGTCGTCTTCATTCTCGAACCACGCTTCATACGATGCCATGACCTTGTGAGCATGCGCCGCGTATCGTTCATGGCCTTGGAACAAGAGTGCCTCTGATCGCCGCATGACATCGCCGTCACATCTGGCCTTCAGGTACGTGCCGAGCAGAATCAGCGCCAGGGCATGTCCCTCGACATCGACCGACGCCTGCCGCAGCTCGTTAGGCTCACCCCTAACGCCGTAATGTTCCAGCAGATCCGCACCCGCCTCCGGCGACAGATTACCCAGATCGACGGTCAACCGTTTCGGCTCATTCATTTCATTGAGCGTTGGAACCGCCTCGCGCGTCGTGACGATACAGAGTCCCGGATTGTCGCGCTGCAGCCCTTGCAGCAGAGCCTGAATCGAGGGATCCGTCAGCTCATGGGTCATTGGCCCCGGCGGATGTTGCAGCGGCTCCATGCCATCCAGGATCAGCAACGTCCGCTGTTGCTTGACCAGCTCCGCCAGCCGCTCGCCTTTGGCCCACGGATCTTTGTAGTTTTCCGGTTGGGCTTCCCCGAACCAACGCAAGGCACAATCAAAGAAGTCATCCGCCGAAGCTAGCTGCTGAGTGCCCTGACTGTAGAAGGACCAATCAAACGCCCGCGCAGGGTAGCTGGACTGGCGAGAGTTGAGATCATTTCGCGAGTCATCTGGATTCTTGCTAATCCGGCTATGCCCATTGTCCAGCAGACCCTCCTGCCATTTCTTCACCAGTTGCGTCTTGCCAACGCCGCCGGGAGCAACAATCTGGACGATGCTGATCTGTGGGTTTTCCCAAGCCTGATCGAGAATCGCCAGTTCGTCTTCGCGACCCACGAGATACTCGCCCGTGCGTGGCAGCTTCGAGACTGCGATCCGAGCCTTGTCGCTCGTCGCCGGTAGATCAGACCCGCCACGCTCCGGCGCGGCTCGATGCAGCGGGTCGGCTAGGGGTACTCAGAAACGTCGCGAGGGTTAATGATTCCGCTTTTGATTAAGGCATGCGCAAAGGCGGCCGCAGTGTGGCATGCGTACGCGGTCCAATCTCCGGATCGTTTAAAGCCGACAATGTCACTGAGGCCTCGAATCGCAACAACGCGACAGTTGCTACCCGCGTATCGCGCAGCCGAGTACACGCCCGCCAGTTCCATTTCGACGGTGGGGCAATCTGACCTTGATGCGGCAAACGAGTGACCGCAACCGAAAGTTCCGTCCCTACTTTCGTGGCAACTCGCGAACAATTATAGAATCGCTTTCCGCGGACAGTTTTATGGTTAGGTAGTCGGTCAAGGACAGCCTGAAATTCATCTTCTCGAATCGTGAGGATGCCGATGTCGATCCGTTCTTTGAAATCATTCACGTTCATGCAACTATTTCCTTTCGAATGTGCAGTGTTTCCCTGTTGTTTGAGACGCTTCGAATTCGTACGATCGGCCTTTCCGTCCGTCCTGGGTGTTGAGCGTCCGGGAGAGCCGCGTTCTGTTTCCAGGCACACCTTCAACGCTGTGACCATTCTTGCAACCGCATCATCGATCTCCGGATTCATGTGTGATTGAAGTGCTTTTCGACAGGCATCACATATCTCACCGCTTTCGAGCGATTTTACGATGTCGCGCTTGTCGAGCTTCTTATCGAAAAAGCATCCGTATGATTCGTTGTGAGAGAGCGCCAGGAGCGACAAAACTCAAACTGTATCGGATCAAGTAATAGCAAAGAAACGCGCGACGTGACGGGACGAACCGGCGCTGGTCCTTTACCGTAACCACTGCAAAATGGCGAACCGGATTTTCAACAGTCGTTCGCGAAGCAAATAGATTTCCTAGGTCGTCGGATCTAAGGGAGCCGTTGAGAACGGCAATAACAAACGGCCTATGACCTCCGGCGTTATCACAATACTCGTTGAGGAAAGCAAAAACCTCGGTGGTATGATAATCGCGCCACTTGACAACCACTCCATTACTCCTCAGCCTTTCAGGCGGGAGCCTGAATCGAAACTCTGCTTGACTCGCGTTCAGAATCTCTGCGGCGCCTTGAATGTCTTCGTAAAGATCTTCGCCGAGGCTCACAATTTCGATTGGATAGCTCATTTTAAATTCCTGCGTTATGCGAGAACAATTAGCCGCGGATCGTCATCGCCGAGTTGTTGACCCGTGCGCGCGTCTTCGGCTCGGACTCCGTACTTAAAATCACCGGCCTGATTTGCCACAACAGCCGATGTAGTGTCCGTGTGGTTAAAATGCACGCCAGACACAATTTGACCTACGCTGGTCACAATCACGCGTGATTGTTTACCAAAGGGCGAGCCTTGGTCGAAGTATACCGTCCAATCAATTGCGGATACCGGTGCTCCCTGCGTTCGAAAGCGCCATTGGATCGGGGTTCCAATTTGTACGATGGCGGGATCGGGAGAAACGGACCACTTGTGGCCATCAAATTCAACGAGGATTACCATTTCTGATTTCCAATTCGTTAGAGATTGTGACTGGTGAACGCCTCCAACGGCTTTACAGTTCGCACGCGTACGAGCCAAGCGAGATTCTTCTGCAACTGATCGGCGTTGAGGCTGGCAAGCGATTTGCCAGAGACCTTTTCGGCTTTGGCACCCGTAAAGATGCTGGCGAAGGTTTCGCAATCGACGCCCAATCCGAACAGACAGATTCGCTCCAGTAGCGCGAGGGCCGCTTCATCACTGCCAAGCATCGCTTCGCGATAACGCTGGGCGATGCGGGCGAAACGAATCTCTTGCTTCAGCACGGCTCGCTTGTCGTCGTCTAGTTCTTCGTCCGCCGCCGCTTGCATCTCTTCCGCCGTGCCCAGATTCAGCGGTGTTACCGGGTCGCCGTTGCCGTACTCTTTGATGTAGCTGCCAGCCAAGTCGACGGTCAATGCGTGTCGACCGCAGTGTTCGACAAGCGCGGCGAGTTGCACGTCGCTGCCACGGACGCCGCGGTCTCGTAGCAGTTGAATGCCGGCCGCCACGCTGATTTCTTCGACCGCGATCGTGTGGAAGAAGCGAGGTTGGCTGTCGCGGAGGTCGGTCAGGGGGATGCACGTATCGGGAGCCGGACGAACGGTCTTCGACGACGGGGCGAAAGACAAGCTGAAAGGAAATAAAGGCCGCGACTGGTTCTTTGCCAGTCTGCAGGACGACCTGAAAGACAACAAGAACGATGAAGAATTCGATCTGCTGTAAGTCGCGCCCGGTCGAAGAATCTCAAACGGTGTCCGGTCAAAAAACTCAATCGGGCCTCAAGCTCTTTGGCAATGAAGACTTGAACATGCTGAGATCGCGGGCGGTTGCTTCGCTGGAAGAAGCGTGGGAGTCGTGTGTGCGTTGGCTGGCAGCTTGTTGGCAGGAGAAGGTGTTGTTGGTGCTTGAGGAACTTCGTGATTGGCAGGCGTTGCATCCCTCGCCGCCGGGACCGCCAGGTACTTGAGCAACAACGTGCAGCGAATGAACTATCCGAAGTACCGCCGAGCGGGCAGTCAGGGAAAGGGAGTGAGCGAAGGCCTCGTCGGATAACAGGCCTCGTGTTCGGTAGGCCAAGGCACGTGACGCTGAGAGGAAACGGGGACAGGTCGACCTGTCCCCGTTTCCTCATCCGTTTCATCATGCTCAATCCAGTGTGGCAGGCCCAAAGCGCAGCGCTGGGCGTAGCGGGCGCACAACAGCGGGTGGCGCTTCCTCGCACCCCAGCCACGCCCTATCCCGACAATCGTGCCTCGGGGCGTGCCACACCCAACATCAACCCAACCCTAATTCTTAGCGTTGACAATGCACTAGTATGGCCACGCGGGCTCGTCGATGGCGTTTCGACTTAGCCCAGGGTGCAATGCTCCCGCAGGCCAGAGTATAACAGACGTGGCTTTCGGAAACGACGCACCGTCGACGGTTGGAGACGAAACACCATGAACGCTCGATTGATACTGCGATGCGCAAGCGGCGCACTAACCATTGCCCTGGCGATCACGCTGACTGCCTCCGTGTTTGCCGAAACCCCGGCGCAACATGATTCGATCGCGGTCGAGGCGCGCAAGTCACTCACAGGCGACTCGCTCCCCTGCGAGCGGATCGCGATCGGCGAACCTGACGACTATAAGCCGTGCATTGCTCGTTTGCCGGATGGTGAACTGCTACTGAGCTGCTTTCACCAGCACCAACGCGAGGGCAACAAGGTACTCGAGCAGACATTGTTATCCCGCTCGAAGGACGGTGGGCGGACCTGGACCGGTCCCGAGAAGCTCGACCTGCTGGGCCGCGAACCGTATTTGACCGTGCTGAGCGACAGCACGATTTTCATGACGGGGCATTTGCTGGCAGCCGACGTGCGGAACAAGTGGGGATACACCACGGGTTTTCTGCACCGGTCGACTGACCGCGGCCGCACTTGGCAGACGGTTCGCGTCGAATCTGAAGGCATCAAACCGAACGCCTCGAACCACACGACGCGTAACGTCCTCGAAATGTCCGACGGCACGCTGCTCATCGGCGCCGACTATGACGGCGGCGACGGGCCGTTCTTCGTGTGGCGTTCCACCAATGGCGGAGAAACCTGGGACAAGACTCGGAAGTGCGAGCCAAAAGATTTCAAGAGCGTCTACGGTTTCTTCGGCGGCGAGACGTGGCTTTGGCGGGCCCGCTCCGGCAAGATGTGGGCCTTGGTCCGAGTCGACAGCAACGAACTCCCCATCGCCGGTCGGCCGATCAAGGCTGGCGACGACCAGAGCGACCACTTCATCTTATTCTCATCGGCGGATGCGGGGCGGACGTTCGAGAGGATTCGGGACTTCGGCGACTACGGCGAAATGTATATGTCGCTGCTGCGGCTGCGCGACAAACGATTGCTGCTCACATTCACGGTCCGCGACCTCAAGCCGCCGCTTGGCGTGAGAGCTTTGCTGGGCCAGGAAACCGACGAGGGATTCGAGTTCGACTGGACCCACGACCGGTTGATACTCGATGCCAAGACGCCGGTCGGCAAGGATCAAGGGGGCGGGTTTGGTCCCACAATCCAGCTAGGCGACGGCACGCTTGTCACCAGCTATTCCTATCGCGGCGAAGATGGCAAGACTCATGTCGAAGTCGTCCGTTGGCGACTGCCTCTGGAATAGTTTCATGCCCGAATTTGATTACGATCTGTTGATCCGCGCCCGGCGAATCGTATGCACGCAGACTGCGTTGGACGGCCCCGGAGCGGTGGCGATTCGCGGTGATCGCATCGTCGCAGCTGGCGCACAAGTTGGCGGGGCCGCGCGGCAATCGCTGGATTTCTCCGAGGCGCTACTGTTGCCCGGTCTCGTCGATCTGCATGCCCATCCCGCCAAGAGTGGATCTAAATACGGGGTCGATCCCGATCTGGAGTTCCTGCCCAGGGGCGTGACGACCGTGCTTTCGCAGGGAGACGCCGGAGCGGAAAACTGGCTGGCATACCGCCGCGAAACGATCGAAGGCAGCCGCACTCGAGTCCGGCTGGCGATCAATCTTTCAAAAATGGGAGAGCCGGAGGGTGGACCGTGCTTTCGAGATATCGGCTGGGTCGATGTGGAGGCTTGCACGCAGGCCATCCTCGAAGGAGGCGATCTGATTTGGGGCATTGCCGTCAATGTCAGCCGCGACTCATGCACGCTCGATCCTCGGTATGTCTTGCGCCGGGCGTTGGAGGTGGCCGAACGAACGGGCAGGCCTTTGTTATATGGCATACACAACCCTACCGACTGGCCGATCGCGGAGCAGCTTGCGTTGCTGCGCAGCGGCGACGTCGTAACGTACATTTTTCGCGATGGCCAATGGAGCGTTGTGGGTGACGACGGTCGGGTGCTGCCGGAAGTTCGCGAGGCCCGTGAACGGGGCGTGCTGTTTGACGCCTGTCACGGGATGCAGAGCTTTTCATTTCGCGTGGCCGAAGCGGCCTTTGCCGACGGCTTTTATCCGGACACGATCTCAACCGACCAATATGCCAGACATGTCGGGTCCCAACCGCGGCACGACTTGCCCCGGACGATGAGCAAGTTCTTGGCCGCCGGCATGCCCGAGCAAGAAGTCTTCGCTCGGGTCGGCGCGCGGCCCGCGGAAATCCTGCAGCTCGCCGGTGAAGTCGGCACCCTCGCGCCCGGTTCTTGCGCCGATCTTACGTTGCTCGCAAGCAACGATTCAGCGGCACCACTCCTTGATTGCCACGAAGCGCGGCGTCCCGGTGGCTGCTGGGAAGCAACGTTGGTCGTGCGGGCCGGGAGGGTTGTTTTGTAACTATTACGGACTAACAACGCCAGCTCTGGGATATCCCCCGCAAACGAAGGCAGTCACTCGCGCCATTTTCACGCTTCGATACCGAGCAGTTTGCAGACATCTTCGTATCCCGCACCGCGGAAACCGTGTTTGTCTTCGCGGTTGTACCCGTATGCGCTGGTCGTTACTCGCCTCATTGTAACGACTATAAGTCCGTCGGCGCGGCGATCACTGCTCGAAGGTTCTTTGGCAGCTCGGCTGGATGAATCGCTGGCCGCGTGCGGAAAGGATTGTAAAGCGGATCGCCGACCAACACCATCACCCACGAATTGAACGGCTTGGTCCGATAGTAGCTCTCAACCAAACCGTATTCGCCGCTCATGAGGGCAATAAAGAATTCGTCCGGTCGAGGAAATGCAGCCAAATACGGTTCGTGAACGGGCCCCAGCGTGGCGCAAATCCCATCTTCTAACATTCGCTTGCACCAGACTTGGCTGTCCGCGTGCCGAAGCGTCGCGGCTTCTCCGCTGGCCATATGATAGCCGACCGAACCTGGCTTGAAGTCGAACGCATCCACGTACGTGGAAAGGGAATACCACCCGCAGTACAGGCTCGTATCAGGACAGTCGCCGTCCTGGAATAATTCCGGCTTGTTGTCCAGTACCACCGGTTGCTTACTATGATCGCGCAAAACTTTGTCCAGGTCGCGCAAGGCCTGATCGTAGTCGCCGTATGAGCCTGGCGCGTTCTTTCCCGGCTCGCCGGTCATTCCGCGGGCGTCGAGATACATTTTTCCCGCCAGCCCGTGTTCCTCGACAGCAATCGCATTATCGATCAGTTTTTTTGTCAATTCCACGGTCGGCGCCTCCAATCGCGAGACCATCAACGTATGACGGCGCTGCCGTAGCGGGGAACCATCGTAACGGTAGTGCAAAAGATTTGGTTGCCAACGCAGCACCGGATAGTCGAGCCAAAACAGAAGCGACAGCTCGCTGTCAAAGCTGGAGTAGGTTTCGTTTTTCTTGAGCAGTTCCAGTTGCAAGTCAAGCCAAGTCATCGCACCAATCGCTCCTTCGGCGACAACGACGATCGAGACCACCTGTTCATCGCGTTCGACGCTGTCGGGCATCTGACTGAGCGACCCGATTGCCTCTCGCAATCCCATCAACCGCCCTTTGGCGAACTCGAGCTGCTGCGTGATTCCTTGTTGCGCCTCGGGAGTATCCGCCTTCTGCTCCTTCATAACGGCTGCCACAGCTTGCAGGCCGCCCAGCGTGGTGAGCGATTGCAGCAGGCGCGTGTTGGCCATGGCGCGGTCCGCTGGTGTGGCTGAGTTGACGCGCTTCTGCGCGGCGACGAGTTCCGTTTGCAGCAACTTGCGAAACTTTTCGGTCGAGTCGTTCGTGTCCATCTCGACTACGTCGGACGCGTCTTTGTCAGCGAGCAGCGCGCGGATTTTTCCAACTTGTTCGGATACTTGCTGCGCTCGCAGTTGGCGATCCGCACGAAGAAACGCGACGCGGTGTTCGGTATCACCCAATCTTTTGCCAATCTTCAAGGGAACATCCCAAACCGTCGCCAGGCAACGAATCTTGGTCTCCAGTTTCTGTTGCAAGAGCCAGTTGCGAATCGCCGGGCGAACGGACGACTCCCAATAGTCGCGCTCCAGGTCCTTGCCCGGCACAACGTCAATCCAACAAATTCGTGATGGAGGAATGCCGCGCGACTTAGCATAGTACGCGGCCACTTCTCGAGATGTAGCGCTATCGCGCACCGCAATAATCGCGACCTCTTCCGGTCGCAACGGACCGCTGGCGTCGCCCAGATTTTCACGATAACCGGCGAGATCGCTGATTCGCGATCGAATGTCGGCGAGCGACCGCGTGTAGAGTGGCTGCGGATTTCCGGATTTCGCAAATACGTCCGCGAGCGCCAGCCCGTCGCGAAGCCCGCCGATCGCCGGAACAAACATCGCGACAGAAAACTCCTTCTCGACTTGTTCGAGTGTTACCCTGCCGCTTAACACGGCTTCCGAAAACGCGAGTCCAGCCCTGTCCGCCGCGAGATCGGTGAAACTGAAGCCACTGGACCGTTGCGCGTCGACCAACACTTTGGCCAGGCCAGCCGCTTCGGCAGCTTCCGGGCCGAGCCGAGCGGAAAGATAACTGGAGACAATAAAATGGGCTCTACGGAAGAATTAGTGGGTGAACCGGAGCGGGTTGCGGTTTGAGCCCTCAGGAATCTGGAC
>Ga0326597_10014928_pt1 | contig 10166 bp, 4 predicted proteins | sample RVTome_12_FD_203789 | JGI IMG/M metagenome (GOLD analysis project Ga0326597, IMG submission 203789) | Soil microbial communities from uranium-contaminated site in the Upper Colorado River Basin, Wyoming, United States - RVT100D185 | ecosystem: Environmental > Terrestrial > Soil > Contaminated >...
GGACCCGGTCAGGGCTTCACGCACAGGGCCGGCGATATCGTGCGGATTTCCTCGCCCAAGCTCGGCGCGCTGCACAATACCGTCACGACATCGGATCGGGCGCCGCCGTGGAGTTTCGGTGTTCGCGCGCTCATGGCCTCGCTTGCCGCGCGCGGCCTTCTGAAGGGGCGGCACAGTTCGGGGAATGACGCAGATGACAGATGAACGGCTCAGCCATGTTCGCGGCGCGAACGAGCCGCCTTTGATCGAGGACACGATCGGTCGGGCGCTGGATAAGGCGGTGGCGAAATGGGGCGACGAAGTCGCGCTCATTTCGGCGCATCAAGGCATACGCTGGACCTATCGCGAGCTCGTGCGCCGCGCCGATGCCTTGGCCGCCGGATTCCTGAAACTCGGCATCGGCCGCGGAGACCGCGTCGGCATCTGGTCGCCCAATTGCGCGGAGTGGACGCTGACCCAATTCGCGGCCGCGCGCATCGGCGCAATCCTCGTGACGATCAATCCCGCCTACCGGCTCTCGGAAGTCGAATACACGCTCAAGAAGGTGGGCATGAAGGCGCTGGTTGCCGCCGAGCGGTTCAAGACCAGCGACTATGTGGGCATGATCGAAGAGCTGGCACGCGAAACGGCAAGGGCGAAGCCGGGCGCCCTCGGATCGCAGCGGCTGCCGGAACTCGCGATCCTCATCAAGATCGGCGGGGCGCCGCGCCCCGGCTGGCTGGCATTCCAGGACGTCGCCGCCATGGCGGACGACGCCTCGCTGCGCGATGTCGCAAAAATCGGTCGAACGCTCGAATGCGGCGACGCCATCAACATCCAGTTCACCAGCGGCACGACGGGGTCTCCGAAGGGCGCGACGCTTTCCCACCGCAACATCCTCAACAACGGTTTCTTCGTCGGCCGCAGCATCGGACTGAAACCCGGAGACCGCCTATGCATTCCCGTGCCGCTCTATCATTGCTTCGGCATGGTGATGGGCAATCTCGGCTGCCTCGCGCATGGCGCGACGATGGTCTACCCGTCCGAAGTCTTCGATCCGCATGCCGTGCTCATGGCGATCCAATCGGAACGCTGCACGGGACTTTACGGCGTTCCCACCATGTTCATCGCCGTGCTGGGGCATCCGGAATTTTCGAAGTTCGACGTTTCGTCCTTGCGGACGGGTTGCATGGCGGGCTCGCCCTGCCCGGTCGAAGTGATGAAGCAGGTCGTCGGCAGCCTCAACATGCGCGACGTCACCATCGCCTACGGCATGACGGAGACGAGCCCGGTCAGCTTCCAAAGCTCGCCGGACGATCCCATCGCGCGGCGGGTCTCGACCATCGGACGCGTGCAGCCGCATCTCGAGGTGAAGGTGATCGACGAAAACGGCGAGACGGTGCCTCGTGGCACGCCCGGCGAGCTCTGCACGCGCGGCTATGCGGTGATGATCGGCTATTGGGACGACGAGGAACGCACGGCCGAGGCCGTAGATGCCGGGGGCTGGATGCATACCGGGGACATCGGCACGATCGACGGCGAGGGTTACGGCAACATCGTCGGGCGCATCAAGGACATGGTGATCCGCGGCGGAGAAAATCTTTATCCACGCGAGATCGAGGAATTCCTCTACAAGCACCCGAAGATCGCCGACGTCCAGGTCGTAGGACTGCCGGATAGGAAATACGGCGAGGAACTATGTGCCTGGATCAAGCTGGCTCCGGGCCAGACGGCGAACGAAGACGAAGTCCGCGCCTTCTGCCAGGGCAAGATCGCCCACCACAAGATTCCGCGCTACATCCGCTTCGTGGACGAATTCCCGATGACTGTGACGGGCAAGGTCCAAAAATTCCTGATCCGCGATCACATGATCAAGGAACTCGGACTCACGCTTGAAAAGACCGCGTGAGGAATGGGCGCGACGACGCGAAGCGACATTCGATCGTTGGGATTGCCGACATGATGGACGCAAAGGCGATGACTCATTCGCTCCGACTCGATGCGAAGGAACGTGACGATCTTGCCCGGGACGGTTTCGTCGTCCGCAGGGCGGTCTTTGACGCCCGCGAACGCGCCGCCATGGCCCAAGATTGCGAAGACCTCGTCGGAAAGCTGCTGGCACGAAAGCGCAGCGCCAAACACAAGATGGGCAGCTACATGTTCGAGAAGGACGAAGAGCTCAACACCATGGTGAAATGGGAACCGGACGATCCCGATCTCGTGCAAGGCATCGAACCCTTCGCCCATATCAGCAAGCCGCTTCGCGACTGGGGTATGGATCCGCGTCTGGTCGACCCTTGCAAGGACCTCTGCGGCGCGGACGACCTCGTCCTCTTCACGGAAAAGATAAACTTCAAGCGCGCGCGCAAGGGTGGCCCGATCATCCTGCATCAGGACTATCCCTACTGGGCGCCCTTCGCGCAGATGGCGCCGCGGGTCGTTACGGCGATGATCTTTCTCGACGGCGCTTCGCGGGAAAACGGCTGCCTCGAAGTCGCGCCGGGCACGCATCGCGAAGGTGTCCAGAAATGCTGGGACGAACCGGGCTTCCGCAACCGCGAGATCGACACGGACCTTTTCGACATGGCGAGACTCGTCCCGCTCGAAGTGCCCACCGGAAGTATCGCCTTCTTCGGCGCCTTCCTCGTACACCGTTCCCTGCCCAATCGTTCCGAGAAGGAGCGCCGCGCGCTGCTCTATTCCTATCAACCGGCCGGTAATCCGCACGCGCGCGAAATTCCGCGGCCGTTCAAGTTTCAGTCGGAAACGTCCACGGCGCGCGCGTGAGCTGTAAGGAAGCTTAATTTGCCCGAAAAGACCCTGCTGATTGGCATCCAGGACGCCGGTGTGATGCACACGGTGTGGAACGAGTTCGACATCGACACGCGATTCCGCATGGTCAAGGAGTCCGGCACCTTCGACTATTACGACAAGACGCCGACGCCGTGGGACGGTCCGATGTATCGCCGCGCGAGCGAGAAATACGGCGTGCCGATGATGGCGGGCGGCTGGTTCTACACGCTCGGCCGCGACGAACCCTTATTGGAATGGCATTTGCGCGTCGCGCCCGAATTCGGAACGCGCATCCACAACGTGCAGATCATGACCAACAACCGGGAGGGCCGCCCCGTTACGGATGACGAGGTTGCCGATATCTATCTGTGGGCGGCGGAACTCGGCGACAAGCACGGCGTCACGCCGTGCTTCGAGGTTCACGTCAATATGTGGTCCGAACATTTCGGGCGCGTCGCGCGCGTAGCGGAAATGGTGGAAGCCCGCGGCGTGCCATTCAACATGACGCTCGACCATTCGCATGTGATCTTCAAGATGGACAATCCGGCCGAGCAGGACGTCCAGGGCATGCGGGCCGATGTCGAGGCGGGCCGGCTGGAGCTCGATCCGTTTCGTCCCGGCAATGTCTGCCAGGCGTGGATCGATGCGAATTACGTCCGCCACGCCCACGCGCGCGCCGCTATCCCGAACGGTCCCGTCAATGTCTGGGCGGAGGTCGGAGGCCGCCCCGGACGGGGCATTCAATATCCCTTCGTCAGACCGAAGCCCGGCGAATGGCACGCCGAATGGAGCGAAGAACGGCTCGAGCCGTGGAAGGAGGTGCTGCGCCGGCTGCTCGCCCATCATGCGCGCGATCCCGCAAGCCGGCTCGCGACCATTTCGACGGAATTCATCCCCTGGCCCGACTATGGCGGGGGCGCGAAATATTCGCTGTTCGAGCATTCCGTCGCCTGCGCCGAATGGATCCGCGGCGAATGGAAGAAGGTACAGGCGGCGATTTGAGATGTCTCCGGGGCGTCAAGGCGACGTACGGCTTTCCGACCAGTCGCCCTTGTTGCCCGCCCCGTCCATGGCACGAACCTGATAATCGTAGGTCGTGCCCGCGCGCGATTGCGTATCCGTGAAGGATGTCGCGCCTTCGATCCAACTCGAGGCCGGCATCCAGCGCGCCTCGCCTGAGACGCGCCGGCGCACGAGATAGCGCAACCCGTGCTCGTTCGGCACGTCCTGCCAGTCGAGCATCACGCGGTCCACGCCGGCATCGGCGGCCCAGGCGATATCGCCGGCCTCCGCCCAAAGCGGCGCTGCGGGCGGCGTCAGATCGACGGCGCGGGCGGAGGCGGGATTCGACGGTTCGGAGGCATTGTCCGATTCGTCGCGCGCCACGATACGATAGTAATAGGTCGTGCCCGGCGTCACGGACCGGTCGTTCCAGCTGAGTCGCGTCTCGCCGCCGACCGCCGCGGTCGCCGCGTCCTCGGCGCCGAGGGACGCATCCTGCGATACGCCGCTCGGGTCGGCTTCGAGCACCAACTGCATCCGGCGCTTGCTCGAAAGGCGTTCCTCTTCCGCCGTGCGATAGACGAGATAGCGGTCGAGATCGCTTTCGCGGTTTCCCGACCAGGTGATCGTGATGGCGCTGTCGGCGCCCAACGCTTTCGTCACGACTGGGCGTCGCGGCGCCACGCGGTCGATGATCTCCACCGGTTCCGCGGGGCACGAAGCCTCGCTCTTGTTGCCTGCCGGATCGATGGCATAGGCGACGTAGACCTGCGTGCTTCCGACGGTCGCGTCGAGCCCATCGATGAGGTCGGCGGCGTGCGCCGTCGGCACGACGGACGTGGCGTTGACCTGCTTGAGCATTGCTCCGGATATTTGTGCCTTGCGCTGCAACGCCGCGTCGTCGGCGTCGGCCACCGCCACGCAGCCCGCCGAAAGGCTTCCCGGATCGGCGATGTCGGCGAGCGCCGAGCGCGGTACGCGGGAGAAGACATAGCGATAGAGGTCTTCGGCCGGCTGCACGCGCATCGTGAGATGGACGTTGCCGGACCGGTCGGCCTCGCCCGGCGGGGCATAGAGCAGCGGTGCCGGCGGCGCGTCGGGCGCGATGAAGTCGCGGCTGTAGACGGTGACCGGCGTCGCAACGCCTCCCCGATTGTTGAACGGATCGTGGTCCACCGAGGCGACGGTGGCGAAGCCGTATTTGACCGTCGGATCGTCGTTCGCCGTGATCAGGGCGATAAGGGCGGGATCGAGCTCCGTGAAGATTTCTTCGTAATAGACGGCGGGATCGTCGGCCGGATCGTCGGCCGCGGGGAAGACGAAGCCGGTCGCGCTCGACGGATCGCGATAGCGGCTGGGGATCACGGCTGCGCTATCGGCGGCGTCCTTGTCCGCGCCCAATTGCGCCTCGTATTCCGCCGGGTCGTGCCATTTCGAGCGGTTCGCGGGGTCGGCGAACGTGTCGAAATCGGTGAAGCGATAGAAGATGCGAAACGCCTTCAGATCGGGATAGCGGACCTTGAGCCCGTCCGTCCAAAGCCAGGACACGCGGATGGCGTATTCGTTTTCAGAACCGGTCGGAAACAACTTCTCGCGCTCGGCGGCGCGCATGCGATCGAGCGCGGGATCGGCGCGCTGATAGATCGTGGCCTCGACGTTCACGGGCGGGGGCGGCGCGACGGTGTCGGGAACCGAAACACGTCTGGGCAAGGATGGCGTCGATTCGCGCCCGAAAATATCGATGCCGACCGCATGATAATCATAGGTGCGATAGTCGACCCAACTGTCATAGGCGAAATAGTCCGGCCAGATCTCGGTACCGTCGCCGAGCTCCTGGGGCTGGGGCGCGATCGGGCTCATCGGAACGAACTGGCCGTCGTCGTCGGGCACGCTCAGCGCCTCGTAGGGTCCGGGCGGCGTGAGCGGCCCCAAGGCGGGTCCTACGTCGCGGCGTTCCAGCCGATGAAACACGGCACGGATGCCGTCGGCGGGTCCAAACGAGATCGCGGGATCGGTGGTCGGCGGCGCCCAGCGAAGCGCCACGCGCGCCTCGGTCGGCCACCAGCCCCCGCCGGGGATGGGTTTGGTGTTGTCGGCCAGCGCGTCGGCCTTCTGCAGAACGGGTTGCGCGAGCGCGCCGGTGTTCGGCCGGCTCAGCTTCCAGACCTGATAGGAGCGGTCGCGATCGAGCCAATGGCCGACCACCTTGTAGTCATATTCGACGTTCGGATCGGCGGTGCGGTCGATGTAGTAGAGCCCGAGCAGGCGTGCGACCTCGGGATGGAGCGCGATGGTTTGCAGCAACGCCATCGGCGTGATCTGCCATTGCGCGAGGGGCGTTCCGGACGCGGCCACCGCAGCGTCCGCCAGCGCGGAATCGGTAAACGGCACGTCGATCCCTTCGACGTAATAGAGCGTCGCGTAGAGATCGGAATAGCCGAGCACCTCCTGGAGATGATCGAAGTTCTCGGTGTTCGCGCCCACATAGCGGTCGTGCACGTCCGCGGGCAAGCGGTCCTCGCCGCGATCGACCCAACGCGACGGATCGCCCGGGCCCGACCATGTCGTGGATGGATAGATGGGTCCGGGGGCATTCAGCTTGACCCAGGGACCGCCCGCGCTTTCGCGTCGGTACAGATCGAAGCCGCTCTGCGGGAAGGGCAGCGGTTCGTCGAAACCCCAGCGCAGATGCGCGCCCGTGTCGCCCTCATACTTGCCGTCCCACCAGATTCCGACCATGGCCAGCTCGAAATTGGCCCTGAGGTCGTCGCGGCAGTGCCAGATCAGCCACAGGGCAAAGAGCAGGAGGAGCAGCAGAAGCACGCCCGATATCGTCATGCGCGTTCCACAATTCTCGTCCTTGCCCTGATGCTCGTCGCAATAGCGGCAGCCGAAGGCACGCAGCAGCAGGATGAGGATGCCGATCAGCACCACGCCCAGCAGAAGCTTGGCGCATTCGGTTCCCACCAGCAGGGCCTGGATCGTCTGGTCCGCGGCGAACAGAAGCGCCGCGAAAACGACCAGGGCGAAGAACAGCAGAACGAGCCACAGCCAGATCGCCGGCGAAGAGCTAAGCGCCGTGCGTTCGCCGGAACGGCAGCAGATCGCGGTCCAGGCATACCAGAAGGCGAGAAGGAAGCCGAGCAGCAGGGCGAGGAAGAGATAGCGCAGGCACCACAGTTCGCTTTCCCACATCGCCATGATGGCCGGCCAGCAGATGCAGAGGAAAAGGCCTACCGCGACGCCGAAAAGAAACGCGAGAAGAACGCGCAAATCGCACAGATAGCGGCAGAACGACGGCCAATTGCGCGTCAACGGGTAGCCCGCCGCGATGAAGGGCGCCGCATACGCCGTCAGCAGGAAGAGCACGACGCCGAGCGCCAGGACCGCCAGGATGGAGATGCTTTCGATCATGGGCTTGCTTCCGCCGTCACCATGTCGCCGGGAATGTCGAGCGTGAACACGGCGTCTTCTTCGGCGAGCCCGTCATCCGCGCCGGTGTCCGGATCGGTGCGCATGTGCACCGGCGAGCGGCTGCCGATGTCGCGCTTATAGGTGAGCGTGACGCGATACTGGCCGTCGGCCAGCGCTTGCAGCGACCCGCCCGTGCGATCGAAGAGGAAGGCGCGCGCACCTTGCGTGTCGGCGACCAGTGCCGCGTCGCGCGCGGCCCATGCGGCCGCGCTGTCGGGCCGGTAGGCGAGTCCGGTCGTGATCCGCGTCCATTCGAGGCCTTCGGGAAACTCGAAGAGGATGCCGCGGTTGTCCGCGCCGTCCGAAATCACGCTGATCTCGATGGTGTCGGGCAGCGGTTCGGTCGTGCGGTCGATACCCGCCGCCGCACTCACCTCGGTGAAGGCCTGCAGCTCGCTCGTCCAGGCGGATTGAATCGCGCCGATCTCGCCGTCGGTGAGCGTCAGGAGATCGTCGCTATAGCCGGGCGTGCGTTCGAGCGCGTCGGCGATGGCTTCGGAGCTCGCGGCGTCGGGCGAAAGATCGGGGCGGCCATGGGCGAGATGCCAGCCGGCGAAATCGGCCGATCCGTTCGTGACCGATGCCGGCGCGGCCGCGCGCGCGATGCTGGCCGCCACGGCCGCCGAGACGCCCGCGGACGCATAAGCGCCCGACGTCAGCGTGAACCAGCTCCCCTCATAGGCGTCGGCGATATCGGAGAAGCGTTCGAAGAGAGATGCGATAAAGGGATATTCGAACAAGAGCACGCGCGTGCCGTCGATCTTGCGCACCTTGTTCGCCAGGAGCCAGATCGGGTCGTCGAGGCGGCTGTCCGAGGTCAAGCGCTTGTCCTCGAACCAGGCGCGCGCCGTGTAGCGCACGCCGGGCTTCAACGCGTCGGCGTAGGCAGGCCAGCCATAGACGATATCGTCGTTGGGCTGCACGCCGACCAGAATACCTTTGCTTTCCAGAAGCTCGATCAACTCCTGATCGTTGCGCGTATCGACGTGATCGGCCGCCTCGCTCCACGAAGTCGTGACGGTGACCGGATTGCCTTCCGAATCGGCGGCGGGACCGGCGTTCGAGTCGACGATCTCGAAGACGAATTTCTGCTCCGGATCCTTGTAGAGCAATTCGTCGACGGAGCCGGGCTCCTTGTAGAGCAGGTCGAGATAGGTTTCGTTGAAGCGCAATCCCACGCGATAGCTGCGATAGAGCGGGAAGCCGAGGCTCGCCGGCACCGTGTAGTCGATGAAATCGTCGAGTGCGAGCGGCGCGCCTTCCGTGTAGAAATAGCCGGCGTCGCGATAGGTCTTGGCGCTGCCGGGTCCGCTGACCGACACTTCGCTTTCCACCGCCATCGCGAAGACATGGTAGGGCGGAAGCACGAGATCCTTCTGTTCGAGGATCGTGGGATCGAAGCATTCGTCTCCCTGGCCGCTCGCCGCCATGGCGCGCGCCTCCATGGAGAACCAATCCCAGAAGCGGCTCCACCAATTGTCGTCGTCGGGCGCGCGGCCGCCGGGCTGCCGGCCGTCGTCGCCATTCGGGCCCTTGCCGTCGTCGGCCGGCGGGCAAGGCCAATCGCCATAGATGCTCGCGACCCAATCCGACCAACTCTCGGCCCCGCCATCCTCGCCGTAGACGATGAAGGTGCTGGCATCATAGATCGAGAACGGATTCTTGCTCCAGAGCTTGACCGACAGCGCGGCCGGCCGGCCGGGATTGCCGAGATAGGTCGGCCATACGCCGTACACCTCGGGCAGCACGTCGTTGAAGGTCTGCGTGCCGCCTGTCGAGAGCGGCGCCGCCCACAGTTTCAGCGACGTCAATCGGTATTGGAACGTCGTGTCGGCGATCACGTCCTCGTGGCCGTTGACGTTGCCGGCTAGCTGGGGCTGATCGGCGCCCGACAAGACCTCGTTGGTCGAGCGTTCGAAGGCCGCGACGGGCCGATAGGTCACGGGCACGAGGGGCCGGGCGCAAGCGGCCTGCGGCTTTCCCTGCGTGAGTGCGCCATCGCCGTCGAGGTCCTCGCCCGCATCGAGAACGCCGTCGCCGTCGTCGTCTTCGTCGATCTCGGGCTTGACGGCCAGGCTCTCCCACGGACCGCACAAGCTCGACGTGTTGATCGTGTGCCCCGCCACGACCGAGGTGCTGCGCACGGGAGTTGCCTCGACCGCGACCGTCTCCTTGCTCGCCTCCAAGCCCATGCGCGCGACGAGTTGGTCGAGCGCTTCCGGATCGGCCTGGTGCTCCCAGCGCAGATGCACGGTCGCCTTGGGATCGGGCAGCGGCCAGGGAAGCTTGAGCTTCACGTTGAACTTGCCGTCGATGTAGTAGGGCGTCGGCGAGGACACTTCGAGGATCGCGTTGGCCGACAGCCCGACGCCGAACCCGAAAGCCGAAAGCTCGGCGACGCCGCCGACATCGGCCTGGCCCCAGGCATGCACGGGCCTCCAGGAAAGGGCCGCGTCGTAGCCCATCCAGGCCGCGAGCTTCACGCGCAGCGGACCGTATTTCCAATCCGGCCGCGAATCGTATCCGACCTTGGCGCCAAAGGCGAAGCCGTTCGGGTCGATCATGTGATAGGCGCTGGCGGTGAGAAATTTCAGGATCGTCGCGCGGATGCGTTCCGATTCCGGGTCCTTCTTGCCGAGATAGAGATGCCAGTCGCTGGGATCGGTGAGATTGAAGAAGGCTTCGGTTTCCGCCGCCAGATCGATCAGGAACCCGTCGTCGGGAATCTTGTAATAGACGCCGAGATTGAGGAGGAAGGACGGCTTCTTGCCGTCATAGATGGCGAGCGCGAGGAAGAACGGATCGCTCGCATCGAGCAGATCGCCGCGTTCTTTGATGATGTTGCCCTGACCACTCAGGATCACCACGGGACCGGGGATCGCGACCGTGAGCGCGACCTTGGTGTTGATCGTGAAGCC
>Ga0326597_10014929_pt1 | contig 10166 bp, 10 predicted proteins | sample RVTome_12_FD_203789 | JGI IMG/M metagenome (GOLD analysis project Ga0326597, IMG submission 203789) | Soil microbial communities from uranium-contaminated site in the Upper Colorado River Basin, Wyoming, United States - RVT100D185 | ecosystem: Environmental > Terrestrial > Soil > Contaminated >...
TGACCACCTTCTTCGTGCTCTCCGGACGCAACCCCACCAGCTCCACTTCCTCTCCGACCTTCACCTTCCCTCTCTCCACTCGGCCCGTGGCCACCGTCCCACGGCCCGAAATCGTGAAAATATCTTCGATCGGCATCAGGAACGGCTTGTCGATGTCCCGCTGCGGCAGCGGAATGTAGCTGTCCACCTTCTCCATCAGCTCCAGGATCGGCTTCGCCGCGTCGTCCTTCCCGGACCCCTCCAACGCCTTCGTCGCCGATCCCCGTACCACCGGAATCTCGTCCCCCGGAAACTTGTAAAGCTTCAATAGCTCCCGAACCTCCAGCTCCACCAGATCCAAGAGCTCCGGGTCGTCCACCATGTCGCACTTGTTCAGGAACACCACGATCGCCGGAACCCCCACCTGCCTCGCCAGCAAAATGTGCTCCCGCGTCTGCGGCATCGGTCCGTCCGCCGCCGACACCACCAGGATCGACCCGTCCATCTGCGCCGCTCCCGTGATCATGTTCTTGATGTAGTCCGCATGGCCCGGGCAGTCCACGTGCGCGTAGTGACGCTTCGGTGTCTCGTACTCCACGTGCGAGGCGTTGATCGTCACCCCCCGCTCCCGCTCCTCCGGCGCGTTGTCGATCTGGTCGTAGGCCTTGAACGTCACCTTCGGGTTCAGCACCGCCAGAACCTTCGTGATCGCCGCCGTCAGCGACGTCTTCCCGTGGTCCACGTGCCCGATCGTCCCGATGTTCACGTGCGGCTTCGACCGGTCGAACTTCTCCTTCGCCATGCTGTCTCCTCGACTGCTCCTCTATCGACCCGAATGGAGCCCACGACCAGAATCGAACTGGTGACCTCGTCCTTACCAAGGACGCGCTCTGCCAACTGAGCTACGTGGGCGTGGTGACCTCGTCCGTCTCTACCCCGACTCCGACCTGCGTCGTCTCTTCCCGCTCGCCCACCCCTGGGGAGTGGAGCGGGCGACGGGATTCGAACCCGCGACATCCAGCTTGGAAGGCTGGAGCTCTACCAGCTGAGCTACACCCGCCTCGATCGAGCCCGTTGCCCCTCATGTCCTCCAAAAGGCGCTTCCTTCGTCGGAAGACTCGGTGGTGGGGAGGGAAGGATTCGAACCTTCGAAGGCCGAGGGCCGTCAGATTTACAGTCTGATGCGTTTGACCGCTTCGCTACCTCCCCCGCTCTGCCCCCGGCACGCTCGGGCGATGGAGCTGGCGGAGGGAATTGAACCCCCGACCCGCTGATTACAAATCAGCTGCTCTACCGCTGAGCTACGCCAGCGACAAACCCCAAGGGTACCAAAGGGCCCAGAGCAGTGCAAGCCCGGTGCCGGGCCGCAAGTCCATCAGGACCCGGAGGGTCGGGGGTCCCGCCGCCCCCGGCGTCGCCGGCGACGGCGCCGATTCCCGCCGCCCGGGGCGCCTTCCCCACCTGGCGTGCCCGGCGGGCCTCCGGGAGCGGGCGGCCCACCCATTCCCGGTGTGCCCGACCCCACGGCCGGCCCTCCTTCCGGACGCCCACCCCCCCCGCCTCCGCCACGGCGACGACGCCGCCGACCTCGCCGCTCGTGGGGCCCCGAGTCAGGTGGCGGCTGAGGATCCGGCGGACGCGCGCTGTCGCGTTCGTCCGGGTCCTGACGCTGAGCGGGTGCTTCCGCATCCGGTGGAGCCCCGCCCGCTCCCGGCCGCCGATCCCGATCGCGCCGGCGACCGCCCCCCTTTCCGTCGCGGCCCTGTCGGCCCTCGCGCCCGTGCCGGCCCTCGCGCCTTCCGTCCCGACCGTGACCGCGGCCGCCGGGTCGTGGGCGGCCGCGTCGAAACTCGACCGGCTTCAACACCGTCGGTCCCGCCCACGCTGCCTCGTCTTCGTGCAGGGTGACGACCTGGACGTCGGGATCCTCCTCGAAGCCGTTCTCGTCGCTCTCGGGTGTGGACGAGGGGCCGTGCGCGCCGGGGTCGCGCTCGTCGTCGTCCGAGGCCGGGCCCACCACTCGCGCCGGCGCGGCCGACCGTACCGGGATGGGCTTGACGTGGCTCGGCACCAGGCCCCGCTGGCGGATGACCTCGTAGAGCGCGATGCCCGCGGCCACCGACACGTTGAGGGAGGCGACGTGACCGAAGAGGGGCAACGAGACGAGGTGGTCGCAGTGCTCGCGCACGAGCCGCCGCATGCCCTTCCCCTCGCCTCCGAGCACGAGGGCCACCGGGTGGCGGTAGTCGACGGCGTCCCACCTCTCGGTGCCGGCGGCGTCGAAGCCCACGACCCAGACCCCGCGCGCCTTCAGCGCCTCGAGGGACTGCACGACGTTGCCGATGCGCGCGAGGCGCACGTGCTCGAGGGCGCCCGCGGAGGCCCGGTTCACGGTCTCCGTGAGGCCCGCGTTGTGACGGTCGGGGAGCAGGACCCCGTCGCAGCCGGCCGCCTCCGCGGAGCGCAGGATCGCTCCCAGGTTGCGCGGGTCCTCGACGCCGTCGAGGACGACGAAGAGGGCGGGATCGCGCGCCGTTGCGAGCAGCTCCTCGAGGGTGCTCGCGGGCCGCGGCGACACCACCGCGATCAGGCCCTGGTGGGGCACCGCGCCCGCCATGCGATCCAGGGTCTCGCGGGTCTCGAAGCGCAGGGGAATGGCCAGTCGGCTGGCCCGGCTGATGGCCTCGGAGACGCGGCGGTTGCGCAGGCCCTTGGCGATGAGCAGGCGATCGAAGTGCCGATTGCCCGAGGAGAGGGCCTCCAGCACGGGGTTGATTCCACAGATGAGGTTCATGGCCATCCAAAGTAGCTGCGCCCGGTGATGGGGTCGACGTTCAGGCTCTGGCCCGCTCCGGCGCGCGGAAAAAGGTGGATTGGGGGCCCCGCGACACCGTAGCCCTCTCCGCCGCGTGGCGAGTAGGAGCCGAGGCCGACGAGGCCGTCTTTCACGGAGACGCGGCGCGACCGGTCGCGCGGCGCGTCCACGAACTTCGGGAGGAGGCGGTCCACGACCTCGTCCATCACCACGAGGATGGCGCGGCCGGGCCGGGGTGCGGGTTTCTTCGCCGAAGGCGTCTCGGCCGGGCGGGCGGACGTGGCCCCCCCGGCGAGGACCGCGGCGAGGAGAAGGGCTCCGCTCATGACGGCCGGCGCAGGAGCGCCACGGCCAGGGCGGCGATGCCCTCGCCCCGGCCAAGAGCGCCGAGCTCATCGGTGCTCTTGGCCTTCACGGACACGGAGTCCGCGGGGAGGCCCAGGAGCCTGGCCACCGAATCGCGCATCTGCGGCAGGTGGGGGGCGAGGACGGGAGCCTGCGCCACCACCGTCACGTCGAGGTTCTCGACCGCGTACCCGCGGGCACCGACGATGCGCGCCGTCTCCTCGACGAAGACGCGGCTCGACGCTCCCTTCCATCTCGAATCGGTGCTCGGGAAATGGACGCCCATGTCCCCCGCCCCCGCCGCTCCCAGGAGAGCGTCGCACACGGCGTGCAGCACGCAGTCGCCGTCGGAGTGGCCTTCCAGGCCGCGGTCGCAGGGCACCTCGATCCCACCGAGGCGCAGCGACCGGCCGGGCACCAGGCGATGAGCGTCGAAACCCTGGCCCACCCGATAGCTCACGCCCGCGCGCCCGCCCTCTCGGCCGCGAGCACGCTCTCGGCCCAGGCCAGATCCTCGGGAGTGGTGAGCTTGCGGTTTCGCGGCGAGCCAGGGACGGCGACGACCTTCTCGCCGAGGCGCTCGATGGCCATGGCCTCGTCGGTGACCGTCACGCGATCGCGGAAGGCCTCCTCGTAGGCTCGAACGAGCAAGGACAGCCGGAAGGCTTGCGGGGTCTGGGCCGCCCCCAGCTCGGCGCGGTCGAGGGTCTCGACGACCCTTCCCTCCCGGACCCGTTTGATGGTATCCACCGCGGGCAGCACGGGAAGGGCAGCCCCGTGCTCCGCGGCCGCACGGGCCACCGCCTCGATGAGCGCGACCTCGACGAAGGGACGCGCCGCGTCGTGGACGAGGACGACACCGTCGAAGCCGTCGGGCGCCTGCTTCAGGCCCTCGAGCACCGAGTCCTGGCGCCGCGCACCGCCGGCGGTTACCGCGCGCAGCTTGCGCAGGGGATTGAGGAAGCGGCGGGCGGCCTCGACCTCCTCCACCGGGACCACGGCCACGATCCCCGCGACGGAGGGCGCGGCTTCGAAGGATCGGGCGGCCTTGAGGAGAATGGGTTCGCCGCCGAGCTCGAGGAAGGCCTTGGGCCGCGAGGCTCCCATGCGTTCCCCGCGCCCCGCGGCCACCAGGATGGCGAGGGCGGTCATAGCGCGCGTCCCGCCGAGCGGGACGCCGGCTGCAGAGTAAGGGCTAACGCCCGAGGGGTCAATCCGCTGGGATCTCGGCGGTGCGCTGCAGGCGCTCGGCGGCGCCCCGTCCCTCCGAGGCATGGCCGCGCAGCGCATCGCGGGCGTTCTGGAGCTGCACCAGGCTTCGCGACAGCCGGCCCTCGACTTCGTCTTCGATGCGTCGCAGTGATTCGCCCACGACGTGCAGGCGGGCCGTGAGGTCTTCGGTTTCGACCGCGGCCGGAAAGCGCAAGGCCAGGCGATAGACGGTCAGCACGAAGGGCAGGGCCAGCGAATAGGGCACGATCAGCACGCCCTCGCGCCAGCCTTCGCCGTGCACCTCGGGCGCGGCGGAATGGACCGCGTCGGGAACGGCCAGGACCGCGAGCGAAATCGTGCGCCCGGGATCGAGGTATTTGCCCATCTCGCGCAGGCGGGCGCGGAGGTCGCGGGCGATCTCGTCGCGGAGGGCGCGGCGCTCGGCCTGGTCCTCGGCCAGCTCGAGGGCTTCGAGGCTCGCGGCGCTCGTCCACTTGCTGTCGATGGGCAGGTAGCGGCCGTCGGGCAGACGCAGCGCGTACTCGACGACGCGGCTGCCGAAAGGCACGTCGTGGGCGAGCAGATCGGGCGGGAGCTGGCCGAGGGCCCGGGCCAGGATGCTCTCCCCCGCCGCCCCGCGGGCGCTGGACCCGGCTACGATCGACTCGAGCCGGCGCAGGGCGTCGGTGGCGTAGTCGAGCTGGCGAGTCCGTCCCTGCTCGAGGGCCTTCACCTCGGCGAGGGCGCGCTGCGCGTGGCCGAGCTGCCCCTGAAGCGCCTGAGTGGTCTGGGACAACCCTACCAAAGAGGCTTCGCGACCCTGCTGGAAATCGAGGCGCAGCGCATCCTGAGCCTGGGCCAGCCGCCTCACTTCATGAAGGAGGGACTCGAGACCGGGGGACTCGCCGGAAGGCCTCCCCTCCCTCCGCAAGAAAGCCAGGGCCAGGGCCATGGCAGCGCCGATCAGGATCACCACCACGCCCGCCAACGCCAGCTTCTCCACGGTCAGACAGTGGCATGGAGCCGGGCCAGGGTGGGTCCTTTTTCAAGGCGACAATGACTGCTGACTCCACGAACGACGCCGCGGCGCGCCAGCCCGCCGTCCGCCTGGTTCTACAAGTTGCGTCGCCTCGACGCTTGGCCGCTCCTCGAGGAGGTGCTGGATATCGGGGAGGTCGTCGCAACTCCGCCGGTAGTTTGCTCGCCGCGAGCTTCAGGACCGTTTCGCGCTTTCTGCGCCCCGCCCCCCCAAGTGCGGCCGTTGATCCCACGACCACCCGCGCACCCCTTCGAGCGCCTTGCGACGTCCCCTGGCCAATTCCCTCCTGCGGGACCGGCAGTGCCCGATCCAGACGCCGAGCCGGACACCCTGTTCGATGTGCCCAGCCGGGACTCGAGTGTGTCCCTCGCGCCGGACGAAGGCTCGGAGCGAGCGCAGTGCTTTCTCGAACATCCAGTCGAATCTGTTCCACACCCATCCGGGAAGGGCGGTGAGCCGGCGTGCGCGATCGTCGGTCATCCGTCCCCGATGCTGGCGGCACTTGTGAACCCAGGCGCCAAGGGGGAAACCGGCTTCCACATGTGCGGTGGGCACGCGCGCGTGCCCTTCGCGCTTGACGAACCGGAGCAGATGGCGACAGGCCGTCGCGAACGAGGTGTCGCGAACGCTCCAGGTCCATCCCGCCAGGTTCTCGAGGGCGCGGACACGCCTCTTCGAGAGAATCCCCTTGCGGTAGTCCCTACGCCTGTTCACTACCCACAAGCCAAGGCGGATTCCTCGCTCGACGCAGGTTGCGGGGACGCGGGAGTGCCCCTCTCGTCGCACGAAAGCCTGGAGTGCGCGCATCCCTTCGTCGAAGAGGTCCTCGCGGGCGTGCCAGGTCCATCCCTGTACACCCTCGAGGAGCCGCGCTCGCTCGCCGGATAGTCGACCCTGGGCACTGGACGTTCGCTGAGTCACGACCCACGCTCCAAGCCGGAACCCTCGCTCGCGATGAGCGAAAGGCACGCGGGCGTGCCCCTCACGCTTCTCGAATCGGCGCAGGGCATCCAACCCTTTATGGAAGGCGTCCTGGTTCGGGTTCCATGACCACCCGGGCTCGGCTTGCAGTTGGCGAGCTCGATCTGGCGAAAGGCGGCCGAGGGCATGCTCTTGTCGTCTGCTCAAGACCTATGAGCCCAGGTTCAGGCCGTTTTCGCGATGCCCGTGCGGCACGCGCGCGTGCCCTCTCCGCCTGACGAAGGCTTTCAGCGCCATGAGACCGCGTCGGAAGTCGTCGTCACGTAGCGACCATGCCCAACCGGGCAGTGCTGCGAGCGATCGAACCTGCTCTGAGGTGAGTAGCCCCTTCCGAAATTCCGTCCTCCGCTTGGAAACCCATAACCCCAGGGAGAAGTTGCCTTCCCGATGGTCCCCGACCACGCGGGCATGCCCCTCCCGTCGCACGAACTGTTGCAGGAGGAGGAAGTTCAGGGCGAGCCGGGGTGGCCAAGGCCCGGAAGGCCGCCGGGAAGGAGAGGCCTTCCTCGGCGGATTGTGTCGGCGCGATCCGGCTGGCGCACGCGGCTTACGAGGACTAAGCGCTCGCATAGAGTTGACGAAGGATCGTGCACAAGGCTGGAAGGGAACTCAAGCCGGGCCCACAGCGCCCCAAGACATCGCGAGAACATCGAGGAGCGCCACGACCTCGATCGCGCTCCGTCGGCGGTGCCATAAGCTGTCCAGATGCTGTCCGCCGATCAATCAACCCTCGAGGTTCGGGCCTTCGCGGTCTGGGCCAAGCGTCGCCTGCTCCCCCGTCCCGCCGTCAAGATCCTCTTCGCCGCCACAGAGAGGCTCAGCCTTTCGGCCGTCGCCGCCCTCGCTCGCTTGCGCGAGCACCACGGCCGCACGGCCCAGCTCTTCGCCGAGAACAGGCGCCTGCGCCTCGAGATGGCTGAGCTGCGCTCGCAGAACGACCTCCTCCGCACCCGGATCGACGGGGTCCCGCCACGACAGCGTCGTCACTACAGCACAGAGGCCCGCTTCCAGATCCTCGAACACATGCGCCGATTCCTCCTCTCCGTCGAAAAGACCGTCGCCCGCTTCCTCGTCACCTCTCAGACCCTCTACAACTGGCTCCGGGAGCTCGACCGAAACCCCGAGGCCCAGACCATCGGCCGTCTCCTCCGCACTCCGCCGCTCACCCGCTACGCGAACGTCGTCCGCCGACTCGTCCGCTAGATGAAGGACTCAGGGTTCGGCGGCGACCGCCTCCTCGCCGCCTATCTCGCCCGTTCCGGCTGGACACCCAGCCGCCGCTCCATCGGCCGGTTCGGCAAGGAGAGGACGCTCACCTCCCTACCGTCTTCCCTTTCCTTCACCTCCACCTGACCGTCGTCTTCGACGCCTTCTCCCGCCTGCCCCTGAAGGCCGCGATCTCTTACCTCGAGCCCTCAGCCGAGGCTGTCCTCGCTCTCGTCCGAAAGGCGGTGGCCCTCCACGGCCGGCCCCAGCACCTCGTATCCGACCAGGGAGCGCAGTTCACGGCGGGGGTCTTCAGGATCGCGCTCGCCAGACTCGGCATCCGTCAGCGGTTCGGTGCCCTTCATGAGCACGCCTCCATCGCGCTCATCGAGCGCTTCTTCCTGACTCTCAAGACCGACCTCCAGCTCGAAGTCCACAAGCCCTGGAACCTCACGGACCTCGAACGGCGCCTCGTGCCCGCCCTTGTGCGGTATTCCTACTGCCGACCGCACTCCGCCCTCGAAGGCCGCGTCCCGATCGAGGCCTTCTTCGGGATGCAGGATCAGCGGCCCTGTGGCAACTTCGCCCCGCGCGGTCGGCCGGGCGATCCCGACGTCGACTGCCCCTTCGAGATCCTGTTCCTCGATCCCGATTCCCAGGCGTTCCCCATCCTCGTCACGAAGGCCGCATAGTCGGTCAGGTCGTGAATACGAAACCCCTTCGGCTGGAGTGGTGCGTCCGAGTGCGTCGCGACCCCTTGCCAAGCAGAACGCCCACCGCCTATTCACACAAGGAAACAGGAGCGCGAACCGCCCAGAATGCCGCTCCTACCTGGGCAAGATTCCGGTTGCGCCGGGACACACTACGAAAGGCGCTGGAGGAAGGAAGCCGGCTGACTCTATCGTCCGTCCGCTCCTCGCAGAAGCTTGGCGACGATGAGGCTACAAAACACGATCGTGGGAATCGTCAGGCCCACACCCAAGAGAACTCCCGCTGAAAGATCCTCACAAGCGGTCCTCGCCAGATACGCCGCCGCCACGATCAGCCCAATGGAATAAAGCAGTGCAAAGATCGGCAGCAGCGGGCTGCGCCAGCCCAATCTCTCCACGCCCGCGCCGACGAAGAGGGCCGGCAGCGCGCCGACTACTAACAAGGAGTTGAAAATCTCGTTCCCGAAAATGACGCATGGACCCGCCGAGAGCGTGTTCGCCGTGGCCGTCAGGAAGCTTGCGAGCATCCTGAGAAAGGCGTACCCCGCCACGATCAGGGCGCATGTCACGTATGCCTTTCTGCCCAAGAACAGCCACCTATCCTCGCTTGCACGCCGAGCCGGGCGCACTCGCCGTTCCACTTGAAGCCCTTCAGGCCGAAGGGATCGATGACGCTGACGGGATCTCCGTCCGAGTACTGATAGAGATTTTCCGACACGCGCAGACCAAGCGGATCGGCACTGATGAAGCTCGCCAGCCGCGGCTCGTAATACCTGGCCCGATGATCGTAGAGCCCGGTCTCCGCATCCCACTCACGCCCTGTGAAGGCCAAGCCGCCCACGGTCGCGCTCGTCGCGTCCAGATTCCCCCAGGGATCGTACGATCGCGCGAGCGTGATCTGGCCGGCACTGTTCGTTTCCATGGAGGTGTCGACGACGTATGGAGGCGGCGACCTAGAGACCCGCCGCTTTCTCCAACGCCTTGACCACCGCCCCGATGTCCTCCTGGCCCAGGCCCTGGGCCCGGGCGGCCTGACACATCTCGCGGATGGCGGCGAGGGCCGGCATGGGGGTCTTGAGAGCGGCCGCCTCCGCCAGCATCAGGGTCTGGTCCTTCACCAGCAGGTCGATGGAGAAGTGCTGTTCGAAGTCGCGGTTCACGATGGCCTGCCCCTTGAAGGCGTAGTAGGGCGAGGCGAAACCCGAGGCCTGGACGACCTCGAGGATCTTCTGGGCCGGGATGCTGGCCTTGCGGCCGACCACGAGGCCCTCGCAGAGGCCCTCCAGCATGAAGGAGATGAGGGTGTTGCCGATGAGCTTCACCGTGGAGCCCGCGCCCACGTCGCCGCAGAGGATGGCCCTGCTGCCCATGGCCAGGATCACCGGCAGGAGCTCCTCGTGGACCTCGGGCGCGCCGCCCGTCATGAAAAGGAGCGTACCCTGGGCCGCTCCGTTCTTGCTGCCGGTCATCGGGGCCTCGAGGAGGTCGCCGCCCCGCTCGCGCAGCGCCGCGGCCACGCGCTTCGCGGTCTCGGGCGCGACGGTCGAGCACTCCAGATAGCGGAAGCCGGGCCGCACGGCGCCGATGAGGCCCTGGGGTCCGAAGACGAGCTCCTCCACCGCCTTCGGGTCCGCGACACAGGTCACTACCACCTCCGAGTGCTCGGCCAGCTCGAACGGGGTCTTGGCCACCCGCGCCCCGTCCTTGGCCAAGGTGTCGGCCTTCCCGGCGGTGCGGTTCCAGACCGTCAGCGGGAAGCCCTTCTTCAGGAGGTTGGCCGCCATGCGGCTGCCCATGAGACCGAGACCGGCGAACCCGACACGCTTCTGCATAGGCGCAAAGACTATTCCGTGGCATCCGAAGCGGTCAATCGCCCCCC
>Ga0326597_10014930_pt1 | contig 10166 bp, 6 predicted proteins | sample RVTome_12_FD_203789 | JGI IMG/M metagenome (GOLD analysis project Ga0326597, IMG submission 203789) | Soil microbial communities from uranium-contaminated site in the Upper Colorado River Basin, Wyoming, United States - RVT100D185 | ecosystem: Environmental > Terrestrial > Soil > Contaminated >...
AATCGTCGTCTGATTCTGGAATGCAGGATTGTCGGCCCACTCCAGCTTGTAGCCGGCTGCGCCGGGCACTGGCGTGAACTTGGCGGAAAAAGTCGACGAGAATCCGGAGCCGGGTTGTTCGAACGTCGCCGGCAGTTCGAACAGGATCGGCACGAATGTGTTCATCGTCACCGCAACGGGTACGGGCGCACCCGCATTGACAACAACCCCGGTCCGCTCGCCGTATACCACCACCTCGCCGCCCGTCAGCGCCACGATCGCGACCGTGTACGTGCCCGGCACGAGCCCGTCGATCGTGTGCGGAACACCCGGCGTGATGAACACATCCTTCGGCGTCGGCCCCTCGAGGATCACGCGACCCTGTTCGATGCGCGAAAGGTCGACGCCCTCGCCATGCACGACGTCGAGCACGAGAAACGCGTTGGCGTCCGCACGCGTGACGTCCGATTCGCACCCCGCGATCGAGATGAGCAACGCAGGAAGGAGCATGCCGCGCCGATCGAAGTCGGACATGGTCCGGCCACGAACGCCCATCGCGCGCGTGTCACTCGCGCTTCGGACCTTCGACGCCATGCTGGCACAGGGAAATGTGTACATCTCCACGCCGTCAGTTCGAGATCGTGATGATGCCGCCGATCACCAGGGAAACCGCTTCCGTGGCTGTCCCAGTTATTCGTCAGGGACAGGAATTCAGGGATAGGAACTTCACGCGCCATTTCGTGGCCTCTCTCAGAGATGGATCCATCAGCGGCCCGAGGTCAACGATGGAGCAGACGGGAGCGGTCATGGCGGGTGCGAGGCGATAGCGGGTCGGGGCGGCTGCCTCGGCTCGGCGGCGGATCCGGCTCGGCGGCGTGTGAGGCCGGATCACGGCGGCAGTATCGATCCTGACGTGCAATGAGAGCGGTACGTGCTCGCGCGTTGGGCGGCGTCGGCTGAGCAACCAGGTGCCGCCGGCAACGACGTCACGCCGGCTCGAGGCTCCGTTCGGTTCCGATCCGGTCAGCCGCCGACGCGGCTGACGGAGGCGGGCGAGCGTCTCGTAGCCTCGGAGGTGCGGCGGTTCAGGGATGGACAGGACGTCGTCTGCCGTGAGCTGCATCAGGTCGGTCGCCTTCGAGTGCGTCGGTCTCCATTCGACGATAGCCTCGCCGTGAGTTGCGCGGAACGCTGGCGGCGTACGATCTGCCGCGTGCCGGGGCGAGGCCGTGGCGGGACCGGCCGGGTCAGTCAGGATCGTGCCCGAGGCAGCAGGTCACGGGCAGAACGACGAGCGCGCCGGCGAACAGCGCGGTGGGTCCGCCGACATCCGGACCTTCGGACTCGGCGATCCTGCGTGCGAGCACGCGCACGCTGTCCGGCCGCAGCAGGCGAACCGCATGCAGCTCCATGGCGCCGGTCATGCAGAACGCGGCGTTCTGGATGGCGCGGTATCGGCGCAGCAGCGATTCGCGGCTCGCGATGCCGAGAACGATCGAGCACCGGGACGGATCCATCCCATCGATGTCGCGAAGCTGCCGTGGTTGAATGCGACCGCGATCGATCTGACACATGCTCCGCAGTCGTCGCCAGCTCCTCTGTCCCGCATCCATCCGGGATTGCGTACGTCACGATCGGCGAAGTCGTGGAGACTGCTGCGGCGCACCTGAACGCGAGCCTCCGGATCCAGACGCGCCATTGAAGAACGAGAGGATCGAGTCGTCGTTCCGCGGGGCGTGGCTCTCAGCTCCACAACGATCTCATCCCGGTCCATTACCAGCAGGACCTCGCCGCGCTTCACCTCGCACAGTTGACTCCGATAGCCATGCCTCGAGCTCTTTCACGCCGCCGGCCGGTACTGCCCGGGAAGCGCTGCGCAATGCCCGCCGGTGCAGCGGCGCGGTGTCGCGAACGTCCTGCTCGCGAGGCGCTCGCGACGTTGACGGTCCCAGAGGCATCCAAGGTCGCGGGGACAGAGGGCGCGCCAGCTCAGGTGCGACATCGGATGTCCTCCTTGCATCCAACGTCTTGATCGCTGCAAGGCCACGCGCGATTTCGACGTTCGCGGTCGCCGCGACCCGCGCCGGTCCCCAGACGCTGCAATCCCCGACCCTCCACAAGCGCTGCAATCCCCGACCCTCCACGATCGCCGCAATCCCCGTCCCTCCACGAGCGCCGCAATCCCCGTCCCTCCACGAGCGCCGCGGTCCCCGGCGACGACGGGATTCGGTGTCTCGCGGCTCGGTACGGCCGACGCGACCGCGTCGGACGCGTCGCAGCGCGACCACCCGCTTCGACAGTGACGCATGCGGCCATGGCTCCGCCCCACGCTCACGCACATGTCTCGCGATACGGGCGCGGCCACGGCGGTTGCGCCTTTCGCGACGGCAGGGGCATCGAAGGGTGGCAGCCAATCCGGACGACCTGATCGCGAAGCTTGCGGCGGAGCAGCACGGCCTCCTCACGCGCGCGCAGCTGCTCGAGCACGGCGTCACGGCACACACCGTCACTGCGCGCGTGCGGGCGCGGCGCTTTCGCCTCGTGCACCGGGGCGTGTACCTGATCGGTCCGCTCGTCTCTCCACGGGCCCGAGAGATGGCGGCGGTACTCGCGTGTGGTCCGGGTGCGGCCGTCAGTCACGCGAGCGCAGCGCGGCTCTGGTCGCCGGCGCCCGACCGGAGTCGCTCGCGATCGCCGCACGGTGCACACGCCGTCGATGTGACAGGCGCGATCCCGCCGGTCGATATCACGATCGCGCGCGGCGATCGGCGGCATCGATCGGGCATTCGAGTGCATCGCGCCGCCTCGCTCGAGCCTGAGGACATGGCGATCCTCGACGGGATCCCCGTCACGACGCCGGTGCGCACGCTGCTCGACCTGGCAGGGGTCACGGGCCGCCGCGAGCTGGAGGAAGCGGTCGCGAGGGCGGAGCGGGACGGCCTGATCGACCGCGTCGAACTGCGCGGGATCGTCGCGCATCGTGCGGGACGTCCGGGCAGTCGGGTTCTCCGCGACCTGCTCGGTGGCGATGCGCCTCTCGCCATCACGCGCTCGGAGGCCGAGGAAAGACTCCTCGCCCTCTTGCGGAAGGCCCAGCTTCCGGGACCGCACACGAATGCGCCGATCGGCAACTACGAAGTGGACTTTCTCTGGAAACGAGAGCAGCTGGTGGTGGAAGTGGACGGGTTCGCGCACCACGCGTCGCGGCACAGGTTCGAAGGTGACCGCCGACGCGACGCGACGCTGACCGCGCGCGGGCTCCGTGTCATGCGAGTGACGTGGCGCCAGATCGTCGACGAGCCGATGGCCGTGGCCGCGCGCATCGCGCAGGCGCTCGCACGATCCGCGATTTCATAGGTTCCGCCACCGTCTGCGCAATTTCGCAGTCGACGCGAGGCGTAGAGCGCAGGCGGATCGTGGTTTTCTCGCCCCGGCCCGAGCGATCGGGGACGGGCGGGCCACCCTGGCGCGAGCGATCAACAGTACGAGCATCGCCAGACCGGAGAGCCACGTCCGGGCCACCGGCAGGCTTCCTCGACGGAGTTGCCGGAGCCCAGCGACGGGCGCCACGCGCGGTCAGAACGTGCCCGAGACCACGTCGGAGCAGCGACCCGTGCCCTTCTCGCAAATCTGGTACGTCAGCGTATGCGGCCCACCCGTCAACGTTGTGTTATCCGTGAAGTAGCCGAGGTTCTGCACCGGAATCAGGAACGCGCCGTTGCGGAAGATGTCGAGCCACCGCGTGGTGATGCCGGACCACGTCAGGTCGACCCAGAGCCGGCCCTTCACCGTGCGCCCGCTGATCGTGAGCTGGATCGGGTTCCCGCCCGCCCAGACGGTGCCGTCGCGCTGGCGGCTGGCGGTCGCGCCGTCGTCATTCTTGACCGTGAGCCGCACGGCTCCACACGTTTTGAAGTCAGCTCACTTCAACCAGGCAGTCCTTCTTGGCAAAAGCCATTCGCACTGGGATATGACGTCCTGAAACAAGACGTGGAAGTTCAAACACAGTGCGGTTAATGCGTCGACGAAATCTGTGGACATTGCGCCTGTCGGTCTGTAGTCCCCCCCAAATCTTCCTTCATTGAATCTCTGGATGTCCCATGGGACGGGCTTTCGGTATTGCCACCCCATGCGGCGCTCTCGGAAGCGACGCTCCGCTGCTTTGTGCTTGGGCGGGGACGGGTGGAAGCTCTCAAGTGTCTCTCGGATGCGCCTTGAAAGCCAAAGCAGCACGGGTTCAAACGGTGGGGCGTCTTCGGCTGCGGCCATGCATGCGACGATTATTGTCAACCGAGTCTCGACTGATGCGCTTTTTCACCGAACACATCGAGAAAATCCTCGTCGGCCCAGTCCGACATCAATGCAGGAAGGGCCTCACGGAAATCACCGCCGCTGTTCTCGATTCGACGCCATTGGGCCAACTCTACAGGTCGGAACGCCCAGTGATTGGGGAAGAAGAGAGGCGGAAAGCCCGGCTTCGGGATGAACCCCTGACTTTGCCGATCTGTCCTGAACTCCCCGGCACCGACGCTCGGGGATGTCCCATAGATTGTTGAAATTGGGTGGCGGCTCCTCCGCCCGAATCACCAGATTCGGGTGGGCACACAACAACCGGAGGAGCCACCATGAAGAAACGTCGCAAGACGAAGGCCGGCGTGCAAGCGCGGGGCAATGACAAGCAGCTTTCGCTGCATGAGTTCGTTCGATCCTCGCTCTACGAGACCGTGCTGATTGCGGGACTGCTGCACGTGAAGCAGGTGCTCGAGGAAGAGCGGGCTGCCGTATGTGGTCAGCGCTACCGTCACACACAGGAGCGGATGGCGTATCGAGCCGGGGCGGTTCCGAGTTCGCTGGTGCTGGGCGGGCGCAAGGTGGTCGTCACGCGCCCGCGTGTGCGCACGACTGACAACCAGGAAGTGACGCTGCCGAGTTGGACGGCGTGGTCGGGCGCAGACCCGCTGGAGGCGCGCGCGATCGAGCAGATGATCCTGGGCGTCTCCACCCGGGACTACCACCGGTCCCTGGAGACGCTTCCGGAGGAAGTGCGGAGCCGAAGCACGGGCAAGAGCGCGGTGAGCCGGCGCTTCGTGCGCGGCACACAACAGCAGTTGGCGAAGCTGCTGTCGCGTTCGCTCGAGGGGATCGAGCCGGTCGCGCTGTACCTGGATGGCGTTCATGTCGCCGATCATGTGGTCGTCACGGCGATCGGGCTCGACGCGTCGGGAAAGAAGCATGTGCTCGGCCTGTGGGAGGGCGCGACCGAGCACTCTGCCACCTGCACGGCGCTGCTCGAGAACCTGGTGGAGCGCGGCCTGCGTACGGACCGTGCGCTGCTGGTCGTGATCGATGGCAGCAAGGCGTTGCGCAAAGCTGTGGCTGCCATCTTCGGCAAGCGCGTGCTCGTGCAGCGCTGCCAGGAACACAAGAAGCGGAACGTGCTGGACGCTCTGCCCAACGCAAAGCGTGAATCCGTGAAGCGGGCGCTGAACGAAGCCTTTCGCACACGCGACGCCGCGCGTGCTCGGCGGCTGCTCGACAATCTCATACGGCGTCTGGCCCAGGAGCATCCGGGGGCGGCAGCATCGCTGAAGGAAGGACTGGACGAGCTTCTGACCGTAAAGGAGCTCGGCATGGACGAGCTGCTCGAACGGATGCTGTCGACCACGAACGTGATCGAGAACATGATCGGCAACGTGCGCGATGTGGGCGCACGCGTGAAGCGCTGGCGCGGTGGTCATATGGTGCTGCGTTGGTGTGCAGCCGGTATGCTGGAAGCCGAGCGTCACTTCCGTCGGATCAAAGGCCACGCAGGGATGAAGGACTTGGTATCGGCGCTTCGCAAGCATGATACGAAGCTGGACGGCCGTTCCACCGATCGCGTTGTTATCGCAGCGTGAGACCACGGTGCCGCCGTCCAATTTCAACAGCGAATGGGGCATTGCACCGACGCTCGCGATCCAAGTGATAAGCTCGGGCAGACGAGTGACGGCCAACCTCCTTCGTAGTATCCGCATGGCCACCAAAGCAATGTCGTGGAGCTCTAACTCTCGTGGCGCATTCCAAAGCTCGCCAGACTTCCAATCTGGCCAACGGCGAGTCAATGAAAACGCGCAGGCGGAATGTTGCAGATAACCGACAACCCAGATTGCCGCAGCACTCAACGTCGGATCTCCAACCCGCACATGCGGCAATGGGCGAGGCCGACGTAGGTCGGGCCGGGCACCGGGCGGGCGCATCTGCATACCTTCGGCGCCTCGACACAAGGCATTCCGTCATGTCGAGCGGCAGGGTCCGACCGCACCGCGGGAAGTTTCGAGCCGGCGGGCGCGGCTAGTGTCGGGCGCGATGGGTGGTAACCGCTCGGTTGCCCGCCATGCCGCGGGCTTCCGTGAGATCAGGTGCACTACGTGCTCGAGCCGGCTGGGCACCTGCAGCAGGTCGAGGACCAGCAGGGACCAGCGTGTCCGGCAGTCCTGTTTGGGCTGGCGCCGCAGCCCGGGCCGGCATCAATCGGCGAGCGTTCCGGCAATGGTTTTGCTCATGCGTCCGGTCCACGTCACAGCACCGGCGGCCGTGGCGCAGCCACGAGGACATGGAGTTCGCGACGGCGGAGTGAACGAATCCAGCCTGGACTTCTGCTCGGGCGAAAAGGGCCCCGCGCCGGCGATCAGCGGCGCGGGGCCGTGTGCGCATGTCGGGGCGCGATCAGTTCACGGTGTGGACGTGCGCGACACCGGGAATCGCATCGTTCTCGGCGACCCAGAGCTGCCCGGCCTTGTCCACGGCGAGCGCGGAGGGAAGCGCGAGCCCGCTCGCGATCACGGCGCAGACGCCCGTGGAGACGTTGCACTCCTTGACCGTGCCACCCGCCGAAGGCGTGAGCGGACCGCCGCCTGACTTGATTTCGACGGCAAGCCAGCTGTCGGCGTCGAGTTCCGCGACGTAGAGCGATCCGTTGGCGCCGAACTCGAGATCGACGATCGAGGTCAGGCCTGACGCGGCCAGAGTGCACGCGCTGCTCGGGCAGAGGACGTGCCGGCTGCCGGCGGCGATGCGCCAGATGCGGGACATTCCGGGCGCCCCGGGAAAGCCGGTCAGCTCGCCGGCGTACCACGCGCCATCGGGTCCGATCGCGATGGACGTCGCCACGGGTTGCGCCGGAATCGCGGCGGGCAATCCGCACTCGGGCGCGCCGCTGCCCGGACAACCGATCAGGGCCTTGAAGGGCGCGGTCGAGACCAGCTGGGGCGTAAGAACGGCCACCCAGTCGATCGAGCCGTTTCCGTCCACCATCAGGATGTCGTTCGCCGCCGCGTCGGCAACCAGCACGGCGCCGCCGTTCAGCCCCGCGACATTGAAGGGATTCGAATCCGGCGGGCCGGTGTTCCAGACCTGGTCCGGGTTGTTGGCATCCTCATAGGCGCCCAGATCGGCGATCAGGCGGGCATTGCCGGACGAGACCCGGAACAGCTTCCTCGCGTTCGGCTCGAGGAAGGGAGCGAACGGCGCGCCGGTCACGGCCATCATGTCGCCGCGGCCGATCGCCGCGATACCCGTCACTCCTGCGAGCGAGGAGACGGCATCCGTGCCGCCCTTCCGCAGCTCGGTGATGCCCACGAACGTCTCGCCGGCCAGCAGGCTGCCATCCGGACTCGGGGCCAGATCGAATACGGGAGCGGCGAGCGTGGCGGGCGAGGCCGTCAGGGACGCGGCAATGTCGAGGCCTCCTTCGGGGCCTGCCGGGCCGGCCTCGGTACATCCGAAGCAGACCAGCAGGGAGAGGGTCGGAACCAGTGATTTCGGGCGCATGATACCCTCCGACTTCAGAGGTCATCCGGTTGGGACCGGGATGGCACCGGTGGGGATTCCGCGGGCGAGGGCCGGTGCCCGCCTCGCCTCGGGACGCGGGTATGCCGCGTGTGCCAATATAGTCGAGCGCGATGGTCGCGGACAGAAGCCGGAACCGGAAGCTGCGATGGCCGCGGGCCGGCCGGTCCCGGCCTCTCCTTGCGAGGCCTCGCGACCGGCCATATGTGCATCGTGAAAGAGGCTGACGGCCGACGAGGGTCAGGCGATCCGTCGGCACCGCGCCGGTGAAGCCGGCATCGCTGATCGACGTGTCGACGATGCGGTGCTTCACACCCGCGATCCGGGCCGAGCGCGACGGCGATTGGCCGCTCCTGCGCGAGCGCGCTAAGATGTCGCAATGAGTCGCGAGCCTGAAACAACGCATCGTCTCACCCCCGGTTCGCGCCTCGGCCCGTACGAAATCGTTGCGGCCATCGGCTCCGGCGGAATGGGCGAGGTCTATCGGGCGAGGGACACGCGGCTGGAACGCGAGGTGGCGATCAAGCTGCTCGCGGGTGAGTTCCGTTCGAACGAGGAGCTTCGCGAGCGCCTAGCCCGCGAGGCGCGCGCCGTTGCCAGACTTTCTCATCCCCACATCTGCGCGCTCTACGATGTCGGTCGCGAGGAGGACCGCGATTTCCTCGTCATGGAGTTGCTGACCGGCCAGACCCTCGCCGAGCGACTCCAGGACGGCCCGCTGCCGCTCGACCAGACGCTGCGGTTCGGGATTCAGATCGCGGACGCGCTCGCCGCGGCGCACGCGAATGGAATCGTGCATCGCGATCTCAAACCTGCCAACGTGATGCTGACCGCTTCGGGCGTGAAGCTCCTCGATTTCGGCATCGCGAAGGCGTTCGCCAGTGATGGCGCGGCGGGGCGGATCACGGAGCCGGGCCTCACGAGCACCGGCGTCGTCCTGGGAACCGTGCCCTACATGGCGCCGGAGCAGATCGAGGGAAAGCGACCCGACCCGAGAACGGACCTCTTCGCGCTCGGCGCCCTGCTCCACGAAATGGTGACGGGCCGGCCGGCGTTTTCGGCGCCCACCCGGTCCGCTCTCATTGCCGCCGTGCTGGCCGCCGAGCCGCCATCGCTGGTCTCGTTGCGGCCCGGTGTTCCCGCCGCGCTGGACCGTCTCGTCCACGATTGTCTCACGAAGGATCCGGCCGCGCGTTGGCAATCCGCCCGCGATGCCGAACTGCTGCTGCGCTCGCTGGCCGAGGAGCAGCGGCAAGGCGGAATCGCGCACGCGCCTGACTCGCAGCCGGGGACCGTCACGCCTGCGACGCGCCGGGCGGTGCTTCAATCGAAGGTCGCATGGACCATCGCCGCGCTGGCCGTAATCCTCGCGACCCGGTCGAACCTCCGGCCGGCGAGCGAGCGACTGCCGGCGCCGCCCGTGTTCAGGTTCTCCATCGCCCCGCCGGATGGTGGCTCCTTCGCCTATTCGCCCGAGGCCGATTTCCTCTCCGTGTCTCCGGATGGCTCGCAGATCGCCTTCGTCGCGCGGGACAGCGCGGGCGCACGGCGGGTCTGGCTGCGTCCGCTTTCGGCCGCGGCCGCCCGGCCCGTGGCCGGGACGGAGGGCGCGCAGTCCGTCTTCTGGTCGCCCGATGGTCGGGCCATGGCGTTCTTCACTGCGACACGACTCGCCCGCCTCGACCTGCCCGACGGGGCGCCCGTCACGCTCGCCAGCTTCAGCTCGAGCACGGGTCAGTCTGGAACGTGGGGACGACAGGGCGACATCCTGTACGGCGCCGTGCAGGGCGAGGCGATCTACCGCGTACCTTCGGCGGGCGGTCCCCCGGGCGCCGTCCTGAGCCGGGACTCCGCCGCGGGCGAGATATCGCTGCAATGGCCCGTGTACCTGCCGGATGGCGAACACTTTCTCTACCATTCGAAGGGTGCCGGCACCGATCGGCTGATGATGGCGTCTGCCGGTGAGAAACCGGTCTCGATCATGCCTGTGGAATCGCTCGTCCAGTATTCGGAGCCCGGCATGATCGCCTTCGTTCGCGATGGCACGCTGCTCGGCCAGGCGTTCGACTGGAAAGCAGGCCGTGTGTCCGGCGAGCCGTTCGCGATTGCCGACGGCGTCCGTTACTTCCTGTCGACGGGGGTCGCATCCTTCGCGACGTCGGCGAACGGCGTCCTCGTCTTCCAGACAGGACGCGATCTCCAGCGACTCGCGTGGTTCGATCGGAGCGGTCGCGAGCTGGGCCCCGCCGGATCGCCCGCGAGCTACCTGACCTTCGCCATTTCGCCCGACGGCACGCGACTCCTTGCCGACCGCGAAAACCCGCAGACCGGTACGTGGGATGTCTGGACGACGGATCTCG
>Ga0326597_10014931_pt1 | contig 10166 bp, 7 predicted proteins | sample RVTome_12_FD_203789 | JGI IMG/M metagenome (GOLD analysis project Ga0326597, IMG submission 203789) | Soil microbial communities from uranium-contaminated site in the Upper Colorado River Basin, Wyoming, United States - RVT100D185 | ecosystem: Environmental > Terrestrial > Soil > Contaminated >...
GTAGATTACCGAGGGACTGGAGTTGATCAAGTGGGAAAACCGCTGCTTGGTTTGTGTGAGTAATTGTTCCTGCTCCGCGCGCAGGTGCGATTCAGCGAGAATATTGGCTATGGCCTCTACGAAATGGACGTCGTCATCGGTAAACTTGCGTCTCTTCGTGGTGTGCACTCCGAGGACGCCGACAAGATTGTCGCTGTGACCGATGGTCACACTGATCCCGCTTACCACGCCGTGTTCGATGAGCAGCGGAGAATTCTTGAAGCGCTTTTCCAGAGCTGCATCTTCGATGATGACGGGAAGTTTTGATCGCATCGTGTAATCGGCCTGCGAATTTTTGCCGATAGCCACTGTTGCATGGCCAACGATGCCTTCACGCCAGCCGACGCCTGCGCTTAACAAAAGCTCGTTGCTTTCCGGTATCTTTACCAGGACCTTGGCATATTCGGCATTGAGTGTGCGTGCGATAAGTGCGACGGCCTCTGCCTCGATCTTCTCCGGACTTCGCCTGACCAGGGCAAACTGTCCCAGACGCGCGACCGCCACCTGCTGTTCCAGCCGCACTTGCAGCGCGCGTGTCAGGGCATAATGCTCGGCCGCCTTGTACACGACCAGCTTCAGGCCGGTGTTGTCCCATGGTTTGGAGACATACCCGAAAATCTTGCCATCGTTTACCCCGGCGATGACCGCGTCTATATCGGAATAACCTGTGATCAGAATTCGGGACGCTTCGGAAATTTCACGCGCCTTGGCCAGGAATTCATGCCCGCTCATTTCGGGCATGCGCTGATCAGACAGGATCACGGACATGTCTTGCTCCTGTTCCAGCAATTTGATCGCCTTTTTGGGTGAAGTCGTCGTCAGAACACGGAATTCATTCTCAAGTGTGTCCTTGATCGCCGCGAGTACCTGAGGCTCGTCATCAACGATCAGGATGCTGGGTTTCGAGCTAATCATATCTATACTGTTCTCTAATATCGCCGCCATTTATACACAGTTCCTCTAGGTGAATTCCTTGTTATCCATCACACTTTTGCAATATTCCTGTTTTTCTTTTGATTACTCACGGCGTGTTTCCACCAGAGGTATCTTGATGATTACCTCTGTGCCTTTACCTTCCTTACTTTGGACCTCAAGCACACCATTATGTTTTTTCACTATGCTGTAGGAAATAGAAAGCCCGAGACCGGTGCCTTGCCCTACCGGTTTGGTAGTGAAAAAAGGCTCAAAAATACGATCGCAAATTGCTTTGGGGATACCCTTTCCGGTATCAGTGATCGTAATGCAAAACATCGAATCGGATTTTTCTGTGGTAATCGTAATCTCGCCGTTGCCCTCGATGGCGTCGATCGCGTTCGCGATGACGTTCATGAGTACCTGATTCAACGGTCCCGGATAGCAGGGCACAATCCTGGGGCCGCCGTATTTTTTTGTGATGGTAATTCTATCGTTCAGCTTATGCTGAAGCAGGATCAGCACGGACTCGATGCCCTCTTCAATATTGACGGATTTGAATTCACCCTCATCGAGCCGGGAAAACGTGCGCAGGTGGATGACCAGGTCCTTAATACGCTTCAAACCCGTTTGCATATCGCGCAGGCGTTCGCGCAGTTTGTTGAATTTGGGCCGGGTGGATTTTGAAAGATGTTGCTCAACCTCGGGAAGTATGTCTTCAAGATTTTGTTCAACGGTGGTGTGATGACTCATCACAAAGGCCAGTGGGTTGTTAATTTCATGTGCAACACCGGCGACGAGCTCGCCGAGGGAGGCCATCTTCGCGGTTTGCACGAGTTGTGCCTGGGTCTCTTTGAGTTCCCGGTTTGCAACCTCGAGCTCCTTGTTGATGTAAGTGGCCTGCTCGTAGGTCGAGATCAGCAGATCCAGGATCTGCTGCCGTTCGGCAGTGATAAAATGCCTCTGGCCGCCCAGACTGATCTCGATCCCCATTCGCATCTTCTGGTTCTTGCGCAGATCGAGGTTCATCAGCAGGTAGTCGATACGCCGCAACAGGTAATCCACCTCATACGGCTTACGGATGAAATTGTCCGCGCCGCATTCCAGGCCAAAGACCACGTCGCGCGCGTCGGAGAGCGTAGTCAGGAGAACGACCGGAACGTCTTTCAGCGTCTCGTCGGACTTGAGCGCCTTGCACAGACCGTAGCCATCCAGCTCCGGCATCACGATGTCGGTGATGATCAGGGTAGGTTTGCGTCGGCGCGCCGCCTCGAGCGCCTTCTTGCCGTTGGGCGCGGTCACAACCGAATAGCCGTGCTCCTGCAGCAGGTACTTCAACTGCTCGCGCTGGGTCGCGCTGTCCTCGGCGATCAGGATTTCGACACCGCCATTCCTGTTCTTCTTGGATTTCATAGATCGTGCTCCGTATTACTTTCCGTTATTCGCCAAACTTGTCAGTACCGAGGCGATCTCCTCCGGCGCGAGCACATAGCTTGCAGCATCGAGTCTGATGGCCTCACCCGGCATCCCGTGAATGATGGAACTCTGCTGATCCTGCGCGATGGTGATTGCCCCTTGATCTCGCATCAGTTTCAACTCTTCTGCGCCGTCCTTACCCATTCCTGTCAGCAGTATCCCGATTGCCTTCGATCCCATCGCCGCGGCAACCGAACGGAATAGATACGATACCGACGGGCGCAAGCCGTGTTCCGGCGGTGCACCGCTGAGCGTTATCCGCCTGTTTCTGTCTATACCCATGTGTGCTTCTTCCGGCGCGATATAAACGTGTCCGGGCAGTGCCAATTCACCTCCAACAGCCACATGGACCTGCAGATCACAGGCCTGGGCCAGCCATTCAGCGAGCCCTGCAACAAAACCCTTGGCGGTGTGCTGTACGATAAGCACGGGGACGCACAACTTTCCCGGCAACGCGGACAGAATGTCCTGTAGGGCGACCGGCCCCCCCGTTGATGCCCCGATAGCAATAAGTTTCACCTCGGCCGGTGTGATCTTGATGCCCACATCCTGTGATTTCCTCAGCTCTCTTGCCGCCTTCGGCCCCCTTGAACTGGCCCAACGCCTGACCACCTTGATCTCGGACATCAGTTTGACCATCTGCACCAACTCGGCGGCTGCCGTCTCATGATCCGGATGTCCTGGACCGGGCGGCTGCCGCACAAATGCCAGCGCGCCTGCCTCAATGGCGTGGAAGGTCGCGGCAACCTGATCAGTAAGAGTACCGCTCATGACGATAATGGGTACTGGCTGGGTCGCCATGATCCTGCGCGTCGCCTCAAAACCATCCATCTTCGGCATATGCACGTCCATCGTGACAACGTCGGGCCGCAAGCGGGTTACCGCTTCCACGGCCTCCTCGCCGTTCGTTACCGACTTAACCACGCGAATCGCCGTATCCGATGCAAGAATATGTTCCGTCAGTTCACGCATGGTAGGTGAATCTTCAACGATTAGAACTTTAATCATAGGTTTCCCGTTCTCATATCAATCTCCGTATTACTTCGAGCAAGTTTGTCTGATCGAAACTACTCTTAATAATATATGCGTTCGCGCCGGCATCGATCCCGCGCTCACGATCATTGCTGGAGCTTAATGCGGTGACCAGCACCACGGGCAACTCCGCCAGTTTCTTGTCCGCACGGATCCTGGTGGTCAGGTCAAAACCATCCATTCTCGGCATCTCGATATCCGACACCACCAGGTCGAAATGCGCTGTTTTCAGGGCCGTCAAGGCGTCAATCCCGTCCACGGCAGTCATCACTTCATACCCTGAAGAATCAAGGATGTTTTTAAGCAATGTACGTGCGGTAATCGAATCTTCTACCACCAGGATTGATTTACCTTGCGGTTCGGCTACCTCCGCTTCAGCTTCCGGTGCCGCGGAGGCTGTGGCTGTGACACTGGACTTCATCAGGTCCGGCACGTTGAGTACCGGCGCTGTCGTTCCGGTTCCAAGGACTGTCGCCCCGGTAATATTGCGTACTCGCGAGAGCTGGTTGCCGAACCCTTTAAGCAGCACCTCCTGCTCGTTGAGTATCTCATCTACAAAAAACGCAATGCGTTCTCCGCCCGAAGCCAACACGACAATCCGTGCGAAGGCGTCCGATTTGTCTGCCGCCCGTTTCCATTGCAGACCCAGTACATCCACCAGGCGCACCAGTGATAATGCATGCCCGTTGAACTGGATTGTCTCCCGGTTCTCTACCGTCTTGATATCCTGCTTTTCAATTCGAGCAACACGTTCTACGTTCGCTGCAGGCAGGACAAAAAACCTGTTCCCGGCGCGAACAACCACGCCGCGAAACGCGGCCAGCGTCAACGGCAACACAATATGGAAGATTGTGCCTACGTCACGTTGTGACTCGAGACTGATGGAGCCCCCCAATTTCTCCACTTTTTCCTGGACGATGGCCAGCCCGAGTCCCCGGCCCGCTATGTCCGTTACGACGGAACTGGTCGATACACCCGAACGGAACACCAGCAATATGGCCTCATCATCAGTTAGTGTTGAGGCTTCAATCGGAGACACAACCCCGAGTTTTTGCGCAACCGAAATCACCTGGGCGGGATCAATTCCGGCCCCGTCGTCGGAGATCACAACCTCTGCCTGTCTGGCGTCTTTCTGGGAAACGGTCACAGTAATGGTTCCGTGTGCAGGCTTGTTTTTCCGTGTTCGCTCGGCTGGTGTTTCGATACCGTGACTGATGCAGTTGCGCAAGAGGTGGAATAATGGATCTTTTATTTCCTCCTGGATGCGCCGGTCTATCTCGATTTCAGCGCCGTGGATCACGAGATCCGCCTCCTTGCCATAATCCCGCGCCAGTTCTCGTACCAGCTTGGGAAATATTTCGAAGAGAGTGGAAAAAGGAAGCATCAACAGTGTTTTCGCATCATCGAGCAGGTTGTCAATCATCTTTCCAAGCGTACGCCGGTCGGATTCGGCCGCTGCGGTCAGGGAGCCAAGCCTTTCCGTGAGCAAATGTGTGGTTGAACTTTGCGTATCCAGTATCTCCAGTAATTTCGAGATGCTGTTTACACCTCTCACAAATTCACTCTTTGGAAGTTCGATCTCGAGTGTTGCCTGGATTCCATGCACATGATTGCGGATCATTTCCCAGGCCTTGGTCCGATCCACGAGATTAGCTGTAATTCCCCGAAGTTCCTTGCTGCGTTGTTCAGCATTCAGCTTGGCTGCAATCATTTCCTCCGTCTGCCGGAACAGCGAATCCAGTTTTGCTGTAGAGATACGCACCGTTCCCGGAGTCAGGGGCCGGGAATCAGGGATCACTGTCTCTCGACGAGTTTCTAACTGAGATCCCTGATCATCGATCCCTGATAACGCTCCTTGCAGGCGCTGAACCAGTGATTTGACGAGCGATAGTTCATCGGTAGTTCGCTTTGCTCCGGATGAAGACAGGAGCCGTTCAAGGCCATTGACGGTTTGATGAAACAGATCAAATAACGCAAGCGATGGCGCTAGCTCGCCGAGCTTCAATGCTGAAAATACGCTTTCCAGCGGCTGGCAGACTGATTCTATGTCCGTCTGATCAACTGCGCGCGCCGCGCCTTTCAGACTGTGTGCCTCGCGGAATATGGTTTCAATCAGCTCTTTCTGTCTTGCAGCAGCGGGTGTCTTCTCCAGTTCCAGAAGGCCGGTAGAGATGGCGTTCAGGTGCTCATCTGCCTCGGCTGCAAATGTCGCCAGCAGTTGCTTCAGAAAGCCATTATTCTTTTTTGCCATGATTCCCGTCCGTTATAATTTGTACTGTTCGACGATCCCCTTGAGCTTCTGCCCCAATTCATTGAGGTTGTGCGCGGCCGTCTCGGCCTGCCTGGTGCCCGCCACGTTCTGCGTAGTTGCCTGCTTGATGTTCTCCATCGCCAGGGCCACCTGGTCCATGCCCGCCTGCTGCTGCTGGCTGGAGGCGGCGATCTGGGTCGCGGCCTGGGCCGCTTCCGTAATGCTTTGCGCGAGCACCTTGATCGCTTCGCCCGCTTCCCCGGATTGCCTGACTCCCGTCTCCACCGCCTTGCTGCCTTGCTCCGCCACCAGCACCGCCGCCGTGGACGCCTTCTGGATGTCACCCAGAATGGCGCGCACCTGCGTAGTCGCCTGCTTGGATTGTTCCGCCAGACTCTTGATCTCCTGCGCCACCACCCCGAAGCGCTTGCCCTGTTCGCCCGCCGTGGTCGCCTCGATGGCGGCGTTCACGGCCAGCAGGTTTGATTGCTCGGCGAGGTCGTTGACCGTGGCGATGATCTCCCCGATCGACTGGCTCTGCTCGGAGAGCTTCATGATGCTTGCTACGATCGCCTCCATTTGCTGCCGCACCTGGTTGATGCCCTCGATCGATTGCTCCACTGCCCGTTTGCCGGTCTGTGACACCTGCGTCGCCTTCTGCGCCGTCTCGGACACGTAGCGTGTCTTGTCGCTGGACAGCTCGGCGGTCTTCTTCACTTCTTCTACCGTGGAGGTGGTCTCGGTCACGGCCGTCGCCGTCTCCGCCGCCCCCGAGGCGATCTGCGTGGTCGTGGCCACGATCTCGCTCGCCGCTGTCGCCAGTACGTTCGCCCCTTCACGGATCTCCTGCATTACCTGGCGCAGGTTTTCCACCATTCTGCGAAAAGCCTGCGACAACATCCCGATCTCGTCCGACCGGTTTGCGGGGGGGAGGGCGACAGTCAAATCTCCTGAAGCAACCCGCTCGGAAATACCCGATAACAGCCGTAACGGGACAGCTATGATGCGAGTCATCAGCAAGATCATCCCCGCCGAGAATAGAACGGCGACAATACCTGCCAGTGCAAAAGTACGAATAGAATCTTCCGCCTGTTGTGCGGACTTTTTGACAGCCGTTTGTGTGGCTGCTTCTGCGGTATCGACCAGTTCATCAGCGATCTCACGCAGCTTCCGGTCATGCTCAGCCTGTACGCCAGACATGATCTCTTTCGCTTCCTCGATCTTTCCTTCACGGATAAGAGGCATGATCTGGGTTTCCCGTGCATCACGCCGGGAGTTCCGCACGGCATCAAATTCCTTCAGTTTCGCAAGGATTGCGAGGTTGTTCTGGTTGCGCTCAAGCAACGCAACCATCCTCTCGGTATTTTCCCGTGCCCTGTTATTGATGTCCTGCTCCAGCATCTCTAGGTCCGACGGCCCTGTCGTCACCAGCATTGCATAGAGATCTCCCCACATGGCGTTTTGGTTAGCGCGGATGTCCTTGAGATCGATTGCGGTGGCGAATTCCCCTTCAATAAGATTTTTTTCGGATACCTGGATGTGCGTGATAGCCGAATAGGCGATGGCGATAACGTAGATCAGAAGCAAAATAATCAGGCCAAATCCAAGCAGAAGCTTGGTACGAGTTGCAAGGTTGATAAACCATTCCATATGCAGATACCCCCATTAAATTCCAATATGAAACTTTCGCCGGTATTGGTTGCGTGTTTGAATTGCCGGAAACATTATCCGCGTCCTCTCAAGTTCCCACCGTCTCATTGACAATAAGGGCCTTGTTCGTCAGCAGTTTCTCCGCGTCCAGTATCACCAGCCGTTCCCGGGTTACGCCCCGGAGATAATCCTGCCGGATGCCGGTCAGGGTCGGGAGGGAAGGCTGGATTTCACTAATCCGGATTGAACGGATCCCGGCAATGGCATCGGCCAGGATGCCGAACTCGAGAACCGGGCCGCGCACGATGATGACCTTATTAAGGTCGCTCAAACCTTTATCGGGAAGCTCGAAGAATTTTTTGAGATCGATTACCGAGAAAATCTGCCCGCGCACATTGACAATACCAAACACAAACGGCGGCGTGCCTGGCAATGGAGTAAATGACTTGAGTGGATAGACCTCACGCACAAAGGACGTTTCAATTCCATAGCTCTCATAGGCCAGGCTGAACTCCAGAATTTCAACCGACTCGCCATTCACGTCGTCACGTTCAGGCTCCTGGGCCAGGGCTTGCGCCCTTGCCTTCAGGATTTTTCCGGTCTCTGCGGGGGAGAGTGCTGTACCCCGTTCAAGCGCCGCTGTCGCGGTCTTCAGCCTGTCATGAATTGTGCCCCAGTCGATGCTCATAATTTCTCCAGTAACATTAGATCACTCAACCATTACGCCGCTGTCCGGCGGAATGTCATGGACTGGATAATTTCCATGAGTCTTCCTGCCGTCATTCCCTCAGATTGCGGCAGGATGTCTTCCGGCCGGAGTGCGTTCAGTAACGAAAGCGCATTCGCAAAATGCTTCTCTGTCTCTTTGGTTTTCCCTTGCAACCGGGCAAGATTACCCAAGGAGAAATAAGCGAGCACAAAGTCGGGATCCAGATAGAGTGTCCGCTTGAGTGACGTGATGGCCTCATTAAACCGGCCACGTTCCTGTTCGATCATCGCACTCAGGTAATGACATCCCGCGTTGAGCCGGTCGCCGCCGATGGCCTTCTCGCACCACTCGGCCGCCTCCGCAAGCCGGCCCTGGTTCGCCAGTGCGCGCGCCAGAAGTTCTATGGCCTGAGTGTCATCTGGAATTTCGGATAATATACCGGCAACCCTGGTTGCAGCCTCGGCATAGTGCCCGTCCTGATAGAGCGCCAGCGTTTCGTTGTACCAGTCAGGTTCCGGCGACATACGCACTGGCTGCTCAACTGTTTCCGTTAGTGGTGGAATGATTTCATCGAGTGGCGTGATCGCCGATCCAGGTTCATAAGTGAAAGGTTTAAACTCTGCGGTCTCAGCCTTCAGGATGGCTGGTTCAAATCCAGGTTCGAAATCCGCCATATCCCGTGCCAATTTTTCTGACTTCGAGTACAGGGTCATACCGTGAAGACTGATTGCTGCGAACGATGAAAAAAGGATATGCGAGGTTTCTACCGGGCTGACGATGAGCCATCCTCCCTCCACGAGAGAACGATGCAGATTTTCAATAACCCGCTGCGCATATGACTGGCGGAAATACATCAACACGTTACGGCAGAGGATCAGATCCATCGCATTCGTCCCGTTCATCAACGCGGGATACACGTCTTCGGCGAGGTTGAGGTAGGAAAATTTCACCATCCGTCTGATTTGGGGAACGATCTGGTAGTGGTCTTTCTTAATGGTCTTGAAATATCTCTCCCTGATCCAGGCCGGAACGCCACGGAATGACCATTCGGTATATATGCCTTGTGCTGCCTTCTGTAGAAATCGCGGGTTGATGTCCGTTGCCAGGATAGTGATATTCCAGTCATCCAGATCAGGGATCAGTTTGTGCAACAGGATCGCGACGGAATAAGGTTCTTCACCCGTGGCGCAACCCGCACTCCATATTCTCAGATATTGATCTTTCCCGCGGCGGGCGCGAATCAGTTCCGGGATAATACAGGTTTCAATAGCTTCAAAAGATTTCGGTTCGCGGAAAAAGTAAGTCTCACCCACGGTGAAATGACTCACCAATACTTCCAATTCCGCTTTTGTTGACGATGTTGAGAGGAACCATTGGGCGCACGATTGCACGTCTTTGAAACCCAGCTCACGTGCGGTAGCGTCGATCCCCCTTTCCAGATCATGCCAACGCTCTTTGGCGAAATGAATGCCGATCTTCCCGGCAAGAAAATCGCCCAGATCAGAGAGGAGCGGATCGGGAATGGTTGTGAGCACCGTGTTCATCTCAAGCCTGCGCCATTGCCCTGTCCAGAGAGCGCTTTTCTTTAAGTGATAGAAACTTCTCGAGATCGTGAATCAGAACCATTCCATCCCGGAGCTTCACGATACCGTCGACATATCGAATACCGTGGACAATCTCGTTCGCTGGTATCAGCATTTCCTCGCTGTATTTAATGACACCTTGGACAGCATCCACAATCATCGCTACCGGCCGCTTTGACGTACGAGCGATGATAAGTTGGTCGCTCAGCGCTATTTCACGTTGTGGGAGGCCGAACCGTTTACGGATATCGACAACGGGGATAATTCGTCCCTGCACATTAATCACGCCAGCGACAATATCCGGCGCCTTCGGCAGGCTTGTGATCTCAACCGCGCGGACCACCCTTTCAACCGCAGATAGATAGAGCGCATATCGCTGGCTATCGAGAGCGAATGTGACAAGCGAATGCACAGTGTTCATAACTTATTTCCATCCTTTGACTGTGGGCACCTGCAAGTGGCACATGATCCTGAAACTACCGGGAGACACATGAATGTTAATTAGAATGGAATG
>Ga0326597_10014932_pt1 | contig 10166 bp, 9 predicted proteins | sample RVTome_12_FD_203789 | JGI IMG/M metagenome (GOLD analysis project Ga0326597, IMG submission 203789) | Soil microbial communities from uranium-contaminated site in the Upper Colorado River Basin, Wyoming, United States - RVT100D185 | ecosystem: Environmental > Terrestrial > Soil > Contaminated >...
GTTTGTTATTGACTCTCGACTACCGCCATCCACTCTCCCACACGACAGCCCCCATGTTTGAACTTGGCTATGCCCCAGCGCCGATTTGATGCAGAGACTGCGTGCGTTTTAGAAATGCGGCTAAAGCGAGGAAATTGATCCGCCCGGCTTTTGGTCGCGGCGGTTTTTATGCTCGGAGTGGTCCACCGGATGACGGACTCGCGGGATTTGAGGAGCAGCTTGCACCGCATCGACAATGCTAAAGCGCCGAGTAACAGCATAACTGCCCCCGCCGACGGTCAGAAGATCCGGGACTGCTATCGCGAAAATCCTGACGGAAACTGACCTGATTCGGAGTGCTCACGGAAAATTTATCACGGAAACCGATTCATCAGAGCGTTAGGGCAAAGGGAAAAATCGATATAGCATTTACAGAATCCATATAACGCTTAAGAAAATTTTATGCTCCCGTTCCTTCGTCAACCTCATTTCCAATCAAACACGAGGCTAATCACAGGCGGTATCGGCTATGAAAAATAGCCGCATGCTTCGCAGTTCGATCTGATGATTGATTGAAAGACGAGTCGTACGTTTATTTTCTGCAGAATATCTTACTTGTCGGGGCAGCAGATTTGCAAAGCACAATAACAATCATTCATTAAATATAACTTTGCCTAGATTGGAAACTAGATATAGTGAATGCCAATAAAACAAAATTTAAACATCGCATGCCGAGTTTCTGTTGATCGATTTGTCCCAAGAGAGCGGACGGACCGAGGGTAAAAGCTGGGTCCGGGGGGTGATGTCGCGCCTGCGTCCGGCGTGGGGGCTATCCGTTGAGCCTACGAAAAATGGTAATCAAAAGCGCCCCTTCAGAACGCAGCAGGAGTTGCGTCATCATTATGACATAGAGCGGAGTATCGCTAAGCGTCTCTTAGAGGCCGATCGGGAGGGCCGGGCGCAAATCTATCGAACGATGTATGACGAGCTCTTCGCAGAAATTCCCCACCATCCACGCCTTGTCAGACGAGAGGATCCCGAGCAGACGCGACGGTCAATCCAAAAGAAAATTGCGCTCGTCAAACCATTCACAAATGTTGCATGTGTCTTTCTTGAATTCGGACCGGGCGACTGCCGCTTTGCGTTTGAGTTCTCCAAGCACGTGAGGAAACTTTACGCGGTCGATATATCCAGTCAGATCGGTAACGCGGTGCCTCCCAATAACGTCGAGATAGTTCTCTACAACGGTTACGATCTTGATCTTCCTGAGGGCACCGTGGATGTGGTTTTTAGCGACCAATTGATCGAGCATTTGCACCCCGAAGACACGGCGTTCCATTTTTCTCTCGCAAGAAAGCTACTTCGTCCAGGCGGCGCGTACATTCTTACGACACCGCATGCATTAACGGGCCCGCACGATGTATCGCGCCATTTCAGCAATACGGCGGAATGCTTTCATTTGAAGGAGTGGACGTTTGATGAACTCGTACCCCTGATAAGGAAATCCGGTTTCCGGTCGGTCGCCGGATACTGGTTCCTTCGAGGCAAGAGATTGAGAATTCCTCTCTGGGCGTTTTCAGCGGTGGAACGCAAAGCGCGCAAGTTACCCGTGACCAAACGACATTCATATCTTCGGTATATTCTTCCAGGCGTGACGATCGTCGCCTACACTTAGAGCCGTCCGGCCAAATTAGCTTGTGGTGGTGCTTGCCGGGCCGCCGCGCTAGGGCCTATCAGTCTGCGGTTGAAAGCCGCACTACCCCCTTGACAGCGCCCCTGTTTTGCTGTTGGCTATGTCCCAGCGCCGATTTGATGCTTAGATTGCGGGCGCTTTAAAAATGCGGCTAAAGCGAGGGAGTTGATCCGCCCGGCTTTTTGGTCGCGGCGGTTTTTTTTGTGCTCGGATTGGTCCACCGGATGACGGACTCGCGGGATTTGAGGGGCAGCTTGCACCGCGTCGACAATGCTAAAGCGCCACGGGACGAAGACGTCTCCGTGGGCCCTGGCTTGAACAGAGGAGTCCACGGCTATGACCGTCCAATTCAAGGATATCTATGAGAAAACCCAGGCTGGCCTGCGCCAGGTGCCGGAGAATGCCTCCGCCGTTTTCACGGTGAACACCCGCCAGGTCGAGGGCTTTCGCAGCGAGGCCTCGCTGCGCCAGTTCAGTGTGACGGTGGACGAGCCCGAAGCCCTTGGCGGCAGCGATACCGGCCCGTCGCCGGTGGAGTTGCTGCTCGCGGCCCTGGGCAGTTGCCAGGAGATCACCTACCGTCTGTATGCCGATGCGCTGGGCGTGCCGCTCGACGGCGTGTCGGTGCGGCTGACCGGCAATCTGGATTTGCGCGGCTTCTTCGCCGTCGATCCGGGCGTTCGCCCCGGCTATCAGTCCATCGAGGCGACGGTGGTCCTGGACAGCCCGGCCTCGGATGCGGATCTGGCCCGCCTGAAGGCGGAGGTCGACCGTCATTGCCCGGTGCTCGACATCCTGGCCACGGCCACGCCGGTCAAGCTGAACCTGGAACGCGGTCCCACCACCGCCTGGCAGGACACTTGGTCCGCCGCCTGAGGCCACTCACAAACGGATAGCGGCGCAGGCGCCTTCAACGGGCGCCTGTTGCCCTGCTTCACAACCACGCGAGACAAGGATTCTCACTATGGCTACCAAGAGCAAGAACCCCGAGACCATCGTCCTGCACGCCGGCTATCGCAGCGATCCGGCGACCGGCGCCGTGGCGGCGCCGATTTATCAGACCACGGCGTACCAGTTTGCCGATACGCAACAGGCGGAGAACCTGTTCGCCTTGAAGGAGCTGGGCAATATCTACAGCCGCATCATGAACCCGACCAACGCCATTCTGGAAGAGCGGGTTGCCGCCCTTGAAGGCGGCGCCGCGGCCTTGGCCGTCAGCTCCGGCCAGGCGGCCTCGGCCATCTCCATCCAGAACATCGCCCGCACCGGCGACAATATCGTCAGCTCGACCGACATCTATGGCGGCACCTGGAATTTGTTCGCCAATACCTTCGAGACCCAAGGCATCGAGGTGCGTTTCGTCGACCCGGCCGACCCGGAGAATTTCCGCCGCGCCACCGACGACAAGACCCGCGCCTACTATGCCGAGACCCTGCCGAACCCGAAGCTGCAGGTCTTCCCCATCGGCGAGGTCGCGAAGATCGGCGAGGAGCTGGGCGTGCCGTTGATCGTCGACAACACGGCGGCGCCGGTCATCTGCCGGCCGCTGGCGCACGGCGCCCACATTGTCGTCCACTCGACCACCAAGTATATCGGCGGCCATGGCACCTCCATCGGCGGCATCATCGTCGATGGCGGCACATTCGATTGGGTCAAGCATGCGAAGCGGTTCCCGTCCCTCAACCAGCCCGACCCCAGCTATCACGGCGCGGTGTGGACCACGGCGGCGGCTCCGCTGGGCCCCATCGCCTATATCCTCAAGGCGCGGGTGACGTTGCAGCGGGACCTGGGCTATGCGCTCAGCCCCTTCAATGCCTTCCTCTTCATCCAGGGGTTGGAGACCCTGCCCTTGCGCTTCCGCGAGCACAACCGCAACGCCTTGGCGGTGTCCAAGTTCCTGGCCGAGCACCGCGAGGTCACCAAGGTGATCCACCCGAGCCGTCAAACCGGCGAAGCCAAGCGGCGCGCCGATACCTATCTGACCGGTGGCCTGGGCGGCTTGGTCGGCTTCGAGTTGAAGGGCGGCAAGGAGGCCGGGCGGCGCTTCATCGATGCGCTGCAGCTTTTCTATCACGTGGCCAACCTCGGCGATGCGCGTAGCCTGGCCATCCATCCGGCCAGCACGACCCATTCACAACTCTCGCCGGCGGAGCAACAGGCATCGGGCGTTACCGACGGCTATGTCAGGCTGTCGGTGGGGATCGAGCACATCGACGACATTCTCGCCGATCTGGACCAGGCGCTGACCGCCGCGACGGCCGGCGACAAGGCGGCCTGAACGGACGCAGCAGAGACAGAGACTCGAAATGCCGATCAAGATCCCCAACGACCTGCCGGCGCGACGCACCCTGGAGGACGAAGGGGTCAAGATCATTCGGGAAACGGACGCGATCCGCCAGGACATACGCCCCATGCGGATCGCGCTCCTGAACCTGATGCCCGACAAGATCCGCACCGAAACGCAGATCAGCCGCGTGGTCGGCAGCACGCCGCTGCAGGTCGAGATGACCCTGCTCAAGACCGGCACCTACCAGTCGAAGAACACGCCGGAACGGCACCTGTTCGATTTCTACAAGACCTGGAACGATGTCCGCTTCGACAAGTTCGATGGCTTGATCGTCACCGGCGCGCCGGTGGAGACCATGCCGTTCGAGGCGGTCGACTATTGGGATGAATTGACGGCCATCTTCGATTGGGCACAGACGCACGTGCACAGCGGCTTCTACATCTGCTGGGCGGCGCAGGCCGCCTTGCATCACTTCCACGGCGTGCCGAAATATACGTTGCCGAAGAAGATGTTCGGCGTCTTCCGGCATCAAGTCCGCAAGCCGGATGCCAGCCTGCTGCAGGGCTTCAATGACGAATTCTCCATCCCAGTCTCCCGCCACACCGAGACGCGCGTGGCGGATATACCGCGCAAGCCCGGTCTCAACGTGCTGGCCGATTCCGTGGAGTCCGGTCTATGCCTGATGGAAGATGTGCCGCACCGGGCGGTCTATATGTTCAACCATCTGGAATACGACGCCGATACCCTCAAGGGCGAATACGAACGGGATCTGGCGGCGGGACAGGACATCCAGGTGCCGAAAAACTATTTCCCCGGCGACGATCCAACTCAGCGCCCCATCAATCAATGGCGCTCCACCGCGCACCTGCTGTTCTGGAACTGGATCGGCAGCATGTATCAAAGCACGCCGTACGACGTTTCGCAGATCGGCACCGCCGACGATACCCCGGCACTGGATAAAACCGCGTAGTCACGCCGCGCTCAATTCGTCTTCAGGGTCTCGATATACGCAATCAGATCGTCGATCTGGGCCTGGCTCAGGTTCAGATTGGGCATGGGTGGATGCGGGTCGGCGAGCCAAGCCTCAAGGCCCAATTTAGTCTTCTTCGGGTCGTTGGCGATCTGGGCGAAGGGGGGCGCGATATCACTGGCCTGTGCCTGCCCCTCCTCGACGACATGGCAGTACGCGCACCAGGACCGTGCCAGCGCCCGCCCGGCTTCGGCATCTTCGGCAGCCGCCGGAGCGGACGCAATCAACAGGCCGCCGGCGAGCACCAGCAATCCCAGATGATGATTCCGGCGGCCCCTCACTTGGGATATTGCCATGTGTCGGTCTCGGGCCATTCGCCTTGCTCCCAATAGGGCTCGTCGATGAACCAGTCCTTAAGCAGGTCCGGAACCTCGTCGATCGAGAAACCTTCCTGTGCGGCGGGGTCGGCGGCGAAGGCGGCAAGATCGCCGATCTCGTCGCCGGTCAGCTCGACCCGGTAGCCGAGTTCGATCGCCTGCAACTCCTGCATCGCCGAGGCACCGGCCCACATGCGCGCGGCAAAGTCGAGCAGATGCACCGACGTGCTGCCCTCGGGCGCATCGAGCGCGGGCGCGGCCTTGCCGCCGACCTGCTTGACGGCGTGGCAAGTGACGCACCCCTTCATGACGAAGAGACGCCGGCCGCGCAGGGCATCGACAGCGGGCACGACGATATCCTGCGCTTGGCGCTGGACCAGTTGCGGCGCCGTTTCTGCGGCCGACGCCAAACTGCCGCCACTGAGGAGCGCCAGGGCGAATGCAAGGCCAGACCATGCGGCCAATCGTTTCTCGGTATGGGGTGTTGCGGAGCCAAGAACCATGTGTGCCTCGTCCATTGGAATCGGCCTATTTTGACCGGGATGTCCAATTGTAACGGGGTGCCTGTGTCGCGGAATGACCTGGATCAATTCCCCAAGAACCCGGTGCACACCGCCGGGCTTTTGGAGGGCCGCCAGCCCGAGTGCCGTCGCTCTACCGCACGCGTGGCTCGCTCAAGAGTCCCTTGACCAGGGCGACGCAGCCGAACAACAGAACAACGGCGAAGGGCAAACCGGTCGAGACCGATGCCGCCTGCAACGCGCCCAAGCCGCCACCGAGGAGCAATGCAATGGCCACTAAACCCTCGAAGCAGGCCCAGAAAATACGTTGCGCGACCGGTGCGTCGACCTTGCCGCCGGCCGTGATCGTATCGATGACCAGCGACCCTGAATCCGACGACGTGACGAAAAACACGATCACCAGAACGATGCCGACGAAGGACGCGATACCCGCGATTGGCAGATTGTCGAGCATGCTGAATAGTTTTAGTTCGAGAGGCGCATCCGCAATGGCCTGATAGCCGTCGTTGAGCATACTGATGGCGGCACCACCGAAGGCCGTCATCCACAACACGGAAACCACCGACGGAATCAACAGCACGCAAAGTATGAACTCGCGCACCGTGCGGCCGCGGCTCACACGCGCAATGAACATGCCGACGAACGGCGACCAGGAAATCCACCAGGCCCAATAGAACGAGGTCCATCCTTGACTGAAGTTCGCATCGTCGCGCCCGAACGGATTGGAAAGCGCCGGCAGGTATTCGACATAAGCGACGAGATTTCCGAAGAATCCGGTCAGGATCGCAAGCGTCGGCCCGACGGCGATGACGAAAACCAACAGCAGGGCGGCAAGAATCATGTTGATCTCGGAAAGCCGCTTGACGCCCGCATCGAGACCGGCAATGACAGAAACCAGCGCGATAGCCGTGATGCCGGTTATCAGCAGTACCTTGGAGACGTCGCTGACCGGTATCCCGAAGAGAAATTCCAGGCCCGCGTTGGCTTGCTCCGCGCCAATTCCCAGGGACGTCGCCAAGCCAAACAACGTGGCGAATACGGCCAGCGTATCGATGGTGTGACCGGTCCAGCCCCACACACGTTCGCCGAAAATCGGATAGAAGATCGAGCGAACGCTGAGCGGCAAGCCCTTATTGTAAGCAAACAGGGCCAGGGAGAGCCCGACAATGGCGTAGATCGCCCAGGGGTGCAGACCCCAATGAAAGATCGTGGCAGCCATTCCAAGCCGGCGCGCTTCCTGCTCGTTGCCGACGGCGCCGGCCAGCGGTGCCCAACTATCGGGGGCACCAGCACCGGGCGCGATCGACGACGAGAAATGGGAGATCGGCTCGGATACGCCAAAGAACATCAGGCCGATGCCCATACCGGCCGCAAAAAGCATCGCGAACCAGCCGGAGTAGGAGTAGTCCGGCTTTGCGTCCATGCCCCCAATACGAATCTTACCCAAGGGCGAGAGCATTAGAACCAGCGCCAAGACGACAAAGATGTTGCCGGCAAGCAGGAAGAACCAGTCGAAGGTTGACGTCAGCGCCGGCCGCAGCCAACCGAAAAACTCAGCCGCCTGCGTCGGCAAGGCCAACGAAAAGAACACGAAGGCAACAATCGTCAGTCCGGATATGGCAAAAACCGGATTGTGAACATCGAGGTTGAAAGGGCCCAACTTTGGCTGGATGTTGTCTTGTCCGACCGTGTAGTCGGTATCAATCGGACTCGCAGCCCCGTCCGGGCTCGTATTCGTCTCCATGGTCATGGATTCCCCCAATGTCATCTTCGCCGCAGCGGTACCTATCCGTGTTCAGTGTGATCCCTCTCGGCCTCCGCGCTCGCCACGCTCAAGCATGTCCGAGCCCACATGGCACGTGATTGCCGGTCAGCGACGACTTCTTCCCACCAGGCGACATGCACGGCCATTGGTACTCCATTGAGGACAACACCGAAACCCGGCATCCGTTTCGGCCGCACTTGTTGTTGGATGGGCAACACCTTAGACTGCGATCAAGCAACCGCGCAGCCAAGGGCTGATCAAGGCAATGGCACGCCCAAAGAGTAATCCCAAGTCGTTCCTCCGCCCGATACCGGACATCGAGGCGCGCCACGCCGATCGCGCTCCGCAGACCCCAGGGGCCTATCCGCAGGTCCGCTTGCGGCGCAACCGCACGGATTCGGCGACCCGCGCCCTGGTGGCGGAAAGCCGCTTGTCGGTCGACGACTTGATATGGCCGGTCTTCGTCCAGGATGCACCGGGCGCCAGCGATGTGGCCTCCATGCCCGGTGTGCGCCGGTTCGGCCTCGACCGGCTGGTGGATGCGGTGGCGCCGGCGGTCGAACTGGACCTGCCGGCGGTGGCCCTGTTTCCCTATCTGGACCCGGCCCTGCGGACCGCCGATTGCGCCGAGGCGACCAACCCGGACAATCTGGTCTGCCGGGCCATACGCACCCTCAAGGCGGCCTACCCGGATCTGGGCGTGATCTGCGATGTGGCCCTGGACCCCTACAACATCGACGGCCATGACGGCCTGGTGCGGCAGGGCCGCATTCTGAATGACGAGACGGTGGAAATCCTCTGCCGCCAAGCCCTGGTGCAGGCCGAGGCCGGCTGCGACATCATCGCGCCTTCCGACATGATGGACGGCCGCGTCGGCGCCATCCGTGCGGCGCTCGACGGCCGCGATTTTCTGGATGTCCGCATACTGGCGTATTCAGCCAAGTATGCCAGCGCTTTCTACGGACCCTTCCGCGATGCAGTGGGATCCGGCGGCTACCTGACCGGCGACAAAGCAACCTATCAGATGGACCCGGCGAATTCCGACGAGGCTTTGCGCGAGGTGGCCCTCGATCTGGCGGAGGGCGCCGACATGGTGATGGTCAAGCCCGGCCTGCCCTACCTGGATATCCTGTATCGGGTCAAGGAAGCCTTCGCCGTGCCGACCCTCGTCTATCAAGTCAGCGGCGAGTATGCGATGCTGAAAGCGGCGGCGGCGAACGGCTGGCTGGACAATGACCGTGTGGTCTTGGAGAGCCTGCTGGCATTCAAACGGGCCGGCGCCGATGCCATCCTCACCTATGCCGCCATTGAGGCCGCCCGCCTTCTGCGCCGGGGTTAAATCTGGCCTCCCATCCTGTTTCCCGCCGATGTCCGCACGCTCCGGTGTGCCTTTAACTCTCCGTTCACCCTAGATTGCTAGTTTCCCACGTGGTTCGGGACCATCGGCCTTGAGTTCAGTCGATACTTGTGAGTCTCGCAAGTATGCTAAGGACACGGTCGAAATTACAGACCCCGCACCCACCGACGTCGTCCGCAGTATTGTAAAGTGGAGTGCAGCATGGGTGCGGGTATGAACGGTACGACACCTGAGATGGACCGGAAGCTGCAGTCCGAAGTCCGTAACCTGATTCAGTACATCGATCGCCTGCGCCAAGAAATCGCCGGTATTGCCCAGCTCAACGATGATGAGACGGCTTTCGAGGGCATGGCGGATCGCCTGGACGCCATCGTCCATTCGACCGCCGATGCCACGGATACCATTCTGTCCGCCGTGGAGATTATCGACAACGTCGTCGAAAAGCTGCGTAAACACCCCGACCCCGCCACGATCGATGCCCTGTGCGACGAGATCACCGGGCAAACCATCGAAACCATGCAAGCCTGTAGCTTCCAGGACCTGACGGGGCAGCGCGTCTCCAAGGTCATCGGCTCCCTCCGGTTTGTCGAGGACCGGGTCAATTCCATGGCCGATATCTGCGGCCGCGATCAGATAGCGACGGTAACCGGGGAGCCCCAGCTTAAGAAACAAACGGACGATGGCGTCCCCTTGGATGGCCCGCAAAGCGGGGCCGCAGCCATTTCGCAGGACGATATCGACAAGCTGTTCGACTAGCGAAGGCTCGTTATATCATCCACAGGGCACTGGCCCGGGAAACTCCCGTTTCCAACATCACAAATGTTTGACTTGTTGGTCACGGCCGGGAGCTGTACACGGCCATGGCCGGGGTCATTGCCTCGCTATCCCACCCACCGTTGGGGCTGTGCCGTGCCAAAATCCAAGATCAGAAGAAAGTCGAAGGAAGCGGCCATACAACCTTTGCCCTTTGGTGGCAGCGGAAAGGATTCCGGCACGCGGCGCCTCAACCTTATTCTCACGGTTGTCGGCGTCGCCGCCATCCTGGTGGTCGGCACCTGGTGGTGGCAATCGCATAATGCCCAAAGCCGGTTCGACGCCCTGATCCCGGATGGCCAAGCCGCCTTGCAACGGGTCGAGACCCGGGCGGATTTGGGCCGCACGCACTTGCAGCCCGGACAGAGCCATTTATACGACAGTCCCACTCCCACGTCCGGGCC
>Ga0326597_10014933_pt1 | contig 10165 bp, 8 predicted proteins | sample RVTome_12_FD_203789 | JGI IMG/M metagenome (GOLD analysis project Ga0326597, IMG submission 203789) | Soil microbial communities from uranium-contaminated site in the Upper Colorado River Basin, Wyoming, United States - RVT100D185 | ecosystem: Environmental > Terrestrial > Soil > Contaminated >...
CCGAGATTGACGCCTACCGCGCCGAAGTCCGCCGTGCGGCTGGCGCTTGAGACAAGGAATCGCCATGAGCGCAATCGAGACGAAGCTGGTGGAAAAGCTCAAGCAGTTGCCGGCGGAGAAGCTGGTCGAAGTCGAGGACTTCGTGGATTTTCTGTCGAGCAAGGTGCGCCGCGACGCCGCCTTCGACCGGCTGCTCGCTATCGCCCCAGCGCTGGAAGCCGCGGGCGTCAAACCAATGAATGAAAAAGAGGTCGCAGCTCTAGTCAAGGAGGTGCGTGCCGAGCGGCGCGCCCAGCGCAAGGACGGTCCGCCGAGTGCGTCTCGTCCTTGATACCGGAGCCGTTTTCTCCGGCCTGCTGTGGCGCGGGACGACCTATCAGTTGCTGACAGCGCTCCGGCAAAAACCCGAGGTCAAGTTCTTCAGTAGCGTCACGCTTTTCGCAGAACTCGCTGATGTGTTGAGCCGACCGGCTTCAGCGAAACAGCTATCGCTCATTGGCAAGACGGCGAAAGATGTGCTCGAAGACTATGCCGGCATCATCGAGTTCGTCGAGCCGGCGGAGATTCCTCGAACATCGACCGACCCCGACGACGATCACGTGCTGGCTTGCGCTCTGGCGGCGCGGGCCGATCTGATCGTCTCGGGCGATCCCGATCTGCTCAACCTCAAAAGCTACCAACACATCCCCATCGTCGACCCTGCCGAAGCGTTGACACGTCTGCCGCAACGCTGAGCGGCGCGCGTCGTAAAGCTGCGCGGGTGCGGCGCCATTGCCGCACCTTTCTTCAAGAACAACAAAGCAATCCCTGATGCTGATCACCGCGCTCGTCCTGCTGCACGCGCTCGCCCTCGCCTTGGGCAGGTTTACGTCGTTGCGCCGCGCGCTCCTGGCGTTCGCCCTGTGCCTCGGCTTGGGCGGGCGGGCACAGGGTTACCGGCGTCTGCCCGACTCGCCACCTCCACGAATCCGCGCCCAGGCCAAGCCGCCCTGGGTCAAGCGGGAGGTGATCCGCCTGAAAGCGCTGATGCGCGAGGCGGGCACCTGCCGCGCCATCGCGGACAGCTTCAACCGCCGCTTCGGCGAGAGGCGCAAGATGACCGTGGGCAGGACCTGGGTGAACGAAACCATCCGTAAACATCGCTACGCGATCGAAATCGAGCGGCGCCGGATCAAGAACGCTCAGCCCAGACCGGTACCACGGAACCTGGTATGGGGTCTTGATCTGACGGGCAAGGCGACGCTCGACGGCGGCACGCGATTGATTCTCGGCATCATCGAGCATGCGAGCCGCACAGCGCTGCGGTTGGAAGCGCTGGAGAATAAGTCCTCATGGACATTGATCCTGAAACTCATCGAAGCGGTCAAGCGCTACGGCAAGCCGGGGGCGGTCAGGACGGACAACGAGGCGGTCTTCACCTCTGGTGCGTTTCGCCTGGCCTTGCTCCTCCTCGGCATCCGCCATCAGTGGACTGATCCGGGTTGCCCGTGGCAGAACGAGTGCGTCGAGCGCTTCTTCGGCACGCTGAAAGCGAAACTTGATCAGCTTGCGGTCGATTCCTTTGAAGTCCTCAATCACGCGCTCGGCGAATTCCGCTTCTTCTACAACCACGTGCGTCCGCACCAGAATCTGGAGGGCAGGACGCCGGCCGAAGCCTGGGCGGGTGTGAATCCGTACGCGGACAGCTACCGGGAAGAATACTGGTTCGAAGCGTGGGACGGTCTGCTCAGGGGCTATTACTTGCGAAGATGACGCAACAGCGGGCTCGATCCCCCACCGACAGCAGTCTAATTGAGAGGGCGAACGCACCGTCCGGGCCGTGCTCGTCCAGCAGGTGACGAACGGCGGGAAAATACGGTGAAGCGACGAAAAACCGAGGTGGACAGGAGAAAACGGATTCCGGCCGCTACTGATTAGAGCCGATAAATTCTCGAAAATCGAGGCGATCTCGACTCAAACTTGCTCGGTGGACAAGCGGACAGGACAACGAAGTAACGGGCTGAATCAGGGCAAACGGATTCTCGTCGCTACTGATTAGCGGTGGGAAATCGGAAAAAATCGAGGCGATCTCGACTCGAAATCGCTCGACGGACAAGCGGACAGGACACCGCGGAAAAGTTACACTGACCCTATTTACTTCGTGGTCACCGCGTGGATGTGGTTGGTCATCAGGCAGTAGGCCAGAACCTCGACCCCGTGCTTCGCGCAATATTCCGCCAACCACTCTAGATACGCCTCGCGGTCTGCGTCGCTAAAGAAAACGTTCTCTCGGCGATTGCCACGCTGAGTAATGTGGTGCGGAACCCCGGAGAAGACCGGACGGGCTAGCCTCGGCATGCGCCGAGCATACCATCAGAAAAGGGGTGCGTCCCCTTTATAATGTCCGGAGATGCGCCCCAGTGAGTCGAGCGTGTAGGCGACTTGGCGTCCCGAGGGATAGGTGATCCCCGTCATGCGCCCGGCCGAGTCGTAGCTGTAGCTGGTGACGTAGGCGATGGCGTTGATCGTGCGCGTCTCCGAGGTGAGTCTCCCCTTCAGGTCGTAGACGTACTGCGTGGTACTGTTGGGCTCGGTGATCTGTGTGAGTCTCCCCTTGCCGTTCGTGCCCTGGTCGTATTGGTAGCTGTGCACCACACCGCCCTGATAGGTGATGCTGGTGACGCGGTTAAGCATGTCGTAGGTGTAGCCCGTCACCTGTCCCTTGGCGTCCGTCTGCGCGAGGAGATTGCCCGCCGCATCGTAGGTATTGACGGTGGTGCCGGTGTCGGGCGAGAGCTGCTGGTTGAGATTGTTCAGCCCGTCGTAGCTGTAGCTCGTCACCAGCGTGCGCGGGTCGGAAACCGAGGTGAGCTGGTCCAACCCGTTGTAGCCGTAGTTCACCTGCCCCGAGTTGGGATCGGTCACGCGAACCAGGCGATTCAATGCGTCGTAGGCATTGGTGGTGACATCCACGGTGCCGGTCAGAGCGCCAAGCGAGCGCCAAGGGGTCAGACTCGATTTCTTAGTCTACTTTGGTTTGATTCTATTGTCTTTTTCACAGCACAAAGTTCTCAGAGAAATCGAGTCTGACCCCTTAGGTTTATCACCCGGCGCCAGTCAGCCGGCCGACGCGAGAGCGTCGGCAACGAGGACGCTCTTCGGGCGTTCTTTAACGCCCGAAGACCCCACCACACCATACGCCCCCCCTTGGGTGCGCGTAAGTCCGCGCCGCGGCTCGATTCTCGTGCAAGCATCCGACTTGCACATGTAGTGCAACCCGGCTCTAAGCCACTGTCGCGCAACAGATCGACTGCTTGCCGCGCGCCAGCACCGCGGCTCGAACCGCACGCCGCCATCCGCGTCCGAGCACGCGAGCAGATGGACAGCACAGCGCGCTAACGCGCTAACACTTCATGCCGAGCTTAGCCAGGACTTCCTCAAGCGAGGAACCGTATTCGTCAACTAAGACGGTAATTATTTGAACCTCTGACTTGGGTGGCCCTGCCGGAGGCTTCAATCCCGCGGGTGTCACATACCGCATGTTTATCGTCAGCAGCCGGCGATCCTTGATCCAGTAGTGGGTGACCTGATGGACCAATCTCTTCTGCTCCAGCTCAAACACGCTGTCCCATTTTTCGTTCGGGCCTGAGCAACGTCCCCAGCCCGCCGTTTTGAGAGCAGCCTGGTGATTGTCCGAGATCGCCATCGTCGGATATGGAATGTTAACTTTCCTGGTGATCTGAAGCCGTTTGCCGTCCTTGCTGGAGATCACCTGTCTCTCGTCGCCGCCTTCGAGCACGATAGGCGGGAGATCCGCATCGAGTGACTTGGCACAAGACAGCAGGAGCAAGAACGCTGAGGCACCAAGAACCCGTGCTAAGAGATTTTGGACTCGGGTAACCATGGGACTATTTGCAAGCACAACCAGTTTCGGGGCCAGGCTTACGTATGCAGAGGCAGTAGTTTCCACTCTCCACATCACCGTCATTGCTGCTCCTCGCTGTTGAAGGATCAAACGTAATTTGGTTAGTGGTCGATGGCAAGTCGTACTTGTTGCCAGACCACATGACGGGGTACTTGCAATCCATGCAAAGCCAGTAACACGTGCAGAGTCGGAGAATTCTTGGAAGCTGTGGGTCGGTGCCACCTACTGCAACCCATCGTCCGTTGCATGAAGGCGAAGACGATGCAGCACTCGGTGTGGAAGTCGGTACAGGACTGGTAACTCGACCAGGCCAGCGTGGTGTTGCTTTAGACGCCGAACCTCCACCGCCGTACCCCATCAGGCCTGCGGGATCGATCTGTGTCAGGGGATCGAGCACGTAGAGGTAGGTATTTATGCCGCCTTGGAGACCAACCGGGTCGGATTGCACGTATCTCCCGGTCGCGGAGTCGTAGTCTCTGAAGTAGTTGTAGTGGAGGTTAGTCTCCTTGTCGAAGTACTGCCCCGCGAATCGCAGATTGCACGTAAAGGTTCCCAACCCTGACGGATTCTCATTGGGAACCGAGTCCCCAAACGGCTCGGTGTTGTCCCAGCGCCAGACCTCTTGACCGGCTTGGTTGTAGATGCGCCTGGGTGAGTTCAAGTGATCGGCGTGGATGAAATACATCGTCGCCGCGCCCGAATTGACCGTCACGCTCACCGCCCCCGAAGTCGTGCTCGCCCCCCGGTTGTCGGTCGCCCTGGCGGTGAGACTGTAGCTCCCCGCCGGCACCCCCGTCCACACGATGCTGTAGGGCGCCGTGGTGCGGGTGGCGATCAGGTTCGCGCCCTCGAAGAACTCCACCTGGCTGATCGTGCCGTCGGTGTCCTGCGCATCGGCGGTGATCGTGATGTCCGCCGGTGCGGTGAAGGTGGCGTCGTTGGCGGGGCTTGCGAGGGTAATGGTCGGGGCCGCGTTGACGGTGACCGTCACCGCGGTGGAGGTGGTAGTCGCACCTTGGTTATCGGTGGCTCTGGCCGTGAAGCTATAAGTCCCCGCCGCGACGTTGGTCAGGGTGTGCGTATACGGGGCACTGGTGACGGTCGCCAGCAGCGCCGCCCCCTGGAAGAACTCGACCTGCGCGATGCTGCCGTCGGCGTCGGTGGCGCTCGCCGCCAGAGCGATCGTCGCCGGGGCGGTGAAGAGCGCGCCATTGGCGGGGCTGGTGAGACTCACGGTGGGCGCCGCATTGACCAATATCGTCACCGGGGCCGAGGTTGCACTCACCCCCTGGTTGTCGGTCGCTTTGGCGCTGAGCGAGTAGCTCCCGGCGGCGACGTTGGCCCAGCTGATGGCGTAGGGGGCGGTGGTGTCGGTGCCGATGAGGTTCGCGCCCTCGTAGAACTCCACTTTCGTCACCGTCCCATCGCTGTCCGCCGCATTCGCCGAGACCTCGATCGTGGCCGGGGCGGTAAAGACGGCGTTGTTGGTCGGGGCGGTGAGACTCACCGTCGGGGGGAAGGTCACGCAGTTCACGGTGCCCGCGCGCACGCTGAAGCCCACCCGCGAGCCCGTGGGCAGGCTCGTATAGGTGAGGCTCACCGTCCCCTCGGCGGTGATGCCGTTTGCGAGCGGGGGATAGAAGAGATACCGGCTCTGCGCCGCCTCCTGGTTGTTGCCGCTCTGCGCCAGGCTCGCCGCGACCGGCTGGCCGTTCAGCGTCGCCACCGTGGCGGCGACGGTGGTGTCGGGCCCGATGCCCGCATTGGTGCTCAGCTGAAGCTCAAGCGCGTTGCCCCGGTCCATGCCGCTGGCGAAGCTGCGGGTGAAGAGCAGTGTCGCCCCGTCCTTCAGTTCAACAGTGGCCGCGGTCCCAGAATAGGTGAGCGTCCACTGGTAGGACTTGCCGGAGATCCAGTCGTGGCTCGCCTTGACGTTCTGCCCGTCCGCGTCGGTGTCGGTGCCGAGCGCCCACTCCCACGCCGGGCCCGAATTGCCCCCGCGCGCGAGCAGTTGCTCGCGCGGCCCGAAGGCGACGAAGCTCGCCCCGGAATCCACCTGCGGCGCTGGCGGATTGCACGCCTGCTGGGCCGGCGCCAGGCCCGCCGTCAGCATCAGGCCCAAACCGGCGATCAGCTGCTTTGCCCGGTTCGTGTTCTTCTTCTTCATCTCTCTCTCCCTGGTCGGTGCGAGTGGGCGGGCGCTCATTGCAGCACCGCCACCGGGATGTCCCCGAGATAGAGGTATTCCTTCTGAATGGCGCCGGCTGCGTTGCTCTCGGCGATCAGCCGCCCCTGGGCGTCGTAGTGGAACACCGTGTCGCCCGGCCCTCCGGTCTTCCTGATGCGCTGACCGAGCGAATTCACCTGATACTGCACCGCCCCCAGCGCCGTGGTGGATTGGGTTAAGCGCCCGCGGCTGTCGTAGGCGTACTGGTTGATGGCGTCGTTGGTGGTCGAGCCGTTGGCGTCGAACACGATGCTGCGCGCGGGGCCGGTGGCGGGCGTGAGGGTGGCGAGCCGGTTACTCGTGCCCGCGTAGGCGTAGCTGTCGGTGCCGGCGCCCACCGTCTTGGTCAAGCGGTTGCCCACCGCGTCGTAGCTGTAGGCGTAGGGCGTGCCCGGAGCGACCGCGTTGGTCAGGCGATCGAGGCTGTCGTAGCTGTAGGTATTGGTGTTTGCGGGGACGCCGGTGTCGCTGATGAAGGAGATCCGGGAGGCCGCGTCGTAGCCCACCGCGAAGGACTGCGTGGCCAGCGTGTAGCTCGCCACCCGCCCGTCGATGTCGAAGCCGCGGGTGTACGTCTGCCCGTTGCCGAAGGTGAAGCCCTGCGCCGGGCCGAAGGGGCGGTAAGCGACGCTCGAGACCACCGGCTGCGTGACGCCGTTCTTAGTGGTCGCGATCTGGGAGACGCGTCCCAGTGAATCGAGCGTATAGGCGACCTCGCGCCCCGAGGGATAGGTGATCTTCGTCATCCGGCCCGACGAGTCGTATTGGTAGGCGGTGACATAAGGAATCGCGTTGATCGTACGCGTCTCCGTGGTGAGCCGTCCCTTCGGGTCGTAGGCGTACTGGGTGGTGCTGTTGGGCTCGATGATTTGCGTGAGCCGCCCCACGCCGTTGGTGCCCTGGTCGTATTGATAGCTGTGGGTGACGCCACCCTGGTAGGTGATGCCGGTGACGCGGTTAAGGGCATCGTAGGCGTAGCTCGTCGCCTGTCCCTTGGCATCGAGTTGTGTCACGAGGTTGCCGGCGGCATCGTAGGTGTTGCTGGTGGCGCCGGTGTCGGGCGAGAGCTGCTGGTTGAGGTTGTTCAGCCCGTCGTAGCTGTAGGTCGTCACCAAAGTTCTCGGATCAGAGACCGAGGTCAGCTGATCCAGCCCGTTGTAGCCGTAGTTCACCTGCCCCGCGTGGGGGTCGGTGACACGGATCAAGCGATTCAATGTGTCGTAGGCATTGGCGGTGACATCCACCGTGCCGGCGAGCGGGCCGTCGATAGAAGTGAGATTGCCTTGATTATCATAGGTATAGGCAGTGGTCTGCCCCTGCGCGCCGATTTCCTGTGAGAGGCGGTTGAGATTGCTGTAGACGCGGCTTCGCGTCTGCGCAAGCTGGTTCAGAGGATCGCGCACTTCTTCCAGTGTGCGGTTGCCCATGGCGTCCAGCGTGTAGGCGATGCGGTTGCCGAGGTTGTCGGCGATCTGGGTCAAGCGGTGCGCGGCGTCGTAGCTGTAGTCGAGGAAACTACCGTCCGGGAGTGTGACGCGCGTCAATTGCCCGGCGTTGTCGTAGGTGTAGGAAGTTGTCTCCCCGCCCACGCTCCTCGAAGTCAGGCGCTGGCGCGGGTCGTAGGCGAGTGTGGTCACCAGACCATTAGGATCGGTGATGGAAAGCGGCTGGCCGTGGGCGTTGTAATCCGTGATCTGCGTGAAATGCCCTGCCGCGTTGGTGATGGACTCCACCTGGCCGCGGCAGCCGATCGTGCTCGCTCCGCTGCAGGTCGCGTTGTTGGCGTAATAGGTGTAAGTGGTGAGATCCGCAATGTCGGTCCTTGGCCCGTCCATCGTCAGCACGGAACCGTTGGCGTTATAGGTATAGGTCCAGGCGCGCGGGGTGCCGGTGGCGGTGGCGCCAAAGCCCGCTGCCCCGGTCGCATCGGTCGTCGCCTGGATCGTGCGCGAGAGGACGCTGCCGCGGTTGCCCGGGTTCGGATCCGACGGATCCCCGTAGACCATCGTCGTGATGCGGAACGGCTCGGCGATGCCAGTCGGCACCCGGTAGTTGGCGTGCCACTGCGTGCTGATCGTGCGCGTCGCCGCCGCCGTCCCGCCACCGCTCGTCAGTCCCTCCGTCCGAGAGATCTCGAGATTGCGCGTGAGATCGTAGGTGTAGTTGGTGCGGTTGCCGTTCCAGTCGGTCCTGGAAGCAACGTTGCCGTTCGCGTCATAAGTCTGCGCAGCGGGGCCGCAAGTGGGACAAATCGCTCCAGTGATGGCCGTATTTCGCGGAATTCCCAACTGCACTGAGAACGCATAGGTTCGAGCGCTGTTCAGAGCGTCAGTTACAGTCGCCTGATTGCCCGAGTACGTAATGGTTATTCTGTTGGCTCCGCCCGCGTGCTCGGACGACGTGGCTCGACCTGAGGCAGCAGATTCGTAGGTGTAGGTCGAAAAGCGCTGGGAATTCTCGTCCACGATTCCCGTCAGCGCATTCTTCTTCGTCGGAATCTCGTACAGGTAGGCACGAATCCTGGTATCGGGATAGGTTACTGAGACAAGATTGCTGTTTGCATCGTAGGCGTAATGGAAGACTCCCGTACTGGGGTCTGTCATCGTAGCGATGCGATTTAACGCATCGTAAGTGAATGTCAGCGTCCGCCCATTAGGATCGGAAACGCTACCGAGCCGCCCCAATCCGTCATACGTCAATGTTTGCGTGAGATTCTGGCGTGTTGAAATGGATATCAACCGGCCGGCGCTGTCGTAGGTCTCCGTCTCATCCTGCTCGTTTCGTAGCTGCCATCCGGTGGCCCCGGCAAGCTGCACAAGAGAAATGTTATTTACGTCAGCATCAGACACCCACGAGCCATTCGTGAGAGTGAAGGTAAACGCTCTCCCATCCGGCCGGCGAGCAGTTGCTGTCGTTAGTGCTGGTGCTACCGCGAGGTCAATCGATCGTTGATAGTTACTGTTCCACTGTAGCCCAAGTGGCAATAAATAAAATTTTGGATTCGCGTAAGTTTCTTGAGTCGAGGGTTTGCTGTTGTAGACACGCTCGAAACGCAAGGGAAATACCCCTGCGCCGTTGAAGTCGGTCTCAACCTGGTACTTGTTTCCGGTACCTGGATTCACCGGGTTACCACAATTAGGACAAGACCCTCCCCGCGCTTTATCGTTGTCCACGACGGTGGAGGAACGGGAGCATCGAACACTGGCCCCCATTACCAATCCAAAACAGCCCGTTCCGTCACCCGGCTGAGACTGCAAAATTTGCGGCTGAGATCCAGCAGGACATTGCCAAACTTGTGCCGGCTGTGTGACTAACTGACCGTTTGGCCTCTGACAACGCCCATACTGGGGGCCCGCGGTTGACGGGACAAGCGTCCAGGTTTCGATACCATTGCTCTCTAAATCACAGATTTGTTGCCCGGTACTGAGGAAAGTGAATGGCGGGGTATTAAAACATTCCGTCCACCCGAATTTTGGCGCGACGAAGCTCTGTGCGAATAGTGGTGCGCTAAAAAATACCAGCACTACCGACAACCACGGAAGGTGCAGGCCCAATCGAAAATTCCTGATTGCCCAGAATAGTGTGAGTTGGCCCGTTTTGAACATTTGCGCTCCCCTTCGCCCAGACACCACACAACGACGTCTATTGAATTGCCTCAATAGACAATCAAATTGAATTGCTACCCGACCGCGGAAAATTACGCCGATCTTCTTGGTCGCAGGATCGGTCTGCTCAATCTATCCAACGGCGGGCACCACACGCTGTCAGGCTCCGCCGACAGTCCGTGTAGGGGTTTTCCTGACAGACGTTAAGGTATTGTTTCGGCGCACTGTTTTTTCGGAGCTGTGCTCGATGCAAGTCTTTCAAATCCGCTCAGCGCAGCACTATCGACCTGCATTCGACGGCACTTCGGCTCCTCTCCGCCTGCTGCGCCCCCGTTGCCGCATCGCGCTGCCGGATGATCCGCACCGTGATGGCGTCAAGAGAGAGCGCGCGGCGCGGCGCCGACCATTCGATCTCGAGCTGTATCGGGC
>Ga0326597_10014934_pt1 | contig 10165 bp, 9 predicted proteins | sample RVTome_12_FD_203789 | JGI IMG/M metagenome (GOLD analysis project Ga0326597, IMG submission 203789) | Soil microbial communities from uranium-contaminated site in the Upper Colorado River Basin, Wyoming, United States - RVT100D185 | ecosystem: Environmental > Terrestrial > Soil > Contaminated >...
AGCATCTGAACAAGGTGATTAATTGTGTGCACCAGGTCAAAGGGGTTTTCGGTGTCGAGCGGATTCGGCATTAAAGTTTTTAAGATCTCGTAATCCGTAATAGGTAATAGGTAATAGGTAAAGACCAAGAGCCTGAAATCCTGGCGAATTTTTCCTTTAAGGGTTTTCACCCATTACCCATTACGACTTACGAATTACGGCCCTTTAAAGCCTTTCACCAATTACGAATTACGGGTTTTCCACAAGGGAGTTAAAAATGGAAAAAATTGAAACGGATCGGGCACCTGCGGCGATAGGTCCCTATTCGCAGGCGGTCAGGGCGGGGGATTGGCTGTTTTTTTCCGGTCAGATTCCCCTCGATCCCCATAGCGGGGAACTGGTTGACGGTGGGGTAGAGGAGCAGACCAGGCAGGTGATGGCCAACATCGGTGCCGTTCTTGCCGCCGCCGGGCTCGATTTTTCCTCCGTGGCCAAGACCACGATTTATCTGACCGACCTGCAGGCCTTTGCCGTGGTCAACGCGGTCTACGGCCGGTATTTCGAGGGAACCGCTCCAGCCCGGGCCACGGTGCAGGTGGCTGCGCTGCCGAAAGGCGCCCAGGTCGAGATCGAGGGGATTGCCTGTTTTGGGAAGGCAGGCTGAAAGCGGCAATCGGCTTACCAATTACGCCTTATGAATTACGAATTACGGACTTTCCAGCCGGAAAACAGAAAAAGCAGGGGGCTAACGGCCCACCTGCTTTTTTGCTGTAATTATCGCGACCCCGTCGGAGAGGGTTATATCGCCTTGGTTACCGTTCCGGAACGCAGGCAACGGGTGCAGACCTTCATGGACTGTACCTTGCCCTTGTAGAGAGCTCTCACTTTCTGGAGGTTCGGGTACCATACCTTCCGGGTCTTGTTTTGCGCATGGCTGACATTATTGCCGCTCGACGGTCTTTTTCCGCATACTTCACAAACTCTGGCCATTTTGGGTAACCTCCTGGAAATTTAGAGCTCCTATAACTAGCATGGTTTTATGGCTGTTGCAACTTTTTTTTGTCCCAAACCATTGGGGATTAATCCAGGGCCGCCGCGGTCAGCCAACCGGTCAAGGTGCCGTGAATGTCGAACATGGCGCCTTCTTGGGCTAAGGGCCCGCAGAAAAGGGTGCCGGGTCCGAGACGTTGGGGTCCTAACATTCCGGGTTGCCTGACTTTGGCGAGGGCTGTTTGAGCCGGTTGCTGGTGGCAGGTGAGCCGATAGCTGGCAAAGGGCAGCAGGGGTGCCAGGCGGCGGCGTACCTGGCCGCCGTCGATAAATGGTTGAGATGGATTGCCCACCTGTTCGACCGTCGCTTCGGGTCCGCTTCCGGATGACGGGGGGAAGGTCAGCAGCAGGGGGGGGCTTCCGGAGAGTATCACCCGGCCCGCCAATAGATCGGAGGGCTCGCGGTCGAAGCCGGAAAGGTCCCAGCGGGCCGGAGGCTCGGCACAGGTCCGCCACTTTGGCGACATGGTTTCGGGCCAGAGGGAAAGGTCCGGAAGCTGGTCGACGAAGAAATGCTTTGCGGTCAGTCGCCGGCCATCCCGAAGTAGAACCTGTTGAAGGCGTTTCCCTCGCCCTTCAAGGGCGGCAAGTTCCGCTAGGGGGCGGACCGCGCCGTTGTATTGCTGGAATCTCCATTCGACCGCTTTTTGAAATTCCCGGCCGTCCAGAACCTGGGGTTGAGCGGCGGCATGCCAGAGCAGGGCGGCCTCCGCAACGCTGAGATGCAGGGGATCGGCAAGGCTCAAGCCGGCAAAAAGGGTCAGCAGTACCTGACGGGCCCGGCCATCGCTGATGCCCTCCAAAAGCGTCGGGAATTTGCGGCCAAGGCCCTTGCGGGACAAACCTTTGAACAGCAGGCGCCGGCGGAATGCCAGGTTGCCTCGCAAACCCAGGGAGGGCGGGATGCCGGGTTGCAAAAGAATGGTTTCCAGACGGCGGCCCCATTCATCCAATTGGTGCAGACAGTCAAGTACCTGGTCCCGGGAGCCGGGAAGTTCGCGCTGGAATTCCTCTTCGATGGATCGGGCACCGTGAAAATCCAGGCGGATTTCCGGAGTGATGAGCTGAAATCGGGCAGCCGGCCGCAGCCCTGGAGAAGCGCCGCTGAGGGTGGTTTTCAGGCGATTGACGACCGAAGAGCAGGGCAGGACGGAAGGCCCCCGGAAGGTAGGAAGCGTAAGGGCGAGTACTCCCAGGCCTTTTTTCGCCAGGAGCATGGCGGCTATGCGGCCGGCAAGCCCGGCTCCGATAATTATGACGTCGTAATAAGTTCTGGGCATCTGAGAGTTTTTGCCCCTGACGGACCTGGAAAAAATGCCTGTCGATCCAGCAAATCCGACGGTTATCCGAAGGTCGTCAGAGTTCCTCTTCGTTGAAGTTTTTAAGTTCCTTGGGAGGCGGGGGCGGAGGAACCCGTCTCGGGGAGAAGGGGCGGCTCGATGCGAACGCGGCGCCCTTCGATGTGCAGTCGACCCTCGGCGTAGAGTTGAATCGCCAGGGGGTAGATGCGGTGCTCCTCGCGGAGAATGCGGCGAGACAGGGTTTCAACCGTGTCCTCGTCCAGTACCTGGACCGCGGCTTGGAGGATGATCGGGCCCGTATCTACCCCGGAATCGAGGAAATGGACGGTGCAGCCGGCCAGGCGGACGCCATATTCGAGGGCTTGGCGCTGGGCGTTCAGCCCGGGAAATGCCGGCAGCAGGGCGGGATGAATGTTCATGATCCGGCCGGGAAAAGCCCGGAGAAACTCATCGGACAACAGGCGCATGAATCCGGCCAGAACCACCAGGTCGGCGCCCGATTCTCGCAGGACGGCGATGAGGGCCCGGTCGTATTCGAAACGGTCTGAAAATTGCCGATGGTCGAGGCAGGCCAAGGGCAGGTCGCAGTCGCGGGCTCGCCGCAGGGCTTCGGACTCCGGGTTATTGCTGAGAACCAGCACGATTTCCGCGTTCAGGGTGCCTTCCCGGCAACAGTCGATTATCGCCTGCAGGTTGGTTCCGCCCCCCGAAGCCAGGACCGCCAGCCGCAGTTTTTTGTTCACTGATTCCCCCAAAAACCACGCAAGCCCGGTTACACCAGGGCGACGCAGGCTTCCCCATCGCTTTTGGCAATCTGGCCGATGACGAAGGCTTGTTCCTTGAGGCCGCTGAGGCGCATCATGATTTCGTCTACTTCCCCTTCGGGAACGATGAGAACCATACCGATACCGTAGTTCATGGTCCGGTACATTTCCTTTTCGTCGATATTGCCGCCCTGGCGCAGCAGTTCGAAGATGGCCGGTTTGGGCCAACTGTTTTTTTCGACGATCGCCTGGCAGTGCTTGGGAAGAACCCGCGGAATGTTTTCGATGATGCCGCCCCCGGTAATGTGCGCCATGCCCTTGATCTGGAAATCTCGAAGCAGGTTGAGAATGGTTTTGACATAGATGCGGGTGGGGGTCAGCAGTACCTCGCCCAGGGGTTTGTCCAACTCCTCGGGCCGGGAGTCGATCCCCAGGCCCATTTTTTCGAAAAAGACCTTGCGGGCCAGGGAAAAGCCATTGGAGTGCAGACCGCTGGAAGCAAGGCCGATCAGCCGGTCGCCGACGGTGATGGCGGAGCCGTCGATGATCTTGCTGTTGTCCACGATGCCCACGGTAAATCCGGCCAGATCGTATTCGCCTTCGGCGTAGAAGCCGGGCATTTCGGCCGTTTCGCCCCCAATCAGGGCGCAGCCGGCTTCGATACAGCCGTCGGCGATGCCCCTGACGATCTCGACGGCTTTTTCCGGGCACAGTTTGCCGGTGGCCAGGTAGTCGAGAAAAAACAGCGGTTCGGCCCCCTGGACGGCGATGTCATTAACGCACATTGCCACCAGATCGATACCGACGGTATCGTGTTTGTCCATCATGAAGGCCAGCTTGAGCTTGGTGCCGACCCCGTCGGTGGAGGTGACCAGGGTTGGTTTTTCGTACTTGTCCGCATGGAGGGAAAAGAGCCCGCCGAAGCCGCCGATATCGGTCAGTACCTCCGGGCGCGAGGTGGCTTTGACCAGAGGTTTGATCAATTTTACAAAACGATTGCCTGCATCGATGTCAACGCCGGCATCCTTATAGGTCATCTGTTCATTTTCGCTCAATTGCGGATACTCCCCTTGTTGATGCTTTCGCAAAAACTTATAAGATGGCTAAGCAAAAATTTCGTCCTACAAGGCTTGGTGGTTTTTCAGGGGCGAAGGCATACATTTATAGTATGTCGAGGTCCTGAAAAAACGCCGTAACGCCGTAGGGCGGAATTTTTGCGACGCCATCCTTGTTGGAAATTCGCCCATTATTAAAACAGGCGGCATGATTTTGTCAACGTCAAAGTCCGATCGGGGAGGGTCCCGAGATTGATCCTTTACAGACGCCGGGTGGTGAATTATGATGAACGGAAACCGGCTGAAATAACAGGCCCGACGGACCTTTACGCACTTAGTTTAACCCTTTTTCAACCCCTGTCATCCCGTTCTTTTCGACACTCCGGTTCCGTCCGCGGACATGGTTCGCAAATGAAACGCGGATTGCCGCGGGTAGGGCTCGTAAATCGTAATGCGTAAGGGGTAATCGGATAATGATCCCATTCTGAAACTCATTTCAGCAGGCGACTGCGCGCCTCACCTATTACGAATTACGGATTTTGCGAACCAATACGGCTTCCCGATGACCGAACTGAATATCCGGCCGATGATCGAGGCTGACATGGAGGCGGTGCTGGCTGTTGAGAGGCAGTGTCACCGGTTTTCGTGGTCGAGGCAGTCCTTTGCCGACGAGTTGGCCAACCCTTTGTCAACCATCGACCTGTTGTGGTTGGGTGAGTCCCTGGCCGGATTTCACTGCTACTGGTTTTTCAGTGGCGAAATGCACATTCTCAACCTCGCCACGGCTCCCGATTTTCGTCGGCGCGGCATTGCCCGCCGCCTGTTGGGCCACGCGTTGAAGAGTGTTCCAACGGGCGATCTGGCGCGTGTTTTTCTCGAGGTGCGGCGGCAGAACGGGCCGGCCATCGCCCTTTACCTTTCCCTGGGGTTTGTCACGGTCGGTTGTCGCCCGGCCTATTACACCGACGGAGAAGACGCCCTGATCATGGAGTTGGCTGGTGAAGGGTGATGGCGTCGCAAAAAGTCCGCCCTACGGCGTTACGGCGTTTTTTCAGGACCTCGACATACACTATGTATGCCTTCGCCCCTGAAAAACCACCAAGCCTTGTAGGACGAAATTTTTGCTTAGCCTTCATAAGAGTTTTTGCGAATGCATCAAGGGTGAAGGGTGTGATTTTCTCGTCAACTCATTTCGTCAATTTAATCTGCTCAGGAGTGTTTCGAACCGCATGCATAATTTCAAAACCACCATCCTGTCCAATAATGAGATCTCGCCGGGTTACTACCGGATGAAGATTCTGGCTCCCGGCATCTCCGCCCAGGCCCAACCGGGGCAGTTCGTCATGTTTCGTGTCCAGATGGGGCTGGAACCGTTGTTGCGGCGTCCCTTCGGCATCTTTCAGACCGGGTGCCTGCCGGCGGATTGCGAGGGACTTCCCGGTAAGGAATATGTGGAGATCCTCTACAAGGTCGTCGGCCGCGGCACGACCCTCATGCGGGATCTCCACGAAGGGGACCGGGTCGAGGTGTTGGGCCCCCTTGGGCGCGGTTTCGATCCGGGCAAGGAAGGCCGGCCGAAAATCCTGGTAGGCGGAGGGTGCGGCCTGGTGCCTTTGTATATGCTGGCACGGAAACTGGTCGAAATCGATAAGGTGCGGTTGCTGATCGGCGGGCGTTCCCGGCAGGATATCCTGGCGGTTACCGAATTCGAACGGCTGGGGGTGGAGACCTATGTATCCACCGACGACGGGACCTTGGGTGAAGAAGGGCCTGTTACCCGGGTTCTGGAGCGAAAGCTGGGGAAGTACGCCGACGCCGAGGTGTTTGCCTGTGGACCGATGGGGATGCTCAGCGCCGTTCAGTTAATCTGCAGCCGCCGCCAGGTTCCGTTGCAGGTATCCCTGGAGGCCTTCATGGCCTGCGGAGTTGGCGCCTGCCTCGGCTGCGTGGTGAAGGGGGCCGGACATTCGGAACAGTCCCCCCAATATCTGTGCTCTTGCAAGGAAGGCCCCGTTTTCCGGGCCGAGGAACTCGATTGGCGGAAACTTGAAGAAAACTGCCGGGAGGCGGAAGGAGCGATGCCATGAGCGACATCTGCCGCAAAGAAACCGTGAAGGAAGAACGCCCCGATCTTTCGGTGGAGATCGCCGGCCTCCGTCTGCGAAATCCGGTCATGCCTGCCTCGGGTACCTTCGGCTACGGGGAAGAATACGCACCCTATATCGATCTGGAAACGTTGGGGGCGATCGTCACCAAGGGGCTGTCCCTGATGCCGAAGGCGGGCAATCCCACGCCGCGAATCGCCGAAACCAGCGGTGGCATGCTCAATGCCATCGGCCTGCAGAACGTCGGGCTGGAGGCCTTTGTCCGGGATAAGCTCCCTTTCCTTCGCCGTCTGGATACGCCGGTGATCGTCAACTTTTTCGGCAACACCCTTGACGAATATGGTGAAATGTCCCGCCGGTTGGCCGATGTCGAGGGTCTGGCCGGAATCGAGATGAATATATCCTGTCCCAACGTCAAGCAGGGGGGGATCGTTTTCGGTACTGACGCGCGGGCCGCGGCCGAAGTGGTCGGTCTGGTCCGGCGCCATTTCAATGGCACCCTCATCGTCAAGCTGACGCCTAATGTGACCGACATCACGGTGGTTGCCCGGGCGGTGGAGGAAGCTGGCGCCGATGTCATCAGCTGCATCAATACCTTGACCGGCATGGCGGTCGACATCCGCAGCCGCCGGCCCCGGCTGGCCAACGGCACCGGCGGTCTGTCCGGACCCGCAGTGCACCCACTGGCGGTGCGCATGGTTCACCAGGTGGTGCGGGCGGTGAGGATTCCGGTGATCGGCATCGGTGGCATCATGCGGGCCGAAGATGCCCTGGAATTTCTGATCGTCGGCGCCCGGGCGGTCCAGGTCGGTACCGCCAATTTCGTCGATCCGGACGCCATGGCGCAGATCATCGCCGGCCTCGAGGGATTTTGCCGGGAAGAAGGAATCGCCCGGATCGAGGATCTGATCGGCACCCTGGAAGGGTAGAATTTTCGAAATATGGATGTTATCACCACCCATATCAACGCCGACTTCGATTGCCTCGGTGCGATGATTGCCGCCAAGAAGCTCTATCCTCGGGCGGAAATGGTTTTTTCCGGTGCCCAGGAACGAAGTCTGCGCGAGTTTTTCCTGAAGAATGTCTCATATGCCAACCAGTTCAAACGCATTCGCGATATCGACCTGGAAAGCATCACCCGACTGATTCTGGTTGATGTCTGTCAACTGGATCGTATCGGGCCTTTTGCCGAAGCGGCCCGGCGTGAGGGGGTCGAGGTGCATGTCTACGACCACCATCCCGCCTGCGACGACAGCGAGAATTATTCCCTGCTGAAAATCGAGCCGGTGGGCTCGACGGTGACCCTATTTACCCATATCTTTATCGAGGGCGGTATCCGGCCCAATCCCGAGGAAGCGACCATGATGCTGCTCGGGCTGTATGAGGACACCGGCAAACTGTTGTTCAATTCCACCACCGTTCGCGACTACCAGGCCGCCGCTTTTTTGCTCGAACAGGGCGGAAACCTGAATGTGGTCGCCGATTTCCTCACCCTGGAACTGACCGCTGACCAGGTGGCTCTGCTGCACAGCCTCATCGAGTCCCGCACGGTGCTCAATGTCAACGGGATCGACATCTCCGTTGCCCATGCCTCCATCGAGCATTTTGTCGGTGATCTGGCGGTCCTGGCCCATAAACTCAAGGACATGGAAAACCTCAATGCCCTGATCGTTGCCGTGAGGATGGCGGACCGGGTTTTTCTGGTCGGCCGGTCCCGTATCCCGGAAGTCCATGTCGGCGAGATCCTGGCCGAGTTCGGCGGCGGCGGGCACAGTTTCGCCGCCTCGGGAACATCCCGCGATATGACGCTGGTGCAATTCCTCGATCGGTTGCCCCATGTGCTGGCAACCCACGTCAAGCCTCACTGGGAGGCCCGACATCTTTGTTTCACTGCGGTCAAGACGGTGCCGGGAACCGCGACCATCAACGAGGTCCGCGATGTCCTTACCCGGTACAATATCAACGCTATGCCGGTTATGGACGGCAACCGCGTCGCCGGGATCATCACCCGCCAGGTGGTCGAAAAGGCGGCCCATCATGAGCTGAACAATGTTCCGGTCAGCGAATACATGAATACCGATTTTGTCAGCGTTGCACCCTCCACGGCCCTGGCCGACCTGCAGGGACTGATCGTGGAGGGCGACCAGCGTTTCGTCCCTGTGGTGGATGATGGCAGGCTGGTCGGCGCCATTACCCGGACCGATCTGCTGCGGCACATGGTCTCCGGGGCCACCTCCGGGCGCATGAAAACCGCGCCGACGGTTGCCGGTGGCTTGGCCCTGAAAAGGCGTTATATCGTCCGGTTGCTGAACGATCGGTTGAGTGCCCGCATCCAGGAGATGCTGGCGCAAATGGGCAAGGTCGGAGACGACCTCGGGGTCGATGTATTCGCCGTTGGCGGGTTTGTGCGCGATCTGCTGTTGCACAAGGAAAATTTCGACGTCGATATCGTGGTGGAAGGAGACGGCATCGCCTTTGCCGCCGAGTTTGCCCGGCGTTTCGATTGCCGTATCCGCACCCACCGCAAATTCGGTACTGCGGTCCTCATCTTCCCCGACCAGTTCAAGGTCGACATCGCTTCGGCCCGCACCGAATACTACCTGGAGCCCGGCGCCCTGCCGACTGTTGAACACGCGCCCATCAAGCTCGACCTTTACCGGCGGGATTTCACTATCAACACCCTGGCGATCGCTCTTAACGAGGGACATTTCGGGGAACTGTACGATTTTTTCGGCGCTCAGCGTGATCTTCAGGAAAAAGCCATTCGGGTCCTGCACAACCTGAGTTTTGTCGAGGACCCGACCCGGGTTTTCCGGGCGATCCGGTTCGAGCAGCGGCTCGGCTTCGGGATGGGCGTGCATACCGAGCATCTGTTGCGCAGCGCCGTTCGGATGGGTTTTCTGGAAAAGGTCGGCGGTCCCCGGGTCCTCAACGAGTTGATCCTGATTCTGAAAGAATCCGATCCCCTGCCGGCGATTCTGCGGCTGGCTGAATTCGATCTGTTGCCCTATATCCATCCCGAGCTTGATCGGGAAAACCGGCTCCGTCCTCTTTTTGCCGGAGCCCGCAAGGCCATCAACTGGTACGAACTACTCTTTATCGGGGAGTCGTGCAGGCGCTGGGTCGTCTACTTTCTCTGTTTGCTGTCCAATCTGGATCAGGCGGCCGTCTCCCTGGTCTGCGACCGGCTGGGAATGACACCCCGGTTTAAATCCCTGTTTACCGCCGAACGGGAAGAGATCCATCGCATCACCAACCTGATCTTCTGGCGCCGCATGCGTCAACAGCCCCCCAGCCCGAGCGAAATCGCCGCCTGGTTCCGGGATCTTTCCCCCGAAGTAATGCTTTACGGTATGGCCCGGGCGAACAACGAGCAGGTGCAGCGTGCCATATCCCATTATTTTACGCATCTGCGGTCGGTTACCTGCGAACTGTCCGGGCAGGATCTCAGGAGAATGGGGATACCGCCCGGTCCCATTTACAAGGACCTTCTGCGGCGATTGCTCGACGGGCGGCTCGACGGGCGGCTGCTGAGTCGAAAAGATGAAGAAAACTATGTCCGGAAGCAAATTTCCGAAAGAGGGGGATGAGGTTCCCGAGGGGCCTGAACTCGGCATTCATTGACTTTCCATGGCGTTTCTGCTAAAAAGGCAGGCAGTTATTCAGTGTCCCCGACGTTATGGAAAATGCGCTAGTCAAAATATCCGTCATGCTGGTTCCCGGTCTTCTCGCCATAATGGTTCACGAGGTGGCCCACGGCTATGTCGCCGAACGATTCGGCGACCCGACTGCCCGGATGCTCGGGCGATTGTCTCTCAACCCCCTCAGGCACCTTGACCCATTTGGCCTGCTGATGCTGTTCCTAGTCGGTTTCGGCTGGGCCAAGCCGGTTCCGGTAAACGTTCAAAACT
>Ga0326597_10014936_pt1 | contig 10164 bp, 21 predicted proteins | sample RVTome_12_FD_203789 | JGI IMG/M metagenome (GOLD analysis project Ga0326597, IMG submission 203789) | Soil microbial communities from uranium-contaminated site in the Upper Colorado River Basin, Wyoming, United States - RVT100D185 | ecosystem: Environmental > Terrestrial > Soil > Contaminated >...
TCCATCCGACGTCGAAGACGGTGGTGACGGGTGTGGAGATGTTCAGGAAGCTGCTGGACCAGGGTCAGGCGGGGGACAACATCGGGGTGCTGCTGCGGGGGACGAAGAAGGACGAGGTGGAGCGGGGCCAGGTGCTGGCCAAGCCGGGGTCGATCACGCCGCACACCAAGTTCAAGGGCGAGGTGTACGTGCTGAGCAAGGAAGAGGGTGGTCGGCACACGCCGTTTTTCAACGGCTACCGTCCGCAGTTCTACTTTCGGACCACGGACGTGACGGGGGTGGCGACGCTTCCCGGGGGCACCGAGATGGTGATGCCGGGGGACAACGTGAACCTCGACGTGGAGCTGATCGCGCCGATCGCGATGGAGAAGGGGGTGCGGTTCGCCATCCGCGAGGGGGGCCGCACGGTCGGCGCCGGCACCGTCACCGAGGTCGTCGAGTAGCGCCGGCGACGGCGCGCGAAGGGGCAGAGCATGGTCAATGAGAAGATCCGCATCCGCCTGAAGGCGTACGACTACCGCATCCTCGATACGTCGACCCACGAGATCGTGGATACGGCGCGGCGCACCGGTGCGCGGGTGGTCGGACCGATTCCGCTGCCCACTCACATCGCCCGCTACACCGTCAACCGCTCGCCGCACGTCGACAAGAAGTCCCGCGAGCAGTTCGAGATCCGCACCCACAAGCGGCTGCTCGACATCTTCGAACCGACCAGCCAGACGGTGGACGCGCTGATGAAGCTCGAGCTGCCGGCCGGGGTCGACGTCGAGATCAAGGCCTTCGGCAAGTAGGAGCGAGGTGCTGCGATGAACGGCATGCTGGGAAAGAAGCTGGGGATGACCCAGATCTACCTCGACGACGGCACCGCGGTGCCGGTCACCGTCGTGCAGGCGGGGCCGTGCCTGGTGGTGCAGCGGAAGACCGTCGAGCGCGACGGCTATGACGCGGTGCAGCTCGGCCTGGTCGAGGAGCGGCCGCCGCGCCGGGTCGCCAAGCCGCTCGCCGGCCACTTCCGGAAGGCCGGGGTGGCGGGGCTGCGGCGGCTGGCCGAGTTCGGCCTCGACCCCGGCGACGAGCCGCAGCCCGGCGATCAGGTGAAGGCCTCGATCTTCTCCCCCGACGACTACGTCGACGTCGCCGGCACCAGCAAGGGCAAGGGCTTCCAGGGGGTGGTCAAGCGCCACGGCTTCCGCGGCGGCCGCGCCACCCACGGCTCGATGTTCCACCGCGCCCCCGGCTCGATCGGCGCTTCGGCCTTCCCGTCGCGGGTCTTCCCCGGCACCCGGCTGGGCGGCCGGATGGGCGGTGAGCGGGTGACGGCGAAGAACCTCAAGGTGGTCAAGGTCGACGAGGAGGCCAACCTCCTCTATCTGCGCGGGGCGGTGCCGGGGTCGGCGGACGGCTATCTGGCGATCCGCCGCGCCAAGCGGGGCTGAGGCGGGAGGAGCGGAGATGAAGGTCGCGGTCAAGAGCCTGACGGACGGGACGGAGCGGGAGATCGAGATTCCCGACGAGGTCTTCGCCTACCCGTACAAGGAGCACCTCATCCACGAGGCGGTCCTGGCGGTGCTGGCGGCGGGCCGCAGCGGCACCCACAAGACCAAGACCCGCGCCGAGGTCTCGGGCTCGGGGCGGAAGCTCTGGCGCCAGAAGGGCACCGGCCGCGCCCGGGTGGGCGACATCCGCAACCCCAAGTGGCGCAAGGGCGGCATCGTCCACGGTCCGGTACCGCGCAGCCACGCCACGGCGCTGTCGCCGCGCGAGAAGCGCAACGCCCTCAAGTCGGCGCTGTCGCGCAAGCTCGCCGCTCAGGAGCTGGTCTTCGTCGACAGCTTCGAGCTCCCCAGCCACAAGACCCGGGAGCTGATCCGCCGGCTCGGCGGCCTCGGCGTCGCCGGCAAGGCGCTGCTCGTCGACTCGCGGGACAACGAGCGGCTCGACCTCGCGACGCGCAACAACCCGGCGCTGAAGACCGTCGACGCCCTGGCGCTCAACGTCTTCGACGTCGTCGACCGCCCGTCGGTGCTGGTCAGCGAGGGGGCGCTCGGCCGTCTGCTGGAGGTGCTCGCCAAATGAAGATCCAGGAGATCATCCGCCGGCCGCTGATCACCGAGAAGTCGACCGCGCTGCGCGACGAGAAGAACATCGTCGCCTTCGAGGTCGACCGGCGGGCGAACAAGATCGAGGTCAAGCGCGCGGTCGAGGCCCAGTTCAAGGTCAAGGTCGCCGAGGTGCGGGCGGCCCTGGTGCACGGCAAGACCCGCCGCCAGGGCCGCTTCGCCGGCCAGCGCCCGGACTGGAAGAAGGTCTACGTGCGGCTGGCCGCGGGCGAGAAGCCGATCGAGTTCTTCGAGGGGGTGTAGCGCGATGGCACTCAAACAGCTGAACCCGACCAACCCGGCGAGCCGGTTCCAGACCATCCCCGACTTCGCGGAGATCACCCGGAGCACGCCCCACAAGCCGCTGACCCGCGGCAAGAAGGGCACCGGCGGGCGCAACAACCAGGGGCAGCTCACGATCTGGTTCCGCGGCGGCGCCCACAAGCGGCGCTACCGGGAGATCGACTTCAAGCGCGACAAGCGGGGGATCCCGGCGACGGTGGTGTCGATCGAGTACGACCCCAACCGCTCTGCGCGGATCGCCCTGCTCCAGTACGCCGACGGCGAGAAGCGCTACATCGTCTCGCCGCTGGGGCTCGAGGTGGGCGCTTCGGTGATGGCCGGAGAGACCGCCGAGGTCAATCCCGGCAACGCCCTGCCGCTGGCCAGGATTCCGCTCGGCACGGTGATCCACAACGTCGAGCTGAAGATCGGCAAGGGGGGCCAGCTCGCCCGCAGCGCCGGCACCGGGGCGCAGCTGATGGCCAAGGAGGGCGCCTACGCCCAGGTCAAGCTCCCCTCGGGCGAGGTCCGCAAGATCCACGTCGACTGCTACGCCACCATCGGCCAGGTGGGCAATCTCGACCACGAGAACGTGTCGATCGGCAAGGCGGGGCGGAAGCGCTGGCTCGGCCGCCGCCCGCACAACCGTGGCGTGGTCATGAACCCGGTGGACCATCCGATGGGGGGCGGCGAGGGTCGCTCCTCGGGCGGCCGCCACCCGTGCACCCCGTGGGGGGTGCCCACCAAGGGCTACAAGACCCGCAACAACAAGCGCACCGACGGCATGATCGTGCGGCGCCGCAACCAGCGATAGGACGGAGGCGAGGATGGCGCGTTCGCTCAAGAAGGGCTACTTCATCGACGACCACCTGGCGCAGAAGGTCGGGGCGATGAACGACTCGGGGCAGAAGCGGGTGATCAAGACCTGGTCGCGGCGCTCGACCATCATCCCGGAGATGGTCGGCCACACCGTCGCGGTGCACAACGGGTCGAAGTTCATCCCGGTCTACGTCAGCGAGAACATGGTCGGCCACAAGCTGGGGGAGTTCGCCATGACCCGCACCTTCCGCGGTCACAGCGGCAAGAAGGCGGCCGAGAAGGCGGCCCGGCCCCGCCCGGGGTGAGACCGGCGGTCGTCGGCAGGATCGAGAGGGCAACGACGATGGAATTCACAGCGCGGCTCCGGTTCCTCCAGTCTTCGCCGCAGAAGGTGCGCCTGGTGGCGGACCTCATCCGCGGGCGCAACGTCGAGGAGGCGGCCGGGATCCTCAAGCTGACCAAGAAGTCGGCGGCCCGGCAGGTCGAGAAGCTGCTCCGCTCGGCGGTCGCCAACGCCGAGCACCGCGACGAGCAGGTGGACACCGACCTGCTCTACGTCAAGGCGGTCACCGTCGACGGCGGGCCGTCGCTCAAGCGGCTGCGGCCGGCGCCGATGGGCCGGGCCTTCCGGGTGCTCAAACGGCAGAGCCACGTGACGATCAAACTGGACACCCGCAAAGCCGCGGACGACAAGGCGTAAGGGGAGGCTACCGTGGGTCAGAAGACGCACCCGTACGGGTTTCGGCTGGTGTACAACAAGTCCTGGCACTCGCGCTGGTACGCCGAGAACGGCTACGCGGACATCCTGCTCGAGGACCTGCGGCTGCGCCGCGACCTCAAGCACCGGCTGGCCCACGCCGGGGTGAGCGAGGTGGACATCGAGCGCGCCGCCGACCGCATGCGGATCACCATCTACACCTCGCGGCCGGGGATCATCATCGGCCGCAAGGGGGCGGAGGTGGACAAGCTGCGCGACGACCTGATCAAGCAGCTCAAGCGCGAGGTCCACATCAACATCCAGGAGGTCCAGCGCCCGGAGCTGGACGCCCAGCTCGTCGCCCAGTCGATCGCCGGCCAGCTCGAGCGCCGGGTGTCGTTCCGGCGGGCGATGCGCAAGGCGATGGAGTCGGCCTTCCGGTTTGGCGCGAAAGGGGTTAAGATCATGGTTTCCGGCCGCCTCGGCGGGCACGAGATCGCCCGCACCGAGTGGTATCAGGATGGGCGGCTGCCGCTGCATACCCTCAAGGCGGACATCGACTACGGCCTCGCCGAGGCGCGGACGACCTACGGCGTGATCGGGGTGAAGGTCTGGGTGTACAAGGGCGACCTGCTCAAGGAGAAGAGCCGGCGGGCGATCGCCTGACGGTTCGCGGGAGATGCGGTCATGTTGATGCCGAAGAAGGTGAAGTACCGGAAGGGCCACCGTGGCCGGCGCAGCGGCCACGCCAAGGCGGGCGACTACATCGCCTTCGGCGACTACGGCCTGCAAGCGCTGGAGCCGGGTTGGGTGTCCGCCCGCCAGATCGAGGCCGCCCGCATCGCCATCAGCCGCGCTATGAAGCGGGGCGGCAAGGTGTGGATCCGGATCTTCCCGGACAAGCCGATCACCAAGAAGCCGCTGGAGACCCGGATGGGCAAGGGCAAGGGTCCGCCCGAGGCCTGGGTGGCGGTGGTGAAGCCGGCGCGGGTGCTCTATGAGGTGGAGGGGGTGGACTTGCAGGTGGCCGAGGAGGCGATGAAGATGGCCGCCTACAAGCTGCCGATCAAGACCCGCTTCGTCACCCGTCACGACGAGCTGAGGTAAGACGATGAAGGCTGCGGAGCTACGGCAACAGACGGCGGAAGAGCTGCATCAGAAGGAGCGCGACCTGGCCGACCAGCTCTTCGTGCTGCGACTGCACAAGGTGACGGGTCAGCTCGAGAAGCCCTCGCGGGTGAGAGAGGCCAGGCGCGACCTGGCGCGGGTGCAGACGGTGTTGCGCGAGATGAGAGGGGACGGGCGATGAACGGAGCGATGCAACCGGCGGCGGCGCCGCGCGGACGCCGGCAGGAGAAGGTCGGCACGGTGATCTCCAACAAGATGGACAAGACCGTGGTGGTGGTGGTCGAGAACACCGTCGTCCACCGCCTCTATCACCAGATCACCAAGCGGACGTCGAAGTTCGCCGCCCACGACGAGCAGAACGACTGCCGGGTCGGCGACCAGGTGCTGATCGTGTCCAGCCGGCCGCTGTCGAAGCGGAAGCGTTGGCGGGTGCGGCAGATCCTCAAGCGGGCCGACTAGGGTAGAGGTCTCGGGTCATGATCCAGATGGGAACGGTCCTCGACGTGGCCGACAACTCGGGCGCCAAGAAGATCGCCTGCATCCACCTGCGCGGCGGCTCGGCCGGGCGCTACGGGCGGTTGGGCGACGTCATCACCGCCTCGGTCAAGGAGGCGACGCCCGACGGCACGGTGAAGAAGGGGCAGGTGGTCAAGGCGGTGATCGTCCGCACCGTCAAGGAGCAGCGGCGGCGCGACGGCAGCTACATCCGCTTCGACAACAACTCCGCGGTGCTGATCAACGACACCGGCGAGCCCGTCGGCACCCGCGTCTTCGGGCCGGTGGCTCGCGAGCTGCGCGACCGCCGGTACATGAAGATCGTGTCGCTCGCCCCGGAGGTGATCTGAGATGAGCGGCGCGCCGGCGAGCAAGGTGCACGTGAAGAAGAACGACCAGGTGCTGGTGACCGCGGGCAAGGACCGCGGCGCCCGCGGCCGGGTGCTGCGGGTGATCCCGGGCGAGAACCGGGCGCTGGTGGAGCGGATCAACCTGATCAAGCGCCACACCCGGCCCAACCCGCAGCGCGGCGTCCAGGGCGGCATCCTCGAGCGCGAGGCGCCGATTCACCTGTCGAACCTGATGGTGATCTGCCCCCAATGCGACAAGCCGTCGCGCCTGGGGCGGAAGCGGCTGGAGGACGGCCGCGGCGCTCGGGTCTGCAAGCGCTGCGGCGCGACCCTGAGCTAGTAGGGGTGGCTCTCATGGCGAAGAAGACGAGCGAGAAGAAGGCGAAGGGCCCTGGCGGCGGCACCGGCGGCGCCGGCGCGGCCCGCGGTGCGGGAGCCGGGGGCGCCTACGTGCCGCGGCTCAAGCGGCGCTACCGCGAAGAGGTGGTGCCCAAGCTGCAGCAGGAGTTCGGGATCACCAACGTGATGGCGGTGCCGCGCATCGACAAGGTGAACCTGAACATGGGCGTCGGCGAGGCGATCGCCAACATCAAGATCCTCGATGACGCCGCCGACGAGCTGGCGGCGCTGGCCGGCCAGCGGCCGATGATCACCCGCGCCCACAAGTCCATCGCCGCCTTCAAGCTCCGCGAGGGGATGCCGATCGGCGCCCGGGTGACCCTGCGCGGCACCCGGATGTGGGACTTCCTCGACCGGCTGATGTCGGTGGCGCTCCCCCGGGTGCGCGACTTCCGCGGCTTGCCGACCAAGAGCTTCGACGGCCGGGGCAACTTCACCCTCGGGATCCGCGACCACCTGATCTTCCCCGAGGTCGATTACAGCAAGGTCGAGCGCTCCCAGGGGCTCAACGTCACCATCGTCACCACGGCCGGCAACGACGAGCGCGCCCTGTTCCTGCTGCGCGAGCTCGGCATGCCGTTCGCCACGCGCTAGGGTAAGGAGGGTTCCGCAGGTGGCCACCGCAGCGAAGATCGCGAAGACCAAGAGGAAGCCGAAGTTCGACGTGCGCCAGCGCAACCGCTGCCGCATCTGCGGCCGACCGCGCGGCTACTACCGGAAATTCGGCCTCTGCCGCATCCACGTGCGGGATCTCGCCCTCCAGGGCTACCTCCCCGGCGTGATCAAGGCGAGCTGGTGACCGACGGAGACCGACGATGACCATGACCGATCCCATCGCGGACCTGCTGACGCGGATCCGCAACGCCATCCTCGCCAAGCACGACCGGCTCGACGTGCCGGCGTCGAAGCTCAAGCTGGAAGTCTGCCGGATCCTGCAGGAGCAGGGCTATCTCCGCGGCTTCCGGTCGATCGAAGGCAAGCCGGTCGGCACCCTACGCCTCTTCCTGCGCTACAGCGACGAGGGGCTGCCGGCGATCAGCTTCATCCAGAAGGTCAGCAAGCCCGGCCGCCGCGTCTATCGCGGCGCCGACGAGCTGACGCCGGTGCGCAACGGTCTCGGCGTCGGGATCGTGTCGACCTCACAGGGTCTCTTGACCGACGCCGAGGCGCGCCAGCGCCGGGTCGGCGGCGAGGTCCTGTGCGAGATCTGGTAGGGGGTTCGCGATGTCGCGCGTAGGCTTGAAGCCGATTCCGATCCCGCCGGGGGTCAAGGTCGCCGTGGCGGCGGAGGTGTTCACCGCCGAGGGGCCCAAGGGGAAGGTCTCGCAGCCCCTCCTCGCCGGCTTCCCGGTCGCCGTCGAGGACGGCGTGGTGCGGGTCGCCCGCCCCGGCGACAGCGGCCCCGAGCGCTCCCGGCACGGCCTGCTCCGGGCGCTGCTGGCCAACGCCGTCGCCGGGGTGTCGACGGGCTTCACCCGCCAGCTCGACATCGTCGGCGTCGGCTATCGGGCGGAGGTGAAGGGGCGCCAGATCCACTTCGCCCTCGGCTACTCCCACCCGGTGGTCTACCCGATCCCCGAGGGGATCGCCGTCGAGATCGACAAGAACAACCGGATCACCGTCTCCGGCGCCGATCGCCAGAAGGTGGGCCAGGTGGCGGCGGAGCTCCGCCGGCTGCGCAAGCCCGATCCGTACAAGGGCAAGGGGATCAAGTACACCGACGAGGTGATCCGGCGCAAGGTCGGCAAGGCCGGAGCCAAGTAGGAGAGCCGTGGCGATGAGCGACTATCTGAAGAAGCGCGTGCGGCAGGTGCGGCAGCGGCGGGCGCGGGCGCACCAGCGGCTGCGGGCCCATCTCCGCGGCACCGCCGAGCGGCCGCGGCTGGCCGTCTTCAAGAGCCTGAACCACGTCTACGCCCAGGTGATCGACGACGACCGCGGGCACACCCTGGTCCAGGCGTCGACCCTCGACGCCGACCTGCAGGGGAAGCTGGGCGCGGCCAGCAAGGCGAACCGGGCCGCCGCCGCCGCGGTGGGCACCGCCGTCGCCCAGCGGGCCAGGGCCCAGGGCATCGACAGCGTGGTCTTCGACCGCGGCGGCTACATCTATCACGGCAAGGTCCGGGCGATCGCCGAGGCGGCTCGCGAGGCGGGACTGAAGTTCTAGAGGCGAGGGAAAAACCGTGGCCAGAGATTTCGAGCGCGACAGCGAGTTCTTCGAGCAGGTGGTGCACATCAACCGGGTGACCAAGGTGGTCAAGGGGGGCAAGAACTTCTCCTTCTCCGCCCTGGTGGTGATCGGCGACGGCAACGGCCGCGTCGGCTACGGCGCGGGCAAGGCGAAGGAGGTGCCCAGCGCCATCCGCAAGGGCATCGAGATCGCCAAGCACAACATGATCCGGGTGCCGATGAAGGGGACGACCATCCCCCACCAGGTGGTGGGCGTCTTCGGCGCCGGCCGGGTGCTGCTCAAGCCGGCCTCGGAGGGCACCGGCGTCATCGCCGGCGGCCCGGTGCGGGCGGTGATGGAGACCGCGGGCGTCCAGGACATCCTGACCAAGTCGCTGGGCACCACCAACCCGCACAACGTGATCAAGGCCACCTTCGAGGCCCTGCTCGCCCTGCGCGACGAGAAGACGGTGCGCAAGCTGCGCGGTCTCACCGCGGAGGCCCCGCGCGAGGGCCGGGCGGCCGCGCCGCCGAGCGTCGCCTGAGCGGTCCGCTCCGCCGACGGGAGTTCGACATGGCGAAGAACGAGCGAGAAGAGCAGAAGACGATCCGGATCCGCCAGGTGCGGAGCTCGATCGCCACCGTGCCGAAGCACCGCGAGGTGCTGCGGGGCCTCGGTCTCCGCCGCATCCGCCACGAGGTGGTCCGCCCCGACACCCCGTCCGTCCGCGGCATGGTGGCGATGGTCCCCTATCTGGTCGAAGTCGTCGAGGAGCGGTCATGAAGCTGCACGAGATGTCCCCGGCCGCGGGGAGCAAGACGGCCCGCAAGCGGGTCGGGCGCGGCCCCGGCTCCGGGCTCGGCAAGACCGCCGGGCGGGGCGAGAAGGGGCAGAAGTCGCGCAGCGGTTATCGCTCGCGCCCCGGCTTCGAGGGCGGCCAGATGCCGCTGGTCCGCCGGGTCCCCAAGCGCGGCTTCACCAACATCTTCCGCACCGAGTACGCGGTGGTGAACCTCGCGGCGCTGGCCGGCCTTGACGGCGAGGTCACCCCCGAGCTGCTCGCCGACCGCGGGCTGGTCCGCCGCGGCCGGCCGGTCAAGGTGCTCGGCGACGGCGAGGTGACGGCGGCCCTGACGGTGACGGCGCACAAGTTCAGCGCCGCGGCGCGGGCCAAGATCGAGGCGGCGGGCGGCACCTGCCAGGAGCAAGGCTCGTGATCGAGAGCTTCCGCAACATCTTCGCCATCCCCGACCTGCGCAAGCGCCTGGCCTTCATGTTCGGCCTGCTGGCGGTCTACCGGATCGGCTGCCACATCCCCACCCCGGGCATCGACCCGGTGGCGCTGCTGGAGTTCATGAAGCAGGCGGAAGGGACGATCTTCGGCTTCATCAACACCTTCACCGGCGGCAGCCTGCGGCGGGTGGCGGTGTTCGCGCTGGGGATCATGCCCTACATCACGGCGTCGATCATTCTGCAGCTGCTGACCGTGGTCTGGCCGTACCTCGAGAAGCTGTCGAAGGAGGGCGAGCTGGGGCGGCGCAAGATCACCCAGTACACCCGCTACGGCACGGTGTTGATCTCGATCGTCCAGTCCACCGGCATCGCGCTGTTCCTCGAGAACCTCACCACTTCGGGCGGCGGCAACCTGGTGCCCTCCCCTGGCTGGGCCTTCCGGCTGATGACCATCATTACCTTGACCATTGGCTGCGCCTTCGTGATGTGGCT
>Ga0326597_10014937_pt1 | contig 10164 bp, 12 predicted proteins | sample RVTome_12_FD_203789 | JGI IMG/M metagenome (GOLD analysis project Ga0326597, IMG submission 203789) | Soil microbial communities from uranium-contaminated site in the Upper Colorado River Basin, Wyoming, United States - RVT100D185 | ecosystem: Environmental > Terrestrial > Soil > Contaminated >...
TGGCTGCCCGTCCGGCGCTGGCTGCCCGTCCGGCAGTCGGGTCTCAGGGGTCCTCGGGTCGCTGGCGCTCTGGTCGCGCTGGGGGTGGTCGCGATCCTGGCGAGTGGCCTGCTCCCACTCGGCGGCGGGCCCGACCCGGCCGCCGCGGCCGTCCTCAACCAGCTCGCTGACATCGCCGCAGTTCAACCCGCTGGGTCGACAGACGGTTACCGACACACGAAGTCCGAAGGCGCGTACCTCTGGGGGATCGGTGGCGGCCCCAACCGCCCGAACGGCGTCTGGGCGCTCGTTCCGGTCAGCCGCGAAGTGTGGATCAAGGCCGACGGTTCCGGGCGCCTCATCGAGCGGCGCAGCGCCGCCATATGGTTCGGACCAGCCGACAAGGCAGCCTGGGTGGCCGAGGGTTCGCCTGACATGCATATCGAACCCTTATCCGATACGCGATTCGGGCCGACGCCTGCGGGGGTTGCGCCGGGCACGCCCCAGGAGTGGCCGGGCAGCCTCTACTACGAGAACGTCGATGCGCTCCCCACCGACGTCGGAGCACTTCGCCACGTGATCGACGAACGGGCCGCGGCTGGGGGTGGGTCCACGGACTACGAGCGCTTCACGATCGTTGGTGACCTGCTTCGTGAGACGGTCGCGGCGCCGCAGCTCCGTGCTGCCCTCTATCGGGTCGCTGCGGGCCTTGGTGGTGTGGAACTCGTCGGCTCGATGACAGATCGCGCGGGCCGGACTGGGACGGCGGTTTCGATGACCAATGATCAGTCGAGCCGCGGTCTCGAGCGCCGCACCCTCATCTTCGATCCTGAAACGTCGATGCTCCTGGCGGAGGAGGACGTCCTGCTCCACAAGGTCGAGTGGCTCGACGCGGACCCGCCGACGGTCATCGGCTACAACACGTATCTCTTGTCCGAGATCGTCTCGGCGATCCCGTAGGCGCGGTACCCGCGGCCGGTCCGGGTCAGCCGCGATCCATCCTTGCGGGTTCTGCTCCTGCGAGTGCAGGACTTGCACCCCGAGCACACAACAGCCCGGTTCCGCCGCCGCCGGTGTGAAACGGCCCGTTGTGCGCTCCGGGCGCAAACGTTGCTCCCAGTGCGACCCGCGCGATGACGGCCGCCCGGCGTCTCGCGCCGGCGGCTGACTGTCAGCTGCGGACCTGGCGCTCCAGCCTCTTCTGGAAGCGCTCGACCTGGCCGGCCGTGTCGATGATCGTCTGCTTGCCGGTGAAGAACGGGTGGCAGTTGCCGCACACGTCCACACGCAGTTCCGGTCGGGTCGACCCGACGATCCGCTCGGTGCCGCACGAACCGCAATGAACCTTGGATTCGAAGTACTTGGGATGGATGTCGGGCTTCACGAGGTGCACTCCTCCGACGCCGTCCGTGCCGGGCAGTGGCCCAGCCGGTGGTCGCCGGCTCGTTCCGGGGCTAGGCGCTCGCGGCGGCCGTCTCGACCGCCTCGACCCGGATGCGCTTCTTGGACTTGGTGGCGTGCTCGAACTTCACCTTGCCGGTGATCGTCGCGAACACGGTGTAGTCGTGACCCAACCCGGTGCCTGGACCGGCGAGGAAGGTCATCCCGCGCTGGCGGACGATGATCGAGCCGGCGCTGACGAGCTGGCCGTCACCGGCCTTCACCCCGAGTCGCTGACCGACGCTGTCTCGGCCGTTCTTGACGCTGCCGCCAGCCTTCTTGTGGGCCATCTCGTCTACTCGTCCTTCTTCGTGGCGCGGGTCCGCTTCGGAGGCGCGTCCGTCGCCGCCTCGGGGGCGTCGGCGGCGGCCTTGGTGGTCGCCCGCTTCGGTGCAGCGGCCCTGGTCTCGGGCTTCGCGACGGCCTCGACGGCGGACTCGGCCTTGGTGTCGGTGTCAGCCTCGGCTTCCGATGTCGTCTCGGTGTCGCTCTCGGGCCTGGTCTCGGCCTTCGCCTTCGGCGCCTTCGCCGCCGGTTTGGTCTTCGGTTCCGCCGTTTCGGTCGGCTCGGCCTTCGCCTTGCCCTTCGCCGGCTTCTTCTCGGCCGTCTCCGTGCCGACCGCGAGCTTCGCAGCGAGCTCGGCGTCCTTGGCGGCCTGCGCGACGGCAGCCTCCTCGAGACGCTGGCGCTCTGTCTTCGCCGCTTCGTCGGCCTGCTTCGCGGACTTGGCCGCGCTCTTCCCGCCGACCGTGATGTCGGCGACGCGCAGGACGGTCAACTCCTGGCGATGACCCTTCTTGACCCGGCTGCGGGCCTTCGGTCGGTATTTGAAGGAGATGAGCTTCGGGCCGCGGGTCTGGTTGACGACCTCGGCACTGACCGACGCGCCGGCGACCAGCGGGCGACCGATCGTCGACTCGTCCCCGTCGGCGACGAGCAGGACGCGATCGATCGTGATCGTCTTGCCAGGCTCGACGTCGAGCAACTCGACCTCGAGTTCCGTGCCGACCTCGACGCGGTACTGCTTCCCACCGGTCTCGATGACTGCGTACATGGATCCTCAGGGCTCGTGTCTGGCGGCCGCGCGCGGCGACCGCGACTTCGGACGTGAAAAGGCGCGCGGCGAGGCCGACGCGCAGAACGAGGATTGTACGGCTCTCAGCGTGGAATGGCAATCGCACCATGGCGCCGAGTAAGCATCCAAACGTCTGTGCTGACGAGGACGGGCCGGCGAGGTGCTCCTCATCCGCTCTTATTCTGCCCCACCAGGAAGATCCGGCCACCGGGTCGCGACCCGGTGGGAACCAGCCACTCACCCAGCTCGCGGCGGTGACCGGGATCCTGGGGGATCGTGTTCCTCATCGCCTGGGCGGAATCGGTCGGCAGCTGGGCGATCGATCGGGGCCTCGGCTCCAGCGAGGTCCAGATCGGCTTCCTGCTTTGCGGCGCCGCTTTGGCACTGGTTCTCGTCGGCGGAGGGGCGCGGATCGCCCCAACAAGAACTCTCTCAGCCCAGATTGCGCCCTCGCACCAGATCAGCGAGCGCGTCGCGGTCCTCCCGGCAGTCCGGGCAGGCCGCCAGGTGGCTGGCCACGTCCGGGTAAAGCGTCGCCGCCGGCCGTCCAGCGAGCTCGTGCTCGACGTACTCGTCGAGCACCTCGATGGAGCGTTCGCATCCGGCGTCTTCGCCGGGCGGGCCGAGCACCCGACGCAAGAGCTCCTGAGGGCCGTTCATGACACCTCTCCTTCGCCGACCCGGAGCGCCCACCCCTGCGCCTCGAGGCTCGACCGCAGCTTCCGCCGCGCGTCGTGGAGAGCCTTGTAGATCGCGCCACGAGTGCTATCGAGTCGATCCGCCAGGACGTCGATCGGCACGTCGTGGACGACGACCGCGACGAAGATGTCGCGTTGCCGCGGGGTCAGGTCGGCGGCGACCGACCGCTCGATGGCGCCGATCAGCTCGCGGATCTCGACTCGATCCAGGGGCGTCGATGGCGTGACATCGGCCAGCCGCTCCCACTCGGGATCGTCCATCGTTACCGTCCGGTCGCGCCAGCTCTCGCGACGCAGTGCAGCCGAGACCTCGAAGATCACGAACTTGTACGCCCACGTCGTGAACCGGCTGGCACCACGGTACGTGCCGATCTTCCGCAGCACGACGACGACGGCGTCGCCGGCGGCCTGCCGGGCGATGTCATCAAGGTCGTCGGCGGCTCGCGCTGGCAACGACGCCCGCCGGCGTTGCGCCTCGTGGCGCGCCGCGCGATGCAGCAGGGCGTACAGGTCGGCCACGCCCTGGTCATGGCCGGGCCCATCGGATCGAAGTGCCTCGAGCCAGCCTCGCGATTCCGGATCGAGTGCGACCGCAGCGTCAGCCATCACCGTCAAAGCATCGCACGGCTCGAATGGTCGGACCAGCTCGGCAACCGACATCAGGTCGTCTCGGACGGCAAGGGCTCCGACCCGGTCTGATGGCCGAGCACATGGTGCGCCCAGTCCAGCCATCCATCGGCGATCTCAGGCGCGTCGAGGAGCCGCGGCACCAGGGACCGGTCGGCGTGGTAGGCGCGCTCGACGAGCCCGACCGTCACACCGTGATCGGGTCGCGACAGGACGTGAATGTCGTCCCCCGCGGCAACGTCGCCCTCGGCCACGATCCGCAGATAGGCGCCCGGCCGACCGGCCGCCGCGAACCGTGGCGGGAAGTGCTGGTCGGCCATCCGGATCCCGAGCTTGTAGCAGGGAACCCGTGGCTGGCTGACCTCGAAGACGGCTGATCCGATCGCCCAGCGCTCACCGACCACGGCGTTCGTGACGTCGATTCCGGCAGTGGTGAGGTTCTCACCGAATGTGCCTGGTGCGACGACCTGGTCAAGCTCGGCCGTCCACCACGAGAGGTCCTCCTGGGCGTAGGCGTAGACGGCCTTGTCAGGGCCGCCGTGGACCGACCGGTCGGCCTGATCGTCACCGGCGAGGTTGACGCCCCGCGCGCGGATCGGCCCGCTCACCGGGACCTTCCAGATACCCGTCGCGACCTGCGACCCACGGAACAAGATCGTGCGAGGGCCGCCGACGTTCATGGATACGACCGTTGCGGGCGTCTGGGCACCTGGAACCGGGCGCCCCGACAAGCCTGCGCGGCGATCATCGACCGATCGGTCCAGTCGTCTACTCCCCAAGTGCTGGTGAGTTGCGATCAGCGTGCCACCATCGCCGGCGCGACTCGCTCCTCGTGGAAGCGACGGATCGCCCCCGCGATCTCATCGAGGCAGTCCTCGACCGCGAAATGACCCGTGTCAAGCCTGATCAGCTCGGCGTCGGACAGATCCCGGAGGTAGGCGTCGCCGCCCTCCGGGGTGAAGAAGACGTCGTTCTGGCCCCACAGGATGAGCGTCTTCGGCTGACGTTCCCGCAGGAAGGCCTGCCAGGTCGAGTAGAGATCGACGTTCGTGCGGTAGTCATAGAACAGGTCGAGCTGGACCCGTCTCGCGTTCGGGCGTTCCAGGAAGCGGCCGTCCATGTTCCAGTTGTCCGGGCTGATCAGGTCGGGATCGCGATGGCCGTGCGTATAGACAAGCTTCACGCCCCCGAGCTCGAGGAATGGCAGCAGCGGGGCCTCCGTCTCCGGGTTCCTGTTCACCCAGAGTGCGTGGCGAATCGCGTCCCACGCCGCGGTGAAGCCCTCCTCGTAGGCGTTCGAGTTCTGGATGACCTGCCAGCCGAGCCAATCGGGGTGGCGAGCGAGGATCCGGTTGCCCACCGGACCGCCGTAGTCCTGCATGAAGACTCCCATCGGACCGGTGAACCCGATCGTCACCAGCAGGCCCTCGACGATGTCGGACAGTCCATCGAACGTGTACGCGAACTGGCTGGGGTCTGGCATGTCAGTGTTTCCGAAGCCGGGGTAGTCCGGTGCCACGATGTGGAAGCGGTCGGCCAGGGCCGGAATCAAGTTCCGGAACTGGTGAGACGAGGCGGGGAACCCGCCGAGGAGCAGGAGCTTCGGCGCGCCCGGATTCGCTGCCTCGCGGTAGAAGACGGACAGTCCGTCCACGTTGGCGGTTCGGTGCTTGACCATTGACGATGCTCCTCAGTACGACGCCCGGCGATCCGGACCAACACACGACGGTTTGGGGTAGGCGTTCACTATGTTTGCGTCGCTTGGCGACGATTCCTTACCCATCCAGGACCAGAGATCGCGTAGTACGAGCTCGGGCGCCTCGGGGAACCCGGCGATCCGTAGACCACTCCGGGTCCACCGTCACCGCAGCCCTGTCACAGGATCGACACGGACCCGACATCGTGGTGTCACCGCTTCAGGCGAGGATCGGTGACAGCCCTCGAGCGGCCGCCCAGACAGGGCGAGGGCTGCCTCCAAGGTGTGTGCATGCCTGAGGCTCGGCACAAGAAGTGGAGGACATCAGTGGGTCGCAAGACACTATCCACGCTGTTTACGTTGGCCTTGGCCATCGGTTCGGTGGCAACGGCCGGTCCGGCCGCGGCGGCAGGGGGAACCACCACGGCGAACGGCTGGTACGAGGGAGAGGAGATCTACTACCTGCTCCCCCTGACTGGCGGAGTCGAGAAGGGCGTCACCCAGCGTGGGAACAACGATCTCTTCCTGATCGGCGGGGACCGCGCCTTCCAGGGCAACGTCGCCGAATTCACCCCGGGTGAGGCGGGCTACACCCCCCACTGGAACGTCAACGTCGTCCACACGGCACCAGGCAAGACGCTTGCCGACATCCTGGCCTCCCCCTACGCGTCCTCCCACTACCCCGAGGCGCTCTTCGACGACGCCGAGAACATCCTCGCCGCACAGGCGGCGGGTCTCGTGACGATCGATCACCCGGGTGTCGTCGTCCTCTGCCCGGTCGTTTCCAAGCAGGCTGCGGAGGCACCCGGGAACACCGAACTCTCGGAGGAGTTCCCGTCGTTCCCCGGCTCCTTCTAGGTCGCGCCTGGGGGGTCCCAGGTCTCAAGGCACCGGTTCGATGGCGTCTCGTCGGGGATCGAGGACATCTTTCCGGACCGGATGTCGCAGAGTCTCGGAGCCACCTGGCTCCACGACCCGAAGGCCCCTCGAGCGTCAACTCGCGGCGTTCTGAGTCAAGGCAGCAGCCTCACAAGGGGAGCCAGGACGCCGACGGCGTCCTGGCTCCCGCCGATTCTGCACCTGATCGGTTTGCCGTCCTCGGCCTGGCCACCCGCTCGACGGGCACGTTGAGCTGGTCCTCGGGCTGCCATCGCGAATCCATGCGCGCGTGCGGCAGCGGCCCGGCGGCGACCGGGCGGCGACATCGGTCAGCTCACGAGCGGCGCACCGCGTGTTCCCGGGAGCCATACGGGCCGAACAGGAGTGAAAGGAGTACGACCTCGAGGACCAGCTCGACCAGCTTGGATGCGATCGCGAAGCTGTCCGCCGGCGCTCCACCGCTGGCGACGCGAAGCGCCCAGAGACCATGACGGCCACGTTGGCGATGGCTCTGAACCTGATGAGGCGTCGGTCGAACCCGCGCCACAGGATCACACCGCCGCCGACGTAGGCCACCCCGGCGAGGGCGAATATCGCGCGCGGAACGCCGAGATCAGGGTACGCGATGCCGAGCGCCATCAGGGCGTAGAACACCGCCGCCGCCCGCCGTTTCGACCGCCTCGACGCGATCCGTCCCGACGATCCGGGTGATGGACGTGCCGAGCCGCAAGTCGACCCCATGGTCGGCGTGCAGGTCACGGTAGACCTCACCGATTCTGGGCCCGAGGACCCGCTCCAGCGGGACCGCGCCGGGCGACACGATGACGACCCGGCGATCGAGGGCCCGGAGGGAGGCCGCGACCTCGCTGCCGATCCAGCCGGCCCCGATGACGACGATCCGCTCCGCGTTCACAGCGGCCGCCCGAACGGCATCGGCATCGGCCAGGGTCCGAAGCGAGAGGACGCCTGACAGGTCGGCGCCAGGCAGCGTGAGCCTCCTGGGCCGTGCCCCGGTCGCGATCAGGAGCCGGTCAAAGGGGATGCGGCGTCCCTCGTCGAGGATGACCTCGTGGGAGGCCGGCTCGATCGCACGGACCGTCGCGGAGGTTCGCAGGTCGATCCGGTTGTCGACGTAGAAACCCTCGGGATGGACGTGGACCTGTCCCTTCTCCTCCTCTCCGCGCAGGTACTCCTTCGACAGTGGCGGACGCAGGTACGGGCGCTCCGGCTCATCGCCGACGAGCGCGACCGCCTCCTCGTAGCCCCCCTTCCGGAGCGCCTCGGCTGCACGGGCGCCGGCGAGCCCGGCGCCGACGATGACGATGTGGTTGATCGAGCTCGGCGCTCATCTGACGTCCTGCCCTGAATGCACGGACGCGTGGCGACGGTTGAGCGGCGCGTCCGCTCGACTCATCGCCGCCGCCCGGATCCTCCCGCTCGACGCCGAACCGCCGCCGGGGCTGAAGGACCGGGTCCTCGGGCCACGGCGCGCCCTGGATCCTGTCGTCCACGAGACGCCGGAACCCGCTCTCCCGGTGGCGGTTCGTGCGCGCACCCCGGCTCCGGAAGCCCGAGCGCGCTGGTTCCAGCGGGTCGCGTGGGGCGGTGCGGGCGCCGTCGTGGGCGCGGCGGCCGTCGTCGCGCTGATCATCGTTGGAACGCCGCGACCCGTGCCCGACCGGCTCCAGCTGACGGGTTCGGCACTCGCCCCGTCTGCTGCGGGCTCCGCGCTCCTCGAACCGCTCGGGGACGGGAGCATCCGGGTCGAGCTCGCCATGTCCGGCCTGCCCGCGTCGGGCGCCGGCGATTTCTACGAGCTGTGGCTCGTCGGTGACACCGGCCGGGTGAGCGCCGGAACGTTCCGCTCCGATGGGTCGACGTTGACCGGGACGTTCATGACCGCCGCCGATCTCGCCATCTACCCGCGAATCGGGATCACCCTCGAACCGGACGATGGCGACCCGCGGGCGTCGGAGCAGCGAGTTGCCGGATCCAGCTGACGTCACGACCGCGACGACGAACCCGAGCGACGGAAAGAGAGTCGACCTGACCGTGGGTGACCGAACGCCCCGACCTCAGCCCAGCTCCTCCGCCAGGATCAGGCGCTCGCGGACGACCTGGCCCATCGTGAGCGGAAGCCCCGCCAGATCGCCGAGCGCCGCGACGACCTCCTCCGGCCGGCCGGTCCCGAGGACCGGATCGAACCGCGTCCGCGCCCGCACGACCAGCGGCGGCCCCGGGTCGATCACGGCGACGTCGACCAGCAGCGGCCGCAGGTCATAGCGGACGACCGAGTCCCCCTTGACCCGTTCGCGCGGCAGGCGCCCGGCGGCGAGGAGCGCCTCGGCGGCAGCGGCAACGGCTCGCGCGTCCGCGACGCCCACGTCGATCCGATAGTCGGCCGCGGCGACCTGACCGGCAAGGGCAGGCGCGCCGAGCCAGACGTCATGGATGTCGAGGAGTCGCCACCCCTCGGGCAGCCGATCAGCGAGGGCCTCGCGAACCTGCCAGCGGGGGAGGGATTCGGTCAGGACGATGTCGGCCAGCTCATGCTCGAGGGCGATCCCGACCGGAAGCGGCGCCCCGAATGCGACACGCGCCCGGGTTCGCCCGACCGGGTGGTAGCCGGGCAATCCGGACGACTCGAGGGCAGCCTCCCAGGCATCGATGAGCTCGCGCCCGGCGAGTCCGGGCGCCCTGGCGTCGCGCGCCAGGACCAGTCGCCAGCGCTGCCGGGGGATCGCCGGGGCCTCGATCGCGGCGTCCGAGGCAGGCGCTGAGTGGGGTTCCACGTCTGGTAGTCTGCGGCACGATGGACGAGCCCGCGCCCTCGGTCGCCGACGGTCCCGCGAACTCGCTGGCTCGCTGGGCGGCGAACCTGCCGGCTCCGCCCTTCGTCGATCCCGCGGCCGGCGCCGGCGATCGTCGGTTCGTGCCCCTCTCGCCACGCGTCGCGGTCCTCATCGTCGCCGCGATCGTGGCCGGGCTCGTGCTCTGGATGGCCCGCGACAGCATCCGCCCGTTCATCCTCGGCCTGCTGCTCGTCTATCTCCTCGATCCACCGGTCCGCTGGCTCGTGCGCAGAGGCCTGCGGCGGATCCTTGCGATCCTCGTCGTCTACGTCGTCGGGATCGTCCTGTTCATCGAGTTCCTGGCGCTCACGCTGACACCCCTCGTCAACGAGGTCCTCCGCTTCATCGAGGACTTCCCGGCGCTCGCCGCAAGCCTCGACGAACAGCTCCGGAGGCTCGGCGATTTCTACCAGCGGCTTGAGATCCCGGTCGCCATCAGGGACTGGATCGACAGCGCGATCGTGGGAATCGGACAGGGCGGCGGGGGCGGCGGGGGCGGCGGGGGCGCCGACCTGTCCTTCCTCCTTCCCCTCATCACGGGCGCCGGCAGCCTGCTCGGGGCGATCTTCGCCTACTTCATCCTGCCGGTCTGGGTGGCCTACATCCTCAAGGACAAGACGACGCTCGTCGCGACGTTCGACCGGTCGCTGCCCGAGGCGTGGCGGTTCGACACCTGGGCGGTCATCAAGACGGTCGAGCGCGATTTCGGCCAGTGGGTCCGTGGCCAGATCCTCCTCGGCTTCGCGGTCGGCATCGCGACCTTCATCGGGCTCATCGTGTTGAGCCGGACGGTCGACCCCATCTTCGGGCGGTACGCCGTCCTCCTGTCGGTCATCGCCGGGCTCTTCGAGCTCATCCCGATCATCGGGCCGATCGTCTCCGCAGTGCCAGCCGTCCTGCTGGCGGCGACCGTCAGCC